>LNFM01002377.1_pt1 | contig 52871 bp, 45 predicted proteins | sample 596031 | NCBI WGS metagenome assembly LNFM01 (sample SAMN04254537, study PRJNA301005) | activated carbon metagenome | isolation source: dual media filters at the Ann Arbor, Michigan drinking water treatment plant | place: USA: Ann Arbor | reverse complement strand
CCGACCGAAGCCGAGACGTTGTTGAGGAAGTGCATCGGCTTCCAGCCGATCTCGCTCATCTTCTTGATCGCCTGCGCCGCGAACTTCGGCGTGGTGACGTTGAAGAATACGTCGGCGTTCAGTGATTTCAGCTTGACGATGTTCGAGTCGATGGTCGGCTGCGAGACTTCGTAGCTCTCCTCGACGATGATCATCGACGCGGCCTTGGCGCCAAGCCCGTCCTTCAGGCCCTTCAAATAGTCCTTGCCGTAGTCGTCGTTCTGGTAGAGCACCGCGATCTTGGCGTCCGGCTTGTTCTTCAGGATGTACTTGGCGTAGATGATGCCCTCGCTCTGGTAGTTGGGCTGCCAGCCCATCGTCCAGGGGAATTCCTTCGGGTCGTTCCACTTGGTAGCGCCGGTGGCGACGAACAGTTGCGGCACCTTCTTGCTGTTCAGGTATTTCTGGATCGCGGTATTGGGCGGGGTGCCCAGCGGGTTGAAGACGATCAGAACCTCGTCGCTCTCGACCAGCTTGCGCGCCTGCTCCACCGTCTTGGGCGGGCTGTAGGCATCGTCATAGCTGATGAAGTTGATCTTGCGGCCGTTGATGCCGCCTTCGGCGTTGATCTTCTTGAAGTACGCTTCCGCGGTCTTGCCGATCACGCCATAGGCGGACGCTGGTCCGCTGTAGGGCATGATGTTGCCGATCTTGATTTCGGTGTCGCTCGCGCCGGTGTCGTATTTCTTCTGCGCAAACGCGCCGCTGCTGGTTGCGGCAAGCAATGCGAGGGCGGCCGAAACGGCTCCCAAACGCAAGTTGATAACGGACATTCTTTTCTCTCCCTGGGATCGTGAATGAATGCGGTGTGGTCTTTCTGCCGTGAGCGCTTGGCGGCTCTTGGCAGCATTCAATACCTTTCAACGGCGTGCAGCAACAACAAGCCCCCCGCGTGACGGTGTCGCGGGGAGGGTATTTACCGCACCCCCGGGGCGACAGTCCGGGGAGCGGAATATTAACCAAATGCCGGCCCTGTCGCTGACGACGTCGCCGGAACCTACCATTTCTGACCGCCCGGCGCGAACTACTTCTTCAGTTTACGGACGAGTTGCTCGGCGACGATCGCAACCTGCCTTGCGCCGTGCGGCACCAGGAAGATGGCAAGGAACAGCAGCACGCCGAACACCGCGCCGGAGAGACCCTTGGAGATGTGTTCGGCGATATTGGGCACGAAGATGATGAAGGCCGAGCCAACGATCGACCCCGGCAGCCAGCCGACGCCGCCGATGACCATGCCGACGAACAGCGAGATCGCGAGCGTGACGGTGTAGCTGTCCGGTGCCACGAACTGCACCGCAATGGCGCCGAGACCGCCGGCGACGCCGGTGACGCCGGCGGAGACGCCGAACGCCAGCGTCTTGTACAGCGCGACGTCGACCCCCATCGCGGACGCGGCGATCTCGTTGTCGCGGATCGCCATGAAGGCGCGGCCCGAGCGCGACCGCAGCAGGTTGACCGAGGCGATATAGATCCCGAGGCTGATCGCCAGTGTGAAATAATACAGCCACATGTCCTGCGACATCGTCAGGCCGAACGGCGGGTCTGGCTTGGTAACGACCAGTCCCTGCACGCCGCCGGTCCAATGCTCGAAAAAGCCTAGCTTAAGGAGTTGCGGCATGGCGACCGCCAGCGCGAAGGTCGCCAGCGCGAGGTAGATCCCGCTCAGTCGCAGCGCGGGCTGGCCGAACGCAAACCCGAAGCCAAAGCAGATAAGACCCGCGACCGGTAGCGTCAGCGCGTAATTCACGCCGGCATGTTCCATCAGGATCGCCGACGTATAGGCGCCGACCGCGTAGAACGCGCTCTGGCCGAGCGAGAACTGTCCGCTGCCGCCGGTCAGGATGTTGAGTGCGAGAACCGCCAGCCCGTAGATCAGGAGCATCGTCATCTGGAAGATGATGAAGTTCTTGAGGAACAGCGGTCCGATGATCAGCGCGGCCAGCATCACCAGCGAGGCGCCCAGGCCGAGCGTCATGCCTCGCTTCGGGACGGCCTCGACAGCCGGTGCTTTTGTGATGACTTCCTCAGCAGCGCTCATGATCAAACTCGCTTCACAATGGGCCGGCCCAGGAGTCCAGCCGGTTTGACAACCAGTACGGTGATGATCAGCGCAAGCGCGATCGGCAGTTTCAGCTCGTTACCGATGCCGGGAATGTAGGTTCCGGCGAGGTTCTCGAAGACGCCGACCAGGAAGCCGCCGATGACAGCGCCGAGCGGGCTGGACAGCCCGCCGAGCACCGCTGCGGCAAATCCGTAGACCAGCACGCCGCCCATCATGTTCGGCTCCAGGAACACGACGGGCGCGATCAGGATGCCGGCGATCGCGCCGATGGCCGACGCCATGCCCCAGCCCAGTGCGATCATCCACGAGGTGTTGATGCCGACGAGGCGGGCCGATTCGGGCAGCGCGGCGGCGGCCCGCATTGCAAGCCCGATGCGCGTGAACTGGAAGAAGAAGTAAAGGGCGATCAGCAGCACCAGCGTGACGCCGATCATCCCGGCCTGGTGGGTCGAGATCAGCTGGCTGCCGAGGAAGGGCGAGGTTCCGAACGGGGTCGGATACTGCTTGATGGTGAAGTCCCAGATCAGCCCGGCCACGGAGTTGACGATGGCGAACAGCGCGATGAAGCCGGCGACGTTGGTCAGGACCGGCGCCTTGGCGAGCGGCTTGAACAGCAACCGCTCGATGGCGATGCCGCCGGCAAAGGAGATTATCAGCGTGATCGGGAAGGCCCACCAGTAGGGGACGCCCCACTGCATCAACTGCCAGGAAATGAAGGTCGAGAACATCGCCATTTCGCCCTGGGCGAAATTGAGATGGTCGATCGCCTGGTAGATCATCACCACGGCTAGCGCCATGCAGGCGTAGATCGCGCCCGTGGCGATGCCGGCCAGGACTTGGTTGGTAAACAGTTCCATGGCCGTGCTCCTCAGTAGCCCAGATAGGATTTGCGGACGTCTTCGTTGGTCGCGATGTCCTTGGCGTCGCCCGACATCACGATCCGCCCGGTTTCGATGACATAGGCCTGGTCGGCGAGCTCAAGCGCCAGTTGCGCGTTCTGCTCGACCACCAGGATGGTCACCTTGTCCTCGCGGTTGATCTTGCCCAGAATCTTGAACAGTTCGCGCACGATCAGCGGCGCCAGGCCGAAGGAAGGCTCGTCCAGCAGCATCAGCCGCGGGCGCAGCATCAGCGCGCGGGCGACCGCAAGCATCTGCTGCTCGCCGCCGGACAGCGTGCCGGCCTGCTGGGTGTGCCGCTCCTTCAGTACCGGAAAGTGCTCGTACATGCGCTCGATGTCGGCAACCACGTTCTTCCTGTCGTTGCGCGAGATCGCCCCCAGCTGCAGGTTTTCCTCCACCGTCATGGTGGTGAAGGTCCCGCGCCCCTGCGGTACGTGCGCGATGCCGAGGCGGACGATGTTTTCGGTCGAGCGGCCGGTGAGCGGCTTGCCTTCGAACTCGATGGCGCCGGTCGAGCGCACCATGTTGCAGATCGCCCGCAGGGTGGTGGTCTTGCCGGCGCCGTTGGCGCCGAGCAGCGTGGTCAGGCTGCCCTCGTCGAGGGCGAAACTCAAGCCATGAAGCGCCTGAACCTGGCCGTAATACGCACGGAGGTCCTTGACGTTGAGCATCGCGGTCATTGGTCCTTGCTCCCCAGATAGGCCTTGATGACATCGGGGTCGGCCTGGACCTGGGCCGGGGTGCCCTCGGCGAGCTTGCGGCCGAAATTGAGCGCGACGACGTGGTCGGCGATCGACATCACCAGGCCCATGTGATGTTCGACCAGCAGCACCGTGACGTGGCGCTCGTCGCGCACCCGGCGGATCAGATCGCCGAGAACGTGCACTTCCTCGTGGTTGAGGCCGCCGGCGGGTTCGTCGAGCAGCAGGATCTTCGGATCGGCGGCGAGCGCGCGCGCCAGCTCGACGCGCTTCTGGGTGCCGAACGGCAGGCCCGAAACCACGGTGTGAGCGACGCTGCCGAGGTTCAGATAGTCGAGGATATCGACCACTTTCCTGTTGATCTCGGCCTCGCCGCGCCGGACCCAGCCGAGCTGCAGGGAGTCCGAGATGATGTCGCTGGAGGTACGCGAGTGGGTGCCGACGCGGACATTGTCCAGCACCGACAGGTTGGGAAACAGCGCCACGTTCTGGAAGGTTCGGCCGATGCCGATCTCGGCGATCCGGTGCGGCGGCCGCGTCAGGATGCTCGCGCCTTCCATCAGGATATCGCCGGAACTCGGCTGGTAGAGCCTGGAGAGACAGTTGAACAGCGTCGTCTTGCCGGCGCCGTTCGGTCCGATCAGGCCGAGGATGGCGCCCTTGTGCATGTCAAAGGACACGCCGTTCAACGCGATGATGCCGCCGAACACGACGCTGACGTCGCGAACCGCGAGCAGGGGAGCATTTCCCTGCGCGAGCTGTGCCTGCGCCATCACGTCGCGCCCGTCATGGAGCGGCAAGCACCGCGCAATTCGCGCCGGTCATGATGAAGGCTATCTGATTCCCTCGGCCAAACGTGCAACTTTCCCTCCTGCTTTCAACTTCTTGTTCTCTGCATTTTTGGAAGCCGGTACTGCGCCGCCCAGCGCGGTCTCGATGTTCCTTACCATCGCCACCAGACGAGGTCCAATATCGTTCATCAAGCGGTCTTCCGTGAAACGGAATGCGGGCGCGCCGCAGTTGAAGGCGTACGGTCCGGTTCCGTCATTGAGCTTCAGCGCCACACCTACTGCGTGCACATCGCTCTGCCATTCGCCCGCCGAGATGGAGAATCCGTGCTTGGCCACCGTCTCGCCGGAACGCTCGATGCCGTCGCGCATCCGCGACCAGCGGCTGCCGTAGTGGTCGCGCAATTCGCGCAGCAAGGCGGCGCGCTCGTCGTCGGGCAAAGCCCAGATATAGGCGCGTCCCATCGCCGAGGTCGCAATCGGTACCCGCGAACCGACGTCGAGCTGCACGCCCAGCGTCAGCCCGTTCCGGCTTTGCCCGAAATAGATCATGCTGTGACGGTCGCGCCCGCCGACCGCTACCGCGCCGCCGGTCGCGCGCATCACTTCCTCGCGATAGGGTTCCGACAAATGCCGCACGCCGAGATTGGCCAGCGCGGCATACCCCAGCGCCATGGCTGATGGCGCGAGCTGGTACTTCTCGAACCGCGGAACCGGTGTAAGGTAGCCGAGCTTGGTTAGAGTGTAGGTCATCCGGGAAACGGTCGGCTTGGGTAATTTGGTGCGGGCGGCGATCTCCTGATTGCCAAGAAGCCCGTCATTGGGATGGAATGCGCGCAACACATCAAGTCCGCGGGAGAGCGCGACGACGAAGCTGCGATCGGTCGCCGTTTTCTTCCCGGAACGCTTCATTGCCTGCTGCTGATGAGCTCGTTGACAACGGACGTGCTTCAAAATAACCCTCGCTGTCAAGATGTGGAATTAAATTTCGCAGTGCGAAATCGATAAAAAGCGAACGTAGCGACTGAACGCAAGTCGCAGGGCAAAAAGTCGAGAAGCGAATCCGGGAAACTGATTCAAGAAACCGATTCAAGAACAAGCATCCAGGGAGAGTGCCGTGAACGAAGTGGTAAAAATCGAGCGTCATGACGTCATCGCCATCGTCACGGTCAACAGCCCTCCGGTCAACGCGCTCAGCGCCGCCGTGCGCGGCGGCATCTTCGAATGCATGAAGAGCGCGATCGCCGATCCCGGGGTCAAGGCGATCGTGCTGACGTGCGGCGGCCGCACCTTCATCGCCGGCGCCGATATCACCGAGTTCGGCAAGCCGCCGAAGCCGCCCGGCCTGCATGAGGTGCTGGACCTGATGGAGAGTTCGCCGAAGCCGATCATCGCCGCCATTCACGGCACGGCGCTCGGCGGCGGGCTGGAAGTCGCGCTGGCATGTCACTACCGCGTCGCCACCAAGGAAGCCCGCCTCGGCCTGCCCGAAGTCAAGCTCGGCCTGCTGCCGGGCGCCGGCGGCACCCAGCGGCTGCCGCGGGCGGTCGGTCCGGAGCTCGCGGTCAAGATGATCGTCGGCGGCGATCCGATCAGCGCGGCGGAAGCCCAGAAGCACGGGCTGATCGAGGAGATCGTCGAAGGCCCGGCCTCCGGCGGCGAAGCCTTCGCCCGCAAGGTGCTGGCGGAGAAGCGCCCGTTGCGCAAGTTGCGCGACGACGATTCCAAGCTCGCCGCCGCCCGGGCCGACCGCTCGATCTTCACCAACGCGGTCGCCGCCCTGACCAAGAAGGCGCGCGGACTGGAAGCGCCGTTCGCCGCGGCCGACGCCGTCGGCGCCGCCATCGACCTGCCGTTCGACGAGGGGCTGAAGAAGGAGCGCGAAGGTTTCCTCAAGCTGGTGGCGAGTGACCAGTCGAAGGCGCAACGCTATGCCTTCTTCTCCGAGCGCGAGGCCGCCAAGATCGCCGGCGTGCCCGACGGCACCAAGCCGCGCAATGTCGAGCGCGTCGCCATCATCGGCGCCGGCACCATGGGCGGCGGCATTGCGATGTCGTTCGCCAACGCCGGCATTCCGGTGACTTTGATCGAGACCGGCGAGGAGCAGCTCAAGCGCGGCATGGGCGTGATGCAGAAGAACTACGAGGCCACCGCCGCCCGCGGCGGCATCCCCGCCGACGCCCCGGCCAAGCGCATGGGCCTGATCAAGGGCGTGGTCGGCCTCGAGAACGTCAAGGACGCCGATCTGGTGATCGAGGCGGTGTTCGAGACCATGGCGGTCAAGAAGGAAGTGTTCGCAGCCCTCGACAAGCACGCCAAGCCGGGCGCCGTGCTCGCCTCCAACACCTCCTACCTCAACATCGACGAGATCGCGAAGGTCACAAAGCGCCCGCAGGACGTGCTCGGCATGCACTTCTTCTCGCCGGCCAACGTGATGAAGCTGTGCGAGATCGTGCGCGCCGACAAGACCGCGCCCGACGCGCTGGTCACCGCGGTCGCCATCGCCCGCAAGATCGCCAAGGTGCCGGCCGTGGTCGGCGTCTGCGACGGCTTCGTCGGCAACCGCATGCTGGCGCAGCGCGGCAAGCAGTCGGAGAAGCTGCTGTTCGAAGGCGCGTTGCCGCAGCAGGTCGACGCCGTCGTGACAAAATTCGGGATGCCGATGGGGCCGTTCGCGATGAGCGATCTCGCCGGCCTCGATATCGGCTGGCGCTCACGCAAGGACCGCGGCATCAAGTCGGAAATCGCCGACGCGCTCTGCGAAGCCGGACGGTTCGGCCAGAAGACCGGCAAGGGCTATTACAAGTATGAGGGTGGCTCGCGCGCGGCGCTGCCCGATCCGGAAGTCGAGAAGCTGATCGACGAGACGCTGCAGCGCCTCGGCCGCAAGAAGCGGGTGGTCAGCGAAGACGAGATCCTCGAGCGCATGATGTACCCGATGATCAACGAGGGCGCGCGGATTCTCGAAGAGGGCATCGCGGCGCGTCCGAGCGATATCGACGTGATCTGGCTTTATGGCTACGGCTGGCCGATCTACCGCGGCGGCCCGATGTTCTACGCCGACCAGGTCGGGCTGAAGCACATCGCCGAGCGTTTGTCGTACTATGCGAAGGAGACCAACGATCCCTCGCTCGAACCGGCGCCGCTGCTCAAGCGCCTCGCCGCGGAAGGCAAGACCTTCGCCTCGCTGGCCCAGCAGTCGAAGGCGGCTTGATGGGGCGGCGCACTCTCTCTCTGTCATTCCGGGGCGCGCGCAGCGCGAACCTCAGATGCGCTATGCGCATCGGGGAATCTCGAGATTCCGGGTTCGCTCGCTGGTCGCGAGCGCCCCGGAATGACGATGTTTGTGGGACTGGCCGAAAGCTTCCATGACCCACCCCGGCGAGCAGTTCTATCCGCAAGGCGTCCGCTGGGACGATCCGATCGCGCGCGGCACGCTGCCGGATCTGCTGTCGCAGGCCGCCGCTGAATTCGGCGCGCAGCCGGCGATCGAATTTCGCGACCGCCCGATCAGCTATGGCGAGCTTGAAGCGCTGGCGGAGAATGCGGCTGCCGCCTTCCTGCGCGCCGGCTACGGCAGGGATCGTTCGGTCGCGCTGTTCCTCGGCAATACGCCTGACCATCCCGTCCATTTCTTTGGCGCGCTCAAGGCCGGCGCCCGCGTGGTGCATCTGTCGCCGCTCGACGGCGAGATCGCGCTGTCGCACAAGCTCGCCGATTCCGGCGCGCGCGTGCTCGTCACCAGCAATTTGTCGGCGCTGCTGCCGACCGCGCTGAAATTCCTCGCAGGCGGCCTGCTCGACCGGCTGATCGTCTGCGAGGACGACCATTGGGGCAGGGCCGGCACGCCGCAGACGCCGCTGCCGGATGATCCGAGGATCGTCACCGCCGCGCAGTTCACCGCCGGCGCGGAAAGGCCTTTGCGGTGGCCCGCGATATCGGCCGACGACGTCGCGCTGCTGCAATATACCGGCGGCACCACCGGACTGCCGAAGGGCGCGATGCTCAGCCACGGCAATCTGACCGCGGCGGTGTCGGTCTATGATGTCTGGGGCAAGCCTGCGCGCGCCGAGCGCAACGCGGTCGAGCGGGTGATCTGCGTGCTGCCGCTGTTTCACATCTTCGCGCTGACGGTCGTGCTGCTGTCGTCGATCCGGCGCGGCCATCTGATTTCGCTGCACCAGCGCTTCGACGTCGAGGCCGTGATGCGCGATATCGAGGTCAAGCGCGCCACGGCTTTCCCCGGCGTGCCGACGATGTGGATCGCGATCGCAGCACTTCCCGATCTCGACAAGCGTGACCTGTCCTCGCTGGTCTCCTGCGGCTCCGGCGGCGCGCCGCTGCCGGTCGAGGTCGCCCGCATCTTCGAGCGCAAGGTCGGCATGAAGCTGAAGAGCGGCTGGGGCATGACCGAGACCTGCTCGCCCGGCACCGGCCATCCGAAGGAAGGGCCGGACAAGCCGGGCTCGATCGGCCTGATGCTGCCCGGCATCGAGATCGACGTGGTGTCGCTGGAAGACCCGACGCAACTGATGCCGGTTGGCGAGGTCGGCGAAATCCGCATTCGCGGCCCCAACGTCACCAGGGGCTACTGGAACCGGCCCAAGGAAACCGCCGAGGCCTTTGTCGGCGACCGCTTCCTCACCGGCGACATCGGCTACATGGACGCCGACGGCTATTTCTACCTGGTCGACCGCAAGAAGGACATGATCATTTCCGGCGGCTTCAACGTCTATCCGCAGATGATCGAGCAGGCGATCTACACCCATCCCGCCGTGCAGGAAGTGATCGTGATCGGCATCCCCGACGACTACCGCGGCGAGGCCGCCAAGGCCTTCGTCAGGCTGCGCAACGGCGCGAAAGCCTTCACGCTGGACGAATTACGCGCCTTCCTCGCCGGCAAGCTCGGTCGCCACGAGATTCCGGCCGCGCTTGATTTCGTCGATGAGCTGCCGCGCACCTCCGTCGGCAAGCTCTCGCGCCACGAATTGCGCCAGCGGCAGTCGCCGCCGCCGGCCGCGTCGGTCAAACCGCAACACGTCGCAACGGGAGGTCGTTCCTGAACTTCGCCGTCGTCCCTGCGAAAGCAGGGACCCATACGCCGCGGCTTCTGTTCGGGGCACTTGGGGAGACGGCTTTCGTAAAATTGGTGCCGGTGGCTATGGGTCCCTGCTTTCGCAGGGACGACGAGATTGAGACTTCGCGTTACCAAGGAATCAAAGTTCGCTCACAGGAGGATCCGATGGATCTCGCTTTCAGCAAGGAAGAAATGGCGTTTCGTGAGGAGGTGCGGGCTTTCTTCAGGGACAACGTGCCGCCGGACACGCGGCGCAAGATGGTCGAGGGCCGTCACCTCTCCAAGGACGAGATGGTCGCCTGGTGGCGCATCCTGAACAAGAAGGGCTGGGGCGTCACCCACTGGCCGAAGGAATATGGCGGCACCGGCTGGAGCTCGGTGCAGCACTACATCTTCAACGAGGAGCTGCAGATGCACCCGGCGCCGGCCCCGCTCGCCTTCGGCGTCAGCATGGTCGGTCCGGTCATCTATACCTTCGGCAATGAGCAGCAGAAGAAGCGATATCTGCCGCGGATCGCCAATGTCGAGGACTGGTGGTGCCAGGGCTTTTCCGAACCCGGCTCCGGTTCCGATCTGGCCTCGCTGAAAACCAGGGCCGAGCGCAAGGGCGACAAGTACATCATCAACGGCCAGAAGACCTGGACCACGCTGGCCCAGCATGCCGACATGATCTTCTGCCTGTGCCGCACGGACAACAACGCCAAGAAGCAGATGGGCATCTCCTTCATCGTCTTCAGCATGAAGTCGAAGGGCGTCACCGTGCGGCCGATCCAGACCATCGACGGCGGCCATGAGGTCAACGAGGTGTTCCTCGACGACGTCGAGGTGCCGGTCGAGAACCTGATCGGTGAGGAGAACAAGGGCTGGGACTACGCCAAGTTCCTGCTCGGCAACGAGCGCACCGGGATCGCCCGCGTCGGCGTCTCCAAGGAGCGGCTGCGCCGGATCCGCGATCTCGCCTCCAAGGTCGAATCCGGCGGCAAGCCGATCATTCAGGACCAGGGCTTTCGCGAGAAGCTCGCGGCCTGCGAGATCGAATTGAAGGCGCTCGAACTGACGCAGCTGCGCGTCGTCGCCGACGAGGGCAAGCACGGCAAGGGCAAGCCCAACCCGGCGTCCTCGGTGCTCAAGATCAAGGGATCGGAAATCCAGCAGACCACCACCGAGCTGCTGATGGAAGTGATCGGCCCGTTCGCCGCACCCTATGACGAGCATGGCGACGACGGCTCCAACGAGGCGATGGACTGGACCGCCCAGATCGCGCCAAGCTATTTCAACAATCGCAAGGTCTCGATCTATGGCGGCTCCAACGAGATCCAGCGCAACATCATCACCAAGGCGGTGCTCGGGCTCTGACAAGGCTCAGCGAACCACAGAGGTGTCGTCCCCTGCCTTGTGCGCGATTGCGCACTGGGGCGGGGGACCCGGTACGCCGAGGCGGTTGTGGCTCACGACGCGCCGGCGATTACTGGATCCCCGCTTTCGCGGGGATGACGATCGAGAGTCAGTTCGTAGGATGGGTGGAGCGAAGCGATACCCATCATAACAAGACCGAACAGTGCGATGGGTTTCGCTTCGCTCTACCCATCCTACGAGTTCGTTCGAATGATTTGAGAAAGTAAACAACATGGATTTTGACCTGTCCGAGGAGCAGCGCCTGCTCAAGGAAAGCATCGACGGTCTGTTGACCGACGCCTACGATTTCGATGCGCGCAAGAAGTACATGAAGGAGAAGGGCGGCTGGAGCCGCGCGGTCTGGGGCAAGCTCGCCGAGCAGGGCCTGCTTGGCCTGCCGTTCGCGGAGGCCGACGGCGGCTTCGGCGCCGGCGCGGTCGAAACCATGATCGTGATGGAGGCGCTCGGCAGGGCTCTGGTGCTGGAGCCGTATCTGGCCACAGTCGTGATATCGGGCGGCTTCCTGCGCCATGGCGGTTCGGCCGCGCAGAAGGCCCAATATCTCCCCGGCATCATCGACGGCAGCAAGACCTTCGCCTTCGCGCAGCTCGAAAAGAACTCGCGCTACGATCTCGCCGACGTTTCCACGACGGCCAAGAAAAAAGGCGCGGGCTGGACCATCGACGGCGAGAAATTCGTCGTGCTCAACGGCGAGAACGCCGACACCCTGATCGTCACCGCGCGCACCAGGGGCGGCCAGCGCGACAGGACCGGCGTCGGCGCCTTTCTGGTGCCGGCCGACGCCAAGGGCGTCACCCGCAAGGGCTACCCGACCCAGGACGGCCTGCACGCCGCCGACATCACGCTGACCGGCGTCGAGGTCGGCGCCGACGCCGCGATCGGCGATCCCGACAACGGCCTGGCGCTGATCGAGCGCGTGGTCGACGAGGCCCGCACCGCGATGTGCGCCGAAGCGGTCGGCGCGATGGATGAATCGCTGAAGATGACGGTGGAGTACCTCAAGACCCGCAAGCAGTTCGGCGTCGCCATCGGCAGCTTCCAGACCCTGCAGCACCGCGCCGCCGACATGTTCGTCGCCCTCGAGCAGGCCCGCAGCATGTCGATGTTCGCGACCATGGCCGTCGATTTCGACAACGCGAAGGATCGCGCCACCGCGGTCGCGGCCGCCAAGGTCCAGATCGGCAAGTCAGGCAAATATATCGGCCAGCAGTCGATCCAGCTCCACGGCGGCATCGGCATGACCCAGGAAGTCAAGATCGGCCACTACTTCAAGCGGCTGACCATGATCGAGAACACCTTCGGCGACACCGACTACCACCTCCGCCGCGTCACCGAAGGCGGCGGGCTGGTGTAGCGCCCGCTGACTGTCATCCCCCGCGAAAGCGGGGGATCCAGTACGCCGCGGCCTATCGACTCTTGCGCAGCCGTCTCTGGAATACTGGATCGCCCGGCCAAGCCGGGCGATGACGACTGAATGAATGGTAACAGGGAGCCAACAACCATGAAAAACACCCCGTTCGACCTCACCGGAAAAGTCGCCGTCATCACCGGCTCCAGCCGCGGCATCGGCCGCTCCTCGGCGGAGCTGATGGCGAAACTCGGCGCCAAGGTCGTGATCTCCAGCCGCAAGGTCGACGCCTGCCAGGAGGTCGCCGAGGGCATCAGGAAGACCGGCGGCGACGCCCACGTCATCCCCTGCAACATCTCGCGCCGCGACGAAGTCGAGGCGCTGATCTCGGGCGCGACGAAGCATTACGGCAAGGTCGATATCCTGGTCTGCAACGCCGCGGTCAATCCCTATTACGGCCCGCTGCTCGACATCACGGACGAGGCCTTCGACAAGATCATGGGCTCCAACGTCAAGAGCAACATCTGGCTCTGCGCGCTGGCGATCCCGCCAATGGCCGCGCGCGGCAACGGCTCGGTCGTCATCATCTCCTCGATCGGCGGCCTGCGCGGCTCCACCGTGATCGGCGCCTACGGGATTTCCAAGGCGGCGGATTTTTCGCTGTGCCGCAGCCTTGCCGGCGAATGGGGCCCGAAGGGCGTCCGCGTCAACTGCGTCGCGCCCGGCCTGGTCAAGACCGACTTCGCCCGCGCGCTGTGGGAAGACCCTGACAATCTCAAGCGCCGCACCGCGAGCACCCCGCTGCGGCGGATCGGCGAGCCCGACGAGATTGCCGGCGCCGTGGCCTACCTCGCCTCCGACGCCTCGACCTTCATGACCGGCCAGACCATCGTGGTCGACTCCCGCTTGCGGGGGAGGGTGCCGAGCGAAGCGAGGCGGGTGGGGGACTCTCCGCGAGTCCAACTCTGAGTTAGGTGGCGCCGTTCGCGCCAATCACCGACGCCATCACCCGCGGGCGGCACCCCCACCCCGACCCTCCCCCGCAAGCGGGAGAGGGAGCGCACCGAACGCGCGGCAGGCTCCTCATATTGACCTTCGCTGCCCAATCGGATTGCCTCCTGTACTAACCGCCAACCCTCGGGAAACCGCGTCATGTCCTACGTGCTGGCCATCGACCAGGGCACCACATCCTCGCGCGCCATCGTGTTCCGCGGCGATATTTCGATCGCGTCCTCGGCGCAGCAGGAATTCCCGCAGCATTTCCCGGCCTCGGGCTGGGTCGAGCACGAGCCGGAGGACATCTGGACCTCCACCGTCATGGTGTGCCGGGACGCGCTGGAACGTGCGGGGCTCAAGGCAAAGGACATCGCCGCGATCGGCATTACCAACCAGCGGGAGACCACTGTCGTCTGGGACCGCGCCACCGGGCAGGCCGTTCACCGCGCCATCGTCTGGCAGGACCGCCGCACCGCCGATATCTGCGCCAGACTCAAGAACGATGGGCACGAGCCCCTGATCTCGGCCCGGACCGGGCTCATCGTCGATCCCTATTTCTCCGGCACCAAGGTCGCCTGGATCCTCGACCACGTGCCGGGGGCGCGCGAGCGGGCTGATCGTGGCGAACTGCTGTTCGGCACCGTCGATTGCTATCTGCTGTGGCGGCTGACCGGCGGCCGGGCGCACGCCACCGACGCCACCAACGCCTCGCGCACGCTGCTGTTCAACATCCACCGCGGCGAATGGGACGATGACCTCTTGAAGCTGTTGCGGGTGCCGCGTGCGATGCTGCCGGAGGTGAAGGACTCCTCCGCCAAATTCGGCGACAGCGCGCCGGAACTGTTCGGCGGCGCGATTGCCGTCTGCGGCATCGCCGGCGACCAGCAGGCCGCCACCATCGGCCAGGCCTGTTTCGAGCCCGGCATGATGAAGTCGACCTATGGCACCGGCTGCTTTGCGCTGCTCAACACCGGCGCGACGCCGGTGGCTTCAAGCAACAAGCTGCTCACCACCATCGCCTATCAACTCGGCGGCAAGCGCACCTACGCGCTGGAGGGCTCGATCTTCGTCGCAGGGAGCGCCGTGCAATGGCTGCGCGATGGTCTCGGCATCATCAGGCAGGCCGCCGAGACCGGCCCGCTCGCCGAAAAATCCGATTCCACCCAGAGCGTCTATCTCGTTCCCGCCTTCGTCGGCTTAGGGGCGCCCTACTGGAATCCCCGCGTCCGCGGCGCGCTGTTCGGGCTCACCCGCAACACCGGCCCCGCCGAGCTCGCCCATGCCGCTCTGGAAAGCGTCTGCTACCAGACGTTTGATCTCTGGGCCGCGATGCGCGCCGACTGGCCCGACGCCGACGGAGCCAACATCGTCCTTCGCGTCGATGGCGGCATGACCGCCTCGGACTGGACCATGCAGCGCCTGGCCGATCTGCTCGACGCCCCCGTTGACCGCCCGATGATCCAGGAAACCACCGCGCTGGGCGCCGCCTATCTCGCCGGGCTCAAGGCCGGCGTCTATCCCGAGCCGGCAAGATTCGCCGACAACTGGCGACTGGAACGCCGCTTCAAGCCTGTCATGAGCGCGGCGACGCGGCAACGGAAGCTGGCGGGCTGGGCGCGCGCGGTGAAGGGCGTACTGGCGAGCGACGAGGGGGAGGGGTAGCTCCACCGTCATCGCCGGGCTTGACCCGGCGATCCACGTCTTGCTTCGTGCTCTTGCCCGGCCGTGACGATAGAGGGAAGCGATGATCCTGCCCGACGGTTACTCCGACATTCCCGCCGGCAAGGTCGCCGCCATCGTCACGCATCTGGAGATGACCGCGCGTCCCGCGCCGCGCCCCGATCCGCCCCGAGCATGGTCGCTGCGCCGGGTCGAGACGCCGCCGCTCGACTGGTTTCGCGATCTCTACCGGCGCGTCGGCGAGGAGTGGCTGTGGTTCTCGCGGATCAGGATGCCCGACGCTGAACTGGCGGAGCGGATTCATTCGCCGGATGTCGAAGTCCATGCGCTCGTCGATGGCGGGCGCGACGAGGGCTTGCTCGAACTGGACTTTCGCGAGTCCGGCCACTGCGAGATCGGCATGTTCGGCGTCACCGCAAAACTGGTCGGAACCGGCGCCGGCCGCTGGCTGATGAACTGCGCGCTTGAGATCGCATGGTCGCGGCCGGTCACGCGCGTCTGGCTGCACACCTGCACCTTCGATCATCCCGCGGCGCTCGCGTTCTACCAGCGCTCAGGCTTTCGCGCCTTCCGCCGCCAGGTCGAGGTGTCCGATGATCCGCGGCTCGACGGCACCGCGCCGCGCGACGTTGCGAAACATGTTCCGGTAATTGATCGGTTTTCGTGGGCCGAGAGCGGTCGCTGCGCTAGTTAGGCACTCGATATGGCGTGAGCCGCCATAGCCGCTCGGGCAGTGGTTCCATCTGCGGAAGCCCAAGCTCTCCATAGCTGGAGTGCAGCGGCAGATCTGGATTCCAGAAGTGTATCGAAAAGACCACACGATACTGCAGAGCGTCAGGCAACTTACAAGGATAAGTGCCGATTACCGTCTCGCCATCGGGGGTCAGAAATGTTTCGTTCCATGCCACTTGCCACGTGCTTTGGGGGCGGGATGGGTCCTGCTGTATGAATTCGCCGACATCGAATGTCGCATCAGGGCTCGTGACTAACACCTCGAATACAGCCAAATCGTCGGTGTAAGAGCGGAGTTGTTCTTCTAACGCCCGTCGGTTCTCCTCGGTGAGTGGCTGCAGTTCGTCGCCCCTCCCAAAGCGGCGAAACATTTCTCTCATCTCTTCAGAAAGGTAGGCCGGATCACGGGAGTCAATTTCGTGCCGCAGGAAGCGGGCGTAGGCGGCCCAGTCCGCACTCAACGAGTAAAAACCGATGACTTTCAAAGGAGGTGAACTGCTTGCGGTCATTTGTTCTCGGTTGGAGCGCAACTGGCGATACTCGCGAAAATATTGGAAATGACAGCGCATGCAAGGGCATCTATTGTTTGTTTCCAATAAGCATGGATTGTCGCTCATGTTCCTGATCGGCCAGTACGACTCCCCCTTTGTCCGCCGCGTCGCCATCGCCCTGCGGCTCTATGGCCTGCCGTTCGAGCACAGACCGTGGTCGACCTTCGGCGATGCGGAGAAAATCGCGCCGTATAATCCGCTGCGGCGGGTGCCGACGCTGGTGCTGGACGATAGCGAAGCGCTGATCGAAAGCGCGATGATCCTGGATTATCTCGATGACCGCGTCGGCCCCGACAAGGCGCTGATCGCGCGCGGCGGCGCGGCGCGGCGGCGGCAGTTGCGGATTTCGGCGCTGGCGATGGGGCTCGGTGACAAGGCCGTCAGCCTGCTCTACGAGCGCGTGCTGCGCAAGGACAGGCAGCTCGACCTCTGGGTCGCGCGCTGCAAGACGCAGATTTCAGGCGTGCTTGGTGTGCTGGAGAAGGAGCGCGCGGCTGTGACGACGCCGTACTGGTTCGGCGACACGATCGGCCATGCCGACATCGCCGTCGCCTGCGTGTTGCGCTTTGTCGGCGAGGCCCATCCCACCCTGTTCGACGCGCGCTATCCGTCGCTGCGGGCACATGCCGCGCGCTGCGAGGCGCTGCCGCCGTTCCGGGAATTCGTGCAGCCGCTGGTGCCGCCAAAGGGGTAGAGGGCTTCGTAGGGTGGGCAAAGCGTAGCGTGCCCACCACGTGCCCACCATCCACGATGATCGGAAGATAGATGGTGGGCACGGGGCAAACGCGCCTTTGCCCACCCTACCTCTGCGATGTGATCCGACCTCTCCCCGCAAGCGGGGTGAGGTAAGGGAGTATGGCTGCGCGTGAGCCACAGGCCCGAAATCCGCCTTTGCATGGGGTTGTTTTCGCGATTTTGTCAGGCGGAGCGCGGAGCGTCCGGCTGCGCCAAGGGATGCGCGCTGGCAAAGGCCGGCAGCGCCATCGCGGCCTCGAAGATGCGCTTCACGGTCGGCCAGGTCGAAAGCTCGATTCTCTGGTTCACCGCGGCGGTGACGTGGCCGACCATGCAGATATCGGCCATCGTCGGCGCGTCGCCATGACAGAAGCGCCCGGTGTCCTTGTGGCCCGCCAGATGCCCCTCCAGCGCGGCCAGCGTCTCCACCGTCCAGTGCCGCCGCCACGCCACCTGCTGCGCGTCGCGCAAATTCAGTTCCTGATCGAGATAGCGCCGCACCCGCGGCGTCAGCAGCGGGTGGCCCTCGCAGGCGACCATCAGCGCCAGCGCACGGACACGGGCGCGGCCGGCGGGGTCGGCGGGCAGCAGCGGCGGCGAGGGAAATTTCTCGTCGAGATATTCGAGAATGGCGAGCGACTGGAACAGCGTGGTGCCGTCATCCTCGACCAGCGCCGGCAACGCCATCTGCGGATTGACCGCGCGATACAAGGCGTCGCGATGGGCATTGGCGTCGATGTCGACGAACACGACCTCGACCGGGAGGTTTTTCAGGTTGAGCGCGATGCGGACGCGAAAGCTGGCCAGCGACCGCCAGAACGAGAAGAATTTCATGGGGTGTCTTCCTTAACCTCGCCCCGCTCTTGGCGGGGAGAGGTCGGCGCGTAGCGCCGGGTGAGGGGCAAGGCACGATGCTGCCAGACCATAGCTTCCTCAGGTCCGAGAGTCCTCAGATCCGCGCCGAGGACATTGCGGCCGTGATTGCGGAGACACCCCTCACCCGAAGCCTTCGGCTTCGACCTCTCCCCGCCAAGCGCGGGGCGAGGTTGAGCGTCCCCGGTGACGACGAGTTAAGCCCCCACCGCCTTCTTGCGCCAGGCCAGATGCACGGCGCAATTGCAGCCCGGCGGATGCGCGGCCAACTCCCTGGAGGTCACGTCGTTGGCGGGCACGGCCGCCATCGGTGTCTTCGCAGGCGCTGCCTGCGCCGGAATGTAGTTCAATACCGGCGCCAGCCAGCGCTCGGCCTCGGCCACGCTCATGCGCTTGCGCGCGGCGTAGTCCTCGACCTGGTCGCGCTCGATTCGGCCGACGCCGAAATAGAAGCTCTCGGGATGGGAGAAATAAAGCCCCGACACCGACGAGCCCGGCCACATCGCAAAGCTCTCGGTCAATGTGACGCCGGCGGTGCTCTCGGCGTCGAGCAGCTTGAACAGCGTCGCTTTCTCGGTGTGGTCGGGCTGCGCGGGATAGCCGGGCGCCGGGCGGATGCCGGCATATTGCTCCGATATCAACTGGTCGGGCGTCAGCGTCTCGTCCGGTGCGTAGCCCCAGAATTCGCGACGGACGCGCGCGTGCATCCGTTCGGCAAAGGCTTCCGCCAGCCGATCGGCCAGCGCCTTGCACAGGATCGAGGAGTAATCGTCATTGGCGTTCCTGAAGCGGTCGGCGACCACGTCCTCGCCGATCCCGGCGGTGACCACGAACGCGCCGATATAGTCAGGCACGCCGGAAGACGTTGGCGCGATGAAATCCGACAGCGCGGCGTTGAAGCGGCCCTCGCGCTTCTCCAGTTGCTGGCGCAGCGTATGCAGGGTCGCGATTGAGGTTTTGCGGGTATCGTCGGCATAGACGACGATGTCGTCGCCGACCGCGTTGGCCGGCCAGAAGCCGATGGTGGCGCGGGCCGTGAACCATTTCTCGGCGATGATGCGCTTGAGCATCGCGCGCGCGTCGTCATAGAGCGAGCGCGCGGCTTCGCCGACCTTGGGATCGTCGAGGATGGCGGGGAAGCGCCCGGTCAATTCCCAGGTCTGGAAGAACGGCGTCCAGTCGATGTACTCGGCCAGTTCCGAAAGGTCGTAGGCGTCAAAGCTGCGGATGCCCAGAAACGAGGGCTTCTTCGGCGGCGTCTTCGCAAAGTCGATCCGGACGCCATTGGCGCGGGCGTTCGCCAGCTTCAGCCGCTTCTTGTCGGCCTGGGCGCGGAAATGCGCCGCGGAAATCTTGGCGTAGTCGGCGCGGATGTCGGCGGCATAGGCCTCGCGCCGGTCGGGCGCGAGCAGCGACGACGCGACGCCGACGGCGCGGCTGGCGTCGTTGACGTGAACCACCGGGCCGCCCTTGTAATTGGGGTCGATCTTGACGGCGGTATGGACCCGGCTCGTCGTGGCACCGCCGATCAGCAGCGGCATCGTCATGCCCTGCCGCTGCATTTCGCCGGCCAGGAAACTCATCTCGTCGAGCGAGGGCGTGATCAGGCCGGACAGCCCGATGATGTCGGCGCCCTCGGCCTTCGCGGTCTCGATGATCTTGGCCGCGGGCACCATCACGCCGAGGTCGATGACCTCGAAATTGTTACATTGCAGCACGATGCCGACGATGTTCTTGCCGATGTCGTGGACGTCGCCCTTGACGGTCGCCAGCACGATCTTGCCGGCGCTGTTGCGGCCGTCGCCGGCGATGCCGTTGGCGAGGTTGCGCGCCTTTTCCTCCGCCATGAACGGCATCAGATAGGCCACCGCCTGCTTCATCACCCGCGCCGACTTCACCACCTGCGGCAGGAACATCTTGCCGTCGCCAAAGAGGTCGCCGACGATGTTCATGCCGGCCATCAGCGGGCCCTCGATCACGTTCAGCGGCCGCTCGACCGTCTGCCGCGCGGCCTCGGTGTCGGCCTCGATGAATTCGGTGATGCCGTGCACCAGCGCGTGGGAAAGCCGCTGCTCGACCGGCCATTCGCGCCAGGCCAGGTCCTGCTCCCTGGTCTGCTTCTCCTTGCCGCGGAATTTCTCGGCCAGCGCCAACAGCCGCTCGGACGCGCCGGGGTCGCGGTTGAGGATGACGTCCTCGCAAACCTGCCGCAACTCGGGGTCGATGTCGTCATAGACGATCATCTGCCCGGCATTGACGATGCCCATGTCCATGCCGGCCTTGATGGCGTGGTAGAGGAACACCGAATGCATGGCCTCGCGCACCGGCTCATTGCCGCGGAACGAGAACGACAGGTTGGAGACGCCGCCGGAGACATGGGCGCCCGGCAGGTTCTGGCGGATCCAGCGCGTCGCCTCGATGAAATCGACGCCGTAATTGTTATGCTCTTCCAGCCCGGTTGCGATCGCGAAAATGTTGGGATCGAAGATGATATCCTCGGGTGGAAAGCCGACCTCGTCGATCAGGATGTCGTAGGCGCGCTTGCAGATTTCGGTCTTGCGCGCGAACGTATCGGCCTGGCCGATCTCGTCGAACGCCATGACGACGACGGCGGCGCCGTGGCGGCGGGCGATGCGGGCCTCGTGGACGAACTTCTCAACGCCTTCCTTCATCGAGATCGAGTTCACCACCGGCTTGCCCTGGACGCATTTCAGCCCGGCCTCGATCACGGTGAATTTCGAGGAATCGACCATCACAGGCACGCGGGCGATGTCAGGTTCGGCGGCGACGAGGTTGAGAAACGTCACCATCGCGGCTTCCGAATCCAGCAAGCCTTCGTCCATGTTGACGTCGATGATCTGGGCGCCGTTCTCGACCTGCTCGCGCGCCACCTGAAGGGCTGCGGTGTAATCGCCCGCCGTGATCAGCTTGCGGAATTTCGCCGATCCCGTGACGTTGGTGCGCTCGCCGACATTGACGAAGGGGATCGCCGGCGTCAGCTCGAACGGCTCCAGCCCCGAGAGCCGCAGCCGCGGTGCGATCGCAGGGATCGCGCGCGGCCGGTGCGGGGCGACCGCGGCGGCGATCGCCGCGATGTGGTCCGGGGTGGTGCCGCAGCAGCCGCCGACGATGTTGACGAGGCCGGCTTGCGCGAACTCGCCGATCAGGCGCGCCATGTATTCCGGGCTTTCGTCGTACTGGCCGAATTCGTTGGGCAGGCCGGCGTTCGGGTAGGCGCAGACCATCGTATCGGCGACGCGGCCGATGTCGGCGATGTGGGCGCGAAGGTCTTCGGCGCCGAGCGCGCAGTTGAAGCCGATGGTGATCGGATCGGCGTGGCGCACCGAGTTCCAGAACGCTTCGGGCAGTTGTCCTGACAGCAGCCGGCCGGACTTGTCGGTGATGGTGCCCGAGATCATCACCGGCACGTCGATGCCGCGCGCCTCGGTGATTTCAGCGATGGCGTAGAGCGCGGCCTTGGCGTTCAGCGTGTCGAAAATGGTTTCGACCAGCAGCAGATCCGCCCCGCCGTCGAGCAGGCCGTTGATCTGCTCGCCATAGGCTTGGCGCAAATCGTCAAAGGTGACGGCGCGGTAACCTGGACTGGATACGTCGGGCGAGATCGAGGCGGTGCGGTTGGTCGGGCCGAGCGCGCCGGCGACGAAGCGCGGCTTGCCGTCCTCGGCGGTGACGCGCGCGGCGGCGGCGCAGGCGAGCCTGGCGCCGTCGCGGTTCAGCTCGTAGGCGAGGTTCGACATGTCGTAGTCGGCCTGCGCGATCGAGGTCGAGGAGAAGGTATTGGTGGCGACGATGTCGGCGCCGGCGCGCAGATACCCGGCGTGGATGTCTTCGATCGCGCGCGGCTGGGTCAGGATCAGGAGATCGTTGTTGCCGCGGACGTCGCGGTGAAAATCCTTAAAGCGCGCGCCGCGAAACGCGGCCTCGTCGTATTCGAGGGCCTGGATCATCGTGCCCATGGCGCCGTCGAGCACCAGGATGCGCTCGCGGGCGGCGGCGAGCAGGGCGGTGCGCTTCGGCGAAACTTTGGGAGAACGCGAAGAGGGCATCGGTCAGGCGGCTTTCTGCGCGCCATTGGGTCGGATGCCCAGGAGATGGCTGATCGCGAATACGAGGTCGGCGCGGTTCATAGTGTAGAAATGAAAAGTATCGACGCCGTGCTTGGCGAGCTTTTGGACCTGTCCGGCGGCGACGGTGGCAGCGACCAGCTTGCGGGTCTCGGCGTCGTCGTCGAGGCCTTCGAATTTTTCCGCCAGCCATTCCGGCACCGAGGTGCCGGCGCGGGTCACGAAGCCGCGCGCCTGCCTGAAATTGTGCATCGGCATGATGCCGGGAATGACGGGAATATCGATGCCACGGGCGCGGACGCGGTCGAGGTAGCGGAAATACAGATCGTTGTCGAAGAACACCTGGGTGATGGCGCGCGCCGCGCCGGCATCGACCTTGGCCTTGAGCGTGTCGATGTCGGCGTCGAGCGTCGGGCTCTCCGGGTGCTTCTCCGGATAGGCCGAGACCGAGATTTCGATGTCGGGATAGCGCCGCTTGATGCCTTCGATCAGCTCCGGCGAACTCTGGTAGCCGTCGGGATGGGCGTGATAGGCGGTGCCGATGCCGGTGGTGGGGTCGCCGCGCAGGGCGACGATGTGGCGGACGCCGATCTCGTGATAGCGCGCCACGACGTCGTCGATCTCGCCTTTGGGCGTGCCGACGCAGGTCAAGTGCGCCGCCGGGGTCAGGCGGGTCTCCTTGAGGATGCGCGCGATGGTCGAATGGGTGCGCTCGCGGGTCGATCCGCCGGCGCCGTATGTCACCGACACGAAGCTGGGCGCAAGCGGCGCCAGCCGGTTGATGGTTTCCCACAGGCTGCGCTCCATCTCCGCCGTCTTGGGCGGAAAGAATTCGAAGGAAATCTTCGGCGAATGCAGCGCGCGATGGCCGTCACCGGCAGGGGGCGTAACTTCGGTCATGGCACTCATCGGGCTCCATCGAGATCGGCGCCTATCAGGCCTAGCGCCCATCAGCTAAAATAAGACAAACAGGGTCAGACAAACAGCCCATCAAGAGTGGGAAATGGCCCATTTTCATCAAGAAGGTCTGGAATAGCTGCTGGGAGCTCAGATATGTGGGCTAGACTACCAAACAAAAATAACCTGAAATTCCTCACAAATAGCGGTATTTTTATGGAATAGCGCGATCCGATGGTTTTGTGGGCGTGGGGCAGGTCGATATAGTGTGCAATCTTGCGAATACCGCCCCACCTTCCGGCATCTGCTAAGGTACTGCATTGCCCGCGCGCGCGGGCCTGACCTGCGTCAGCCGGGACTTTGTTGCCTCCGCTTGCCGCACTAGGTTAGCGCAATGATCCCGCTTTCCGTCCTAGACCTCTCCGTCGTCACCACAGGCACGAAGCCCGCCGCGGCGCTGCGCAACAGCATCGACCTGGCGCGCCATGTCGATGCGCTCGGCTATGTCCGCTACTGGCTTGCCGAGCACCACAATCTGGCGTCGGTGGCGAGCCCGGCGCCCGACCTGATGATCGGGCAGATCGCGGCGGTCACGAAGAACATCCGCGTCGGCTCCGGCGGGGTGATGCTGCCCAACCACGCGCCGCTGGTGGTGGCCGAACGCTTCAAGATGCTGGAGGCGCTGTTTCCCGGCCGCATCGATCTCGGTCTTGGCCGGGCGCCCGGCACCGACGGCGCCACTGCGCATGCGCTGCGCAGCCGGCTCGATCGCCGCGAAGGCGACGACTTCCTTGAGCGGCTGCATGAACTGTGCCTGTGGGAAACCCGCGATTTCCCGCCCGGCCATCCCTACAACAACGTGGTGGCGATGCCGGACGACGCGCCCCTGCCGCCGATCTGGCTGCTCGGCTCGTCCGACTACAGTTCGGAACTCGCCGCCCAGGTCGGGATGGGATTTGCCTTCGCCCACCATTTCGCCTCATACGACGCGATCGAAGCCCTGACCCACTACCGCAGCCGCTTTGAACCGTCGGGCTGGCGCGCGACGCCGCACGGCATTCTCGCGGTCGCCGCCGTCGCTGCCGAAACCGATGCGGAGGCGGAACGGCTGGCCTCGTCGATGGACCTCAACCGCCTGCGCCGCGACCGCGGGCAATTTCTGCCGCTGCCGAGCGTGGAGGAAGCGCTGGCCTATCGCTATTCCGACGCCGAGCGCGCCTCGGTCGCCCGCAACCGCGCGCGGCTGTTCGTCGGCAGCCCCGCGACCATCATCGCGAAGCTGCAGCCGATGATCGACGCGGGCCGCCCCGATGAGCTGATGATCATCACCGCCGTCTACGACCACGATGCGCGCAAGAAGTCGTATAGTTTGCTGGCGGACGCCTTCGGGCTGGCAAAGCAGGTGGCTGCTTAGTCTCCGTCATTCCGGGGCGATGCGAAGCATCGAACCATGGTGTGCAATTGCGCACCTGAGAATCTCGCCGAGCTACGATCTCGAGATTCCGGGTTCACGCGTCGCGTGCCCCCGAATGACAGCGTTACTCGGCCTTCTCGCTGAACGTGGCGCGGAACGGATGCGCCGGGTAGACGCCGACGATGCGCAGTTCGCGCGAAAAGAACTTCAGTTCCTCCAGCGCAAAGGCAAGCCCCTTGTCCTCGGGATGGCCATCGACATCGGCATAGAACTGGGTCGCAAAGAAATTGCCGTCCACCATGTAGCTTTCCAGCTTGGTCATGTTGACGCCGTTGGTGGCAAATCCACCCATCGCCTTGTAGAGCGCGGCGGGCAGGTTGCGCACCCGGAAAACAAAACTGGTGACCAGCGGTCCCGAGCCCTGCTTGGCCCAATCGGCGTCGCGCGCCAGCACCACGAAGCGCGTGGTGTTGTGGGTCTCATCCTCGACGTCCTCGGCCAGGATCTCGAGGCCGTAGATTTCGGCGGCCAGCCGCGAGGCGATCGCGGCCACCGTCTTGTCGCCGCGTTCGGCGACGTCGCGCGCGCTGCCGGCGGTGTCGGCTGCGACAATCGGCTTGACGCCGAGCTTGCGGATGATGCGGCGACACTGGCCGAGCGCATGGACGTGGCTCTCCACCGTCTTGATGTCGGTGAGCCGGGTCCCCGGCAGCGCCATCAGCTGGTGGCGGATCGGCAGAAACCACTCGCCGACGATGAACAGGCCGGATGCCGGCAGCAAATGGTGGATGTCGGCGACGCGGCCGGCGACCGAATTCTCGATCGGGATCATGCCGAGATCGGCCTCGCCGGCGGAGATCGCGGCCAGCGCGTCCTCGAAGGTCGGGCAAGGCAGCGGCGCGGCGTCCGGATAGGCCTCGACGATGGCGATATGGGAGTTTGCGCCGGGCTCGCCCTGGAATGCAATGGTGAGCTTCTTGGTCATGGGAGGCCTTGTATCAGCCGTTCAGGCGTTGGCTATAGCGTTTTCAAGCGAAATGGGTGGCGTTTCGCGGCAGGAAAACGCGTCCAAACAAAGGTTAAAGCCTCGTTCAAGCAGGCCTGAGCATCTGGCGGGCGGTTTCGAGGTCGGCGGGGGTATCGACGCCGCGCGGCACCGTGTCCACGATGGTGACGTCGATCCGCATGCCGGCTTCCAGCGCCCGGAGCTGTTCGAGCTTCTCCTGCTGCTCAAGCGGGGAGGGCGGCAACGCCACGAACCGCTCCAGCGCGGCGCGGCGATAGGCGTAGAGGCCGATGTGGTGGTAGCGCGGCCCATCGCCGTGTGGCGCGGTGGCGCGGGTAAAATACAGTGCGCGCAGCCGCCGGGGGCCGATCGGCGAGCCGACCGCCTTGACCACGTTGGGATTGCGGTCCTCCTCCTCGGAATGGATCCGGGCGGCAAGGGTTGCGATATCGACGGCAGGATCGGCCAGCGGCGGCAACACGTCCCGGATATTGTCGGGCGATATGGTCGGGAAGTCGCCCTGCAGATTGACCACGATCTCGATCTGGCCCGCCGGGTCGAGCCGCCCGAGCGCCTCGTGGATCCGGTCCGAGCCAGAGGGGTGATCGGCCCGCGTCATGACCGCCTCGCCGCCATGGGATCGCACGGCGTCCGCGATCTCCGGCGTGTCGGTGGCAACCGCGACCCGCCCGATCCCGGCCGCTTCAGCCCGCCGCAACACGTGGACGATCATTGGCACGCCGCCAATATCCAACAGCGGTTTGCCGGGCAGGCGGCTGGCCTTCATGCGGGCGGGAATCAGCACCAGGATGCGGGCTTCGGTCATTCGGAACGGGGCCAGGGCCTTCGCGAAAACAGGCCAGGAAAAATGGGGGATCGGCGGAAAGTCGGCGCGTTTATACGGGTTGCCAGAGCGCGGGCAAACCGATATCTCAACCGGGCTGAAGGTTGCGGCGCGAAAGCCTGATTCCTGACGCGAATTCGCGGCCGTTTCGCCGGCCTTAAAGTCGATCTTCCGGCCTGGAGCCTGATCCAACTATGGACTCCTTCGAACTCAACAAGATTCTCGGCGCCATCCTCGCCACCTGCCTTGTCCTCCTGGTCACGAGCTTTGCCGCCTCCGCGATTTTCACGCCGGTCATGCCGGCCAAGCCCGGGTTCGAGATCGCCGTGAAGGAAGCGGCGCCAGGCGGCGGGGCCAAGGAAGCCGCGGCACCGTCCGAGCCGATCGAAAAGCTGCTGCAGACAGCCTCCGTCGAGAAGGGCGCCGCCGCCGCCAAGAAGTGCGCGGCCTGCCATACCTTCGAGAAGGGTGGCCCGAACCGCGTCGGCCCGAACCTGTTCGGCATTGTCGAGCGGGCGCGCGGCAGCGAGGCCGGGTTCAACTATTCGGCCGCGCTGAAGGGCAAGCCCGGCAAGTGGACCTTTGACGATCTGAACAAGTTTATCGCGAGTCCAAAAAGCTTCCTCCCCGGCACCTCGATGGCTTTTGCCGGCGTGCCAAAGGACAGCGAGCGAGCTGATATCATCAATTATCTGCGCACGATGGCGGATAGTCCGGTTCCGCTTCCGACCGCGGCGAAATAACATTTCGAAAGTCCGGCATGGACTTCTGCGCGACATCACGGCCAGGCATTGCCTGGCCGTTTCCATTTGGGGGCTGCGGCATCATCGGGACCTTTCGCCGCAGCGCCGCCGCACACGGGCTGGTATCATGAGGAAAAAGCAACGCAATTTGTCGAACCCTTGCCTTATATTGGGTGCTGGCTAGCTTTCGTCAGCAACAGGATTTCCGCACTTGGCCATTACCCGACGACACCTTCTGCAAGGCAGCGCCGTAGCCGCCCTGGCTCCGGGGCTCGGGCTCGCCCCCGGCACACCGGCGATCGCTCCAGGCTACGCACAATCAGGCGAGCCGGCGTGGCGGCACGCGCTGTCGCTGTTCGGCGAGGTCAAATATCCGGCCGGCTTCAAGCGCTTCGATTACGTCAATCCCGACGCGCCCAAGGGCGGTCTGGCCCGCCAGATTCTGGTCGGGACCTTCGACAATTTCAATGTCGCGGTGGCCGGGGTCAAAGGCTCGCTCGCTGCCGCCGTTGGCCTGATCTACGAATCGCTGATGACGCCGGCGCTGGATGAAGTCTCGACCGAGTACGGCGCGTTGGCCGAGTCGGTCAGCCATCCCGATGATTTTTCGTTCGTGATCTACCGGTTGCGAGCCCAGGCGAAATGGCACGACGGCAAGCCGGTGACGCCGGAAGACGTGATCTTCTCGCTGGATTCCTTCAAGAAGCACCATCCGCAATACTCGGCCTATTACCGCCACGTCGTGAAGGCCGAGAAAATCGGCGAGCGCGACATCAAGTTTACCTTCGATGCGCCCGGTAATCGCGAGCTGCCGCAAATCGTGGGACAACTGACGATCCTGCCGAAGCATTGGTGGGAGGGGACCGACAGCGAAGGCCGCAAGCGCGATGTTTCCGTCACCACGCTGGAGAAGCCGCTGGGCTCTGCCCCTTACCGCATCAAGGATTTCGTTGCCGGCCGAACGGTGACGCTGGAGCGGGTCAAGGATTATTGGGGCCGCGATCTCGGCTTTGCCATCGGGCGCAACAATTTCGACGAACTGCGTTACGAATATTTTCGCGACAGTTTGGTGGCGCTCGAAGCCTTCAAGGGTGACCAGGTCGATTGGCGCAACGAAAACAGTGCGAAGTTCTGGGCAACGGCCTACGATTTTCCGGCTGTCAACGACAAGCGCGTGCTGCGCGAGGAGTTCCCGAACCGCAGCTCCGGGATCATGCAGGCGTTTGCGCCCAATCTTCGTCGCGCAAAGTTCAGCGATCCCAGGGTACGCCGCGCTCTCAACTGTGTGTTCGATTTCGAGGAGATGAACAAGCAGATATTCTTTGGTCAGTACAAGCGCATCACTAGCTACTTTGATGGTATCGAGGAATTGATGGCAACCGGCCTGCCGCAGGGTAGGGAGCTGGAAATCCTCGAAGCCGTCCGCGCGGAAGTGCCCGCCGAGGTATTTACCAAGCCCTACACCAACCCCATTGGCGGCAATCCTGAAGCTGTGCGCGAAAATCTGCGTGAGGGGCTACGCCTGATGAAAGAGGCGGGATACGAGGTGCGGGATCGTAAGCTTGTTGATGTCAAGACTGGAACGCATTTCGAGGTCGAATTGCTGACCCAGCAGCCAGAATTCGAAAGAGTCATGCTGTTTTTCAAGCCTTCCCTGGAACGGCTCGGGATTATCGTCAACGTCCGCACGATCGACCCGACGCAATATCAAAACCGTCTTAGGAGCTGGGATTTCGATATCGTTACTGCCTCTTGGGGACAATCCTTGTCACCGGGCAACGAGCAGCGCCAATACTGGAGCTCGCTGGCCGCGGACATGGAGGGGTCGCAAAACATCGGCGGTATAAAGAACCCGGCGATCGACAAGCTGATCGATCGCGTGATCTTCGCCAAGGACCGGGGCGAACTCGTCGCGGCCACCAAGGCGCTCGACCGGGTATTGTTGTGGAACCACTATGTGGTGCCGCAGTGGAACTACCCCAAGGTCCGCACCGCGCGCTGGGATCGCTTTGGGCGTCCAGCCGAACTGCCGAAATACGGAGCGTCGGGCTTTCCGGCGATCTGGTGGTACGACGCCGAAAAGGCTGCCAGGATCGGAAGGCGTAGTTGAAGGGATCGCGCATGCCGCAGCTCAATCGCCGGCTCGTGCTGGGTCTCGGCGTGGGCGCGTTGAGCGCAGCCGGTTTCGGCCCGGCGCTGGCGCAGGGCGGCGACAGGAAGCTGCATGGCCTCTCGGCATTCGGCGACCTGAAATATCCGGCGGATTTTCCCCATTTCAGCTACGTCAACGCCAACGCCCCGAAAGGCGGGACGTTTTCGCAACTGGTCGGCGCCGGGGGCTCGACCTTCAATTCGCTGAACGCCTACATTGTCAAGGGCGATGTGGCGAGCGGGATGTATCTCACTTTCGCCTCGCTGATGGCACGCGCCCTCGATGAACCGGACGCGGTCTATCCTCTGGCCGCGGAAGAGCTGACGGTTTCCGCCGATGGTTTGGTCTTTCGCTTCCGGCTGCGGCCGGGAATAGCCTTTCATGACGGTTCTGAAATCAACGCCTCTGACGTCGCCTTCTCGCTGACGACGCTGAAGAGCAAGGGTCATCCGACCTTCTCCTCGGTGCTCCGCGATCTCGCGGAAGCAACGGCCGAGGACAAGCGGACGGTGCAGCTGCGCTTTCATCCAACCCGCGGCCTGGACGTGCCGGCGCTCGCTGCCACGATGCCGATCTTCTCCGAAAAGTACTATTCGACGCGGTCGTTCGACGAAACCACGCTGGAGGCGCCGCTGGGGTCGGGTCCTTATCGCCTCGCTCGTTTCGAGCAGGGTCGTTTCGCCGAGTTTCAGCGGGTCCAGAACTGGTGGGGCGAGAATCTGCCGGTATCGCGCGGCCAGTACAATTTCGATGTCGTGCGGGACGAATACTACCGGGATCGCGAGGCCGGCTTCGAGGCGTTCACGGGCCGCAACTACCTGTTCCGGGAAGAGTTCACCTCGCGGGTCTGGGCGACGCGTTACGAATTCCCCGCGCTGCGCGACGGCCGCGTCAGGCGGGAAGTGATTCCCGACGAGCGGCCCTCCGGTGCGCAGGGCTGGCTGTTCAATACCAGGCGGGAAAAGTTCAGGGACCGGCGCGTTCGCGAGGCGCTGACGATCGCCTTCGATTTCGAATGGACCAACAAGAACCTGATGTACGGGTCCTACCAGCGCACCCATTCGGTGTTCCAGAACTCCGAGATGATGGCGCGGGGAGAGCCGTCGCCGGACGAGGTGGCGCTGCTGGAGCCGTTCCGCGACCGCGTGTTGCCGGAAGTGTTCGGGCAGGCATGGATACCTCCGGAGACCGACGGCTCGGGTCAGGATCGCAAGCTTTTGCGCAGCGCGGGCGACCTGCTCAATGCCGCGGGCTGGACCGTGAAAGACGGCCGCCGGCTGAACGCCGGGGGCGAGCAATTGGCGGTCGAATTCCTGCTGACCGAGCGGTCGTTCGAGCCGCATCACACCACCTTCATCAAGAACCTTCGCGTGCTCGGCATCGACGCCAACATTCGGCTGATTGATCCGGCGCAAGCCGAGGCTCGGCTGAAGGATTTCGATTTTGACATCGCCATTGCGCGGTTTATTTTCCCGCAAATTCCCGGAAGCTCGCTGCGAAACTATTTTTCGAGCGATTTCGCCAAAACCAAGGGTTCCAGCAACCTCGCCGGAATTTCCGACCCTGTCGTCGACGCGCTGGTCGAGAAAGCGGTGGGCGCGCAGACGCAGGCAACCCTCAACAACACCTGCCGCGCCCTTGACCGCGTGCTGCGATCCGGACGTTACTGGATTCCGCACTGGAACAAGGCTTCGCACTGGATCGCCTACTGGGACCAGTTCGGTTTCCCGCCGACCAAGCCGCGTTATGCGCGGGGGGCGCCGGACACCTGGTGGTACGATCAGGCCAAGGCCGCGAAACTCGAGCAGGCCAGGTAATCCATGACCGCCTATATCGCCCGCCGCGTGCTGCTGATGATCCCGACCCTGCTCGGTATCCTGTTCGTGTCCTTTGTGGTGGTGCAGTTCGCGCCGGGCGGCCCGGTCGAGCGCGTGATCGCGCAGCTCTCGGGATCCGACACCGGCGCGGCCTCCCGCGTTTCCGGCTCCTCCGGCGGTGATTTCGGCGCGCGGCCCCAGGTCGGCGCGTCGGCGGACGCCGTCAGTTCGAAATATCGCGGGGCGCAGGGGCTTGATCCCGAATTCATCAAGAAGCTCGAGACGCAGTTCGGCTTCGACAAGCCGGCGCCGGAACGGTTCGCGCTGATGCTGTGGAATTTTGCGCGCTTTGATTTCGGCAAGAGCTACTTCCGCGACGTCAGCGTGATCCAGCTGATCAAGGAAAAGCTGCCGGTCTCGATGTCGCTCGGCATCTGGATGACGCTTCTGACCTATCTGATCTCGATCCCGCTCGGGATCCGCAAGGCGGTGCAGGACGGGACGCGCTTCGACACCTGGACGTCGGCGGTGATCATCGTGGGGTTCGCGATCCCGGGCTTCCTGTTTGCGATCCTGCTCATCATCCTGTTTGCCGGCGGCTCGTTCTTCAACATTTTTCCGCTGCGCGGCCTGACCTCGGACGGCTGGGCGCAGTTTCCCTGGTACTGGAAGATCATCGACTATTTCTGGCACCTCGCGCTACCGCTGGTCTCGATGGCGCTCGGCGCCTTCGCCACCATGACGCTGCTGACCAAGAACTCGTTCCTCGATGAGATCCGCAAACAATACGTCATGACCGCGCGCGCCAAGGGCTGCAGCGAGCGGCAGGTGCTGTACAACCACGTCTTCCGCAACGCGATGCTGATCGTGATCGCGGGCTTTCCGGGCGCTTTCATCCACGCCTTCTTCTCCGGCTCGCTCCTGATCGAGACCATCTTCTCGCTCGACGGCCTCGGCCTGCTCGGCTTCGAAAGCGTCCTGAACCGCGATTACCCTGTGGTGTTCGGAACGCTGTTCATCTTTTCGCTGGTCGGCCTCGTGATCAACCTGATCTCGGACCTTGCCTACATGTGGATCGATCCGCGGATCGATTTCGAGGCGCGCGAGGTCTGATGACGATCACCGCGCCCCAGCCGGTCGAGACCTCGACGCAATCGCCGCTCGGCGAGGCGGTGCCGGTCACCCGGCACCGATTTTCGCCGTCGCCGCTCAACCGCCGCCGCTGGCAGAATTTCAAGGCCAATCGCCGCGGCTACTGGTCGTTCTGGATCTTCACGGTTCTGTTCGTGGTCTCGCTGTTTGCCGAGCTGATCGCCAACGACCGGCCGTTCCTGATCAAGTATGATGGCAGTCTCTATTGGCCGACCTTCGTCAGCTATTCGGAAACCACCTTCGGCGGCGACTTCGAGACCGCCGCCGACTATCGCGATCCGTACCTGCAGAAGCAGATCGCGGCCAAGGGCGGCACCGTGATCTGGCCGCTGATCCGTTATTCCTACGCCACCCACAATCTCGACCTGCCGACGCCGGCGCCGTCGAAGCCGACCTGGATGCTGACGGAAGCCCAGTGCCGGGAGGTGGTGCAGAAGAAGGGCCTCAGCGGCTGCCGCGACCTCGAATACAACTGGCTCGGCACCGACGACCAGGGCCGCGACGTGGTCGCGCGCCTGATCTACGGCTTCCGCATCTCGGTGCTGTTCGGCCTGACGCTGACCATCGTCTCCTCCATCATCGGGATCGCCGCCGGCGGCGTGCAGGGCTATTTCGGCGGCTGGGTCGACCTCCTGTTCCAGCGCTTCATCGAGGTCTGGAACGCGATCCCTTCGCTCTATCTGTTGCTGATCATATCGGCGGTGCTTCCGCCCGGTTTCTTCATCCTGCTCGGCATTCTCTTGCTGTTCTCCTGGGTGTCGCTGGTTGGCCTGGTGCGCGCCGAATTCCTGCGCGGGCGAAACTTCGAGTATATCCAGGCGGCGCGGGCGCTCGGCGTTTCCAACGCCAAGATCATGTTCCGTCACCTGCTGCCGAACGCCATGGTGGCAACCATGACGTTCCTGCCCTTCATCGTGTCGTCCTCGGTGATGACGCTGACGGCGCTGGATTTCCTCGGCTTCGGCCTGCCGCCGGGCTCGCCGTCGCTTGGCGAGATGCTGTCGCAGGCCAAGGCCAACGTGCAGGCGCCGTGGCTCGGTCTCGCCGGCTTCTTCTCGGTAGCGATCATGCTGTCGCTGCTGATCTTCATCGGCGAGGCGGCGCGCGACGCCTTCGACCCGCGCAAGACGTTCCGGTAGGGGCCACGGCATGGATGCGATCAACCAGCCCCTGCTCGATGTCCGTGATCTCTCGGTGGCGTTCGGCGACACGCTCGCAGTCGATCATGTCTCGTTTTCCATCAGGCGCGGCGAATGCGTCGCACTGGTCGGCGAGTCCGGTTCCGGAAAATCGGTCAGCGCGCTGTCGGTCCTGAAGCTGCTGCCCTATCCGAGCGCTTCGCATCCCTCCGGCCAGATCCATTTCCGCGGCCGTGACCTGCTGATGGCGGCGGAAGGCGAGATGCGCGAAATCCGCGGCAACGATATCTCGATCATCTTCCAGGAGCCGATGACCTCGCTTAATCCGCTGCACACGATCGAGGCGCAGATCGGCGAGGTCCTGTTGCTGCATAGCGGTGTCGGCGGCGCGACGGCGCGGGCGCGCACGCTGGAACTATTGACGCAGGTCGGAATTCCCGATCCCGAAACCCGGCTGAAGAGCTATCCGCATCAGCTGTCCGGCGGCCAGCGCCAGCGTGTCATGATCGCGATGGCGCTCGCCAACGAACCGGATCTGCTGATCGCGGACGAACCGACCACCGCGCTCGACGTTACCGTGCAAGCCCAGATCCTGGCGCTGCTGGCGGAGATTCGCGCCCGGCTCGGCATGAGCATGCTGTTCATCACCCATGATCTCGGCATCGTCCGGCGCATCGCCGACGTCGTCTGCGTGATGAATTCGGGCAAGATCGTCGAGCAGGGGCCGGTCGAGCAGGTCTTCACCGCGCCGAAGCACGCCTATACGCGCGCGCTGCTGGCGGCCGAGCCGAAGCCCGACCCGGCGCCGCCGCGACCGGGTTCGCCCGTGGTGATGTCGGCCGACAATCTCAAGGTCTGGTTTCCGATCAAGCGGGGGCTGTTGCGCAAGACCGTCGGCCACATCAAGGCGGTGGACGGCGTCAGCATTGCAGTACGCAAGGGCGAAACCCTCGGCGTCGTCGGTGAGTCCGGCTCCGGCAAGACCACGCTGGGCCTGGCGCTGCTGCGGCTGATCTCCTCCGAGGGGCCGATCGTGTTTCTCGGCAGCAATATTCAGGGCCTGCGCTTCAAGGCCATGCTGCCGTTCCGGCGTGACATGCAGATCGTGTTTCAGGATCCGTTCGGCGCGCTGAGCCCGCGGATGTCGGTCGGCGACATCGTCGCCGAGGGTCTTAGCGTTCACCAGCCCGGCCTGTCGCACGAGGCACGCGAGGCGCGGGTGGTCAAGGCGTTGAACGATGTTGGACTCGATCCGCGGACCCGGTTCCGCTACCCGCATGAATTCTCCGGCGGCCAGCGCCAGCGCATTTCGATCGCGCGCGCGGTGGTGCTGGAGCCGAATTTCGTCGTGCTGGACGAGCCGACCTCGGCGCTCGACATGCTGTTCCAGGCCCAGATGGTCGATCTGTTGCGCGAGCTGCAGCGCCAGCGCGACCTGACCTACTTGTTCATCTCGCACGATCTGCGCGTGGTGGCATCGCTGGCGAGCCACCTGATCGTGATGCGTCACGGCAAGGTGGTGGAGGAGGGGCCGGCCGCCGAACTGTTCAGAAATCCCAGGAGCGACTACACCCGCGCCCTGTTCGCCGCCGCGTTCCGGATCGAAGCCGCGCCGGACGCGCCTGCTACCTGACCGTCATTCCGGGGCGCGCGCAGCGCGAACCCGGAATCTCGACCCGCATAAAATTTCTGGATTCCGGGTTCACGCGCGTTGGCGCGTGCCCCGGAATGACGATGCGGGGCTAGCTATAGCCGCTTGATCGCCGTCACCTCGCTGCCGGCGGCCTTGATCCGCGCCATTGCCTCGCGCGTGCTTTCGATCACGGTGGCCATGTGATGCGCATTGGCGTGGACGATGGTGTCGGCATCGCGGGCGATGGCGACGTGGCCTTGCCAGAAGATCAGGTCGCCGCGTTGCAGCTTCTTCGTTTCAGCCAGACTCAACGTTCGGCCCAGTCCATCCTGCTGCATGTCGCTGTCGCGGGGACAGCCGGTGCCGGCGGCGTTCAGCGACAGCTGCACCAGTCCCGAGCAATCGATCCCGAGGCTGCTTTTGCCGCCCCACAGATAGGGCGTGCCGGCGAAACGCTCGGCGACCGCAACGAAATCCGTCTCCATCGCCTCGATGGCACCGAGGTGCGGCTTCGGCAGATGCCATCCCTCGCTGGATACGGCGAATGCTCCGGCTTCGCGAACCACCGTCAGCCCAGCGCCGAACGACAGCGTCTCGACCGGCGGCAGCTTGATCGAGGGGCCCGGGAAGGCCAACGTCCGCAGCGCCGTAACCTTGTGCGTCGGTGCGGCCGCGGGCCTTGCCAGCGCGGCATCCGCGATCCAGCCGACATAGCCGTCGCCGTGCAACTGGCCCCAAGCGAAGCCTTCGCCGTTGCGGTCGTAGATCGTGACGCGCTCGCCTTTCAGCGCCTCGGTCAGCAGCACGGCGTCGTGCGCGGGCGATCCGCGCAGCGGTGCGAGGGCCGCGGCGACGCAAAACTCCTCACCGGCGACGAAGCGCGCGGCCTCCACCTTGCCCTCGAGATATTTCGCGGCGAGATCGGGCCGCGCCGGGGTCAGGCGCGGATCATCCATAGCGTTCGCTCAAGAGCTTGTAGATCGCGCGCGCCGCCTGGCATTCGCCGCCTTCGGGGCGCGCCGGCTTGGCGGAAGGCGTCCAGCCGTAGATATCGACATGCAACCAGCTCTTCGCCTCGGTCACGAAGCGCTGCAGGAACAGCGCGCAGGTGATCGAGCCGGCAAAGCTGCCGGACGGCGCGTTGTTGATGTCGGCTGTTTTCGAATCCAGCCAGGAATCGTAAGCCGGCCAAAGCGGTAACCGCCATAACGGGTCGTTCTCCGTTTTCGCGTGGGCTGCGACGCTCGCGGCCAGCGTCTCATCATGGGTGTAAAAGGGCGGTAAATCCGGTCCCAGCGCCACCCGCGCTGCACCCGTCAGGGTGCCGAGATCGATCAGCAGGTCAGGCTTCTCTTCGTCGGCGAGCGCCAGCGCGTCCGCCAGCACCAGCCGCCCCTCGGCGTCGGTGTTGCCGATCTCGACGGTCGGTCCCTTGCGCGACTTGAAGACGTCGAGCGGTCGGAAGGCGTTGCCGGCCACCGCGTTCTCCACCGCCGGAATCAGGACGCGCAGCCGGATCTTCAGCTTCGCATCCATCACCATCTGCGCCAGCGCCAGCACATTGGCGGCGCCCCCCATGTCCTTTTTCATGATCAGCATGCCGCCGGATGGCTTCAGGTCGAGGCCCCCGGTATCGAAGCACACGCCTTTTCCGACCAGCGTTACCCTGGGGTGACACGGATCGCCCCAGCTGATGTCGATCAGGCGCGGCGCGCGTGTCGAGGCCATGCCGACCGCGTGGATCAATGGGAAGTTCTGTTTGACGAGTTCATCGCCGACCATGCAGGTGAAGCTCGCGCCAAAGCGCGCAGCCAGCGCTTGCGCGGCCTGCGCCAGTTGCTCCGGGCCCATGTCGTTCGACGGCGTATTGATCAGGTCGCGCGCCAGCGAAGCCGCCGCCGCCATCCTCACGACGTCGGCGATGTCGACGCCATCGGGCGGCGCCAGCCGGACCGCGGGCATCTCGTTTTTCCGGTAGCGGCCGAAGCGGTAGGCGCCTAGCGCGAATGCCAGCGTCGCGAGGCGGGCGTCATGCGGGGCATTGGCAAAACGGTACAGGCCGGAGGGCAGCAGGCCGGGCAGCGCGCCTGGCCGGAACGGATCGCGCGCCCGGTCGCTCTCGTCGTCGAGTCCGAAAACGACATGGGCGAGCTGCCCGTCCGGCCCGGGTAACGTCAGGCACCTGCCGGGCTTGGCGGTGAAACCGTTAGCCGTCGCAAACCGCCTCGCCGGTGCGGGAAGGCCGTCGGCGATGGCGGCCCATGTCGTCCTGGTGGCGAAGGTGATCGGGATGGCGGTGGTGGAGGCGGTAGCGGTTTCAAACAGGGAATGCATGCTGCGTCTCGCAAGGGCGGGGTCACGCCGCTGGCATAGCACGGCGAATTAACCGGCCGTTAGGGTTAACAGTCTATTGCTGGTCCGTCCGGATCGATCCATTCGCCAGATATCCCCGAGTTGAAGTGCCATGCGTCGACAGTCCAGCAATATCCGGGTTCTTGCGCGGCTCCTTGGCTCCGTTGCCGTGTCGGCGGTTCTCGCTGCGGGCCTTGGCGGCTGCCAGACCGTATCCGACGTCACGGGAGCGCTGGCATCCTCGAAGGCGCAAGCACCTGTTCCCGACGATCCGCGCCGCGCCGTGGAAGTCTATGGCGAGCGCTATCGCGCCAACCCCAAGGATGCAGAAGCGGCATTGGCGTACGGCCAGGCGCTGCGCGCCTCCGGCCAGCGCGCCCAGGCCTCCGCCGTGCTGGAACAGGCCACGATCGCTCATCCCGGCAACAAGACGCTGCTGGCCGCTTACGGCCGCGCGCTCGCCGACAACGGTAGTTCGCAGGCCGCCTTCGACGTGCTTGCCCGTGCCCATACCCCGGCCAATCCCGACTGGCGCATTCTGTCGGTGCAGGGGACCACGCTGGACAAGCTCGGCAAGCATGAGGACGCCCGCCGCTACTACGCCAGCGCGCTGAAGATCGTGCCGGAAGAGCCGTCGGTGCTGTCCAACCTCGGCCTCTCCTACATGCTGACGCGGGAGTTGCCGCAGGCCGAGGAAACGTTGCGCAGGGCCCATGGCAATCCGCGGGCCGATGGCCGGGTGCGACAGAACCTGGCGCTGGTGGTGGGCCTGCAGGGCCGCTTTGCGGAAGCCGAGACCATTGCCAAGGGCGACCTGCCGGCCGAAGAGGCGGCGGCCAATGTCGCTTACCTTCGGGAGATGTTGAGCCGCAAGGACAAGAACAATTCGCGTCCTCCCGGCAGCAGGCCGACGGTGCCGGTGGCAGCGCTCGACCGGCCGAACTGATCCGCCGCTACGCCAGACCTGTGGGAACTTCGCCGGCGCGGCTTCGCTGCGCCGAACGTCTTAATGCGGCATCGTCTGGAGCTTGATGTAGGTCGGTCCAAGAATGACGATGAACAGGCAGGGCAGGAAGAACAGGATCATCGGCACGGTGAGCTTCGGCGGCAGCGCGGCCGCCTTCTTCTCGGCCTCGTTCATCCGCATGTCGCGGTTCTCCTGCGCCATCACGCGCAGGCTCTGGCCGAGCGGCGTTCCGTAGCGTTCCGACTGCATCAGCGCCAGGCAGACCGATTTCACGCCCTCGAGGCCGGTGCGCTTGGCGAGGTTTTCGTAGGCCACCTTGCGGTCCTGCAGATAGGACAATTCGGCAGTCGTCAGCGCAAACTCCTCCGACAGCGCGATCGACTGGCCTGCGATTTCGGCAGCCACCTTGCGGAAGGCGACCTCGACCGACATGCCTGACTCGACGCAGATCAACAGCAGGTCCAGCGCGTCCGGAAAGGCGCGCTTGATCGAAAGCTGGCGTTTGCCGATGGCGTTCTTCAGGAACAGCATCGGCGCCTGCAGCCCGAGATAGGCGGCCCCGATACAGATGCCGAGCCTGATCGCGAGCGATTTGTCCAGCGGCGTGATGACGAACACGTAGAGGGCTGCGCCAAGAAACAGTGCGATCGGCGTCACCGCGCGGGCAAACAGGAAGGTGACGTAGGGCGCTTGGCCGCGATAGCCCGCCATGACCAGCTTGTCGCGGGCGGCTTCCTGTGCCAGCCACTTGGTCAGGTTGAAATCTTCCACCACCTTGGAGACGAGCTGCTTCGGGGTCTGCCGCAGCGACACCTTCTCCGTCTTGGCGAGACGGTCGCGTTCGCGCTGGCGGAGCCGTTCGCGCTCGCTGGCGACCGCCTTCATCCGCTTGGCCAGGCCTTCGCCGGCGAACAGCGGCATGATCAGCGTGTAAGCGGTCGCGCTGGCCGCGATGGCGGCGAGCAGCATCGTCATGAACCGCGCGTCGTGGAGCTTGGAGACAATAAGTTCAATCATGGCACACCGTCAGAAGTCGAAGTTGATCATCTTTTTCATTACCAGGACGCCGATCGTCATCCAGCCGACGCAGGCAACGAGCATGAACTGGCCGATGTGATGGGTCCAAAGCAACGCGATGTAGTCGGGGGTGGTAATCCATACCAGAAGCATCACGATCGGAGGCAGCGATCCGATGATGCCAGCCGAGGCCTTGGCTTCCATCGACATCGCCTGAATCTTCTCCGCCATCTTCTTGCGGTCGCGCAGCACCTTGGAGAGGTTGCCGAGTGCTTCCGACAGGTTGCCGCCCGACTTCTGCTGGATCGCGACCACGATGCCGAAGAAGTTCGCCTCCGGCACCGGCATCCGCTCGTACAGGCGCGCGCAGGCTTCGCCCAGCGGCATGCCTATGGCCTGCGTCTCGATGATGGCCAGAAACTCGCTCTTGAGCGGCTCCGGCGCGTCGGCCGCGACCACCTTGATCGACTCGAACAGCGGCAGGCCGGCCTTGATGCCGCGCACGATCACATCGACGGCGTCGGGAAGTGCCTTCAGGAATGCCTTTTCCCGGCGCTTCTTGAGGTAGCCCAGGATCCAGCGCGGCAAGCCCAGGCCGGCGGCAAAGGCCATGGCTGCGGCGCCAGGCAATCCGCCGCCAACCATGAACGCGAGAGCGAATGCCGCTGCGGCGAGAACGCCGGACGCGATCCAGAACTTCTGCGTCGTCCAGGATCCCAGACCGGCCTGGGCAAGCCGGACGCTGAGGGGAACGGACTTTTCCTTCTGGCGGCGGGCGTCGAGTTCCTTAAGCGATCCTTCGACCTGTTCGCGGCGCGAGCGCTGGCTCTTTTCGGTCTGGCGCGCGGCGGGTTCGGAGCGCGCGATCGAGGCGCGGCGCGATTGAGCCATCCTCTCGCCCGACAGCGCGGGATAGATGAAGACCCATGCCAGGCCGCCGATGGCGGTGGCGGCCATGAAGGCCAGTGCGAGCGTTTGCATGCAGGTCGCCCTCTCAATCCTTGACGATGACTTCGGCGGCGTCGAGCGCGGCCGCGAGCCGGTTCTCTTCGCCGTAATACCGCGCGCGTTCCCAGAACCGTGGACGGCCGATCCCGGTCGAGCGGTGCCGCCCGACAATCTTGCCGTTCGCGTCTTCGCCGATCATGTCGTAGAGGAACACGTCCTGGGTGATGATGGTGTCGCCTTCCATCCCCATCACCTCGGTGATGTGGGTGATGCGGCGCGAGCCGTCGCGCAGGCGCGCTGCCTGGATGATGACGTCGATGGAGGCACAGATCATTTCGCGGATGGTGCGCGAGGGCAGCGAGAAGCCGCCCATGGTGATCATCGATTCGCAGCGCGACAGGGCTTCCCGGGGGTTGTTGGCGTGCAGCGTCCCCATCGAGCCGTCGTGGCCGGTGTTCATGGCCTGCAGAAGGTCGAATGCCTCGGGTCCGCGGACTTCGCCGACGATGATGCGTTCCGGCCGCATACGCAGGCAGTTGCGGACCAGTTCGCGCATCGTGACCTGGCCCTCGCCCTCGATGTTGGGCGGGCGGGTTTCCAGCCGTACCACATGCGGCTGCTGCAACTGGAGTTCCGCGGCATCCTCGCAGGTGATCACGCGCTCGTCGTGCTCGATAAACTGGGTCAGGCAGTTCAACAGCGTGGTCTTGCCGGAGCCGGTGCCGCCGGAAATCAGCACATTGCAGCGGACGCGGCCGATGATCTGCAGGATCTGGGCCCCTTCCGGCGAGATCGCGCCGAATTTGACGAGCTGATCGAGCGTCAGCTTGTCCTTCCTGAATTTTCGAATGGTAAGCGCCGGACCGTCGATCGCCAGCGGCGGGACGATGGCGTTGACGCGGCTGCCGTCGGCAAGCCGCGCGTCGCAGATCGGCGAGGATTCGTCGACCCGTCGTCCGACCTGGCTGACGATGCGCTGGCAGATGTTGAGAAGCTGCTGATTATCGCGGAAGCGGATCCCGGTTTTCTGGATCTTGCCGTCGACTTCGATGAATACCGTGCCGGCGCCGTTGACCATGATGTCGGCGATGTCGTCGCGCGACAGCAGCGGCTCCAGCGGGCCGTAGCCGAGCACATCGTTGCAGATGTCGTCGAGCAGCTCTTCCTGCTCGGCAATCGACATCACGATGTTCTTGATCGCGATGATCTCGTTGACGATGTCGCGGATTTCCTCGCGCGCCGACTCGCCGTCGAGCTTGGCCAGCTGGGCGAGGTCGATCGCCTCGATCAGGGCGCCGAAGATCGTCGCCTTGACCTGGTAGTAGTTGTCGGACCGCCGCGCTTCCATGGTGGGTGCGGGTGGCGATTTCGCGGGAGCGATCGGCGGCGACACGACAGTCGGAGCGACCGCTTCGCGCGCGGCGGCCGGCGCGCTGGAAACCAGTTCCGGCGCCTGTATCGCGGGCTTCAATACCCGCGTATCGCTTTCATTTCCGCTACGCTTACCGAACACGATGATACTCCAGCCGGCCTGCTTACTTCTTGGCCCGCAACTTGGCGATCAGAGGTGACAACAACGAACTCTTGGGCTTCTTGGTCTCGCCGCGCCCGGTCAGCCGCTGCGCGACCTGCAGGAACATCTCGGTGGTGCGATGAGTGGCGGAGATTTCCGCGATCATCTGGCCGTTGTTGGCGGCCGCACCAAAGATCTGCGGCTCGAACGGGATGGTGGCGATCGGGTGGCTCTCGATCGCCTTGGCGAATTCGCTGGCCGGGATCTCCGGCCGTTTCGGTATCCCGACCTGGTTCAGGCAGTAGAGCGGCGGGCGGTCGTTCGGACGCGCCGCCTTCAGCAGGTCGTATATGTTCTTGGTGTTGCGCAGATTGGCGAGATCAGGCGCCGCGACGATCAGGATGTCGTCGGCCGCGATCAGCGCCCGCTTGGTCCATCCGGACCATTGATGGGGAATGTCGAGCACGATGCAGGGCATGGTGGTGCGGAGCGTGTCGAAGATCGAATCGAAGGCCTCCGCGCCAAAATCGTAGACCCGGTCCAGCGTCGCCGGCGCCGCCAGCAGGCTGAGATGGTCGGTGCATTTCGATAACAGGCGGTCGAGGAAGGCGGTATCGACGCGGTCGGGCGAGAACACCGCGTCGGCGATGCCCTGCGCCGGATCCTGATTGTAGTCGAGGCCCGCGGTGCCGAAAGCAAGATCGAGATCGGCAACTACGGAATCCAGCGCCAGATCGCGTGCGATCGCCCAGGCAACGTTATGGGCGATGGTGGACGCGCCGACGCCGCCCTTGGCGCCGATGATGGCAATGATGCGCCCGACGGCCTTGGCCTCCGGCGCCGAGAACAGGTTGCAAACCGACCTGACGACGTCGATGGTTGCGACCGGGGCGATGACATAGTCGCTGACGCCGCGACGCACCAGTTCGCGATAGAGCGTGACATCGTTGATGCGGCCGATCACGATGACCCGGGTTCCGGCGTCGCACACGGTGGCGAGCTGGTCCAGGCCGTGGAGAATCTCGGTGCGGCCTTCGGTTTCCAGGATGATCACGTTCGGCGTCGGCGCCGATCGGTAAGCCTCGATGGCGGCGGCCATTCCGCCCATCTGAATCTTGAGATGGGCCTTGCCGAGGCGACGGTCTTCGCCCGCCGCCTGCACGGCAGCGGCGGTTTCGACCGTCTCGCAGAACGCCTGAACCGACACCCGCGGCGCTGGCGCGATGTGATCGTCGGTAGCCGGAGCCGAGCCGTCCGCCTGCAATTGCGTGTTATGGCGCGCGTGGTTGATCATTTGCCGACGTCACTGAGTTTGGCCCTGTCGGACTCGGGATAGGAGGTGGCGGTGGTGGTGCCCCGGCGATACTTGTCGAAGCCGATGCTGCGCCGCGGCGTGTAGGCGGGTGTCTCGGGACGCGGCTGCACCAGGTCCGACGGGTTGTCGACCATCGCCGCCAGATTGCGCTGGTTGGAGCAGCCGAAATTGTAATACGGCTTGTTGTCGAAATAGCCCTTGTTGTTGATCGAGGGACCGAGATCCTCGGGCCACAGGCCGCACGGGCCGGCCACTGCAGAAATCTTCGGATAATTCAGCCGGATCGCCGCCATGTGCCGCGGATCATCCGGGCGATAAGGGCGGACAGTGACCGCGCGCGGCGGCAATCCAGCCGCGGCCAGGGTTGCCTGGATCTCCCGCAAGGAATCCTGGGCGGCCCGCGCGTTCGGGGTATCAACGGGCACGTCGATGCTGATGGCGCCGGTGCCTTCGCCAAGCCATGCCTGCGCCAGGCCGATCACGTCAGCGCGCTGCGTGGCGGAAATCCCGCCGCGTCCGCGACCGACGAATACGACGATGGAGCGGTCGGCCTCCTGGATCGCGATCGGGTGCCGCAGGCGGTAGTCGTCCGGCACGCCAGCGGTCGTCAGGTCCTCGGCGGCATGCTTGCAGGCTGTCAATGCCACGGCAATGCCGACCAGCGCTATCGCCAGCCGGGGAGCGCGGAGGTGACCGGCGGGTCTCTTGGGTCTCGTCTGTGCTGTCATCGTCCCGTCTCAGTCCGTAATAAAGCCGTAGGTGCCGCGATAATTCCGTGCCCGCGCCGGTTCGGCCCGACCTGGAACGCCGTAGATCCGGTTGATGCTGCCAAGCAGGTCGGCCTGGGGATCCGATGAGCTGGCGAAACCGTCGTCAGGACGCGACAGGTCCTTCTGGGCGACCGCGCGGACCACGTAGGGCGTGACCAGGACCATCAGCTCGGTCTGGTTGTTGACGTAGTCACGGCTGCGGAACAGCGTGCCGAGAACCGGAATCTGCGACATGCCCGGAAGGCCGTTGATGGCCTGCTTGGTCTGTTCTGCGATCAGGCCGGCCATCGCCATGGAGCCGCCCGAGGGAATCTCCAGGGTCGTCTCGGCCCGGCGGGTCTTGATCGAGGGGATCGTGAGCGAGTTCGTTGCCGTGGCGCTGACGGCCTGGGACAGCGTGATCGAATTGTCGTTCGACAATTCGGACACTTCCGTCATCACGCGGAGGCTGATGCGGCCTTCGGTCAGAACGACCGGAGTGAAGTTGAGCGAGATGCCGAATTTCTTGAAGTTGATCTGGGTGGTGCAGACGCGCGTGACCGGATCGCAGGAATAGCCCGCGGGCACCGGAAACTCGCCGCCGGCGATGAAGGTCGCGGATTCGCCTGAGATTGCCGTCAGATTGGGTTCGGCCAGCGTCCGCACGACGCCGGCGCTCTCCATGGCGCGGAGGGTTGCGGTCACCGAGGGAACGCTGCCGAACGATCCGCTCAAGCTGTTGGTTCCGACCAGTGACCGGCCATAGGCGGTGAACGGGTTGGCGTTGCTGAAATTCACGACCGCCGTGCCATAGGTCATGCTGGCAGTGAGGTCGATTCCCATCTGTTTGACGATGTTGCGCGCGACTTCAGCGACGGTCACCTTCAGCATCACCTGGTCGCGCCCGCGAACTGCGATCGAATTGACGACCCTGTCGCCGCCGCCGACCAGACGGGTCGCCATGTCGGCGGCCTGCTGGGCTTCGATCGGAGACGCGGCGGTGCCGCTCAGCACGACGCCTTCGCCGACACCCTCGATCTGGATATCGGAATTGGGCAGCGACTGCTTCAGCGCGGCGCGAAGGCCGTTGAGGTCGCGCTTGACCGCGATGTCATAGGCCGCCATCTGCTGGCCCGCGGTGTCGAAGAAGATGATGTTGGTTTGGCCGACCGCGGCGCCGATGATATAGGCCCGCTGGGTGGAGCGGACGACGGCGTTGGCGATCTTTGGATCGGCGACCAGCACGTCCTTGATGTCCCGCGGAAGGTCGATCACGATGGATTTTCCGATTCCGAGCGAAAGGGAGCGCGCGCCCAGCTGTCCGTCGGCGGCGACAGGTGCGACGGCGCGATAGTCGCTGGCCACGACCGGCGTCAGCGCCGGATTGAGCGTGAGCGCAGCCGCGGCCGAAAACGACAGGGCGCGGACCACCAACGTCCGCATCGGTCGATTTCCCCTGCATTTCATCTCGTGCATCCTATTGCTCATTTCTGCATCGTCTGCGGGATGGCGACGCCATAGCGAACGATGTTGAGGCTTTCGCCGCGCTTGATCTGCTCTTCCACCTTCTCGATGGCGTTGACGTCGACGATGCTGCGCAGCGCCAGCGATATGGTGCCGGCCTGGCGCGAACGCGCCAGCGTTTCGGCTTGCTCGGGCTTTACTTCTAGCGTCGCGGTCTTGCCGACGATCGTGCTGCTGCCGTCCTTCTCCTTTGGCGCCTGGTCGATCGCCAGGACGCGAATATTGGTCATGATGATTTCGGAGCTGACGACGTCCGCGCCCGCGCGGTCAGGGTTCTTCTCGCGCTTGGAGAGGATCACGTCGACGCGGTCGTTCGGTAGGATGAAGCCGCCGGCGCCGGTCTCCGGTGAAATCTCGGTGGAAATGGCCCTGAACCCGCGCGGCAGGATCGCCGCCATGAAACCGGAGCCATCGGCTCTCACGAGTTTCTGCTCCCGGATCGGCTCGCCCGCGATGAACGGCGCGCGCGCGATCGTGCCGGTGATTTCCTTCACGGCGTCAGGTTTGCTGGCGCGGCTGATGAAATTGTTGCTGGCGGTCGAGGCCGGCCAGCTCTGCCATTGCATATCGTCGGACTTGACCGACTGGCCGAGGCCAATGTCCGATTTTGCAACAAGGATCTCAACGGTCTGCATCTGGGCGGCGGGCGCGGCCGGCGCAGCCTGATCCGACCCGCTGGCGAGATACGCGGCAATGCCGCCAGCGCCGACGGCGATGGTCAGGACGACAATGCGTGCGGTATTCATACGCTTCACTTTCCACATTACGCCGCGACGCTTCCGTCGCCGCAAACGGGAGTTGACCAGCTATTCGTCAAAGCATGGTTAATGAGGCGTGTGTAAATTGCCTTAACAGTCCGTTACCAGGACAACTCAGCGCATCGCGAGGCGCGTGAGGTCGATCGCCTTGATCCACTCGGTGTCCGGATAGACCATCAGCGCGCCGAGCGCGAGCGCGATGCCGTAGGGGATGCCGCTCTGCCTGTCGTGCAACCGGTTGAGCCAGGGTTGACCAGAAAGCGGGTAGGGCAGCGGCCACTGCCGGAACTGCAACAGCAACATCGTCAGCGCGCCGCCGAACAGCGAGGCATAGATGAGGAAGTTGAAGAGATGGTCGAAACCGAACCAGAGCGCGACGCAGGCCGCGACCTTGGCGTCGCCGCCGCCGACCCAACCCATCGCGAAACAGGCGAACGCCACCGCCAGCACGGCGGCGCCGGCGCCGGCATGCAGCAGCATGGCGTGCGCGCTCATGCCGCCGAGCAACGCGAGCACCAGGAAGCCAGCGATCAGCGCCAGCGATATCCGGTTCGAGATGGTCATCGTGAACAGGTCGCTCGAGGCCGCAAACGCCATCAGGGCCGGGAACAGCATCAAGCGCGCAATGTCGAGCATCATGGGGCGGCCGGTCCGTTGGGATAAGGATGCGATCAGGACTTCGCTGCAGCCTATTGGCGACAGGTAAATGATCGGGAAACGGCGGCGCGGCAGTTGCGCAGGGCCGCCGGCTGGAAACAAGACGAAAAAGGCCCCGGCATTGCCGGGGCCTTTGACGACAAGCGCGAACGGTCGCTTACTTCAGCGACGTCGAGATCTTGTCGAAGTTGCCGGACAGCTGGGTGCCGACGCCGCGGACGGCGGTGATGATCGCAATCGCGATCCCGGCGGCGATCAGGCCGTACTCGATGGCGGTGGCGCCGGACTCATCCTTCACGAAACGCGAAACGAGGTTCTTCATACATATGGCTCCTGTGTACACAGTGGCTGTTCAAACGAGTATTGGTCTCCCCGGCGTTCTCAGCACCGTGACCATGGCGGTAACCTAGGTTGCGACAATTTCGACGCCGTTAACTCGATCGCGTAAAGACAGCCCTAATCCGCTGTTCTTGAGCACAGTAAATGCGGGATTAAGGCGTTCGGTGAATTGCGAAACGCGGGCTTGCTAGCCGCGCGGCGCAGCAACGGGCGCACAGCATTCATGGCTCTTTAAGCGCGAGCAGATACCGCTTGGGAAGTCCCGTCCAGCGAGGCCGCCATGTCCACTTTGCCGTTTGAAGTTATCGAGATGGTCGGCCAGACGATGGCGAAGATCCTGCCGGTCACCATCGCGCTCGCGCTGGTATTCACGGTTCTCTCGCACTTCTGGGCCTGCAATCCCGGCAAGCCGTGGTGGCGCAAGCGCGAATTGGTGACCGACGTCTGCTACTGGTTCTTCGTACCGGTGTTCGCCCGCATCTTCCGCATCGGGCTGATGGTGCTGGGCGCTGCGGTGCTCTTCGACATTCACGATGCCGACGCGTTGATCGCCTTCTACGATAACGGCCATGGACCTCTGGCGCAGCTGCCGCTCTGGATTCAGGCGGTGCTGTTTGTGGTCGCGTCCGACTTCATGCTGTACTGGCTGCACCGGATGTTTCACCGCGGCGGCTTCTGGAAGTATCATGCCATCCATCACTCCTCCGCCGACCTGGAATGGATTTCGGCGGCGCGGTTCCATCCGGTCAATCTGCTGATCGGAACGATACTGGTGGACGCTATCCTGCTGATGGCCGGCATCTCTCCCAACATCATGCTGTGGGTCGGGCCGTTCACCACCTTTCACTCCGCCTTCGTTCACGCCAATCTGAACTGGACGCTCGGGCCTTTCAAATACGTGCTCGCCACGCCGGTCTTCCATCGCTGGCACCACACCTCGCTCGAGGAAGGCGGCAACAGCAATTTCGCCGGTACGTTTCCGCTCTGGGATATCCTGTTCGGGACGTTCCGCATGCCGGAGAACCGGCTGCCGGACGATTACGGCGTAAGCGATCAGATCCCCACCGCGATCGGTGGTCAGCTGGCATATCCGTTTCGGCAGTAGCGTGTCGGGGAAAGCGTTCTTGATGACCGAGACCGTTGCAGCCGGCAGCCCAGCGAAAGCGTTCAGCCTCGCGCACGTCCCGGCCTGGGCCTGGATGGGAATCTGGGTGTACGTGGTCGTACTGATCAACGGCAACCTGCTGCTCAACGACACCGACACCTACTGGCATGTGGCGACGGGCAACTGGGTCCTCGATCACGGCGCCTTGCCGCGCGTCGACATCTATTCGTTCACAAAGCCGGGTGAAGCATGGATCTCAACCGCCTGGCTTGCGCAAGTGCTGTTTGCCGGAGCCTACCGGCTTGCGGGCTGGGCGGGGCCCGTCGTTCTCTCCGCGGCTTCGTTCGCGGCGACTTTCGCGCTTCTTTGTTACATTCTTTCCCGACGTGTTCCCGCAGCCTTTGTCATCATGATTGCAGTCGCGGCGTTGCTGCTTTCGATCGGGCACGCGTTCGTCCGGCCGCATGTGCTGGCGTTGCCGGTGATGCTGGCATGGGTGTACGGATTGATGTCGGCGAGCGAGCGGGGCGAAGCGCCGTCATTCTGGCTGCTGCCCCTGATCGTGCTGTGGACCAATCTGCATGGCGGATTCCTGCTCGGACTGGTCTTGGTTGGGGCCTTCGCGCTGGATGCGGTGTGGAATGCGCGATCTTCGCAGCCCGTATCGCTGGGGCTGCGCTGGGCTGCGTTCGGCGCCTGCGCGCTGGCCGCCACCTGCGTAACGCCCTACGGATGGGAATCCATCCTGGCCTCCCGCAAGATTCTTCAGCTCGGCGAATTGTTGCAGCTGATCGCCGAATGGATGCCGGCCAATTTCAGTTCCTTCAGCCCGTTCGAAGGCGTGATCCTGCTGTCGATCGCCGGCGCCCTGTTCTGGGGTGTCAAGCTGTCGCCGCCGCGTATCCTGCTGGTGCTGGTCCTGCTCCACATGGCGCTTTCCCACGTCAGGAACTTCGAGATATTCGCTCTGCTGATGCCGCTGGTGGTGCTGAAGCCGATAGTGGAGCAGTTCGGCCTGCGGACCTCGGGGCCGGCGCGAGCCGGCTTTCCGGCCGCGTCAGCGGTCGCACTGGCCGCGGCTGTCGGGGTCCTGACCGGGGCGGTCGTTGCCCACCGTGAGTACACGCCGAGGCCGGCCCATTCGCCGGCCGCCGCGGTGGACGTACTGAAACGAGAGAACGCCAAGCGTATCCTCAACGATCTTCCGTTCGGTGGATACCTCATCGCGCGCGGAATGCCGGTGTTCATAGACGGACGATCCGAACTATACGGTGAAAAGTTCGTGACGAGATATTTTCGCGCGCTGCAGCTCAAAGACGTCAACCAGTTGCTCGATATTCTCCGGGACTACGACATCGACGCCGTGCTGCTGACGCCTGGGACGCCCGCGATCACGCTGCTCGATCATCTCGATGGCTGGCAGCGCGTCCATGTGGACGAAACATCCGTGGTACACGCCCGCAAGGCCAATTGACTGTCTCATTTGCTCGCTGCACGTTGTGCTTCAAAGCCTTGAGGCTGATCACGAGAGGCGGCAATGTCCGTGGGCCTGGAAATCCTTGAGATGCTCGGCCAGACCCTCGTCAAGGTACTGCCTGTGACGCTTGCGCTGGCGCTGGTGTTCTCGGTGTTGACGCATTTCTGGGCCTGCAATCCCGGCAAGCCCTGGTGGCGCAAGCGCGAACTCATAGCCGACATTTCCTACTGGTTCCTGGTGCCGTTGTTTGCGCGCGTCTTCCGGATCGGGCTGCTGGTGCTCGGCAGCGGGCTGCTGTTCGGGATCAGCGACGCCGACGAACTGATCGCCTTCTACGACAACGGCCATGGCCCGCTGTCGACGCTGCCATTGTGGCTGCAGGCGATCGTGTTCCTGGTGCTGGCCGATTTCATGATGTACTGGCTGCATCGGATGTTTCATGGTGGCGGATTCTGGAAGTACCACGCCATCCATCATTCATCCCAGGACGTGGACTGGATTTCCGCGGCGCGCTTTCACCCCGTGAACCTGCTGCTGGGAACCATCGGCATCGACGCCGCGCTGCTGCTGGCGGGGATTTCGCCTGTCGTGATGCTCTGGCTCGGGCCGTTCAACATCTTCCATTCGGCATTCGTCCACGCCAACCTGAACTGGACGCTCGGCCCGTTGAAATACGTGGTAGCAACGCCGGTGTTTCATCGTTGGCACCACACCTCCCGCATGGAAGGTGGCGACACCAATTTCGCGGGGACCTTTCCCGTGTGGGATATGCTGTTCGGAACCTTCCGGCTGCCGGCTAATCGGCTGCCGGACCAGTATGGCCTGGACGAGCCGTCCTCTTTCCCCGGCGACATCATCGGACAACTGGTCTATCCGTTCCGCAAGCAAAGGCGATAGCCGCGTCAGAACTGGCGCCCACAGACGTCTGATCGACTCCGGCCCGGTGCTTGCGCGCAAATCATGCTTAAGGAAAAGCTAGCGGCCGCTGACGGCGCCATTCATTGGCCGCCATTTGCACTTCGTTCATGAATTGTCGTCAGATTCATCCCGTCGGGCGCCGGTTCCGCAGCGTATCGCTATTGCCGGCTTGTAACGCCCCGGAGTTGGATTATGCCGTTGAAGTCCCAGCGTAGTCGCGCGCGTGCGCGGTTTGGGTTGCGTTCCCTCGCAACGGCCATGCTGTTGTGGCCGGCCGTCTGCCTTGCCGCACCGGATCCGGACCGCATCGCCGTCTATGTCGATCAGGCCAAGCTCGTGAAGCTTCCGGCCAAGGTTTCCACGATCGTCGTCGGCAACCCGCTGATCGCGGACGTCACGCTGCAGAGCGGCGGCATCGTCGTGGTGACCGGCAAGGGTTACGGCGCCACCAACTTCATCGCCATGGACCGCAATGGCGAAGTGCTGGTGGATCGTCAGATTCAGGTCGAGGGTCCCAGCGATCAACTCGTCACTGTCTATCGCGGCGTCGAGCGGGAGTCCTACAGCTGCATGCCGGTCTGCCAGCGCCGTATCACCCTCGGCGACGGGGTCGGCTATTTCCGCGCGGCAATCGATCAGGCCGGCTCACTCAGCAGCCAGGCCAGCGGATCCGCCGCCGCGGCGGCAGCGGCGGCCAAGCCCAACTGAAGCAGCGCCACCAGGGCGCCGCGCTCGCGGGCGTGGCGATCGCTCAACATGGTTGACGCAGGCTTAACCCAACGGGCCGCTCTGGCTGGGTCCGGCGCAACACTTCGACAATCGATTCAGGGTAATTCCTACCGGTAGCCCTCTCGCGCCCCGAGGTTTGTTCGATGCCGTCGCCCGGAGTTCCCAAGGCAAACATCCTGCGCCGATTCCGCCGCAACCGGCGTGGCTCGGCCGCGGTCGAGTTCGCGCTGGTTGCACCATTGTTCTTCGGCCTGCTGTTCGCGATCATCGAGATCGCGATGGTGTTCTTTGCCAGCCAGGTGCTCGAGACCGTCGCGCAGGATTCGGCGCGCCTGATCATGACCGGTCAGGTGCAGAGCGCGTCGCTGACGCAGGCGCAGTTCAAGAATCTCGTTTGCAGCAAGATTACCGTGATGTTCGATTGCGTGAACGGAATTTCCATCGACGTGAAGAGCTATCCCGCGTTCTCGTCCGTCAACATTGCCGACCCGATCGACGCCGGCAAGAATTTCGTGCCTCCGAACAATTATCTTCCCGGCGTCGCCGGCGACATCGTCGTAGTGCGGCTGTTCTACAAGTGGCCGCTGTTCGTCACCGGGCTCGGCTTCAACGTCGCGAATATCGGCAACAGCCAGCGACTGTTGACCGCAACCGCCGCCTTCCAGAACGAACCCTTCTAGGGCAGAGCATGAAACCGATGATGAAAATATGGCTCCGCATGCGCCGTATGGCGTGCGGCCTGTTCAACGACAAGCGCGGCGTCGCGGCGGTCGAATTTGCCATGATCGTCCCGCTGATGCTGGTGCTGTTCTTCGGAACCGAAGAGTTCTCGACCGGCGTCGCCGTGAAGCGCAAGGTGACGCTGATGGCGCGAACACTGTCTGACCTGACGTCGCAGAATATGGCCGTCACGGACGCCCAACTGAACAATTTCTATAATGCCAGCACCGCCATCATGACGCCCTACACGTCGGCGCCGGTGAAATCCACGATCACGCAACTCTACGTGGATCCGGCGACGAAGCAGGCGCGGGTGCAATGGAGCAAGGGCGCGGTGCCGCTCACGGCCGGGACCGCGGTCCCGATCCCGACCGCGCTCCAGGTCGGCGACACCTATCTGATCTACAGCCAAGTCAGCTACAAGTTTGAGCCGACCATCGGCTACGTCTTGGCCAAAGCCGGGATCACGCTCAGCGATTTCACCTACACCCGACCGCGCCAGTCCAAATGCGTCATGTACAACACGACAGTTTGCACCACGACGTAAGAAGGAAAGAGGCCGCACCATGGGCGCGGCCTCTCGCTTCATTCAGAGCCAATCTTCAAGGCGCGCTGCAACCGGCGCAGGAGGCTGAGCGCGCGGAAAATCGCCTTACCCGGCGGCGCGTAGATTATCGGCCGAAGATTTGCCAGAGCGGCGATCCGCCACGATCTCGTAGGAGATCTTCTGGCCTTCACGAAGCGTCCCAAGGCCGGCACGCTCGACCGCGCTGATGTGCACGAACACGTCATTGCCGCCGTCATCCGGCTGGATGAAGCCATAGCCCTTGGTTGCGTTAAACCACTTCACGGTTCCCATGCTCACGTGGGTAGTCCCTTCTCAGATATACAGGTCGTAACCCACCTTTCGATGGGCTGGTGAGATCGAATTTTTGGAAGGGTCGTCAGCGTCTAAACCGGCTGTACCGGTGGATAGCTAATGTCGTCCGGCCGAAAATCGA
>LNFM01004057.1_pt1 | contig 52885 bp, 45 predicted proteins | sample 596031 | NCBI WGS metagenome assembly LNFM01 (sample SAMN04254537, study PRJNA301005) | activated carbon metagenome | isolation source: dual media filters at the Ann Arbor, Michigan drinking water treatment plant | place: USA: Ann Arbor | reverse complement strand
TTGATCCCAACGAGTTCGGGCACGGCGACGTCGGTGGCCTCTGGTTCCTTTTTGTTGACCTCCACCGTGATCTTCTCGCGCTCACCAATTGCCATATGTCCGCGTGGGACACTTGGCGCAGCGCGGACGAGGCCAGCAGAACCCTCAGCACGGAAGCTCTGGCAGACTGCGATCGATTGGCTGAAGTCTTGATGGCGGGGGCACGCTCCGGCGATTTGTCCGAAATCCACGCATTGGCCTCGCGCCGGCGTCTGCCACCGTGGAATCGGGCCGAGGCGACACCAGAAGAATATCGTGCGTTCGCGAACCGGGGATAGACCCATGCACCTCTACGTCGCCAACAAGCTCTACTCGTCCTGGTCTCTGCGGCCGTGGCTGCTCATGACCGCGCTCGACATCCCGTTTAGTGAAACGGTGATCCCGATGTACTTCCCGGATTCCAAGGCGCGGATGCTCGACGTCTCGCCGACCGGCAAGATGCCGGTTCTGATCGTACCGCCCTCGGATATGCCGGCGATCGGCAGTGCCGTCTCGGGGACCTGTGGCGGTTCCCATCAAGCGATCTGGGAGAGTCTCGCGATCATGGAGTTCCTGCACGAGCGCTTCCCGGATAAAGGCGTGTGGCCACGTGCGCCCGCAGCACGCGCTCATGCGCGCGCCATCGCGAGCGAGATGCACGCTGGCTTCCCCGATGAACCTCGCCAAGCGGTTCGCGCCGCGCGATCTCGGCTCCGATGTCGCCGACAACGTACGCCGGCTCGAAGGCATGTGGTCCGACTGCCGGCGCCGGTTCGCCGCAGGCGGCGATTTCCTGTTCGGCGATTTCGGTGCCGTTGACGCGATGTATGCGCCCGTGGTCACCCGGCTCGACACCTATCAGGTTCCCGTCGCCACGGAGACGCGGCAATACATGAACCGCGTCCTCGCGCACCCCGCATTCGTGAAGTGGCGCACCGAAGCCCTCGCCGAGCCATGGGTCATCGACCACTACGAGGAAGGCTGGACTGCCGTCGAGTCCTTCCACAGCGGCGACAAACGCACCGACCATCCGCGCCACTCGGCTTGACGCCAAACAGGATACGACCATGTCACAAAAAGGCACCGGCTCCGCCTATTTCATCGAAGAGCGCAAGGACGTCGCCGAACGGCACACATTCTCGATCCTGGTCGACAACGAGCCCGGTGTGCTGGCGCGCATCGCCTCGCTGTTCACCGGCCGCGGCTACAACATCGAGAGCCTCACGGTCTCCGAAACCGAGCAGGAGAAGCACCTCTCGCGGTTCACCGTCGTGACGACGGGAACGCCGATGGTGCTCGAGCAGATCAAGAATCAGCTCGACCGTCTCGTGCCCGTGCACCGGGTCGTCGATCTCACGGTGACCGGCGATCCGCTGGAGCGCGAGCTGGCGCTGGTCAAGGTCGCCGGCAAGGGCGAGAAGCGGATCGAGGCGCTGCGTCTCGCGGAGATCTTCCGCGCCAGCGTCATCGATGCCTCGATCGAGCATTTCGTGTTCGAGGTCACGGGGAGATCTTCGAAGATCGAGCAGTTCATCGCCATCATGCGCGAACTCGGGATCGTCGAAGTCTCGCGCACCGGCATCGCTGCCATGGGCCGCGGCGCGAGCGGGATGTAGTTTGAGATTCCGCCGACCGCGTACGGCTTCGCCTACACGTGCGGCGGGCGCTGCCTCTCCAGTTGGAGATTTCACCTTGCGGTCTTCGACCGCTACAGGTGACAATCGTTGACTTGAAAGAATCGTGGCGACCGAAGGTCGCGAAGTTAGAATTCCAGCCGGAGATGCAGACCCGCGGCGCCAGTAGCCGCAGGCGTCGGCGACCGCGGACTAGAACAAGCTCTTCTTCTTTCCCTTTTTGCCCTCGGGTTTGCTTGGTTCGGGCGTCGACGTATTGGCGGGATCGAGGGCGGCCTCAAGGTCGAAGCGCCCGCACTTCTTCTCGACCATCAGCTCATTGAGGGCAACGAGGCGGGCGCGGTCTCGGGCGTGCTCGCGCTTGCTGTCGGGCTTGACGTGACCGCCAGCCATGGGCTTGGCGACGGCGGATTGGGTCGCCGAGGTGATGCGGGATGTTGGCTCACGCGAGGCCTCCGCACGGAATTGCTGGATCTTGATCTGCAGCACGCCGGTCAGGCGACGGCAGTTGAAGCCGCGCTCCGTGGCGGACAGCGTATAGCTGCCATCAGGGGCCAGCGGAATGGCCGCTTTGGGCTCGGATTTCGCCTCAGACTTGCTTTTTGCGAGCTGCAATCGTCCCTTGTCAGGAACGTATCCGGGCATCGCGGCAGCACAGCCGGTAAGGGCCAAAAGGGCCAAAGCTGACGACAGGCGGAGCAGTGCGCGCATGGGCAGGTTTGCTTTCTCGTGCAGCAGGCTGGACAAGCCCGTCTACCACGTATAAAACGCGGCACTCCTTAGGCACGACAGCCAATGTCGCAATCGCGGCTGAAGCGTGGCTGGCGGGCCGGCCATCCCAAGATCGTTTGTCCTGCTACGGGCGGCAATCTGCGGATCTGCGCCGAAGGTAGGGCGATTAGCTCAGTTGGTAGAGCAGCTGACTCTTAATCAGCGGGTCGAAGGTTCGAATCCTTCATCGCCCACCAACAAAATCTAGAGCTTACGCGGTTCCTCCAAGCACCCCCAAAGCGCTTGCGGGAGTTTTGCGGGAGGTGCCCTGCAGCGCCCCCTTGAGTACGACGAGCTCGGGCTTTTCACCATTGCGATCGACGACGCTGTCCGCTGCCGCGAGGAGCCGGGTGAGCTCCGCCGCGGAATAGTGCGTCGTGATTCGTCCGGAGCGATGACCGAGCAGGTCCTGACGATCCTCGAAGGTGACGCCAGCCGCACGCAGGCGTCGTCCGAAGGTGTGCTTGAGGTCGTGGACACGAACCTGCGCGAGACCAATCCGGATCCGGGCACGCTTCCACGCCGAGGTCATCATGCGGCTGACCGGCTTGCCCTTGCACGTGAAGACGTGCGCGCCGCCATGCCCGCGGCGCGCCTCGATGACCGATCGCGCAACCGCATTGAGCACGACCAGCCGCTCGTCCCCGTTCTTCACCTGTGACCCGGGAATGATGAAGACGCTGATGCCGAGCTCCGGCACCTTGACCTCCCATTCCCATAGCAGCGCACAAACTTCCTGATCCCGGCATCCCGTGTTGACCGCAAAGAGAGCCATCTGAGCGAGATAGTCCGGGAGTTCGCGGAAGAGTGCCGTCTGCTCCGACCAGCTCATCGGATAGGGCTGGCGCTTGTTTCGATCGGCAAGCAGCTTGAGTTTCGGTGCGCCGTGCAGCCACGTCAGACCGTGCTCGTCGACCCATTCGGATGCCGCCAGGTTGAGTATCCGGCGGACCACCTTGATCCCGTGGTTGATCGTCCCCGCAGCCCGTCCAGACTTGCGGCGCCGATCGATCCACGGCTGCAGTGTACCGAGATGGATCCGGTCGAGTGCGACCGGCCCGAGCCACGGCACGAGCTGCTTCAGTTGCGAGATGTCGTCACGCAGGCTCCGCTTGTGCGCGTTCTCGAGCACAAATTTCGCCGCCGCTTCCTCGAACGATCTCGACGGCCTGACGCCGTACACCTGAGCCTGACGGGTTTCTTCCATCACCCTTCCGAGCCGCCTTTCAGCTTCCTCGATCCGACTTGTGCCAGTGCTCTGGCAAACGCGCCGGCCGAAGAGCCGCTTGTCGATGTGGTAGACTCCGGCCCGCAGGATGAGGCCGGGGACTTGCTTGCGTCCCATGTATTGACTCCTTTCCGTGCGGGACGCCCGTTGCGGGACTTATAGTCGTCCACCCAGGCATCGAGTTCAAGGCGATCGAAGCCGATCCCCTGTCGGCCTATCGGCAGCTCCGTGAGATGCGGCCGCACCTCGGCATTGAAGCGGTTGCGGTCCATGCCGAGATAGCGTGGCGCATCGCGGAACCGGACGATCCGCGGCGGGATCTGGGGCGATACTGGAGGGCCGCGCGCTTCGCTCATGCTGGCGGCTCCGGCGGCAGGATCGTGACGACAGGCGCGCGGCCAAGCTTCCGTTCAACAGTCACAAGGCCCGCCCGCTCAAGCCAAGCCAGCGCCCTGTACTTGGCGTTGCGATCGACGCCAAAGTCGAGGCTGTAAACGTTGCTCAATGGAATCGTGCTTGAAGTGGCCGATCCCGCCTCGCACCAAAGCGCGACGCCGGTGTGAAGTGATTTTCCGGGAAGGCGCGCAGCTGCCGAAAGCCAATCGATCGGAATTCGAACGCTCGTGGGTTGGAGCAAGCGCGCCGGTCGCGAGCTGCAAGGCCTGCCGGCGGCCGTAGGCTGGCGTTTCATCGTAGACCTCCAAGTCTTGGAGGGAGGGGCGACGCGCGCCCGACGCTGCGATACTCGGGGTCTACGCGCCGTCCGCGCGCCGCTCTTTGGGGCAGCGATTGGAGCACAATCGGCGCATGGCATGGCAGACTATAAGCGTGCCGCATTTTGGGACCGTGAGAGTGTGGATAAGTGGGACCACGGTCCCAAACGAAGGCCAGCCGGCAGAAGTCTGCTCAATAATTCGCCCAGAGCTGTCCTCGATCTGGGACGAAACGAACCTGATTTGGGACTGTCTTTTTCTTTCTGTTCCGTCCACCGCGCAAATTGCTTCGACGGTGGGGTGTCTCCCATCGCATAGGTGGTCAATTCCCATGTCGTCGCGTGTCGCAGCTTCCAATTGAAGCTCCCGCAGACGACACGGACCACAAAGCCCTTGTCCTCGAGCTCGCGAAAGGCCTTCGATGCCGTATCCTTGGCTACATGAACCAGCCTAGCGGCGTCGCGGACGGAGAGCGCTATTTCACCGTTGTTGAAGCCATTGTATCGCTGCGCCAGTTCGACGTAGATCGCACGCGCGACCGGTCCGAGAGCTTGCCAAGCAGGCGTCTTCAGGAGCCAATGATCAAGCTTTACGAAGCGCTCGCCCTTCCTGCTGCGCCCTCGTTGGTCCTGCCCGCGGCCTCGCGTCATTCGCTTGTATGCAACTGCCGACATCCAACTCATCCCTTCCTCACGCCAACCTGTTCGAGGATGCGCTGGCGCTTCAGGCGATGGAACCGCGAGGCCGGTCGAAGACGCGAGTGGATTCGAGTTCCCCTTCAAAGAGATGGGCAACGCGGAAGGTGGATGGAGTAGTCGACCAGCAATACAGGCACCGAGAATTGTCGAGCATTTGCAGGCAGTTTGCTCAAGGCGATCAGGCGAAATTTTTCCGCCTAGTTTTTTTTGGCTTTCGGGTGACCCGTGCAATCCTCGATGCCGTCATGCCCTTGCCTACCGTGCTCGAGGCAGCCTTGGCCGCAAGCTGCTCCTTGCTAAGTCTTGGATGTTCTTTCGCGAGACGATCGACCTCCCGTTGAAGACTTCGATTTCTAACCTCAGTCGAGAGCTTCTTGTCGTCACGGACTGCAACGGACGGCTGATAGCTCTTGTTGCTTGATTTGTTGGCGCCGGAAGAATTGATGCAAACCTGCAGAGCTTCGCGATCTACCGCGATCCCGGCTTCCGTCCATTCCAACAGATCAAGAAGGGGGATCCGAGAAGATCCGATCAGGACGACTGCGCTATCAGCAAACTCCACGGACAGGCTGCGCAGTTCGCACCCGATCCGAATTGGGTCATACCGAACTCGTCTGGCTTCCCTGTCGCTACTCTTGATTTCCAGGCCGAGAAGGCGTCCGATGAACTTGGCCAGGGCGTTCCTGCTCATTGACCATCGCTGCAGCGCATCTGTGGTGCAAACGAAGGGGCCCTTATCCGAGAAGAGATCGCAGGTCCAACCGGTACGCTCCGGCTCCGCGGCTTCTGTCGGCAGAATGAAAACTTGCCGTAAGCAGCGCTCTTCGCAGCCGTGACATATGATGGTCGCAGCAGGGCGCCACGCCTTCAGGATGCCCGCTTCAACGAGGACTTGAAGGGCATCTGAAGGCCATCGTGCGATTTCGTCTGCGCCGATCACGGTCCGAGCTTGAGCACCTGGCTCTGACGTCCGAGCGAACAGCGTTTCCAAAGCGCGGCGATGGTCTTGATCCACTAGTCGTCGTCCGACATCCGTTCTATTCCACTGAGCGCCAGCATTTGCACGATGCTGGCTCCCAGCTCGTCGTGTTTCAAGCGTAGAGAGTTTGGATAGGTGATGAAAACCTGCCTACTGGGGGGGCGTCGATCACCAGCGCGTTTGTGAAACTTGACGGCAATACAAACCTGATCGAGCTGCAATCGCGACCGTGGCAATCGCATCGTCAAGTTCTCGACAAAGTCAGTGAGGGCATCCCGATTAGCTGAGACGTCTGCTTCCGCCATAAACCGTCGCCACGGCTCTCCGATCAACCGGAACCGCATCTTGGTGATGCGCGCATCTGCGATGCCTAACTCGTCCGGGTAAATGAGTTGGAAGCCCGGAGTGAGGATTTCGTCCAAGGCGTATACTTGCTCATCCTTCGGAGCGCCTCGGGCGATGTCTTCGCCGAGAACAGCTCGAGCGAATATGACCTGAAGATCCGGCACCACTTCGCGACTGCCCTCAATGTGGATGTCCAGCGAACGCCGCGAGTCATTGTGCTTGAATATGAGGAGGAATGATTTGCTGAGGACATGTGGCTTCAGCTGCCCGTCAAGCCAAAGGAGGTCGGTATCGGGATGGTCTTCTGCGTACGTGAAGAAGATCTCGTCATCTCCACTTCGCAGGCACTCGATCCTGCAGTTGTGCCCCCGGTGCTCCGCCTTGGAAAAATATTCGATCAGCTCGCTTTCGATGCGTTCGACCATCTCCTGGTCGACGGGGCCCGGCCGAGCGGGCAGGCTTTTGCGCTTAATCCAGGCTCCGGGAGGTAAGCTATCTACCTCGCTGAGGATGGAAGCGTTGGCTACCCATTCTGGCCGTTCAAGCGTGGCCCAGAAGGCTTTACCGAGATGGCTCAATTTAAATAATGCCTGATAGGCCGCATCGTCGCGGTGGTACGCCGCTTCGTTCATGAGCCCTCGTGTAAACGCTCTTCCGTGATGGTTCCAAATCACCCGAAAGTCCGCGATCGCTGCGGTGTAGGCCACTGACCCTGCTCGTTGCAGCTCGCGTGCGATACCGCGGAGATCTGCCCAGTCGTAGCCTCCCAGGAGGCCACGGCGGTCACAATACCCTTTCAAGAGTGGCTGAGGCACCCTCCGAAGAAAGTCGACAGGTTCAAAGAGCTTGGCCATCAGGAAATACTATGGCGATTCTCGTCGGTGGGTCTCGTCGCCAAGCCCAAAGTGGAGGTTTTCCACGACGCTCGTTCTGTGGGCAGCGTCAGTAAGCGCAGCCTGCGCAACTTGCAGCTCGATACTCGGAGCGCCTTGGACGGATTTGGTGGTGCAATGCACGCTGCAACGGCCGCGGAGGTGCCATCAGCGCATTGGATCGAAGATCGAGGAGACTTCGGCGGAACGGACGTGGTCGCGACGCAGGCGCGCGGCCATGGCGAGCGCGAAGGGCGCGACAGCCACCAACTCCTCCATGTGCTCGTCCGCCAGGTGCAGTCCGGCACGCGCTGCGGCATTCTCTGCGAATGCGCGCACAGCGGGCTCGACTTGGCTGGTGTCCGGATGCCAAGGCTTCGCGGCCAAGGCGGCGCTGACCGCAGAGGGCTCCAGTGTGGGCGCGCGCTTGCAGAAGCCCGTCGCCAGTTCGTAGGCGTGTCCGGCCCTGAGGACGAGCGCGTCCTCGTGTGGGGGCGCAGCGATCTGCAGGGACAGTGGCAGGCCTTGTTTCGAGAAGCCGCACAGCAGCGCCAATGCGGGGCCTGCGGTACAGTTGAATGGCGCGGCGAAACTCGGCCTTCGCCAGAAGGCCAGAGGATCATGTGCGTCGAGCCGGGGGGCCGGTCCTCCGTTCGCCGTGACCAGCAGATCGTACCGGTGATAGAGCGGCTGCATCTCCTGGATCATGACGCGGCGCTCGCGACTGGCGCGCACGTAATCCTCCGCGGTGAAGAGACATGCGGCGAGACTGCGCGCCCTGAAGTCCTGGCCGAAATCGCCCGCCCGCGCGACCAGCTCGGAGCGATGCAGCGAGAAGAGCTCCGTCTCCGCCATGACGATCTTGACGTCGGAATAGTCCTGCATCGGGCGCATGGTGACAGTCTCGACGCTTGCGTCGAGCTCTTGCAAAACGGCGAGCGCCTGCTCGAGTGCGGTCGAAATCTCAGCGTTAAGGGGAAGATCGTTCTCCCAGAAATGCCGGACGACACCGATCCGCAATCCCTTGATGCCTTGATCGATGCCTTTGGCGTAGTCACCGCGCGGACGGAGCGAAGATGCGGGATCGGCCGGATCGTGGCCGGCAACGACATTGAGCAGGAGCGCGCAATCGCGCGATGTCCGGGCCATAGGTCCGCAGTGATCGTAGGAGTAGGAGTTCGGGAGCACCCCACTCCGGCTGACCAGACCGTAAGTCGGCTTCAGCCCCGCGATACCGCAGAGCGCAGCTGGGCCCCGGATCGAGCCGCCGGTATCGGAGCCGAGGCTTGCCGGCACGAGACGGGCCGCGAGGGCAGCGCCGGAGCCCGATGATGAGCCACCCGTGAAATGAGCTGTGTTCCAAGGGTTGCGCGCCGGCGGCCAGGGCAGATCGAAGGAGGGGCCACCATGGGCAAACTCGTGGGTGGCGAGTTTTCCCATCAGCACGGCGCCCGCCGCCTTCAGGCGCGAGACGGTTGTCGCGTCTTCGCGTGGTACCCGATCGACGCAGATGCGCGAATGGCCGGACGTTAGGATGCCGGCGGTGTCGTAGATGTCCTTGACGGCAAACGGAATGCCATGGAGCGGTCCGCGCCAGTTGCCGCGCATGAGTTCATCTTCGGCAGAGCGGGCAGCGGCCTTGGCAACATCCGGTGTGCGCGTAATGAAAGCATTGAGCTGCGGCTCGAGCTTCTCGATGCGCTCGAGCAGGGTTTCCGTGTACTCGACCGGCGACAATTTGCGGGCCGAGATCAAATCAGATGCCTCGGCCAACGTGAGATCATGCAACTCGACTGAAGTCATGAGGGTGCCCCCTGGAAAGCGAGATGAGGAGTCTGAAGGTGGTGCACCGCCGCCGCAAGTCTGGAATGACGTTCTGGAGCGACTTCGTGAGGTTGACCGAATGCCAAAAGACTTCGCGCCCATCGCCAACCGTAGCGTTTAAGCCCTGTCGACTTGGGAGCCATCCTGGCGCACGCTACGAAGCCGGCTGGCGACAGGTGGGAGGGAGAAACAGCTAATGCATCCGTCGATGACACCGTTCGTGCCTGGGCCTCAAGTCCACATCCAAGGACGTCCCGATGGCCCGCTGTCGGGCCTGACCTTCGTTGCAAAGGATCTCTTCGATGTCGCCGGATATCCGACTGGGGGCGGAAATCATGACTGGGCGTGCTGGCGGCCCGTGCCTGATCGGCATGCCTGGGCTGTGCAGACGCTGCTCGATGCCGGCGCCACGCTGGTCGGCAAGACGATCACCGACGAGGTGTCGCTCGGCATCCTCGGCGAAAACGCGTTCGACGGCACGCCGTTAAATCCCAGTGCGCCCGATCGCGTCCCGGGTGGCTCGTCCTCGGGATCGGCGTCGGCGGTCGCAAGCGGTATCTGCGACACGGCGCTCGGGACCGACACGGGAGGCTCGGTTCGCGTGCCGGCGAGCTTCTGCGGCCTCTATGGCATCCGTCCGACGCATGGCCGCCTCCCGCTTGATGGAATGTTGCCGCAAGCACCGACATCCGACACGACAGGCTGGTTCGGGCGCGATGCGACGACATTCGCGCGCGTGAGCGAAGTGATGCTCGGCGAGGCGCTGACACGCGATTTGCCAAAGACGCTGATCGTCGCGGTCGATGCGTTCGGATTCGCCGACGACGATGTGGCCGCGGCGCTGCAGCCGCTCGTCTCGCGTCTTGGCCGGCTCATCGGATCAACACGCAACGAGACCATGGCTCCACAAGGTCTTTCTGTTTGGGCTCACGCCCAACGGACGCTGCAACCCGCCGAAGCCTGGGAGACGTTCCGACCTTGGGTCGAGGCGACGAACCCGAGAATGGCCTTCGTCGTTGCGCGCAACCTGATCGCTGGCTCGCAGATCCCTGCAGCAGACCTTGCGTGGGCGGCGCTCATGCGCAGAGAGGTCCGCGCACGATTGCGCAATCTAGTGGAGGGCGATGCCATTCTCTGTTTGCCGACGACTCCGTTTCCCGCACCTTTGAAGGGCCAACCGGTTACGACGCTCGACAGCTTGCGCAATCGCATTACATGCCTTGCGGCCCACGGTGGGCTGGCGGGGCTGCCGCAGGTGAGCATTCCCGGCGCAAAGGTCAACGGGCTGCCGGTTGGATTCTCGATCGTCGGTGCTCACGGCAAGGACGCGATGCTGGTGAGCGTTGCCAGAGCGATGGAGGACCAGTCGTGAACAATTTTACTCCGAATCTCCCCGATGTCGTCGCCGAGGTGCGGGAGCTGTTCGAACGCTAGGAGGCTGCCCTCGAGACCCTTGGATGGAAAGTCGTCGCGGACCACTGCTCGACCGTGAGCGACAAGCCCTTCTGGTAATCCCAATAGCGGAAATCGGATCTCAGGTAATTGAAAGCGCATTGTGGCCGTCGACCACGTCTGCAATCGAATCGACAGCATCTCAGCCGATCGTGCCGCGCGGGCTAGGGTGCATCTGCCGGCCAACAGGCCAGTAGATGCCCATCCGGCGGCATTCTAGAATGCGCGCGGATTCGGTCGTACATTGCAGGGTCGACCCGGTTCGGGCAGCGATGCCCTCAATCCAATGATCCCAGCCTTGCTGCTTCAGTTCTTCGTCATACCAAGGTTCTATCACTGGATGTAGCCCATGCCGGCGCCACATATTGTCCGCCTGACCATCGAACGCTTCCGTGGCATTCAAGCACTGACCTGGCTTCCTGCAACCGGGGTCAATCTGATCCTTGGCGGTGGCGATGCAGGCAAGACGACGATCCTCGACGCCGTAGCGCTCCTTCTGGCGCCAACAAACGCTGCCTCGCTTTCCGATGCCGATTATTTCGCCCGTACGCTTGCGGACAGCTTCAAGATCGAGGCCGCCATGTCGCTGCCGCCCGCCCTGGCCGCTGCACAGACGATCAAGCCCGCATGGCAATGGGAATGGAAGAACAACGCGCTCGTCGTCCCCGCGATCGGCGAGGAAGGCCCGCCCGGCGATCTGGTGTACGTCCTGCGGGTCACCGGCACGACTGAACTCGAACTGCTGTATGAAATCGTCCAGCCGAACGGCGAATGCGATTTTCTCTCGGTCGCACTGCGTCGTGCCATCGGCATCATTCGCCTGAGCGGCGATGATCGAAACGACCGCGATTTGCGTCTGGTGCAAGGCTCGGCCCTCGATCGTTTGCTGTCGGATCGTGGCCTTCGCTCTCGCATGGGCAAAAAGCTTGCGCAGACGGACGTCGAAGCTGAATTGCAGGCGGAAGCGCGCACCGCGCTTGAGGAACTCGATGCATCCTTCAAATCCAAAGGTCTTCCCCACGATCTCGATCTTGCCGTCACCGGCGCGCAGGGCATCGCCATCACCGCACTCATTGGCCTCACGGCCGATCAGCGCGGCGTGCAGCTGCCCCTGTCAAACTGGGGTTCCGGCACCCGGCGCCTCTCGGCTCTCGCCATTGCCGAGGAAAACCAGAACGACGAATCGATAACACTCGTCGATGAAGTTGAGCGTGGCCTAGAGCCCTATCGCCAACGTGCGCTCGTCGAAAAGCTTCAAGGCGGTGCTGCGCAAGCCTTCATCACCACGCATAGCACCTCGGCGGTGAGTGCGGCCACCGCTTCCGCGCTTTGGTATCTCGACCACGCAGGCTCAATCGGCCGACTGGACAGCGCAAAGGTGTCGGCGCACCAGATGCGCGAGCCTGAAGCCTTTCTTTCCCGCTTCACCATCATCGCCGAGGGTGCAACGGAAGTGGGCTTCCTTCACGTCCTGCTGCGACGGGCGCTCGGTGCGCCGCTTTCGAATTACGGCATCCTCGTAAGCGACGGCACGGGTCACGAGACCAGCCTTAACCTGCTTGAAGCCCTGTCGGCCGGCGGTCTCAAGTTTGGTGGCTTCGTCGACAACGAGGGCGGGCGCTATCCGGATCGGTGGCAACGCATTCGAGAGCGTTTGGGGAACCTGCTGTTTCGCTGGCAGGAAGGTTGCCTTGAGGAGAATTTCATCCCGCAAGTACCGGCCGAGAGACTTCCGGAACTCATCGCGCACCCGGAAGACGGACCCGGAAACCGGCTACGTACCCTTGCCGTTCGTCTGGATATTGCCGATAAGAATCTGGCCGCCATTCAGGCGGCGGCGGGAGCGCGCCTCGTGCCCCTGATCATCGAAGCCGCGACCGGCACTGTGCCGGAAGGTAAAGACGAAGAGAGGAAAACCTACAAGGGCCACGCCACCACGTGGTTCAAGTCGATCGAGGGCGGCGGAGAGATTGCCGTGAAAATGTTTGCGATGGGACTATGGCCCCACTTCCGGCCCGCGCTCATGCCGTTTTTGAATGCCGTACGCGGCGCGGTCGGATTGTCAAACATTGACGATCTGCCGCCATGAGCGATGAAAGCGTTCACGCCGCGCTCCGTTCTGATAGTTCACTTGTGGTCGTCGAGGCGCCGGGCGGGTGCGGTAAAACCCACCAAGGGGCCGGCTACGCACGGGATGCTGTGCTTCCCCGCGGCCAGGGTCGCGTCCTTATTCTGACTCACACGCACGCCGCATGTTCGGTGTTCTCGCAGCGTACGCTCGATGTTGCTGCCCAGGTCGAAATCCGGACGATCGACAGCCTCATCGCCCAGCTATCGACCGCCTATCACGTTGGATTGGGGCTTCCTGCCGATCCCGCCCTGTGGGCTCGCCAAAACACGGACGGACATGATTGGCTCGCCGTTAAGGCGGCTGCGCTGCTCCGCCGCTACCCAGGTATCGCCCATGCGCTCGCCTGCAGATATCCTAGGATCATTTGCGACGAACATCAGGACTCCAATGGTGAACGCCACGCGCTGATCATGGCGATGCACCAGCAGGGCGCCAAGCTTCGGATCTTCGCAGACCCCATGCAGTCCGTGTTCACGCCGAAGGTTTATCCCGGCGGTTGCCTACCGCTCGACTGGGCCGAACTCACGGGCGCTGCGGACCGTTTTGAGCAGCTTGATCACCCACACCGCTGGAATGCGGGATCGCCTGAGCTCGGCCAATGGGTGCTCCGCGCGCGGGCCGCGTTGCAACGCCGCGAACCCGTCGATCTACGTCGCGACCTGCCTGCCGACGTCGCCGTCGTCCGGTCCGACAACCAGGCGCAACGCGTGCTCGAATACCGGCCGGCGGCCGCCGACCGCCGCGCCATCGATGCATTTGCCAATGCCCCCGGCACCCTGATGGTGTTGACGTACACCAACGCTGCAACGCGCAGCCTGAGATCGTTCTTCTTCCGGCAGATCCAGCTCTGGGAAGGCCATCGGCGCGACGCGCTCGAAACCTACGTCGATGCCCTGACTGCCGCCAATGGCGATCCCAATGCCGTTGCCGCAGCCGTAGTCGCCTTCATGCAAAGCACCTCCATCGGCTTTACCCGAGGCGCCTTTGCCAACAACTTCACCCAGGAAGTCCGTGAACGTTGTGTGCGCCGAAGGCGCGACAAGCCCGCCAAATTGCAAGAACTCGCCCGATTGATTGTCGCCGAACCCGACCACCGGGGTGCATCCAAGGTTCTGACGGCCCTCGCCGACCTGCGCCGAAATGATGACGATTTTCGACCCATCCAGGTCGATGGTGCTCGCGAATTTCTTGAGGCCGGCAAGCTCGGCGCGTTTGAATCGGCGGACGCCGGATTTGCCGAGATTTCCCACAGGCGCACCTATACACGACCGAGTCCGCCACCCAAATGCATCAGCACGATTCATAAGGCCAAGGGTCTCGAATGCCAGAACGTGATCGTCGCGCCCTGCGATGCGGACTCATTCGGCAATAGCGATCTCGCTCGGTGTTTGCTTTACGTCGCATTAAGCCGTCCTACGCACCGGCTAATGTTGGTCGTCCCCCGGGAAAATCCGAGCCCGCTCTTGCGGATCTAACAGCCCAGCGACCTGCTGCCGGCTGGCAAGCTGACATGCACGGGAAGCTGATCTCAATCCATCTTCGGCGCAGCTCTGATGTCCGCAAACTCTGCAGAGTTACCCAGCGCGTCGAAGCGACATCCCAACTGCGGAAGTCGAACCGCCCCAGATCGGCAGTGCGGAGGGCACCGCTGACGACGTCCGATATGTGAGGCATCCCGTCGACGATTTGCTGTCGATCTCCCGGAAAATTCTACGTTGGTTGCTGGTTTGGATCAGGGTTCGTCTGAGCCGTCCATCCATCACGAGCTAACTCGTCGAAAGCGCCGGCCGTCCGGCCACGCTGGGGATTGGGGAATTCTGGATGAGCCACGGGACCGAGATCGAGAGCGAAGCCATCGCAAGGAACGATATCTCGAGGCCGGCAGCGATTGCCGAAGTATAGAGTAGTGGTCCGCAGGTACAGCCGAGCAAAATCGCCGCATTTAGCCAACGGCTAGACAGAGCCGGAGTTTTTCCAACTACAAGAGCCTGCAAGCGCGCCCCGTATGCATTCAGAGCAATCTCTAGGAACAGGAATGCGAGTACAAACTGTACCACGCTAACACTAAAGTAAACGCACCACATTGCGGCGATCAGCAATCCGATGTCGCGCGCACGGATTTTCTCGTGCGATTTTTTCACCAGACGAAATGCACACATCAGCAGCCAAGCTCCGGCAACGACCTTCATGCTTCCAATCGCCCAAAAAGAATCGTTTTGTGCTATTCCGCGCTCGATCGCCTGAAGGCCGACAAGAGACATAAAGCCCGAGGTGCCGACGAAGAATAGGAATATCAAGGAAAGCCAAACAACACCGACCGCGTTTCTTTCAGTCGAATCAGGGTGCGATTTTGATACCAGTTGTTCAGGTTTGTACAGCAGCAGCGCCAGAAGCGATAGTGGGGCGAGCAGCGCCACCAAACACCACAGCAAGCCAGAAAATGTAGAAACAGAATCAGTTGCAACCAAAAGCACAACTATCCCGCCGGCGACAATCAGTACCAGCGACAAGCGCAAGCTGAACGCAAAAGTCCGATTTTGATGGGCAGACACGGACAGCGTACCAAGGTATTTAAGAATACCACTGCACATGCCCACAATCGCAAATCCTAATAGTAACGGCGTCAGACCACGCAAGGCCGCGAGTGAAAAGGCGACCATGAGGAACAGCAGCGCACCACAAGCTGCTAGTCGGCCAAGGCTCGTCACTCTCAAAATTGGGAGAGTGATTGTCGCAATGAGTTCACCCATACTTCTTGCTGACAGCGCCCAGGCCGCTTGTATTACGGTTGCTCGACCATCCGCAACGACTACGACGGCGAACAAAGGTGCCAAATGTTGGCTCAGCGAACCTATCGACGAGAGGAGACTCGCGCCCAGAACACTTAGGAGCTGCGATTTGACGTTGAGCAGGCCTGGGGTGATGTTGGTCATAGAAGTCCGCGCCTCGATGCCGACGACCGGCCCAAATTCTCAGTCGGCCCCGCGTTTTGAGCGCTTCCGCTGCGCGGTGGCATATCGACCCGGTTTGTATTCATCATGTGGAACGTCTATTTTTCGAACTGTTTCCCTGTATCCAGCCCAATCCTCTGGCTTCATACTCCCCGCCCCTTCGTGGACTATCGGAGTGAGGGTCGCTTCTGAATAGCAATCACGCTTCACTGGCCGGACAAAAAATAGCGGCTTATCTCTGGGGATGTAGATATCTTGATCAGTTGCCTGCAGGCGCAGATTTATGAACAGGGGGCACGGCCTAAAAACGTCCGTTTCAATTATTCCTTCAAAGCAGCTGAATTGTCTCGTTTGAGCAAGGTTGGGGATTGGCCCGACCATCGAACTCCAGTCTGCACCCGTGCTTATCAAAAATCCGGACCAGATTTGTACGATGCCGGGCACTGAAACTGCTGTCATGAAAGGCGGCCAGTAACCTTTCAGCTCGTCTGGAGAATGAGCATCCCAATGATCGACGAACTCGTCCGTCAAGTGGATACTGGTCAGCTGGCGCCAACCGTCGTCGTCAGCATAGAAAATATCGACGCCGTTCCATCTTAAACGAACGTCGACGGGAGGGAAAATGTACCAACCATAAGACGAGGCGGTACGCATTGGCTCGCAATATTGGAAGGCTGCCGTCGGGATGGTACCGAGAGCAGCCTTGTCGCCTCGAAGAGGCGGTGGGGCATCAGCGTGGAGTCGATAGAAATTTACAACGCTTTCCATGTGACCCCACCTGATGCGTGCCCACGCAGTATGGATCCAGGATCTACTGGATGCGAATCATAGGTACATGCATGACGAGTTTCGCCGGAGCAACGCCGTTGCCCATATGGACCTTGGGCACGTGTTTGACGACCTTCGTAGGTGCAGCGCTGACGACCTTGGCAGGTGCATCGCCTTGACCCATACGGACCTTGGGCACGTGCTTGACGACCTTGGCAGGTGCATCGCCTTGACCCATACGAACCTTGGGCACGTGCTTGACGACCTTGGCAGGTGCATCGCCTTGACCCATACGGACCTTGGGCACGTGCTTGACGACCTTGGCAGGTGCATCGCCTTGACCCATACGGACCTTGGGCACGTGCTTGATGACCTTCGCCGGAGAATTCCCGTCGCCCAGCCGAACCTTAGGCACTCGAACCGAACTTCGAGACGCGTGAGCACAGGGATCGTGCTTCTCGGTCGACGCCGTTATATCAGAACGAAACCACTTGGACATGACTCGCCTCCAGTTGTTTGCAACGAAGCGATTGAACGGACAGCGAGTGAAAATGATGTGCGACAGGCCGTGACCGGAGCGTGACTCTTGCCAGCAAAGGCGTGAAAAGTGCATACTGATGATCAACTTTTGGTCCACACGGGCTGTCGGGATTGCAGATGGTCAATAGCCAACCGGCCTTCGAACTCGCCATACTGGGCCCGTTCAAGTTGATCGGTGCGACGGGACTAATCCCGCTACCCAATAGGAAGCTGGCTGCGCTGCTTGCATTTCTTGCTTGCACTCATCCCGTGCCTCAGCCTCGTGACAAGCTGGTGACACTCTTCTGGGGGTCGCATTTCCAGAAGCAGGCAAGACAAAATCTCCGGCAAGCATTGGTTCGCCTGCGCCAAATACTGGGTGCAGATTCCATGGCCGCTGAGGGCGACACGCTGACCTTGTCTCAAGGCGTTGTCCACTGTGATGCGGTCAGATTTCTCAGCCTGCTGAGATCGGCGGACGAGGCTAGTACTGCCGCAGCAGTCCAACTATATCGCGGCCCATTCCTCGATGATGTCATCGTGAATGAGGCCGGTTGGACCGATTGGATAAGAGTGGAGCGACGAAAGTTCGAAGACCAAGCTCTCGACGCGATGGTCGCCGTCGGAGAATTCGAGCTTGCAGCGGCTCGCTACCAGCGCGCCAGGACACTTGCAAGGCAAGTATTGGCAATCAACCCCTTTCGGGAAGACGCGTGCAGGCTATTGATAAGCGCGCTCATTCAGAATGGTCGTACGGCTGACGCTCTCGCATACTTCGGAGATTTTGTAGGACAGTTAAAAGAGGAACTTGGCGCAGATCCAGATCCCGGCACGGCCGATCTCATCGCAAGTGTGCGTGAAAAATCGGCAATGCTCGACCCTTATGACCGGCAAGAACCGCGAAACTTTCAATCACCAAGCGGCTTAGTATCGATTGTCGGCCGTGCTGCGAATGATGACGAGACAAGCATGGCCGTTGTCATGCGCACTGGTTCGTATCAATCGATTGAAAAGGTAGAAGCCTACCTATTGAGCCACGAGCAGGTGCGCGCCGAAACAGCAGAAGTTGGGGGGTGTCGATATTGGTCTCTATCAGTCCCTTCGCCGATGGAGGCGGCCCGACTTGGCTTGCATTTAAAGCAAATGCCCCATAGGGCAGAATCCTCCCGCGAAAAGGAAAGCCTTGTAGCAATCGGTGCCGACCTGGCATCATGCCGATCCAAAAGACCGTTTGCCGGACCGCTTGCGTTGGCGGAGATTTCCGGACGAGGGCAATTTTTAGCGACAGAAGATGTATGCGAAAAATTGGTCGAAGGCATTGATGCGACCGTGTGCGATTTGGGTCTCATTGCGATGCCGCATGCGCGCGCGTCTATCCGTGCATTCGAGTTGCTGCCGGTCGATTTACTTGCCGGCGGAAAAAAAATCCAATTCAGAATGAGGCCCCTAATTGCAGTGCTTCCCTTTGAAGAGGTGCCGCGTGATGCGCTGCCAACAATTCGGGGGGAACTGTTCGCAGAGGAAATAATTAATATATTGTCTGCATCCAATCACGTTGATGTCGTCACTCGAATATCGACTCGACACCTCGCGCATCGCAATTGCGACCTCGCGTCGATTGCGATCAATCTCCGGGCCGACTACGTGATAGCGGGCGCAATATCACCAGATGGGAATGCATTTCGGATATCGGCTGATTTGATCGAGGCTCAATCCGGGATTGTCCGCAAGCGTTGCGTTCGCACAGCATCAATCAGCCAACCGCATCAGTTCCGAGATGTGAGCCTGAAAATCATATCGGAACTTGGAGATGCGATTATGATCCAACAGGCAGAGCGCGCGCTGACGCAGCCATTGGATTCGCTTGATTCATATTCACTGCTTTTCGCTGGCATAGCGATGATGGACAGATGGACTCAGAGCAGCTTCGAAAAATCGGGAGAGATCCTAAGACACCTGAAGTCGCGCGCGCCGTCGCATCCGCTGGCCAATGCTTGGCTTTCAGCATGGCATACCCGATCGATCAGTCAAGGTTGGACGAGGAATGTTGCTGCGGATGCCACTAAAGCGTTGGAACTAGTTGGCCAGAGTCTCGACGTTGATCCGAATTGTTCAACTGCACTGACGATGGATGGCTGGGCCAACGTCTACGTGAAAAAAGATCTGAGCTTTGCCGCTCAGCAGCTTACATTGGCCACCGAGGTTAATTCGAGCGATGCGCTGGCATGGTTGCTCAAAGGGGTAGTCCATGCTTTTCAAGGTGACGGCCAAAAGGCCTCGGGTGCTACGGAGCACAGCCTGCAACTTTCTCCACTGGATCCAAGGCGCAGTTACTATTTGTCCATGGCGTCAACTGCCGAAATCGCGGCCGGAAATTTTGACAAAGCAATCGGCTACGCGAGCACCTCGCTGAGGTTGAATAGACTACATCCGTCCACCCTACGCGCGCTCGCGATAGCACAGTGGGAGTCGGGTTTACGCCAAGATGCCCGCGCAACCGTGTCGAAGCTAATGGCGCTCTGCCCAGACTTCACCATAAGAGACTATAGAAGGAGCCATCCGTCTATGCAGGGTGAGTTCGGTCAGAAAAATGCTCGCACCCTCCACATGGCTGGTGTTCCTTCTTGAACATAGCGAGTCTTGGTTTTTGCTGCCGATTGAGCATGTCCATTAGGTTGGCTCTGTTTTGACTTGATGTTGTCCGACGCTCTGTGCGCGAGTCGCGGCGGCAGAGAGGCGGCATGGAAGCGCAAGATTTCCGGACAATGGTCGATAGGCTCGGCGATCTGACCGAAGTGCAACCCGCGGCACTTGCAGCAGCGCTCGCGGGACAGGGCTCGGCGAGCGAGGCGATCGCGATGAGCGAGATGCGGTTCGCGCTGGCGCCTGCGTGCGGGCATTGCAAGTCGGAGCGCTTCGGCGGCTGGGGCAAGGCGAGCGGCCTCAAGCCCTACATGTACGCGATTGCGGGCGCACCTTCAACGCGCTCACCGGCACTCCGCTGGCGCAGCTGCACAGTCGATGCGTGGCTCGACTATGCCCGCGCCCATGGTCGACCGCACCAGCCTGCGCCACGTTCCAGGCGCATCTCGCGCCGGTGGTGGCAACCGATGCTGTGCTCGTCACCGACGGCCGCGCCGCCTACGGCCAGTTCGCCGACGCCACCGGTATCGCGCACATCACCTGCGTCGCCAGCGCCGGCGAGCGCGTCCTCGGCAGCTACCACGTGCAGAACGTCAATGGGTATCAGAGCCGCTTCAAGAGCTGGATGGCGCCGTTCAACGGCGTCGCATCGTGGGTATCTGCCGAGCTATTTCGGCTGGCGCCGCATGATCGAGCGCGATGCCGGATGTCTCACGCCCCCTCACATCATCACCGTGGCATTGGGATAGTGAGCAACAGTAAAACGAAACAGAGCCATTGGGCTAGGTCATCGCGAAATAGCCTCGGATAGAATGCTACGGAACGGCTTTTCGATGCTGCGTCGTCCGCCGAGAAGGACGGTTGCAAGTTACAATGGCGCGAACCAGCCACGCAGCATTGCATTTGTCTTCGTGGAGGCCGTGTCTGCTGACTGAGGCAATGCAGTGGAGCTTCCTAGCGTTGTCTCCCGCGAATTTTCGCTGCAGTCCTTGTCCGCTATTTCTGCACTGCCGCCGTGTTTGGCGTCTCATGGTGGCTGCTTGAGCCGCTGTGCTACCTGCCCATCGCCGCACAGCTGACGACTCTTGAGGTCCTAGCTAGAATCGGCGCCTGATTTGCGGAGGCGAAGATGAGCGCACTGGAGCAGCGACGCGCTGCCAACAGGAAGAACTCCCAGAAAAGCACCGGACCTGCCACGCCCGAAGGTAAGGCGGCAGCTAGCCGAAATGCCATCCGTCATGGCGTGTTTTCTGAGAAGCTGCTCCTCGATGATGAGACCACAAGCGAGTTCGACTTGCTTATGGTTGGTCTCGTGCAATCGCTGAATCCGGTTGGAGCGCTTGAAGCATCGATTGTGCAGCGCATTGCCGTCACTCTTTGGCGTCAGCAGCGCCTTGTGCACGCAGAAACATCAGCCTTGAGATTGGCGCGTCAGCCGAAGCAGATCGCCGCGTGCGTGTCGTCTGAACTTGAGCGCCGCTACGATTCGCTACTGCAACCCGAGGATCTTGCGGAGTTCGACGAAGGGCAGGCGGAATGGTGTCGAGCGGTGATCGCAGAGATCGAGGGACTTGAGGCGGTCGATTTGCGAACTGTCGAAACCCAGGCGCCACTTGTCTTCGAGCAGTTCCGATCGGACATTTCCGAAGATGTGGAGGAGCCCGAAGCGTTTCTGGCGAGCCACAAAGGTGGATTGACCGGTTACCTCGCGGAACTGCTGCTCTGGTGCCGCGGCAGACTTAAGGAGGCCGAGGAGCGCCCCCAAGTGCTTGAGCTGGCGAACCAGGTGAGGGCTACCCGCCTTGTGCTCCCGGCCGAGTCCCTCGAGCTAATGTCACGATACCAATCCACCCTGGACAATCAGCTCTACAAAGCACTGCGCGCCTTGCGGGATGCGCAGGAGTGGCGGCTGAAGACGCTGGAGGGGGCAGCGACTGCGTCAGAATGCGAAGCGGCGCCGGCGCCGGCCTGACGTTGGCTTCGTTTCGCAATTTCGTTTTGCAGGCCGATGCAACGCTGAACTTTCCATATGATTTCGGTCGAATCTGGGAGCAAAAAATAGTGGGCGGCCGCGGATCCGGACGTTCTTCAAGCTTCGGCCTGGTCGACAAGACCAGTGAATTCCAATCCATCGATCTCGCCTGGCTGCGCCGGCAGAAGCTCCTCAATCCAGGTCGCTGGTCGACTCTGACGTGGTCACGTCGGGGGCAGACAACAGGCTCCATTCGCATCGAGGTATTCCCGGCCGCCGTCAGGCTCGTTTATCGACATCGCCCGAGCGGTGGCGAATGGCAGGATGTCAGTGAGTGGGTGCCGCTCGTCCAAACAGAGACTGCCTTTGGCGGCCGTCGCCAATGGTTCGAATGCCTCTCCTGCCGCTCACGCTGCCGGATCCTATATGGCGGTAGCCGCTTCCGCTGTCGGCGCTGCCACCGCCTGCGTTATGAGACACAGTACGAGCCTCCGTATGCGAGAGCGGCGACACGGGCGCTCATAATCCGCGAGCGCCTCGGTGACAAGGGCGGGATCGACGATCCGTTCCCAGCGAAGCCGAAGAACATGCGCCGGAAGACATATGAGCGGCTTGAGGACGAATACTATCGTCTAAACGACGCCTGGGCGGTGGGTATCATGGGCCGCTTTCGCTAGTGAGCGATGTGAGAGCGAGCTCACACACCCTGCCCCAGCACGACGCAGAAGATGACTTTCGGACTCCAGGAGCCCTTTGGCGCACATACATGCGTCTGGAGATCCGGCGGTGACGTCTTGATAAGCGAATCCGGCGGCACGCGGGTCCATTCGCCATCCACCATCACCTCAAGCACCCCATTCTTGGTCCGTGCGGTCGTGGGCCGGCAATCCTGGCCGTCGCAGCACTCATACCCGGTTCCGGGATGACGCAGCGTCTTGTACCAGCGGTGCAATGCGTCGTGCCCCATTCCATGATGACCCATATTGTCACCAGCGCGGGGGAGTCGTACGATTACTATCTGCAGGGCTCAGATACGTATTCGCAGTTTCATCGAGACATGACCGCCGCGAATATCCATCGCTCGCGCAGCCTGATCGAACAGTGCATTGCACTCGCGCCGAGCTTCTCGCCGGCGCATGTGGTTCTGTCTGCGACTTACACCACGTCCTACAATCTGCCGCTGGATGATGATTACCTGAAGCCTGAGACGCTGGCCAAGGCGCACAACGCTGCGACGATTGCTGTCAAATGCGATCCGAAATCGCCTAGAGCCTACACCCAGCTTGGCTACACCATGATCTTCGCGCGCCAACCCGATCGTGCCGTCTCGCTTTTCGAGCGCGCGATGGCGCTCAATCCGAACTTCAGCGATTGGCGTCTCGCGTTGGCTTTGATGATGGCTGGCCATATACACAAGGCAGTGGACGTCGCCCAATCGCATCTCCGCCTGGACCCGTTCGCATTGCCAATTGCGCGTGGCTACCTTGGCTTGGCGCACTACATGCTCAAGGATTATGAAACGGCGCTGGCTATACTGCAGGAATTCGTCTCGCTCGCACCGAACCATCAGCCGGGCCGGCTCTGGCTTGCCTCGACATACGCGCGCCTCGGGCACAAGGAATTGGCAAGCGCAGAAGCTGCCGAAGTCCTCCGCATCAACCCGCGTTGGACCATTGAGCAATTTGAGCCCCTAGGGCCATTCAAGAACCCGGATGATGCCCACCATTTCTTCGAAGGAATGAGAATGGCGGGCCTGCCCGAAGCCTGAGTCTACTATGAACGACTTATTGCTTTCCGCGACGCACTTCCTCGATGATGCGATAGACCGACATGTGCGAAACACCCAAGGCACGCGCTGCGGCTGCGGGGCCATCACCCGCTTCAAGCAAATCAAGAATGGCGCGCCGATCTATGCGCGGCTTTCCTCCGGTGTAGACGCCGGCCTTCTTTGCGCTAGCAATACCTTCGGCCTGACGATCTCGGCGGACGTCGGTCTCGAACTGAGCGAAGACGGCCAACATCCCGAAGAAGGCACGACCGGCCGATGTCGCGCTATCGACGCTCTGCTCCAGCACGCGGAGATGGGCGCCAGCCTCTTCGATCTCGTGGGCGATGTTGGCGAGGTCTCGCAGCGACCGGCCCAGTCGGTCAAGTCGCGTGACGACTAACGTGTCGCCCTTCACCAGCACCTTGAGTGCGAGATCGAGTTGCGCCCTGCCGCCCCGCTTTGTGCCGCTTCGTTTTTCTTCAAATACGATCGCGCATCCATCGCGCTCCAGGGCTGACCTCTGCAGCGAGAGGTTCTGATCGCTGGTGCTGACGCGCGTAGCCGATCCGCCGAGCCATAAGCATCTTCTATGTCACATCTGCCTGTGAATGTGACACGTAACGTCACAATAGCTCGAAATCAACCCCGATGTGACGCTGCTTTGGCCAGTCCGTAATCGTAACGACAGGGTATAGCGCAAAATGACGTTTGGTCTTAGCACTGCGGCTTTATCGAACAAGAAACTTCCGACGAGATGGAAGCAGTGCGGCTCTGCTCGGGGACAAGCATCTGCTGCCTCGGTCTCGAGGTTATCGGAAATCGGCAACGACCCTTCCTGGGCGCGGCAATGCCACCTGGACGCTCGCTGACGACGGCGACGGCGCTACGGCTCCGTAAGGAACGGCCCACGAATAGTTGCCACCTCGGCGCTGTCGCCCGGCGCTCCGAGGCCCCAGGACTTTAAGGGCTGTGTTTGTATGTTGTTAGGCGCACCTCCACGCGCTACGTTGCTACCGCAAGTGACCAAGAGATTTACAGGGAGGACTGGCAATTGCCCGATCACCTGAAAAGTGCACATTTCGCAGGCGACCCTGAAGTGTTTCCGATTCTCAGCCAAGTTCTCATGGGCACCTTGCGCTTAGGTCCCGTAGGGACTTCACCAATTCCTGCACCTGTTCTCAGCGACGGGTTGGCTGTATTCAAAGTCCAAAGTGCGTTGTCTCAATTCGGGTTCGCTAGCACTCCCCAAAGTGGTGTCTTTGATGCAAAAACCGCGGCCATAGTGTCGCAATTCAAGACCTTCTGGCATCTGACGCCGAACGACGGCGTGGTAGGGCGGTTTACTTTGGCGGCCCTCGATTATGAAATGATTGGACGGTAGGATTAAGCGGCAGGGGCGCTCTGCCGTTTGCTCGTTGGCCTCTTGCACCGCCATCCGTTGTGGAGGGGCCGGGCTACCTCGGCGGGCTCCTTTCTCTCCGCGACTCGCCGCATTCAATCAGCTTTGGCAGACCGACTTCACCTACCTCAAGGTCATCGGTCATGTCGGAGGCGTGCTTTCAGCACGACGGCTGGTTCTACTTCTCGACGATCCTCGACGACTTCTCGCGCTACATCATCGCCTGGAAGCTGTGCGCCACGATGAAGGCCGAGGACGTCACCGACACGTTGCAGCTGGCGCTAGCCGCGTCAGGCTGTGACCAAGCCCGCGTTGTCCACAAACCACGTCTGTTGAGCGACAACGGATCGAGCTACGTCTCTGCCGATCTCGCTGAATGGCTCGACGACAACGGCATGAAACATGTGCGCGGCGCACCCCATCATCCGCAAACCCAGGGCAAGATCGAGCGCTGGCATCAGACCTTGAAGAACCGCATCCTACTCGAAAACTATTAACTGCCAGGTGATCTCGAGGCCCACGTCGACAACTTCGTGGAGCACCACAATCACCGCCGCTACCACGAGAGCTTGAAAATCCTAACCCCCGCCGATGTCTCTGTTGCAACGAGAAAGGATCAAACGCGATACCATCCGCAAACGACGATTGCAGCACCAAATGAAAGCCGCTTAAACTTCAAACCAGATGAGCCAAGAGCCTCCGCTCGATCACACCGCAAACTGTCACAAAGCATTCGACGACGGACGTGCGCGCCGATTCCCGGGCGGGAACCCAACCTCAATTGATGATCTCACCGGGCAGTGTACATGTTCAGTCGCCGCATGTGTTGGCGAACACGGTGATTACGGGACCAAACGACTGGGTGACCCTGCAAAACGCTTGAAAAGGGGGTTGTGGCGGAGGCTGCGGCTGCGGTTCGCATACTTCATTCTTTGGACAGTTGGAGCACTTACCAAAGGATGTGCAGCAGGCTTCGTCTGCTTCCGGTGGTATGATAGAGCAAATGGGTGGCACGAACCGCGTCGGCGGTGTTGCCGGCTGTGTCTGGGGATCGCTCGCGCACATTCCCGCCCGGATCTCATTTCGCGCGAGGGATGTGATGAACGCCGCGTCTGCCTTGCCGCCGCCATGGAGGGAGGCACGGAACGGTGCGGCTAGCGAGGCGATGAATTTGCGCTCGAAGACGACCCCGGGAACGGGCGGCGCCTGCAACCAATCGGTCTTCTCGACCACCCGCGAGGGGTCGCCGCGCGCGATGTCCGGTTCAACATGCACGTTGAGGAAGGTGTAGCCGCCCGCGCCGTCGCCCTTCATCTGCAGAATGCCGAGGGATTCACCCTTCACCACGGGTACCACGACGTCTGGCTTACCGTTGCCCAAATCGGCGAGCGCGAAAGGCAACGCCACCGCGTAATCGCCCCCGCGCAGCGAATTGACCAGCAGCTCGTAAGTGTCGACGCCCGTCGGTTTGAATGATCGGATCGAGCTCGAGTCGAACGTGACGATATGGTCGAGCTGCTTCAGCGTGTCGTTGCCCGGCATCTCGCCGATCAACAGCCGCGGTACGCCCCCCGCGCCTCCGAAGAAGCCACCGCTCTTAAACTGGCTGTCGTCTGGTTCGACCGGCCCGCGATTGATGAGCAGCATGAAACGATCGGCGTTTGCATCCCTCACGACGAGATCGAACCGGCCGCTGCCGCGCAGGTTATCGACAAAGGCAATATCCGCCGGATTAAGAGGAAGTGGGGTAAAGCGCCGCTTGGCCGCCGGAAATCTCCCTTCGCCGTCATTCACGAGCAAAGTGATCCGGCCATCGCTATTGATGACCGCCAGATCGAGCGGAGCGCCTTCCGGCTGATCGCTGAAGCGGCCAGCCGTGATCGCGAACGGCCTGTCTTCCCGTCTGAGAGCGACTTCCGATACGGTGAATCGTCCGCCGCCCCGGCCGAACAGGATCTTCAGGAACGGCACCTGCGCAGCCGCATCGCGGTTGGTGTCGAGAACGACAATGTCCGTCGGCCCCGATTTGTCGAACTGCCCCTTGATGATCCGGTGCGGCCCGAACCCTATTGCGAAGGAGGGCATATCGTCCGACTTGATGAAGCCGCCGGCACCGTTGGCCACCAGGAACGACAACACTTTTTGCCCGTTGGGATCCGGTGTGACATAGGCCAGATCGTTCTCGCGGCCGGCGGCGTCCGTCGACCGGAAGTCTCCTGGCAGGAAGGAAGTGGCGTCGGTGGGCAGACGTGTCGTCACCACGGTTGCCTCATCGAAACTTCCCATTCCATTTCGCAGGAACACCGCGACGCTTTGAAGATTGAGCGCATTCGTGAACGCTAGGCCGATCGCAGGTTTCGCCCCCCCCGGCCCCATCTCCTTCGGCCCGAAGCGGCCCACCGCCACTGATGACGGGCGGATGCCGACCTTCTCGGGTATCGTGAACCAGTCCGCGTTGCTGTGGAAACCGGCCTGGGCGCCGGTCTTGCCCTGGAAGAAGTGGATCGTGCCGTTGATGATGGAGGGCTCACTCGCATGGGCCGACACGATCAGGTCCGCGACGCCGTCATCGTCGAGATCGGCGACCGTCACGGAGCGCGGGAGAACCGGACCGAGAACTTGCAGGGGGCCGAAGGTAAAGCCGCCGCCCTCCTTGGCGAGCAGCACGCTGGCCATGCCGACCGGGTTGCCTGACGCATCCCGGTCCACGAGGGCGATGGCCAGATCGCGCATCGGCCGCGAGGTCGCGCCCGCCGGACCGGTGAGATTGGCGGCGGCGATCCATGGCATGAAACTGTTCTTCCCGCCAATCATCATCGGTGCATCAACCGTGAAGCTGCCCCGGCCGTCGGGCCGCACCAGCACCATCGCCACGCGCCGCGCGGCCGCGTCCTCGGGATCTGGCGAGACGGTCGCCACCGCGATGCTGTCGCCGGGACCGCCGGAGAAGCGCCCCGCCGCCAGGGCATTCGGAATGTTCCGGCCGAGATTGACGTGAACCGGCTGGGCGAAACCACCGTGCCCGTCCCCTGTCAGGACCGTGAGCACGTTGCCCGTCCGGCTGATCACGGCGACGTCGAGGTTCCCATCCTCGTTGAAGTCGCCCACGGTCATGGCGATCGGTACCTTGTCCGCGAGCCAGAAGGTCGGGGGCGAGCTGTAGGTGCCGCGCTCGTCCGGGGTGAATATGCGAACCCGACCGGGCCGGTCGAGGGCATCCGGCAGTTGAGTCACCACGACGACGCTGTCGAGTTCGCTCGTACCGGCGACCCTGAAGCGCGCCTTGACGATGGCGACGGCGATCTCGCCGGCCGGCAGGGGTAGCACCGTGCGCTGGGCGAAGGTGCCGTCCTGGTTGCCGCGTAGGAGGGCGACGAAGCCCTCCTGGCCGTCGATGGACAGCGTGATTGCCAGATCGCAGCCGCAGCCGCCTTCCGCCCTCTTGAAGAAGTCCCCCGCCACCAGAGCTTTCGGGTCGCCCGTCTTTTTCGGCTTCGGATTGAGCGCGAAGGGCGAACTTGCCGGCAGCTTGAAATTCGGCGCCTCGCAAAGCGACGCGTCCTGGGCGAGAGGAACGCTCACGGGCAGTGCGGCGAGCGCGCACCCGATGAAAGCAGACCGGAAAAGACGCATGGATCTTTCCTTCCTCAGATTACCGGAATGATGTCGGCATAGACCAGGCGCCGGCTCGGCGCGTCGGCCGGCTGACCGACCCAGCCCTGGCCCGGCGGAATGACGTTCTTCTCGAAAAGTTCGTATTCGCGGATGACGATGCGCCGCTCGCCCAAAGCGTCCCGCGGAATGAGCAGCGCGCCCTGCCAAAGCACCGGCGCAGCGGGCTCGCCCGGCGAGGCGGTGGGCTGGTCGGCGGCCGGCATCCAGCCGAGATGGTTGTCGCGTTCATCCACGCCGGGCACTCCAGGACGCTCCTCAAGCTTCACCTCGAAGCCATAGGCGATGCTGCGCTGGGCGGGCGGCAACTGCGCTGCCGAGGGCCGCGTCCCGGTCACCTTGATGCTGATACGCCGCTTGTCCGGCTGGCCGAAGACGGCATCGGAGAACTCGACCTCGGCGGTACGGTTCGGGGCCAACTGGTGGATGCCGGCATCGACGCGCGGTGAGAGGTGCGTTTCACCCAGTGAGTGCTCCTGATAGCGGGCGAGCGACAGCCTCACGAACGGGAAGTAGGCATCGCCGATATCGAAGGTGAGGTCGGCATACCAGAGCCCGGTGCGGTCGTCGAAATGCACCGGAAAGGGGTAGACCCTGTTAACCTGCGCTACGGGAGGATGCACCGCGGCGACCGTCGGCCTCACCGGGGGAGAAAAACCCTGGTCGCGCGAGACATGGATCGGATCGACGCCGGATTGCGGGTCATCGACAATGGCAAGCTTCTCCCCCGCACCCGTCGCATACCAGGTCTTGCCGAGATAGACGCGGAGGCCCCCGCCTATGCGGCGCGACCGAGTGACGTCAGCGTTCACCTCCCAACCGAAGGTCGGCACGATGTGCGAAATCTCCGGCACTGGTGGCGCCGCCGAGTTCGGCACGATCATGTCAGGGAATACGGTCGCGCGGGTGATATTGCGGATATCATTGGTAATGTGCTTGGGGAAGAACTCCTGGAAGCGTGTCGTTGCGACCAGCCGGTAGGTCACCAACCGATGCTTGGTGTCATTGAACTCCTGGCGGGCAAGGCGCTTGCGCTTATCCGCGGGATTGGCCGGCGGATTGAGGATTTCCACGCGCTCGGTGGACTGGAAATATTGCGCCACGGGTACCGGGTCGCCCAGCGGCGGCGGCGGCCCCTGGTCACGGTGGATCGGGAACTCGAAAACATGCGTCTCGAAGCGCCGCGAGCCGGAGTCGGCCTCGTTCGGCTCCGACCATGAAGCCAAGAGATCCAGCTTTGCCGTGCTCAGCCCGTGGATGCGAAACTCGCCGCTGAACTGCACGAAGGTTTCGCCCGGCGGTTTCGCCACTGTAAAGGCGTCGCCGTCGGGCGTGGGCGGTATGATGGGCTGCTGCACCGCATGCACGAGCGTCAGCTTCTGCGCCGGTGTGAGCATGGCCAACGCGCCGTGCTGGGCGAGGCTGAGGAAGGTGCGGTCGCCCTCCGGCGAGCCGATCCGTTTGCCCCAGACGAAATGCAGCCCGAACAGGTCGACATCCTTCACATCCGGGAACGTGCTGAGAAAGACGGTCGCGGTTTCCCCCGGCGCAAGCCTGACGGTGAGCGTGCGACCGCCGCCCTCTTCGCTCCATTTCGGCTCGGCGGCGGGGCCGGCGGCCGCACCGTCGAGCTGAAGCACGAAAGGCAGCATCTCAGGCCAGCGGTCCGGCCGGCCGAAATCGATCTTCACTGGGTCGCCCAGCGCATTGACCGCTTGCTGCGGCAGGTACTGCGGCAACACGGACTTCAGCTCGGCGGGACTACCAGCGGCTGGGCCGGGCTGCAAGACGAAGCTCTTGCCCTTCGTACCGGGCAACCCGAACAGCACTGCCCCGCGCGCCAGCGGGTCGGGCAGATATGGGAGCTGCAGCCGCTTCTCGAAATGCACGGTATAGCCGGCATCCTCCGCGCCGGGGATCGGTGTCGGCTGATCGATCTTGACGAAGCGGATGCCGTGCGGGATGCGGTTGCCGGTTGCCGGGTCCACCACGTCGGGCAACGGCTCGGCGATGCCGGTCGCCAGATTGGTGATGGCGGCGTCGTTGAGCGTTCCCTCGCCGCGCCGGCAGAGATTGAAGACCCGCGCCGGATCGCCGTTTTGTCCGAAGGCGGCATCCAGCGCGCCATGGGTCTCGGCGGCCGCCTGGCTGGTCCGTGGCGGGACAACGTGGCGCTCGTTGACGCCCTTTCCGCCGCCGAGCACGGAGGTGGCATAGCTGGCCGGGGTGGTTCCGGGGCCATTGCTGCGCACCACGAGAGTGTCGAACGTCTCGCCCTCGGTCATCTTCTCGCGCGGGACGAGCACGGGCGCTGGTATGGGGTCATAACGGCGGTAGGGCAGGTACTCGCGGATGATCGGGATGAACGGCTCGGGCCGGCCATGGATGCGCAGATGGTCGAGCACCTGATTCGCCTCCTCCACGCTGAGGCTGTTGCCGGCCAGATCGACGGTGCGCGCGCGGAGTTGATAGCTGTTGCCGTAGCGCAGGCGCGGCAGGCTGCGCGGGGCAGGCTCCACGGTGACCTCTGTGCTGGGCAGGCCGACGACCGGAGCGCGAGGCGGAAGGTCGGCGGACAGGTCCATCGGGTTGGCCGGCGGCGGCGCCGACAGACTCCAGCCCTGCCAGTGACAGAAGGATTCATGCACATAGATCGGGTTGGCGGTCCCGGCGGTGGGCTCCTGCACCACGGCGGGCTGCACAAAGCCTTCGTCCTGAAACCCGGGGATGGTGAGATCGGCGATGCCCGGACGTTTGATGGCGAAGGAGGCGATGCGCTTGTGCAGCGACAGCCAGGGCAGCGTATCGCCGGGCTGGGCGTCACGGGGGGCGCCGCGCACATCGATCCGGTAGCCGCGCACCAGATCTTCGGCGAATAGCTCTGTTGGCTGCCCGGCGCGCATTGCGGCCTCCTGCTCGGCGGCGCGGGCCTGATCGGCCTTCAACGCGGCGGCCTGCCCCGCGCGCACGAGCGAAAGGCCGCTGGAGCGGAACGCCGGGGCCGCCGCGCTGTGGGACGCGTCCACCGGCGCACCGCTTCCCCCCTCGCTGCTGAGGTCGCGGATGAGGCCGATCACCTTCTTCGCCGCGCCGTCAACGTCGATGGACACGATGTCGAACTGCTGCTCGAGCGGCGCGTCGGGCTTGGGCAGGCCGAGATTTAGAAGGCCGCCGACTATCTCGAAATTCGGATCCTGAAGCGCATCGGACGGCAGAAGCTGTGCTACGCGGCGGGTCGCGGCTGCGAACAGAGGGAAGGGCAGCGGATTGCCGAGCGTCCGGTCATCAAGGAGATATTTGGTGATGGGGTAATAGCTCTCGTTCGGCCGCGCGGGGGTGAGCGACACCTCCACCCGCAGATGCTTCAGCGCGCCGATGAAGGAGCGCAGCGCGTCGGTTGCCGGAAATTCCAGATCGATGACCAGGCCAAGCCGGCGCAGGAGCAACGGAAATTCGGCAAGTGCTGAGAGCGATTGGTGGAAATCGATCACCTCCGGGCCCGCCGCAGCCCTCGCGCGCTGGTTGGCGGCGCGTGCGGCGGGCGCTCGCTCGTGGAAGGCTGCAAACTGAATGAACGGCGAGGCCTCGTCTGGCGTCGCCGGCACGATGGGCACGGCGTCATCGGCGGGTGCGGTGCGCGCCAGTTCACCGGCCAGCGAGACGGCCAGCTCCAGCTTGTCGGCGAAGGTGGCGTCCGGATCGTCGCGGAGCAGGTGTTCGCCGATCTCCCGATGCGCCGCGTCGAGCGCGCCGCGCTGGCCGCGGCCAATGGCGCTGCGGGCGCTGGCGATGGCGGGACCGCGCGGCGTAGCTCGCCGCTCCATGGCGGCGTTGAGCGATGGGAACGCCCCCTTCACTACTTCCTTGCTCGCGGGCTTGTAGGGCGACTCCCATCCGATCCGGCCATAACCCTCTAGCACTCCCGCGGCCGTGCCCTGCGCCGGATAAGAGGTCACCGGTTCGCGCGCCATCTCGAATTTATGCGAGCGGACTGGGGTGGCGGCGCCGAAGAGCGACTTCCACAGCACAGAGTCGGGCTGTGGCCGAGTGACGATGCGCGCGGGGATAGCAGTGGCGAGATTGCCGTCGACGACGACATTGAAGGCGATCTGTCCCGATTGCATCCGCGCCGGCCAGTCGAGAAAATCCGGGAAGGAGGCGAGTGAGCCCATCGTCGCCGTGCCGTCGAGGCCAAGCCGGGGCGAGACGAAAACCGACAGTTTCAGCATCGCCAGCGAGGGCGGCTGTGTCAGACCGTTCGGCAGGGCCGTCCAAATGATCTGCTGTCTCGACATGGGCGCTTCCCCACTCAGCCGAAAGCCGCGCAATATCGCTGCCACTGCTGCATGTTCATCGTCGGGCCTACGCGAGCCGCCCTGGGAACGGCTAGCGCCGCGGCGAAGATCGGACTTGAAGCCATGATCGTAGACGCCGACGCGACGGCCGGGCCGGTGGCGGGAACGAATCGCCGCTCCTCACCCGGCGCCTGGCCGAAGCCGGGCACTTCCTTGCGAACGGTGAAGCCGAAGCTCTCATTGAAGAACAATACTTTGACGCTGACCGTCACCCGACCCTCGCCGAACAAAACGTTGCGCGAGCCGTCATAGGTCAGGGCAATGTAGAACTCGATGGAGACAGAGATCAGCCCCAAAACGTCGACATAGCCGCCGAAGCGGAGATAGCCCGAGATCAGCACCTGCCCGTCGGTGTCCATCGCCACATAGATGCCGGCTAGGAGATAGATGCCGCCCTTTACGATCACCAGATCGAGCGCGACCAGTCCGCCGAACTCGACGGCCGCCTCGACGCGCACCAGCCCGTCGGTGCGCACCTCGATAGCGAAGAACCCGGTGCCGCCGAAGATCGAGGCCGAGACCAGGAACGGGTTGGAGCGCTCCGACAGCGAGAAGCGAACCGCCACCGGCCGTCCCTCGACGAACGGGATGGACACCGAGGAAACGAGCGCGATGTTCATCACGTTGAAGATGCCGAGAGGAATGGCGGGGATCGGTAGGGAATAACCGATCACCACGCCATCCGGCTGCGGCCGAACGACCGGCGAGCCGGCAAGATTTTTCAGCGGTATGAGATTGCGGATCTCCTCGACAAAACGCAGATCGCCGAGAAAGCGGAATGCCTTAAGGTCGATTTTGACTTCGAGCTTGCGCCCTGCCCCCGATCTGAACTCCAACCCGTTGAATTCGAGGCTCATCAGCGGGCGCCGCGGCGGGATTGGCGTCTCAGACGCCAACTCGTTGAATTCGAGGCTCATCAGGCTGGCGAATTCGAGGCTGAAGTGCCGCAGCTTGCCCTCGACCTCGAAGCCGGGCGGCGCGGAGGCCGACGCGACGCTCTTGGTGATCCGGCCCTTGATGATCAGCTCGATGCCCGGCCCGCCGCTTTTCAGCAGCGGAGGAAAATTGCCCGGCTCCAGCTTCGGCTTCCACAGGAAGCGCGTCTCCATGACGTCGCCGCGCTTCACCGTGGTCATCATCGGCCGGGTGAGATTGATCTGAGTGTCCGTATCGATACGGTCGTAGAGCGCTTCGATTTCTTCCAGGCGGAAATTGTCCGCGCCCGCATCGACCCGGCCGATGATTTTCTTCAGCTCAATCACGCCGAGGAGTTTGGCATTGCCGATGAGCTGCTCGGCAGTCATGGGCGCGCCGCCCGAAAACCGGTCAACGCCCGAAACCGGCCCCATGGTCTTGGACAGTCCGTCGATGTCCGGGAAGCGCGGCGCGGCGATGCCACCCGCCCGCTCGGCCGGGATCGTGATGCCGGGGACAGGGGCGAACTTGGCGTAGACCCGCTTCCTGTCCCCCGGCGTAAAGCCCGTGCGCAGATAATCCGGATGTAGGGTGATGGTAGTGGCGGGCGGCAGCCCCTCGCCAGGCGAAGTAGCGAGCAGCTGCTCCAGCGCCGGCACCCTGACGGCGGCACTTTCCATTTGAGGCAGAAAGGCGGGATGGACACGCTCGTGAAGCTCGTTGCCGATCCGGGCGCCAAGCGTCAGCGTCTTCACAGAGAGCACGGCATCGCCCCTGGCTTCCCGGTCCTCCGCCATGGTCACGGCGCGGTGGTCGAGATCGACATCCTGATGCGCCTTGTAGGCTTCCCGGACGCGGCCCAGCGCGGCGGGATCGGCGGCCTCGCTTGCCGGCACGAACAGAACCGTGAGGTTGCAGGGGATCTCGTTTCCTTCGGCATCGGTGACGATTGCGGGATAGGTGACGGGGTCGCGCTCGTTGGCAAGGTTGCGCAGGCCGGGCGCAAGGCGGACCAGCTTCAGCGGCATCTCGCGGCCGCGTGAGGGATAGGCGCGAAATATTTTAATGAAGTCGCGCTCCTCGTCCTGGAGCACCAGCGTCACCTTCCGCACTAGTTCGGCGACGGTCAGCGGGAAATGCGATTCGAACTGCCGCCGAATGATCCTTACTAGCGTCGCCCGGTGGCCGAAGGGAAACAGATAGCCCTTCTCGGCGGTGCGGACATAGAGGTCGCGCCCTGCCTCCGCATCGTGGTCCCAGGCCTGAAGCAGGTCGCTGTCGTCGGCGGCCCAGCCGCTTTTCAACGAGGCGGAGGCCCCGAGCGCTGTCAGCATGAATCGCGAGGCGGCGATGACGTGCGGCTCGCCTGAAGTCGTCGAGCGCTCGACAATGTCGGCGCGATGACGCTGCTTCAGGGTGGTCTCGAAGGGTCGGTCCTCGATATCGGTGTTGTTTTCGACCGCGCGAAACCGAGGCGCAAGGTTGGTCGCGGTGCGGATGCGGCTGTGCCAAATGGCGGTGCGCCTCGTCTCCGCCGAAGTGGCGGGCGCGGTGCCGTGGAACAGTCGCGCCGCCTTCTCGGGGACGATGAGCAGCCGGTCCGGGAACTCGATTCTGGTTGTCGGCTCGCCGGCGGCGGCAGGCTCGGAGACCAGTGGCTCCCAGGTACTGAGCAGCGCGAGTATGGCCTCGGCGTCGAACGGGATCTCGCCGACGATGTCCGGCACCTTGAAGGCGATCCGGCTCGGGCAGCAGAGCCGCGACTGATAGGGAAGCCGCGGCGTCGGGCTGCCGCCGGTGACCTCCTCGGCGATATGCTGCGGCGGTAGGCGCAACACCACCACAGCCTGCCCAGCTCCCGTACGGCGAAGGCGCGGCCTGCCGGGATCGGAGACGTCCAGCGCGAGATCGACAAATTCGAGCTGCGCGTCGAGCAGATCACGCGGGCGGATGAGGTTCGCGACGAAGGATGGCACGCTCGTCTCCCTCCGGACAAAATCGCATCAAAAATCGAAGAGCGGTTCCTCACAGATCGGTGTGATCGGCATTCGTTGTTCCACGATCGGTGGAAGTCTAAATGCTCCCCGGAGGCTCCAGCGCTGCGATGGTCGGCGCAAAGTCGCGCCTTAGAATCCTGTCGAACGGCAGGTTGACAAGACGCGCGCGTTCGCCGCTGTCGACACCCACGCTCGGTCCCCGGTGGCCTTCACCCCACTTCTCCCACATGCCGCCGGGGAGATTGATCCATTCCCATCGATCACCAAACGCGGTCACGTCCTTTGCGACCCCGAAGGTCGGGAAGGAGTTAATGAAGTCGCGGTGATACGGATGCACATTGCTGGTGGCCGTGCGCGTCAACCGAAACATGACCCATTCCGGCGACGGCGGACGCAGCCGATCATAGAGAGGTTGGATGATCGAGAACTGCTCGATCTCCAACAGGGCCTTATTGCCTTCCGCGATCTGCTGCGGAATTCCGCTCGATATCCGCGTGAAGGCCTCGGCGTAGCTTCGTCGCGCGGGCCGAGTAAGATCGCGGGCAGCAGCGAGCCCGATAGCACCGACGGGATCGTCCAAGAAGGCTTCGTGTAGCCAAGCAAGATCGTCGAATATCGCCTTGCCCACCTCGACCATGGTGGTTGTGATAGGCGATGGATCGCTGAAGGGCGTTCCCGTAAAAAAATCGAGCCCGCCCACGACTGCACCTCCAGCCATGCGGCCGAGGCCAGCCCACAGAAGTTGATCCGATCGGGCATTGTAGACGTTCCGATAATACTCGTAGAGCTTGATGATTCGGGGACGGTTCGCGGCAAATCCTCTGCTCGCAATCCAGTCCTGTCCATGGTCGCCGAATGCGCGCTCGTAGGAGCGCGTGCGGTACGCATCCTCGGAAAGCGCCACGCTTTATCTCCCTTGTTGCAAACCAGCGGGCAGCCCAATCCCCTCAGATCCACGGATCCGTTGGATTGTAGCCGAGAATCTGAGCCTGGTCCCAATTGTGCCGTTCGGAAATCGCGAAGCCTGGATGAGCCTCGCCGCCGTTTTGATTGATGAATGTGGTAATCCGCTGCTGGTAGGAGAGCCAGAGGAGATGCGCCTTCGAAAAGATCTCGCTTTGCACCACTTGATCGATAATACCGGTAGGTCGGTCCGCGGCTTCGACGAAGAAAGTAAACCGGCCATCAACCGCACCAGGGCGAATGCCGAACTCACGGTTGCCGCTGACCGGATGTCCGGCATCCAGCGGTGAGAACACCGTCGAGAACAACCACGTATGAAGGGTGGCAGCGGTCACGCATACTGAACCGTCGTCCGGATTGCTGCTCGGTGGCAATACGCCGACCGGATCGCGCATGTCTATATGAATGACCGCTCCAAGGGGGACCGGCGCGGCCCACAGTGCAGCGTCGGGAACGAGATCATAAGGCTCAAAGCCCGCCAGCCGGGAATCGACAAACATGTTCAGCTTTGTGCGGACAAAGTAGCTGAGTTCCACATCTGTCGCTCGGCGCGTGGGGTCCGCGGGCGCTCCCGGGACGGTGATCACACTGGAGGCAAGCGGCATGGTTTTGATCTCGACTGTGTAGTGGTCGAGATTTACCGGTCCGTGCCCATCCTCGATACGATGGAAGTGCCAGATGCCTGGAACAAATGACCTAGCTTTCAGCGCCAACTGTATTGCTGCCGGTGGCCTGAAGCTCAACAGGCGAGCCCACTGCGAGGCCATGATAAACGCACTCCGTCGAGCCAACGATACGGCGATCAACGAAACAAGTTACACGAAAACGCATGTAACTGTGAGCCAATGGCGACGACCCTAGATCACCATCGAGCAGATATCAATCCGCGATTTCTGCCCCCGAGCCATCGAGCATTCGCAATGCCGCCGGTTCGACACTCTTCTCCGAGCGAGGACGGTAGACTGGGTGCTTTTCGACACGTACCGTCGCCGCCAATCGAACTATTTCCGCAGCCACCACATCGAGGGCCCTCGGAGCGCACGGCCTGTATAAGTGTCGCCCACTCGCAGACAAGACCACATGACGCTCGGTTGCAGTCGTGGCGGTCTCGGTGACCAAGTTTCAACTGAGCGCAACATAGGCGTTTAGTCTGCACCGTCAGCGCAGTGGCGCCAAATGTACGTCCAGATCGTTATGAATTGCCACGGTGACAGCCGTAATTTCCTCGAACCGTTCGACCCAGGCTCTTTGACCGACGCGGAAGCACGCTTTAAAAAGCTCATACAAAAAGGGTATTGCGCGGTGGCTCCTCGAAAGTTCGGGGCGCCCAGGCCGTTTCATGTCTCGGTTCGACATAAATCAGGAACAGACGATTTTTATTCCTCCGCAGCAAGGCGGCTAATCGTGGGACTGATGCAAGTCATTGCCATTTTGCTCAAGCCGCGCCAAGTCCAACGCGTCGCGCGGCAACGAGATGCCGAACTCTTACATTTGCATCTCAACCCGGCTCAACGTGCACAATTGAATGACAGCGCCTGGTTCGAAGTGACGAAAGCCGACACTGGGCGGAGATACGTCATCCGGAACACGCCCGCGTTAAATACTCAACAGCTCGATCTTTCGGGCACTACGTGAAGAAGTGGTGTTTTGGCCCCAAAGGCTACGTCGCGCAGGGAGTTGTGCTCCCAGCCCGGAAACTCGCTCTAGAATGATTCAAGGCCAAGCTCTAGCCCTGGCAAATGAGTACCTGCCTACGAACTATAGGCCGCAATCTCGAGCCACCAGAAGGGTTGCGGTTTGATGGCCACGGCAGCGCGGGCGAGTGCGGGGATCATGTACGCCGCACTGTAAATGCAACACCCGCCCTAAGTGCCGTGCGCTCATTCTGACTGCCTAGCGTCGCCGTTGAAGCTGCATTGCAGGACCGAACCACAAAAAGTCAGAATGGGCGCTGCTATCACTGAAGTAAGCCTAGCCTACGAATCCGAGGCTTTAGTCGAACGCCGCCCGTATGTCTCACGTTGGTGGACATGCCCGCGTACAGCTCTACTGCCGCGGGGGGCGACGGCCTCTCGAAGGCCGCTGCGTGGTTGGACGAGACTCGGAAGAGGCGACGTACGGCGTCGGGCGCTGAGGTCTGGGAGTAGAGATTGCAAATGCCGTTCCCCTATTGAACCTGTGAGCTGCATATGGCTGATCCAACGATTGCAGTTCGGCCAAAGTGGTCAGCTACTTTCAGTCGCTTCGGCATTCCAGCAGATCACCCCACGCACGCCCGCCCCTCTTGGCGATCATCGATTTCGTCTGAATGCAAGTCCGTCTCTCTTCATTCGAACAATCCGTCGCGGCATCTCTCGCTTCTCTTGCCGGTGAGGGTGAGCCGCCTTTCTCAAATTGAATTCTCTGCTCAGCGAGGAGCGTTATACAAGCTGAGCTTTTCTCCGGAGTGGTCGCGGCCGGCGGCGGGAGCTTAGACGTTTTACTCGGATCAATTTGGGCGCAATCCAATAGGTTGGCCCATTCACGCCCAGCACGCTCTGCGAGGCTGGCTTGCACCCGCATGCAAGACCGTTGCGACGCCTCGTGCTGACACTGCGCCGCAGCCTTTCTCGCGTATTTGTCTGGCTGAGAGCCGCCCACACTCAGTCTCAAATATGCGAAGAGCGTCGTACAACCGGGCTCGAGTGTGGAGCTAGATTGGCTCATGATTGCAGTTGAAAAAGCAGACGCAGCAATAGCCGTCACTGTCATGGCAATCAGGTTCTTGTGAGTTGCGAATCGCATAAATTCCTTTCGTCCTTTGTCGATTTAGGCGCCCCCGTAGGGGCAGGCGGAACGGGAGAAGTGCCGTCAGAGTAATCGATTTACGAATCATCCGGTGTCGCGGGATTACGATAGAATCTGCACTCGCTGAGTCGGACCGGCGAGCCGATAGTGCTCTTCTCGCGCGCGGCCTTATTACTAACCGACAATTCGGAGGGGCACCTTCATTCCATAAGCGTAGCCAACCGATTGATGCGCGACGCGGGCTGCCGTGCCAGATTTTCGGAACAGGCATTGGGGCTTCACATGTCTTTTCGGCTTTTCAATCTGAACATACTCGTCCGCGCCCAAGGAAGCACGACTACTTACGTTCGGCATTCCGCGGCACATCGCGAAACGGCCTGTCAGTGTCGTTGCGGGGCTCTTTCGGCATATTGAGAATGCGTTCGGAGATGATGTTCTTCTGAATCTCATCGGTGCCGCCCGCGATCGAGATGGCCGGCGTCGACACCAGGATCTCCGCTATTGTTCCTCCCATCGGGCTGTCCTTGCCGGAGAGCATGGCGTCGGTGCCCGATATTAGCGTATGCACCTGATTGCAGGCGCGGGCGACGAAGCTGGCGGCGAGCTTGCCGACCGAGCCCTCCGGACCTTGAGGGCGGCCGGACGCCTGGGCCGCGCGCGCCCGCCGCGCCGTCCACTCCGCGCACTTTGCCATGATCAATGCGCTGGCAATGGCCTGGCGCACGACCGGGTCGATGTTACGGCCGGTTGCCTTGGCGCGCTCGATCAGCAGATCGGAGCGGCCCGTTCGCTGCGGGTACCATTTGTAGGGCTCAAGCGCGATGGCGATCTCTTCCGCCTCGTCGCGGTACATGCGCTCCGGTCGATTTGACGCCTTGGCGTGACGACCGAGGCCGTCGGCGCCGCGCCGCTCGTGCATCAGCGTCGTGGTCGCAATCTTCCAGCCGTCGCCATCATCTCCGACGAGCATTTCGGGCTCGACCTCGGCGTCGGTGAAGAACACCTGGTTGAACGACGCATGGCCATTCATCTGCTTCAAGGGCACGGCCTCGACGCCTGGCTGACGCATGTCGATGATGAAATACGCGAGCCCCTTATGTTTCGGTAGGTCCATATCGGTACGTGCGAGCAGAAGGCCCCAGTTCGCGCGATGAGCGCTGGTGTTCCAGACCTTCTGGCCGTTCACGACCCACTTGTTGCCGCGACGCTCGGCCCGGGTTTGCGCACCAGCGAGATCGGAGCCGCTACCCGGCTCAGAAAAGAGCTGGCACCACGTGTCTTCACCCGTGAGGATACGCCGCAGGAATTTCTCCTTCTGCAGGTCCGTGCCATGGGCGAGAATAGTGGCGGCTGCCAACGTGCGAATGCCGATCTTGGCGACGCCGATGGCGCCCGCGGCGTTGAACTCGTCCTCGACGGCCGGCACGAGTCCGACGGGAAGTTCGCGGCCATACCACCGGCTCGGCCAGTGCGGGGCGCCCCAACCGGAATCTATGAGTTTGTTGCGCCATTCGAGCAGGCCGAGGTTGGGATCCCAGTTGGCCTTGAGCCAGGCGCGCACGTCCTCGCGGACGAAGTCTTCGGTGATCACTGTCATGGCTGGCACCCCAGTCAAACGTTCCAGACTTGCATCAAGCGCTCTCGGTGATAGGCGGGGTCGCCCAGGAACACTTCGGAGCTCTTTGCCCGCTTGAACCAGAGATGCGTGTCGTTGTCCCATGTGAACCCGATGCCGCCGTGAATCTGTACGGCGTTGATGGCGGTTTTCATGTAGGCCTCGGATGCCGCTGCCTTTGCGATCGAGGCGAGCGCCGGCAGCTCTGGATCGCCTTCATCCGCTGCCGCGGCGGCACAATAGGCGGCGGATTTCGCCAGCTCGATCTCCATCAGCATGTCGGCGGCCTTGTGTTTCAGAGACTGGAACGAAGCGATTGGGCGGCCGAATTGGTATCGCATGTTGGCGAACTCGATCGCGGACTCGCGCAGCCTGTCCGCTCCTCCGACCATTTCGTTCGCGAGGCAAATCGCAGCGATATCGAAGGTTGCTTGCACCGGGGTGCACGCTGCGCCGTCCTGACCGAGCAGATCCGCCTCCACGCTCGAGAACTCTATCCGCGCCAGCTTCCGCGTCGGGTCCAAGGTCTCGAGGCGCTGGCGTTGCAGCCCGGCGGCGTTGCCCCGAACTGTGAACAACGAGAGTTCGTCCGCTCCCTTGCTCCCTGGGCGGCGCGCCAAAACTACGATCAGATCGGCGGTATGTCCGTCGAGGACAAAGCTCTTGGTTCCATCGAGCCGATATTTGCCACCGGCTGGCGTGGCAGTCACGGCGATGCAACCCGGGTCCCATCGCCCGCTCTCCTCAGTGAAGGCGAAGGCAGCGATGGTCTCTCCCGACGCAATGCCGGGCAGTAGCGCCAGTTTCTGCGCCTCGGTGCCGGCCTTTAGGATTACTGTCGCGGCCAAGATCGTAGACGCGAAATATGGGGCGCAGAGCAGCACTCGGCCCATCTCCTCAACTGCAATGGCAAGCTCGCTCACACCGAAGCCCTGGCCGCCGTAGCTTTCCGGTATGTGGATGGCGGTAAGGCCGAGATCGCTGCTCAATTGCCGCCAGACCTCCGGATCGCGCCCGATATCCGTCTCCATCAAACGTCGGACTTCCTTGGTCGGCGACTTGGACTGCATGAAGCGACGCACCATCGACCGGAACTCTTGTTGCTCATCGGTGAAACTGAATTTCATGCAACCGCTCCAGCCGGGTCCGCGCTATATTCCGACGATGGCACTGCGAAACCCTGTCAGCAAGCCTCGGATGAACTCCGAGCCATCGTGCGAAAGCTGGGCTTCGGGCCAACTCCTAATTCGACGATCAGCTCGATCGACATTACTGCGCCTGCGTTCTGCTGCGTCGGCTTGGCCATCGCCAAGCTCAACCGTCGCATTCTGACTTGTCGGCGAAGCGACTGGTGCGCGACGGGTATGCTGCCACTGCAAAAGTCAGACCGGCGCTGAAATCGCTGAGATAAGCCTTCCCTACGAATCTGGGGGCCTAACGGTCCCAAGCTGTTGAACTCAAGCTGCGCACCGTCGACCTCCAAATCACCATCGATCAACGGGGACGGGATGAAGCATGTCATGGGGATTGGAGTCGTATCTGCGGCTGAGGCGGCAATAGGCGCTGCCCCTTATGCAATGCGCGGGCGCCGCAACACGATGGCCGCCGATCAAGAATGCTCTCGCCAACAGATTGCGTGAAATTTGCGGGACGCTGTCCCGCACTGTGCTGAACCGAGGTGCAGATCCCGCAACGGACGCCCGCACAACCTATTGATACGTCTAAGTTTGTACTTCTTTTTGCGTTCTCTTAATCAGCGGGTCGAAGGTTCGAATCCTTCATCGCCCACCATCCAATTCCGAACAACATCAAGCGGTTGCATGTTCTCATCTGCGATTTTACATGTCACGTTTGGCATGGAATATACGTGACATGATATCCAGCAAATACAACCTGTTCCCCGATGGTTCCAGCGGTTCGCATGTGCTCCATGCGACATGGATGTGACATGGAAGCTACTTGGTGGGCACGAGTGGCCGGCGAGTTGGATCACCTTTTCGCGTGCCGTTTGAGTTTTGCTAAGAACCGTTCGCCGCAAACGAACCCGCGCGGGCACTGCGCGATTTCGACGAGGCGATCGTGCGGAAACCGCGAGACGCCGGTCTCTACTTCAACCGTGGCATCTCGCATGGCAGCGTCGGCGCCACTGAACGCGCACTTGCAGACTACACCGAGGCGATCGCGAAACAGCCAGATCTAGCGGTCGCCTATCACAATCGAGGCGAGGAGTTTGAGCGAATCGGTAGCCTCACAGAGGCAAGAGCGGACTTCGAACGCGCGCTCGAACTTCCTCCAAACCTTGCGGCATCAAGACAAGCGCTCGACCGAATCGGGGCACGTTAGGAAATAGACCTCATGCGCCCTCCATCGACATCTAGTGGCGGTGCCCTTGCATGACGCCGTTTCGCATCATGTTCTCGTGTGCGGCGGCCATCCCACGCTTTACGAGATCACTCACTTCGCCGGCGTGTTTCTGGAGCGCTGCAACCGTCTCCGGATCGGAGGAGGTCTGCACCACGACGATCCCCTTCGCAGTCGCCTCGTGCGTGGTCGCTATCCTATCCTTGTTGCGGAAGATGATCTGGAGTGTCGGACTCTGGATCGGCAATTTAGGATCGCGACCTTCTTTGACGCGCTCGCGCATGCCGACGACGTGACTGACGATGGTTACCGCCAACTCTGGGTCATCGGATTCGGTGACGGTGCGAATACCATTCGGAAGGTTGGTCACCGTGCGCCGGATCTTGTCGTGATCCATGAACATGTCATGTATTTCGCCGCGCTCGGTCACGGTCGCGGTGCCGTGACCCATGCCCATCATGCCCATACCCATCGGCCCGTGGCCAAGACCTGGCCCATGCTGGGCATATGCATAGACGCCGGCGCCACCAAGAGCAGCGATCAGCGTTCCTACTCCGAGAAGCTTGGTTCCTAAGCGCACCTGATGTCTCCGTGACTGTTTCGATCTGGCTGTAGCGGGCGCACGGTATCGATGCTCATTGCGCGATCCGTGCACCGCGATCGCCAATGCTCGACCTCGGACCTTGTGGGTCCGAGGTCGTCGGGAGGTTCGCGCCCTCACCGCATCCAAGGCGGCCCCATGCCGTGATCTGAGCCGTGACCGGGGCCATGACCCATACCGCGGCCCATGCCGGGACCACCGGCCATGCCATGGCGTGCGCCGGGTCCATGACCGGCGGCAGCGAGTCCGAGGAGCACGTCGCGCGCCTTCGCCTTCTGCGCATCATCGAGCTCAGCGAGGAGCGTTTCCGCGGCAGCCGATACCGTCTTGAAGTTCTGCTGCCGCTGCTCCTGCATCTGAGTGATGAAGGCCTGGCGCTCTTTCGCATCCATCTTGAGAATGGTGTCGGGGCTGATCTTCTCGCGCTGCCCGCGTGCCGCTGTTGCAGTCGTCGTTGCAACCTTGGCGTAGGCCTCCCACGCCGCTTCCTGCTCAGGCTTGATGCCGATCTCGGTCTTGGCCGTGGCAAGCTGCGCGACGGGATCGCCAAAGGTACCCTGCATGTGGCCCATCATCGGTCCCATGCCATGCCCCTTCATCATGCCCGAGCCCATGCCCATGCGGCCCGGGCCGAACCCCGGCCCCTGCTGGGCGAAGGCATAGGTCGCGAGCGCGCCTATGGCCACGACGGCCAGGCCAGTTCCCAGGACTTTAGTGGTCGTTCTCATCGATCGTCTCCTCAAGGTGTCCGACAGTGTTTCGTCGATGACCAAGAGGTAGGAGCCGCCTGTCACAGAAGCATTTCGAGACAGCCCTGGTTTGTGACAGAGTTTGCCGATGTGGGAGGCTGTAACATCTAGTCACACTTTTCTTCGTCGATGCCGGTCTACATCACCTAAATTGCCATCCATGACCAAGGCGCCGCATATTCTTATCGTCGATGACCATCGCGAGATCCGCGAGTTGGTATCGCGCGCCTTGGCCAAAGAGGGGTTTCGCGTCAGCCTGGCGGCCGATGGAAAGGCCATGCGCAAGGTGCTGGCCGATGCGCAGATCGACTTGATCCTTCTCGACCTCATGCTGCCGGGTGAAAGCGGGCTGGCACTATGCCGCGACGTGAGGAGCACATCGAATACGCCGATCATCATGGTCACCGCCAAGGGTGAGGAGATCGATCGGGTGATCGGGCTCGAACTCGGCGCCGACGATTATCTGGCGAAGCCGTTTGGCATCCGCGAGCTTCTCGCACGCATTCACGCGGTGCTGCGACGAACGCAGCGCGAGCCAGGAGTGGCTCCGCACGACGCGAGCGCCAAGCGGTATCGGTTCGATCGTTGGATCTTGAGTCCACATGCGAGGGAGCTGCTTCGCGATGATGGCGTGACCGTTACTCTCAGCACCGGTGAGTTCGATCTCTTGATGGTGATGGTTGAGCGCCCGCAGCGGGTGCTCTCACGCGAGATGCTTCTCGACCTTGCACGTGGCCGTGCCGCGAACGCATTCGACCGCAGCATCGACACCCAGGTCAGTCGACTGCGCAAGAAGCTCGAGGTCGATCCCGGAGACCCCAAGATCATCCAGACTGTATGGGGCGGCGGCTACAAATTCACGTCCCTCGTGAGCGAGGCATGAAGCGGCTCGTCCCCCAGACGCTGTTCGGGCAGACCTTGCTCCTGCTGCTGGTCGGTATAGGCCTGTCGCTGCTCGCGGGATCATGGATCTACGTGAGTGCCCGCCAGGAGGCCGTCCGTGCTGTCGGCGGATTGGCCGCTGCCGAACGCATCATCAATCTGTCGCGTCTCATCGAGGATGTGCCAGCCGAATGGCGCGATCGGATCATTGCCGGCGCCAACGATGCAGGTTTTCGCATTCGTCTGACAGCCAATCAGCCCACTCCTCCGGCTGGCGATTCCTTGATCCCAGAGGCCGGGCACATCGAGGCGTATCTGAAGGAAGCGCTGCCATCCCGCAAGGTGCACGTCTCTCTTGCTGTCGATGGCGGGGCGGCACACGTGGGTCCGTGGCGGCACCACGCACCGTGGTCACGAATGGGACGCGGTCCTGGCGGCCCCATGGCGGGACCGGCGGAAGATCAAGGGCCGATGATGCATGGCCCTTTCGCGCGATGGAACATGACATGGCGGGCCCTCCATGCCGCCGTCGAATTGAAGGGCGGGCAGTGGCTCGAGTTCTCCACGACGTTGCCGGACTCTGGCCCGGCGATGTCGCCTCGACTCATTCTGGCGCTCGGCGTGATGGCGGCGATGATCGCGCTGCTCACCGCTTGGGCTGCACGGCGCCTGACCGCTCCGTTGACAGTGCTTGCGGATGCCGCCGAGCGCCTCGGCCGGGACGTTAGGGCGCCTCCGCTTGCAGTATCTGGTTCGCAGGAGCTTCGAAGCGCCGCCCACGCTTTCAATGAGATGCAGACGAGTCTGAAGCGCCTGATAGAGAACCGCACCCAGATGCTCGGCGCGATCTCCCATGACCTCAGGACACAGCTGACGCTATTGCGATTGCGGGCTGAAAACGTCGATCAGCCCGACGAGCGAGATCGCATGCTCAAGACAATCGATGAGATGGACGAGATGCTGATGTCCACGCTTTCGTTCGCGCGCGATGAGGCGACAAGCGAGATCAGCAAGCGTATCGACCTCGGCGCGTTCGTCAGCAGCATCGCCGACGACATGGCGGATGCGGGTCTGGCCGTAGAGACTGGCCCGATCGAGCGGGGTGTCGTGGTTGAATGCAAGCCGCTGGCCCTGCGTCGCGCTCTGACCAATCTGATCGACAACGCCGTCAAGTACGGAGGCACGGCAACCGTCGCCATGAATGCGACCGCGTCCGAAGTCGAAATCACGGTCGATGACCAAGGGCCCGGCATTCCCGAGGATCAGCTCGGACGCGTGATGCAACCTTTCGTTCGTCTCGAGGAGTCCCGCAATCGCGACACAGGCGGAATTGGCCTCGGGCTGGCGATCGCTGCCTCCATCGCCGAATCTCACGGCGGCAAGCTCACGCTCAGCAATCGTCGCGAAGGTGGCTTGAGGGCGGCTATCGGCTTGCCGAGCTGATGTCTGGCTTTCCGAACTGGGCATCCCGCTCAACCGTCGGGTCCAGCAGATGTTTGAGTTCCCCTTGGGTCAATCGCGTCGTTTAGGGTCGTTCGGCGCGTTGGCGGGTTGTCCTCCAAGAGCAGACATTTGTCGGTATGGTCGGCGGCGCACTCAACTTGCGCCAGTATGGGAGGTGGAACGGAAATCAGAGGAGGTCGCGTCGGATGGAGCGGGTTGCCAGGGCGGTAGCGCGGACGGCTATACCGGTGAGCGCAAGTGACGAGCGATACACGGAGATGAAGGTCCTCTCGGTATCGGTGAACACCAACGTGACCTAAGTCCCGACGCGGAACCGCTCGGCGCTAGTTCTGACGGGTCCGGCTCTCCGCATTTTGAAGCCAGTTCTTCTGCAGCACTTGTTGTGCAATGGCCGTATCAAGATGTGGCGAGATGAGCGTCTTGAAGGCGTAGACGATCTCGCCGTATTCCTTTCTGCAACCGCCGGCGCGCTGCTTCGGCAGATACTCGTTGGTGACGAAGTCGGCGAACAGATCGGAGTCGGCGCCGTATGCCAGGCACAGCATGTTGTAGAATCGCGCGGCGGGCGGGCTATGTGCGCCCGAGAACGCTGCTAACGGCGCCGTCACTTTCGGTTGCGTCAGAAATCTCCTGTATGAATACGCGGCGCCGGTGATCAACCTACGGGCTTGATCCTTGCCGAACTGAAGCATGATGTAAGTGGCGAACTGATCCGCCGCGTCCTCTTGGCGGCCGAGTACCGGGATGTCCAACATATCGAACACGGCGTGACCCATCTCGTGAGTGATCACGTAGAAAAATTGACCGATTACAGCGTCGCTCGGCGAGATGCCCTGCGCAGTCGTCTCAGCGGGCATCATCTTGCGAACATCTTCCAGATATTCGTAGCACACACTTATTCGGCCGCGTTGATACCACGCATTCGAGGCCCCATCGCAGCCGACTGTTCTGAGTAAAAGGTCGGCAGGCAGTTTGAAGGCACCGTAGATTTCCTGCAGCTTCTCGAGCGTCTTGCGCTCCTTGACCATCTCGTAAATGTTCTGGTGCTCGGGCGACGTCGGTGGCACGTATTCGATACGTATTCGGTTCGGCTGCGGGTCATTAGCAGCCGATGCCTCGCCGGCCGAGTATGCCGACCCGGCAAGTGCGAATGTCAGTGCGACCACGAGATATTTGGGCGATTGCATCTGTTCATCTTTCCGAGGGGGCTACGGCAAGGACATGCCGTAGCCGCTCTGGATGGTGTCGATCAGGCGCCGCCGTTGAACGCTTCGTCCGCCCAGCCGGAATACATGCTCTTGACGCTCGGATCGGTGTCCACGAGGTAGAGCTTGTCGCCGACACGAAAGATGATGGCGCCATCCTTTACTTCTTTCGCACCGAGCTTGGTGAGCTGCGCTTCGGTGGGTTCGACCTTCGCTGCACCCTTGACGATGCCGAAGCTCTTGCGGTCAACGTAGATACCTTCACTTACGCTGAGCGGCCCGAGCTGGGCCCGCTCCGGCGCCGAGACGGCGAGCTTCGGCAAGGAAGCGGCAAGCGCGATTGCGGCAGCTCCCAGGACCAGGAATGTGGTTTTGTTCGATGACATGGGTTTACCTGCGTGTTGGCGTTGGAGGATTCCAGGTGGCCACAAACTGCGGAAAGGGTTAGCGGCCACCTAGGCGACTATTGGGCCCCGGATTGCGGGAATCTTCCATCCGAATGGACCCTCGAATTGACTGCGGGAAACCCGTAGGGACGTGGATCTGGATTCCAACATCAGAAATTCAGTCGGAGTCGAAAGCGCACGCCGGTGGGGATAGTGGGCCTGTGCGCATTCTATGCGGCATTCGTTGGAAGAACGGGGCGCCGAAACGATCGGCTCGTCAGAAGTTCGACGTGCGACGGCGACGGCGCGCGATGGGCGTCAGCTCCATTTCTCACGTGGGGGCGATAGGTACGCAAGTCGGGGGTTAGCACCGATAGTCGGATCGGCTTCTACAGGTAAACGTGGAGGCCAATGGATATCTGTCTCCGGGGCGTCGGCATGCAATCATCAAAGTATTCATCTGTCTGCGTCTTGGTAGACTTTGATGGCACAATCGCTCCCGACGATCCAACGGATAGGGTGCTCGAGCGGTTCGCCGACCCGCGCTGGCGGGACGTCGAGGCGGCTTGGCAGCGCGGCGATAGCACGTCGCGGGATTGCCTGGCGCATCAGACCGCTCTGCTCCGGGCCACGCCCGAAGCGCTGGATGAAATGGTCAGCACCATTCGCATCGATCCAGGTTTTCCGGCCTTCATCGAATTCTGCCGGCACCGCGGGATCGAAGTGAAAATCGTGTCTGACGGATTTGATCGTGTCGTCAGCGCGGTTCTAACGAGCGCACGGCTCTCGGTGCCCTTCTACGCCAACAGACTCGATTGGAAGGGGGGAGATCGATGGGGGTTGGGTCTTCCGCACTTCCAGAACCGCTGTCGCGTCAGCAGTGCAAACTGCAAGTGCTCACACACACAATGGTTGCCGACCCGCTCTCACGTGGTGATCGGCGACGGCCGATCGGATTTCTGCATGTCGATGCGGGCGGACTACGTCATCGCCAGGGGGCGCCTCGCCGAATATTGCGGCGCGAACGGCAAGTCATATGCGCCGTACGAAAATTTTGATGAGGTAACTGCGATTTTTTCTGAATGGCTCAGCGGTTCGAAGCAAGCAGCCCAGAGGATGCTGGGCCTGTCGATTGCGGTGACACCATGAGAGGCACCGGGGAAGAAACGCGCGACCGCTTGCCCCCTGTGGACAAAAGCATCCGCATGGCTGGAGGGCGGCTGGGCGTTCTCCTCATTCACGGCCTCGGAGGAACGCCCGCCGAAATGCTCTACGTCGCTCGGGGCCTGGCGCGAGACGGGCATACGGTGCACGTACCGCAGCTTGAGGGTCACTGCGGCAGTCTCGACGATCTCAAGGCGACGAGTTGGCAGCAGTGGTACGCGACCGTTGAGACGGAGCATCGCCGGCTGCGCGACTCATGCGACTTCGTGGTCGTCGGCGGTCTGTCGATGGGCGCAATCCTGGCCGTGCATCACGCGGCCCAGCATCCGAAAGACGTCTCAGGCATGGTTCTATACGCGCCCTGCTTCTGGCTCGATGGATGGAGCATGCCTTGGTATGCATCGCTGTTCCCGCTGGTCACTCAAAGGTGGTTCGCTGATTTGTTCGCATTCGCCGAACGCGAGCCTTGGGGCGTCAAGGATCTGCGCACGCGCGCTATTGTAAAGCAGGCAATCCAAAGCGGTGACAGTTCGCAAGCCGGAGTCGCGGCTTTGCCCGGTCGCCAGATGCTTGAGCTGCGCCGGCTCATCAAACAAGTGAAACGAGAGATCTCCAGGGTGCGGCAACCGGCGCTGGCGATTCATCCCCGCGAGGACGATCACGCAAGCTTACGCAATCTCGAATTCCTGCAAGTAAATCTGGGAGGCCCGACCGAAGCGGTGGTGCTCGACGATTGTTATCACATCATTACGCTGGACCAGCAGCGCCAGCTCGTCGTCAATCGGACAGCCCGCTTCCTCGCAGCACTGCGTAGAACCGAAGCCAGCACAAACCGAAACGTTGATTCGGAATGGCCCCACTCCGTTGGCAGCGTGAACGCCATTGGACATTTCTCATTGTGAGCGTTTGCGAGTCGCGCCGTCGGCCATCAGAACATAATTCGACTTCGACCGGTGGCGTCAGGGTTACCGGCAAACAGTTTGGGCAGTCGACCTGATATCTCCCTCAACGTCGATGCCGGAGGTTGGCGTGCCAACCGCGAGATGACGCGTTCGGATCAATGAAGTCGATACGTCGATCGCGGCGGTCACGTCCAACACAGGGGATAGCTCCATGACAAGCAGTATCGTTTCGGCGATTGCGGACGTCTTGACGCCGGACATAGTGAACAAGATCGCAATCGCTTCCGGCCTCGATCGTTCAACGGCTCAAAAAGCGGTAAGCGCCGCGGTGCCCGCTATTCTAAGTGGGATCGCAGATGCGGTCGGCAAGCCAGAGAAGGCGCAGACGCTGACGAACGCAATAGCGGATCTTCCGACCGACGTTTTGGAGAATATCGGCGGTGCCTTTGCTGGTCCGGCGGAAGCAGCAACGGAAGGTCGTGGCATCCTGTCATCGTTGCTCGGTAGCAGCGCTCCCGCTCTTCTGGCGTCATCTATCGCTCGCTATCTCGGCATCAGCGGTGGAGCGGCGCAGACTGTGCTCGGATTGGTGGTGCCACCGATCCTGAGTACCTTAAGTCGCCTCCAGCGCGCCAACGGACTTAATTCCTCTGGGCTGGCACGCCTGCTGATCAAGCAGAAGGAAGAAATTGCCGACGCGATGCCGACGGGGCTCTCGAGCTTGCTCGGGGGCCTGGATCCTCTGGAACGCGCGGTCGGTTCCACTCCGCCGATTCCGCGCGCCTACGGGGCGCAAACTGCGCGCTCAGGTACCGCAGGAGCGCAGTCGCCGGCAGACCGGCGCGTGACGTGGACCTACTGGGGACTTACGCTTGCCGCCCTTGCCGGTTTGCTGTGGGCGCTGCTTCCGAGTGGAAATGGCACCAAAGAGACCGCGTCCGTTTCCTCGTACACCCCCATGCTGGTGCCCACCCCGGACCGCAAGCCCGTCTATTTCGCGAGGGCCGCCGATAGCTGGCGCTCGATCGGAACATCGCCGAACAATTACGTCAATCAACCCATACACAGCGCTGACGGCGTGGTGCTTGGCACCGTGCGCGACCTGTTGATCAGGCCGGACGGTACCGCCGCGGCCGCAGTGCTCAGCGTGGGGCATCACCTGGGTATCGGTGAGAAGGAAGTCGCGGTGCCGATCTCGATCCTACGCGTGGAGCGGCGAGACAGTGGTCAGCGAATTGTTGTCGATGTCTTGAAGGACGCTCTGCTGTCTGCACCGTCGTATGAAGGGCCGCCCGCACAGAAGCAATAACCTGATCAATTGGGGCGGCGGTATAGTCCGCCGTCCCGATGCTCGCTGTCGGTGGGCGGGCCGCTTAAAAGGCGCTCGTCGATGGACATGGCCAAGTCGCTTGGACGATACGGAGCACAGCTAGTGCAACGCATCTGAGCGAAATGAGGCCGGCGTGCGCACTAGGATCTGATGTAACATCCCTGCGCGCAACGCCGGTCCAAGTCAGGCGCCGGGAGGTACGCCGATGCCGTCGAAACGGTCAAGGCTTTGCGATGACGGTGTCAGTCGGCGTATCGAGCAGCGGCAGCGCGCCTCGAAAATCGTCATTGCAGCATTCGCCGGGCATCGTCTGCGAGATCGTGATCGGTGACTGTGAGGCTATCGCGGCCTTCGGCAGTTCAGGGGACCGATTGACGATTGGATCGGAGAGCACCGCCACTGTCAGCAATCCTGAGGCGAAGAGAGTTGGGACAATAAACTTCATTGGTCTTCCTCCAAGTTATCGGCGCCGGATCCTGATCTGTCATGAGCAAGTGCATCTTCTGCATTTCGGCTCTCGACACGTCGTCAGGAGCGCATGTGAGACTGAGTGCGTGAAGGCATCAGGCTCGCGTCGCTGCGCCGATCGAGCGCAATCCTCACGCTTGGTAGGCCGATGAACCATCAGGGCGGACCCTGAAAGGGATCTCGGCAAGCCCCGATGCGGCGCGCTATGACAATGGCGCCGGCAGTTCGCGGCGTTGAGTTTCGGGGAGTCCACGTCAATGTGGAGCAGCGCAGCAGCGGTACGAGCGTCTCTGTCCGTCGTCGAATGCTTTGAGACAGTTTGCGGTGTGATCGAGCGGAGGCTCTCGGCTCATCTGGTTTGAAGTTTAAGCGGCTTTCATTTGG
>LNFM01001495.1_pt1 | contig 52895 bp, 48 predicted proteins | sample 596031 | NCBI WGS metagenome assembly LNFM01 (sample SAMN04254537, study PRJNA301005) | activated carbon metagenome | isolation source: dual media filters at the Ann Arbor, Michigan drinking water treatment plant | place: USA: Ann Arbor | reverse complement strand
ATATTGCCAAGCCCGATAAATGCAATTTTCATATGCTTCATCCCATTGTGGGTATGACGAACGCGTTGCCGCCGTCGGGTGATCCGTCTGGCCACCGCTGCGTGATTGTCTTGACCTTGGTCCAGAACTTGACGCCTTCCATGCCGTGCTGGTTGGTGTCGCCAAAGGCCGAGCGCTTCCAGCCACCGAAGCTGTGATAGGCGACCGGAACCGGGAGCGGCACGTTGATGCCGACCATCCCGACATTGACGCGCGCGGCAAACTCGCGCGCGGCATGGCCGTTGCGGGTGAAGATGGCGACGCCGTTGCCATATTGGTGCTTGCTAGGCAGCGCGAGCGCTTCTTCGAAATTCGCCGCCCGCACCATTTGCAGGACAGGACCGAAGATCTCTTCCTTGTAGCTTTCCATGTCGGTGGTGACATGGTCGAACAATGTCGGGCCGATGAAGAAGCCTTCCTCGTGACCCTGTAAGGTGAACCCGCGACCATCGACCACCAGCTCCGCGCCTTCGTCAACGCAGGTTTGTATCCAGCCCTCGACCTTGGCCTTATGCTGCGCGGTGACCACCGGTCCGTAATGCGCTTCGGCATCGGTCGAGATGCCGATGCGCAGCGCCTCGATGGCCGGGATGAGTTTTGCTTTGAGCCGTTCGGCTGTCTCGTCGCCGACCGGAACGACCACCGGCAGTGCCATGCAGCGTTCGCCGGCTGAACCAAATGCAGCCCCGGCCAGATCGCTCACAACCTGATCAAGATCGGCGTCGGGCATCACGATGCCGTGATTCTTCGCTCCGCCCATCGCCTGCACGCGCTTGCCGTTGGCAACGCCGCGATTGTAGACATAATGCGCGATGTCAGACGATCCGACGAAGCTAATCGCGCCAATGGCCGGATGGTCGAGAATGGCATCCACCATTTCCTTGTCGCCGTGCACGACCTGGCAGATGCCTTCGGGCAAGCCTGCCTCGATGAACAGTTCGGCCAGGCGTACCGGCACGCTTGGATCGCGTTCGCTCGGCTTAATAATAAACGCATTGCCAGTCGCAATCGCCACACCCGACATCCAAAGCGGGATCATCGCCGGGAAATTGAACGGCGTGATGCCAGCGCCGATACCGATTGGCTGACGCATCGAATAGACGTCGATGCCGGGGCCCGCACCCTGGGTATATTCACCCTTTAAGATATGCGGGATGCCGCAGCAGAATTCGATAACCTCAAGCCCGCGCTGGATGTCGCCCTTGCTGTCGGCAATCACCTTGCCGTGCTCCGATGACAGCAGATGCGCGAGGTCATTCATATTGGCCTCGACCAGCCGCTTGAATTCGAACATCACCCGCGCGCGGCGCTGCGGATTGGTCATCGCCCAAGCCGGTTGTGCCGCCAATGCTGATTGTACAGCGCGCTCCAAAACCGCCGCGTCACCAAGCGCCACGTGTGCCTGAACACCGCCATTGTTCGGGTCCATGATATCGCCAAAACGCGTGCCTGCAACACCGGCTCCGCCTGCAATAAAATGATCAATCTGCCGCATAATCACTCTCCGACTCAATGTCCTTGTCCCTGCGCCAAGGGATATCATATTGCAACAGTGCGTTAGATTATGTCGTCAAAGTCAGGCGGTCAGCGCGACGCAATAGGCGGCAACGCCCATATAGCTGCCAAACGGGAATTGGGTTTCATGCGCCCGGCGCGCCGCGCCAATTGCCAACATCGACGCGATTCCGATGCCGCTTGCCACCAAAAGGACAATTGGCGAAGCCGCCCAGCCCAGCCATAAACCTATCGCCGCGAACATTTTCGGATCGCCCGCACCCATGCCTTCGTGGCCGCGCAACCATCGAAATGCCCGTCTTATGATTTCGAGGCACAGAAAACCCAAAGCGGCACCGATCATCCTGTCCTGCCAAAGAATATCGGGACTGAGCAGTGGGCCGGCGACAAGGCCGCCAACCGCGAGCAGCAAAACCAGACGGGTGGGAAGCCACAAATGCTGAAAATCGAGGATGACTAACGGCAACAGCAACCAGCCGAAGATCGCAGCCGCAAGTGCCTGTTCCCCGGAAAACAGCAGGAACGGAGCTACAGCAATTAGCGCAGCAATCATTTCGATGACGAACGGCTTCAGGCCGATTGGCTCACCGCATGAGCGACATTTTCCGCGTAGAACCAGAAAAGAAAATATTGGGACAAGGTCGTACGCCGCTATCGGCGTAGCGCAATTATCGCAGCGTGAGCGCCCCTTAACTACGCCTTGGCCATTGGGCCATCGCGTGCATAAAGCGCCCACAAAACTGCCCCAAATGGAACCCAGCGCGATAATCAGGAGCAACAGAAACCAGAGAGGCAGTGTCCCCAACAATATGCCGATTGTGTCGCCAACTGCGTTCAGAGCTTGCCCTTCCGGACCATCCGGTAACCACCGGCCACGCTCCGGAAACCCGCGAGGGTCAGTAATGCCGCCTGTTCGGTCCGGTCACCTTCCAGAAAAACGGTCGCACTGTACCTGCCATCACCCGCGATCCGGATTGTGACTCGCTCCATTGCCGATTGGCTGAGCAGCGGGACGAGCAACTGGCCACCCTCACAACGCGGTTTGGCCAGCAGGCCATTGGCCAAGTCGATCCCCGGCAGCGTTCCAGCCAACGTCAACCGGACATTGCCGCTCGCCTCCGCGCAGCGCCCGGCGATGAAACGGACGGAAAAATCCTGCAAGTCTAGATTTTCAGCGGGCAGCGGCGCGAAGAGGGTCGATACGGGCAGGGTTGCCTTCAGATCATTGACCTCAAAACCGCCGATGCGGCGGGTCACCGAGCCGCTGATGCCCGGCGCAAATGGCGCATCGCCTCGTGACAGAGCGATTTGTGCTCGACCCAGAAAAATCGGCAGAAAATGCAGGCGGGCATTGACATCGCCGATCGGCATCTGCCCGACACGAAGATCGCGGATTGATCCGTCCCAGACGATGCCATCGACGCGGCGCGCCGAAACGGCATCGCCGGCGATTATCGTGCGGAGCGGCATGAAAATCACCATGGCACTGCTCAGAAGCAGCGCCGCGTAAAGGATGATCCGGCGGCGGTTCATTGTCCCGTCCGCCGCAATTGTGCGTCGACAGTCAGGCTACCGCTCGTGCCGCCACGCAACGATATGCTTACCACCTCGATATTTTGCGCCTCAAGTCCGGAAAGCCATGCAAGCAAGGCAGGAGCGCGTGCCTGATCGATACGGAAGCTAATCTGCCCAGGTGCGGCACTGGCTGACTTGAGTAAGTCAAGCCCCTGCTCGGATGCGCTCTGGGTCACTACGAGATCGATATCCGAACTGCTCGCTTGTATACCCACAGGCTTTTGCCGTGATGCATTTTCGACGGTCGCCTCGATCCGCCCCCGGCGCTGTACCGCCTCGTCGAGTTCCAGCTTGGCCGAATCGATCGCCGTCATTACAGGCAGGATGATTCCGAAAATCAGCACCAGCCACGCCGCCAGTCCGCCCGCAATAGCAACAAGCCATTGCTCGCGCCGGCTGAGCGCCAGAAACCAGTTTCGCAGATTTGCTATCATGGCATCCTCATCGTCAAGTCGACCAGAGTAGCGCCGCTATTGTCCTGCCGCGGGGTTGCCGTGACGCGGTAGCCATCCTGCTGAATTCCGATCAGCGCCTTGTTGATGCTATTCGCGTCCGGCGCGGCTAATACGACGCTCAGCAGGCCGTCTGTCCCGTAGCGCAGTTCACGCACCGACACATTCGGCGCAGATTTTACCGCGCGCCAGAGCCCTGCCGTCAGCGGTGCGAAGCGTCCCTTCGCCGTACCTTTTTGGTCCAATGCACGGTCCAGCTGCGCTTCGGCCTGCGCAATGTCCGATATGGACGGCTCGATTTTTTGCGCGGCCACCAGTGCGCGTTCGTTTTCCGCTGCGGTTGCGCTCTTGTGTTTCGCCCATGTTACCAACCCGAGCAATATCGATGTTACAAGCAGCGCGCCGACCAAGAGAATGACCCATTTGCGCTGAATGGCAGTTCCCCATTCGCGCGGTTCTCGCTTGGCAAAAATACCTTCGCGCAAATTCAGCATCGGATGCTCGCCCGAAATGACGAGCACATTCCGCATTGCGGTGTCATCAATGCCTTCGGGCGTTCTATCCTGAACAATCAGTTTGCGCAAAACCGCCTCGTCGGGGATAGCGAAGTGCGGGCCACGCAAAACTGACGAGCCGTCAAATTCTGCGCGCAGGACATGGTCCGAAGGCTCTGCCATAACCAAGCCAAGCGGAATGACGATATCCGGGTTCAGCCCGCGCAGCGTCAACCGTGACAGGCCATATTCCATCACCGTTGGAGCAATTGCCGCAGTCACGACAAGATTGTCCGCTATATGGCGGGCGGAAATATGGACTTCACCAAGCGAATGCTCGGCCGCGCGAATCCGCGCTACCCCCTCGGCCTGCTTCGGTTCCAGCTCAGGAAAGGACGACCAATTGCAGCGTGCATCGCTGGCCGCAACGACCGCCATCACCTTCGCATCATCGTCGATTTTAATAAATCCTGACAATGGCCCGCCGCCAAGCCATTCGCCATCGACCACACGCCAAACGGCGGGATCATCAGAATCGCTTACAGGAAAACGGGTGACGATGAGCGTCATTCCTGTTCCCCCCAACTGCGCCAGATGACGCGGGCAGGTGCGGGCGAAGCGACAATCATCGACTCACCCTGCAGCACGAGTTCGCCCAACGAAACTTCGCTTTCCAGCAAGAAATAATTGCTCGTCAGTTTAACCTGCCCTTGTACCAGCGGTGACGGCGCCAGCGCCGCCAGTTCCGGCGCCTCCCAGAATCGAATGAGGCTGCCATAGCCACTAGCTGGCCGCTTGGCGAGATAGGTCCGTGCAGTTGTCGCGGACATCCGATTTGGCGGGAAAAGCATGACAAGCAACGGCGCCTGTTCGGGCAGGAGAGTGTTGACGTTGAGGGGCGAAAGTACGGGTTCGGGCAGTGCACATATCCAGCCACGCAACTTGGCATAGATTGCCGGCGTGACGCCTTTGACAGCGCGCAATTCGCTGGGATGGGCGTAAGGACGGTTGGCGGCGAGATAGCCGATGGCAGCACCGCGATAGGCTTCATCTTCCGCGCCAGCGGCAAGCGGCGTGCTATCGCTATCTGCCCAATCTGCGGCAGCGACAGCGATTGCGCGGGCGATATTTTCGTTAACGCCAAGGACGACCATAAGCGAGGTCATCTGATCCTGCCCAGTTGCGCTCGCCTGATAGACGCCTTCGTTTTCGGTCACGAGGCTGTTGAGGTTAAAGCAGTTACCGCCATCGCGCACTTTTGCCGTGGCGCGCCCTATGGGGATCGGCAAGACCTGATCGGTACCAAGCCATCCGCCAGCAAGCGTTGTCTGCGCGGCATCACGCGCCACCAAATCCTCAAGCCTGGCGGCAGCAATGCTTTCTGTGGCATAGCTGAACATTCGCGCCTGCGCGAGCCCGTTACCGTTGCCCGACAATTTGCTGGAAAGCGCCAGCCGATCGAGCGTCGTTGCGGCGATGACCGCAAGGACGGCGACCATCAGCAATACCGACAGCAAAGCCGCACCGCGTTCGGATGGCTTCGCGAACATCATCATGCGTCCTCTTCACCGGTGGCGCGAGGCTTCAAACGGTTCTGAGGGCCGACAAGAAATAGCATTCGCTGTTCGGGCTTACCCTCAACGGTCAACAAGAGTTCAATTGCCCGCGGTAAAGCGTCGGCATCGTCAGCGGACCAGTCCGAGCGCCATTCGCCTGCGTCATCGCGGAAACGGATTTCTGCGCCACTAACATTCTCGATCAAAGTCGCCGCATCGCCGGGCTGCGTGCCGTCGAGCATCGGCCAGGCCAGTCGTTTGAGCGATTTGCCTTCAAGCACATAGGCGACGCGCTGCAAACCGGCGCGCGGTGCCTCATCGAAATTTGACCAGCCAGCCCGTACAAAGCCGAACAAAGCGCCCGAGACCGAGCTATCGCCTGCGGTGAATGCGGGCACGAGCTGCCCCGCCGCATCGCGTACAGGGCGCACGACCGCCTGGGCCAGATCGCTTTCCATCGCGTTCGCCAGACGACTGGTCCGCGACAGATCTTCAAGGCGGTTCTTGACCGCAATCTGCGTGTCGCTGCCCGATCGAAGTAATGTCACGCCAGCAACCGAAATCAGCGCGAAAATCGCCAAGGCGACCATCAATTCGACCAGCGTAAAGCCAGCCTCGGAAGCGGGGACTGATTTCACTGCTCGACCGGGCGTGCGATGGTCAGCCGCGCCTTACGCAACGCCGCGTTGCCCGTGCCAGTCACCGCGATATCCGTCCGGACCAGCCGCGCATCATCGGTTTTTTCGGTTGTCGCGGTCCAACGCCATTCTTGCCCACCATTGACCTCTTCTCCGTCGGTCTCCCCTAAAGTGGGCGGCGCAGGGTTGGAGAGAATTTCAACCGCGACATTCCGGGCGACCTGCCACGCCATGCTACTATCACCCAGATTGGCGGTCGAGCGCACCGAATAGCCCTGCAGCCGGACCATCGCCAAGGCCGCGAGGCTGAATATCGCCAGCGCCACCATGATTTCAAGCAAAGTGAAGCCGTTACGCTCGGGCGATATCTTACCGGGCAACGCGCACATCCCCGGTCGCTGCCAGATTGACCGTCGCCAACGCATCGCCTCGCTTGATTCCGATGCTGGCTGCGTTGGAGGGCAGACCCGTGCTGTCGAATGCCACGCGAATTTGCCTCGTGCCTCCCATCTGCACGGAAGTCCCACGCCGCCAGTCATGGCTCGAAAAGGGCGCTTCGGAAAGCGGCTTCCACTCACCCGCCGAGCGCGTTTCAAAACCATAGCCCGAAGGACGAACCCATACAGCCATCGTCCGCGACTGGAGGATTGACTGATCGCGCAGTGCCGCAATTCGAGCCGCGAGCTGCTCTGCTTCGTCGCGCGCACCGCGATCGGGGGAACCAGTGGTCATCACCACGGCGGTGCTGGCGATACCGATGATGAAGATAACAACCATCAGCTCCACCAGAGTGAAACCGCGCTCGCTTTTCTTTACGGTCTGGGTAGACGGCTTAGTCGCCGTAAATATCCGCATTGTCATTCTCGCCGCCGGGTGCGCCGTCGGCACCTAGTGAATATATGTCGAACGCGCCGTTCCGGCCTGGATTGCTATATTGATATGGCCGGTTCCAAGGATCATTGGGCAATTTCTTGATATAGCCTTCGGTGCGTGCGCCTCCGGTTGCAGGCGGCGTGACAAGCGCTTGCAATCCTGCGCCCGCGTCGGGATAGGTCAGATTGTCGAGCCTATATGTTTCGAGAGCCTGCCCCAACACGGCGATGTCGGCCTTAGCCTTTTGCACCATAGCTTTGTCTTGGTTGGGCAGCACATTGATCGCGACGACCGTGGTTAACAACGCGAGAATGAACAACGTCACCATCATTTCGACCAACGTAAAGCCGTCTTTTTGTGGCTTTACCGGCTGGCGGCGAAATCTGGCCGGGGCGCGGTGATAGTCAGTGAACAGGTGAAAGAGGATGCGCAGCATATCTATAGTCCCGTAAGATTTTGCAGTTGGAGGATTGGCAATAATATCGCCAATATGATGACAGCGACAACCCCTCCCATCGCGACGATGATCAATGGTTCGAGCAAGGACAAAGCCGTGCTGGTAAAATTGTCGAATTCGCGTTCGAGATATTCGGCGGCACGTTCGAGCATCAGGTCAAGCTGACCTGCGCTCTCCCCGCTGGCGGCAAGATAGACAAGTAGCGGCGGGAAAACGCCGCTTGCGCGCATTGCTCCGGACAGACTGCCGCCGCTGCGTACCGCATCGACAATTTCGTCGTTGGCGTGTGACAAGACTTTGTTACGGATGGTGCCGCCGGTGAGGCGAAGCCCTTCGAGCAATGGCAGGCGGCTTGCCACCATTGTCGCGAGCGTGCGCGCCATGCGCGCCGCGTGAAGATTGCGCAAAAGTTTGCCGAGCAAAGGGAGGCGCAAGACGGTCCGGTCAACAGAAAGCCGGAAGGCGGGTTGTTTGAGCGCTTGCCAGAAGATCAGCCCGCCGATGACGACAGCGATCAATATCGCCCACCAATAGCTGGCCAAAAAAGCTGAAATGCCGATCACAACGCGCGTGATCAACGGGAGCTGTTGGTCGACATTGTCAAATTGCTCGACCACCCGCGGAACGACCGAGACCATGAGGCCCATGACAACCAATATGGCCACAAGCGACAACACAGCGGGATACGCCAACGCCCCGATCAACTTGCCGCGCATTTCGGCCTGGCGTTCGAGCAATGCCGCCAACCGTTCGGTGATCAGCGGCAGCGTACCTGCGCCCTCACCTGCGGCAATCATCGCGCGATACAGTGCTGGAAAACTCGTGGACTCGCGCCGCATGGCTTCTGACAGGCGCTGGCCTTCGACCACGCCTGAATGCACTTCGATCAGTATTGTGCGGACGTGCGACTGCTCGCTCTGGCGGCTGATCGTACGCAGCGCTTCCTCGAGAGGGCTGACCTGCACCAGCGACGACAATTGCCGGGTAAACAAGGTCAGCTGTTTGCTATTCAACTTGCTCCGGCGCATAGGCAGCGCCGTCAGCGCCGATACGCGGTCGGGTGCGGGTACAACGCTGACGATATACAGCTTTTTCTGAATCAGCGCTTGACGTGCACCATCGTCATTCGCGGCGACGATCCGGCCCCGCTTTTCCCGTCCTTCTGGGTCAATCGCGTGATACGCGAAATCAGGCATCTACAATGTCTTCACGGCGCGAAATGCGAATCGCTTCTTCAGGCGTCGTATCGCCGGTACGCACGAGCTTGCGCGCGGCGGCACTAAGATTGGACTGGTTGAGGAACGCGTGGCGCGCGAGGATCGCCTCGTCGCCGCCGTCGTTGATCAAGCGGCGGATTGTCTCGTCGATACGTACCGCTTCAAAAACGCCGATCCGCCCTTGATAGCCCGTGTTTTTGCACGCGGGGCAACCCACGGCTTGATACACGACAGTGCCGCGATCAAAGCCGAGTAACGACGCAACGCTGCCGTCGGCTTGCACCGGTTCTCGGCATTCTGGGCACAACCGCCGGACCAGACGTTGGGCAATCACCGCGCGCAGCGTGGAGGCGAGCAGGAACGGCTCGACCTTCATATCGCGCATCCGCGTAATCGCACCAAGTGCGTCATTGGTATGCACTGTGGTCAGCACCAAATGCCCCGTCAGTGCGGCTTGCACTGCGATATCCGCCGTCTCGCGGTCGCGGATTTCGCCGACCATGACAACGTCGGGGTCCTGGCGGAGTATTGCGCGCAAACCAGCGGCAAAGGTCATGCCGACCTTGGCATTGACCTGCGTCTGCCCAATACCCTCGACTGCATATTCGACAGGATCTTCAACCGTCAGGATATTGCGCGTGCCGTCGTTGAGGCGCTTGAGGCCCGCATAAAGCGTTGTAGTCTTCCCCGATCCAGTGGGGCCGGTGACAAGGATGATGCCATTGGGTTCGGCCAAGGCATCGCCCAATATTTTTAGCGCATCGTCCGACATGCCGAGCAGGTCGAGCGATATCCCGGCATTTTCATTGTCGAGGATACGCATCACCACCCGCTCGCCGGCGCGCGCGGGCAACGTCGAGACGCGGACATCGACTAGTCGGCCACCGAGTGTAAGGCCGATGCGTCCGTCTTGTGGTATTCGCCGCTCCGCGATGTCGAGGCGAGCCATAACCTTTATCCGGCTGACCACCACTGGCGCGACATTGGCAGGCAGACGGAGCCGTTCCTGCAGCACGCCGTCGGTGCGCATTCGCACCACGAGACCGGTTTCATAAGGTTCGATATGGATATCCGACACGCCCTGCCGTACTGCCTCGGCGATGATACCGTTGATCAGGCGGATAACCGGCGCATCGTCGGCGCTATCAAGCAGATCATCAGCACTCGGCAACATGTCCGACAGCAAATCGCTGTCGCCTGTGCCAATCGATCCCGCCATCGCCGCTGCCGATCCGTCCATCGCGTAATGATCTGAAAGGTAGCGGTCGAATGTCGCATTATCAGCCATCTCAACGTCGAACGGCATCGCCAGATAACGCCTTACCTCGAGAAGCATCAGTGGGTCGGCGCCTTCGCGCAGAGCAACCGTGATGCGGTTTTCATTTTCGTGCCGCAATACCACGCCATGAGTTTTGGCAAAGTTATAAGGCAAATCGAGCAGAGGCGAGATGATCGCTGCATCCATACCCTCTACCGGCGTGGCTTCGGATAGGTCCGCTGCGCCGCGCCGGATGATCATTGCCCGCCCCCGTTGGTTGTAGTGATATTACTCGGCGGAACCTCAGTGGCCTGTAATGGTCCGGAGGCCGCGGGACGCTCAAGCCTGTCGGTCGCGCCAACCATGATATCTCCGGCTCCGACTTCAGGTGCCACCGGCGGCGCAGCTCCCATATAATCGCGCAGCAGTTCATCGATGCTTGGTTCGATGTCAGGATTGCGGATCTGCTGCATGCCGCGCACATAATCGTAACGCCGCGCGGTCATGACATCGCCATCGGCGCGGGTACGCAATATCGTTGGGCGGATGAATACCATCAAGTTGGTCTTGCTGCGGCTCCGACTGCGTGATTTGAAAAGTTCGCCGATAATTGGAATATCGCTAAGCAACGGAATGCGTTCGATGGTGCGGCGCTCGTCATCGTTGAGTAGGCCGCCAATCGCGAGCAACTGACCGTCGCCAACCGTAAGCGTGGTTTCAAATTCGCGCTTGTTAAGAATGAGGTCGCTCGACCGCGACGACACCGGACCGGCAACGCTTGAAACTTCCTGCTTGAGGAATAACTTCACATCACCCTGTGCATTGACCTGCGGCGTGACCTCAAGCTTGATGCCGACTTCCTGGCGCTGAACGGTGCGGAAGGCATTTTCGAAATTGGCCGACAATTGTTCGCCGGTGCTGACAGGCACTTCCTGACCGACGAGAAATTTGGCCTTCTGGTTGTTGAGCGTCACGATATGCGGTGTCGCCAAAAGATTGGATTCGGTGTCTGAAGCGATCGCATTGATAATCGTGCCGAAAATTGCGTTTCTTCCGATGTCGAGCGCGAAGCCGCCAAAGCCACCGGTTGCACTCAGAATCGAAGCGGCTGCAGCCTCTTGCAGGCTGTCGCCAAGCGCGCTGTTAGTCGAAGTTGTGGTCGTATTTCCGTTCACGGTGGTCGTAGTGCGGGTGAGCTCTTCGGCCCCGATTGCGCCTGCGATGGTGAGTATATTGGGCGACGCATTCGAATAATTGGTGGCCGCAAAGGGTGCGTCCTTCCCGCCGACAAGGAACTGGACGCCCAGCTTCTTGGCTGCTTCATTGCCGATTTCGACAACGATAGCTTCGACTAAAACCTGCTCGGGACGGCTGTCAAGCTGGCGGATCAGTTCGCCAAGCGTGCGTTGCATTTCGGGATTGGCCGCGATGATCAGCGCGTTGGTGCCCTCGTAGCGGGTTACAACAACCGGGCCGCGGCCGCCAATGCCGTTCATGCCGGAGCCCGAAGATGCGGCGACGACTGGCGCAGGCGTAGGTGCCGTGCCATTCGCTGCGGGCGCAGCGGCCACTGGCGGCAGTTCGACATTTTGTGAAGTGCCGCTATTTCCGCCAATCAGCGACTGCACAGTTTCAAGCAACGTCGCGGCATTGGCATGTTCGAGCCGGTACACACGGATTTCGGCACCCGATTGCGCGCGCGCATCGAGTTGCTTCGCCATCGCGGCAAAGCGCGCGACCGAAGTCGGGTCGCCGCGCAAGGCAATCGCATTGCTACTATCGATGGCTGCGACCGAGACCGGCGCACGCCCGCCCTCACCGCTGCCCTGCCCAGCCAGCCCTTGCAACGCCGTCGCGATTTCGCGCGCGCCTGCATTGTCGAGCGTAACGATCTGCGTTGCTGCGCTATCTCGGTCAATCTGGCGGACGAGTTCGCGGATTCGGCGGATATTATCGGCATAGTCGGCGACAACCAGGCTGTTGGCATTGCGATTGGCGGTAATCGAACCTTCGCGGCTAACCAATGGCCGCAGAGTTTCCACCGCCGTGGTCGCGTCAATCGAACGCAGACGGAAAACTTCGGTCACAAACTGGCTGGGCGCAGCAGTACGGCTGCCTACGCGGCTCGGCTGGGTTGCAGCGCCTTCTGCAGGTTGCACGCGATAGCCGCCGCCGCGCATGGGGATGGCAACGAGGCCATTGGCTCGCAGCGTCGAAAGGAAGACCTCGAAATATTCGGAACGCGAAAGCGGCCGGTCGGTCACCACAGATACTTTGCCGGTGACGCGGCCATCAACGATGAACGTCTGTCCGGTGACGCGCGCAGCGTCTTGCACAAAGGCACGGATGTCTGCGTCGCGGACATTCAGCGTGTGCTGCGCGGCGATAGGCTCGGCGAAAACCAAAGTAGTGCAGGCTAGCAATAGGGCAAATTTACGGATCACGGTTGTTCCAGGTTCAATGCAATAGGGACCTTCGACCCGCCGCGCTCGATTTCAACGCTGAGGCGGGCTCCGGGTCGTAGTTGTGCGAGAATGTCAGAAGGCGACGTAACTGGCCGGCCGTTGACGCCGACTACAATATCGCCCGCCTGAAATCCGGCCAGACGCAGCATCATGCCATCGTCGAGCGGCTGAATCACCAGTCCGGTAACCCGGCCACCTTCGCGTCGAGGTGCAAATCCGATCGCTTTCTGGATCGTCTCGGCGTTGAGCGCGGCTCCGCTGGGTGCAGGACTATTTGTTTGCGGTGATGCAGGCGCGGGAGTCGTTCCAACCGTTTCGGCAGGCACTGACTGGTCAAGATAAAGCGATTCCTTCACACCGCCGCGCGACAATATGACATGGTCGAAAGCAACCGAGTGAAGGATCACCCCCGGAGCGACCTCCTCGCCCACAGCGTAGCTGTTTTGAATTCCGTCTTCGCCCGCGATGATCGCCGAACCGCCACCCGAACTTTCGTTTGCACGAATACCGAACAGCGTCAGGCTGAGCGAAGTGACATTTGCCGGATCTGCGGCAGGCTGATCATTGCGGAAGAATGGGTCGAAGCCCGAGAACAGCGCTGCACGCGCCGATGCTGGTACAACATTAACCGATGGCGCTTTCCAGTTACCCAGCGGCCCCAAGGGGGTCACAACCGCCCAAAACAGCCGCGCAGTCTGAACGGCGAGCAACACCGCCAGCAGCCCGACAAGGATATAGAACAGCGACACCGGTCTGATCCGGCGCGACTGTAACCACGTCCTTTCTGCAAGCGAAAACGCCACCTTGTCCCCCGGATGATTCTGCTGATCCAATGTGTGGCTAGGGCGGCCACGTGACACTTGAATGACGTTTAAATTACATTTTAGTGACGTACCCGCCGCGCAACACACGCAAAAAATAACGGCGGCATATCGAGTGACATGCCGCCGTGAGTGGGGGTCCTAAAACCGGGTTAGAAGTTGATCTCCACGCCAATCGACGCGCTGATGCCCTGGCGATAACGGTTGTAATAGATGATATTGTCGCCGAGCTTCTGGAATTCCTGATATTTCGTGTTGGTCAGGTTGCGAGCTTCGAATTTAAGCTCGGCTTCTTTCCCCCAGACGGTAAAACCTTCGCGTGCGACAAAGTCCAGCTGGAAGCCCGGCTTCTCCTTGATATCGACCTGACCCGACGCGCCGCGGCTGGTGACGCGGTCGCTCGCATAAGTCAGCAGGATCGTCTGCTGAGACAGCCGCTCGGTATCTTCAAGGCCGAGTTGCAGGTTGACCAGATGATCTGACTGTCCAGTCAGTGGCGAGCCATTGGTGAAGAAGTCAAGCGCATTGGTCGATGACGCATTGAACACAGCAACCGTGTCGCCCGCCTTCACGCTGATTTTAGACTGGGTGTAGGTGTAGTTGGCAATGACAACCGCACGGCGGGTACCAAACAAGCCACCACCGTCTTCGCCGCCCAGATTGAAGTATTTCTGTGTTTCAACTTCTACACCATAAAGATCGGCCTTGGGCGCGTTGGCAAAGCTCGTGATGACCGAGTTATCATCGAAGCTCGAGAAGGATTCAATCGGGCTGTCGATCCGTTTGAAGAATCCGGCTACGGTGAAACGCTGGTCGCGATCGAAATACCACTCGTAGCGTGCTTCGGCGTTGTACAACTGGCTGTCGGTTAGCAACGGGTTACCTCGGAACAGACGGTTCGAGTCGGTGTCATAATAATTCTGGAAGATCAGCTCGCGAAATTGCGGGCGGGCAATCGTCTTCGATCCGCTCACCCGGAATTTCATCTGATCGTTGATGTCCCAAGTGAGTGTTGCGGCAGGCAGCCAGTAGCTTTGCTTGAGGTTGGTTGACGCCAGCGACGCGGTTGGCACGGTGAACACCTGCACCGGCGTAACAGTCTGTGTCGCCGTTTCATATCGCACGCCGAAATTCAGACTGATTGCTGGGGTGATGAACGCCTGTACCTGCGCATATCCAGCATTGGTAAGCAAGCCTGCGTCAAAAACCGGGTTTGCTTCGTTGGTGTCGATTAACGCGATATTGTAGAAATTGATTACATCAGGCTGCAGCAGAAAGTCCGGACGGAAAAGCGCGGAGGTTATTGGCGTGCCACCGGGAGCTACGAACTGAAAATCGCGGCGTTCGGTACGGCGGCTCGTATCTGAATAAGCATAGCCGATGGTGGACGTAATATCTGGCGTGATCTTGAAAGACAGATCGAGGCTTCCCGACCATAGATTTTCGTTGAGGTAGGAATAGCTGACCTCGGCGCTGCCCTGCTGACCATTGTTCAGCCGGTTGATGAATTGCAGACCAAACGGATCAGACGCCTGATTGCTGCGATAATATTCAAAGCTGAATTCATCGGGCGCTTCGCGCTTCGAATTGGCATATCCTACACGGAAGCTTAAATTTACGTCAGGGGAGAGCTTGAATTCGCCGACCAACTGCGAGTTCACCAACTGGCGTTCGTACCAGGCGGTATCCTGTTGCAAAAGCGTTGCGGTAGGCGACGTGGTTTGACGTGTGCCGACACCAAGACGAGCTTGCTTCAGCGTGTCGCGAATGAAGACATTGGTCCAGCGGACTTTCTGCTCACCTGCCTCGATGCCAAAACCAACCAGTCCGTTTACGACGATTCTGTTGTCGGTAATCACGCGCTGAAAATCGAGCTCCTTCTGGCTCAAATCGAGCGTCGAAGCCGTTTGCTGGAGCGTATCGCGGGTGCGCCACTTGTTGCTGTACCCTGCGTTGAACAATATGCCCATCGTCGCATCGTCGCCAATGTCGAAATTGGTTCCGCCAGTGACATTTGCCGAGCCGTTGGCTGGAAGATTCCGATTGCGCTGGACAACGGCGTTGCGTCCGGTGACCAACTGCCCTGCAATTGCCCGGGTGTCGACAGTGCCAGAGCTGATACGGTTACCGCTGCGAAGATAGGCGGCGAGAGCTGGTTGCAAGTCACGGTTGCCATTATCGAAACCGCTCCAATCCTGCGAGCTGCCATAATAGGTGTAGCCCAGCTGGTTAGTGGTTTCGCCATTGACGCTGATATCCCCACCGACGGTCAAGAATGTTTCACGGGGAATCGCTTTGGTAGTCAGGTTGATAACCCCGCCGCCAAATTCTCCGGGAAAGTTGGCTGAATAGGTTTTCTGGACAAGCGACGAAGCAATGACGCTGGTCGGGAACAGATCAAGCGGAACGACGCGCTTTAAAGGTTCGGGGCTTGGCAGCGGCGAACCGTTGAGCAAGGCAAGGGAATAACGGTCACCAAGGCCACGAACATAGACAAAGCCGCCGCCAACAACGCTAAGGCCGGTTACCCGCGCCAATGCGCCAGCGATATCGCCTTCGCCGGTGCGCTCGATATCCGCGCTCGACAATACCGACACCACTTGTGGTGCGTTTTTGGAAATATTCCTGTCAAGATAGCCGCGAACGACGATTTCTTCGCCGCCGATAGAGACATCGACCTCTTCTTCTTCAGGTGCAGCAGCTTCAGCAGCCGGATCGGCCTGATCTTCTGCATTTTCCTGATCGGACACAGCCGGATCCGCATCTTGCGGTTCGGTCGCCTCGGCTTGTTCCGGTTCGGCATTTTGCGCCATCGCCATCGAAGGCGAGACGAGCGCCGACGTTAAAAGCAACAGGCTGATTGCCCCCAATGGCTTCAACATTATCATTCCCTTTTTCTTATTCAAAAAAGGGGTGGGGTGCTTGGCCAAGCCTGCACCCCACCCCAATCACTTACCGACTATCAAAAGGTCGGGAGGGAGGTGCAAAGACCGCTGATCGAAGTACCTAAAGTCGCCGTCGCGCTGTTGCAGGTCCAACCGGCATACCAGGTATCATTCGCATCGCGAACCGCACCGACATAAGTTGTTGCCGCAAAGAACGGGTTCAGCGTGCTTGCGTCAAACGCTGGCACCGCAGTTTCGCTCGCTCCATTGACGAACAGTGAAGTCAGTGTCGGGGTAAACGCGCTGTTATTGTTGTTCGCACCCGAACCGAACACCGCCGAGACTTGAGCTTCGGTCACGCCATTGTCTCCGCGGAATGTTGGGGTACCGCATTGTGCGACAACCGAACGGATAAGTGGAGGACCGGCTTCGTCGTTGGCGGCATCGGCTGCAGCAATCGTCTGCGGACGGCTGATCCGCAAGCACGACGTATTCGGGCTGACGATCACGCCGTTGACCAAGCTGTAGTCGGTACCACCGCGCAGCAGGATCGCCGAGAGGTTACCCGTATTGTTGCGTTGGATGAACGTGAAGTTGGCAAGACGCGTATTCTGACGCGGCAGGTTTCCGTCGGCCGTATTGTCGGAGTCAGCTTCGATCATCGAGTCGCCAGCACCCTGACGCTGAACCACCAGCACATATTGGAAGTTCGCTTTAACGCCGGTGTCGGTGTCGAGATTGTCATCGTCGGCGCCGATCGACACGAAATAGTTCATGTTGACGCTACCGCCAAAGAACTCGGCTCCGTCATCCGAGCTGTTGAATGACTGGATGTGGTCAAGCACCGTGCCAGAACCTGTTCCGCCGGTAGTCAGCGACTGCAGTTCCGAGTTACCCGAGAGTACGAAACCAGAATAACGAATTTGCACATAGCTCATTCGGCCGCTGTTGTCGGCCGAGTTCGCGCCGCCGTAAAGAGCGGGATCAACCGCGCCTTCAACCTGACGCTCGCAAGCAATCGTGCCTGGCGCTGCCGCTGGTGCGGCACAGTCGGTGATCGGTGCGCGTCCGTTTAGAACGACGCCGCCCCACTGACCGATAGAGCTATCTGTGTTCAAGCCGAGAACGTTATCACGACTGGTGAAGACGATTGGCAATGCGGCGGTGCCGATTGCGCTGATGCGGTTACCGCGGTTGACGTTCAACCACGAAACGCCGGTGCCGCCAAAGATAATTGTACCAGGTGCAATGGTCAGCGTAACGACGTTGTTGGTTGAGGCAGGACCCTGATCGGTGCCTACGTCGACGCGGCCACCAAGACGATAGAGAAGACCAGTAACCTTTGGCAATGAAACGCTGACGTTGATCCGCGCTGGCAAGGTGCAAACACGATAGGTGCCGGTTGGACCAGTGATTGTGCCGCTGTCGGTCAGACCCTGAGGGTCAGCAATCGTGGGACAACCAGTTGCAGGCTGAACCGTTGCAGGCGGAGGTGGCGGGGGGGGAGGCGGAGGGGGTGGTGCCGGATTGTTAATGGTGATGTTTCCGCCGGTACCTGGCGATGCAATATCGTCCGCGCCGCAGGCCGATACGAGAGCAGCGGCTGCCGTCGCATAAACAATTCCGCGCAACTTAGGGTCTAACATTATGATTCTCCGCAACAAATTTCAGGCGCCTGTTTTAGGCATACGCAACGGACCAGCGGCGAATCAAATCAAGCCCCACCCGTTGTCTAAGCGCCAACTAGGGTCCGCCTGTGACGGCGCTGTGCTTATCGTATTTCGATTTGGAGAAAGTTATGCGTCGTAAATGTTACAGCCACGCATTTGCGCGCTGCGACGCCAGATAATATCGCGCAAAAAGGGCGGACCAAATCTGATCCGCCCAAGAATAGGCTAACCGGTATCGGTAATTGAGAAAACTAGCGGGTTGCAACCCGGGTCTGTAACCGCGCAAGCGCCTGCCGAGCGGCTTCCTTAGAACTCATGACCCTTCCATCGGCGAGCACCAGGTCTAGATCCTCGCGACTTTGCATTGCAGCCTTGAACAAGGCAGCGGCTTCTGTGGTACGCCCTGTACGGGCATAGGCTTGTCCCAGATTGATCAGCTTGGCCGGGTCATTTTGACTGACGCGTTCATTCGTCAATATTTGCAGAATGGCGCGGTCATTATCGCCCTGCATCAAGGCTTCATATCCAATCGACCCTTGCGGATAGCTGATTTCGGTTGTGGACGGCGACTGGGCATGCGCGACTCCACCGAGCGATGCACCTATTAACACACTGGTAAATAATGCTTTCATGGCTCTTCTCCTTATCTCTGAGCCAATTATTACAGTCTTGTTACATACATGCAATATTAATGTCATATAATAGTAATTATTTGGTAGTGCTCCATGCCCGCGCGCTTTGGCGGGTGTCACAATCCTGCCTCCAAACGTCTGTGAAACTGTTTTGATAACGGCATCAAAGCGCAACCAACCCTGCCTAGTGCGCAAACCGCAATCGACTGCACCGGTCGAACGAAGCGAAGGGAACTCTATGCGTAAATTTTCAACGATATTTCTCGCGGGCGCGGCAATGGTCGCAAATGCCGGCTATGGCGCAGCAGGAAAATCTGCCCGCTGAAGACGAAACAGTCGAAGGCGAAATCATCGTATTCGGTCGCGGCGAACTGCCAACGCGCTGGAATCACCAACGCGCGTTCGCTGGGTTTAGCGCCCTCCGCTAACCCCCGAACTGTACCACGAAAAATGGCCACAGAGAAAATGGGCTAATTTGGCTCCGCATCGCTCTTCTACAATTTTCTCTTGGTACAGTATGGACTGCTGACAGACGCAGAACCGGGGGATTTTGGGGATAGTTCTCTGAAACTGCCGAAAACTGCAGACTGCGGGCGGTGGGTGCAGTCACGCGTGAACCTCTCTCTGTTTAGATTTCCCTGTTGTGCAGGGAATTTACAGGGAAAAATCAATATTATCGATGCGAATTTAGGAATTTCATCGCAATATAGTCGGCAATTCTGCCGAATACACAACTAAATTCCCTACTCTAGGGAACAGGGAATTATTTGGAGTTAGCAGAGCGAGTTTGAAGTGCATCAGGGAAAAACACTTTGGTAATGACTAAAGGAAATCCTCGGCGCCTGCTCGCTTGGCACCAAAGGCGCTAACCTCTTGTCGATTGGTAGGCGGCTATTTCAGTCTGCACCTCCCAGAATAGCGACGGTTCGCCTCGTGTGCGGATGTTAACTCTGATTGTTGGTCAAATAGCCAATCGCGGTCATCACGTATCTTCGGAACGCCCCAGGCTGGTTGGATCACTTTTGGCCATATTATGAATTATTGCGCCAAAGAAGATGAGCATTTTCGAAAGCTTAAATTATTGAATGGTACTGTCGACAGTTCAACATTGGAACTCCGATATAAAACTATAGAAAATTGCGGCTTCAACCGTTGCCGATGCATTTTGCCCAGAGAGCCTGATTTTTGTTGGTCAAAGCAAACGAAACAGCACCTCAAAGCATTATTGATCGCTACTCGTCCATGTCAAACTGGCGGGTGTGTTTAAATCCGCGCTGCTTGCGGCATGGTCGGCATGCAGACATCATCCAGACCGAGCACATGAGTCAAGCGGCCAAGTGCAATCCAAGAGCCGATGGAGAATGTCATATCTACGATTTCGGCGTCGGAAAATTGCTTGTGCATCCGGCTCCAGAAATCGTCATCCGTTTTAAGCCCCTTTGGCCTCTCCCCCAGCCGTTCGGCATACTCGATCGCCAGCCGTTCACGGCCGCTGAAGCCGGTCGCATCCCGCCAGTTTTCAACATCATCGTAAAACCCCTCGCTAGGCGGGGTATTGTCACGGATCGATGAGGCTCTGGCTACGTCGCCTCCGCTGCGACCGATGTGTCCCAGTAAATCGCGATCGGCGCGCATGGTAATGCACAGGGCACATCCATTTATTTGAGCCGTGCGCATCCTTGCGGCCTCCATCTCGCGCATCGACAGTTTGGAGTTTTCATAGACAGCCAGTGAATACTGCCCCGCCGCCATCCCTATTTCGGGCGCGTAATGTGTCCAGACATAGGTAGACGGATCGGCTTCGTATTCGGCAGGAATGGCGACATTTGGCATTGGCGGGCCTCTCCATGGATTTAGTCATTCGGTCTCATCAGCCAAATTGCAGAAGGCGCAATTTCCCGACATAAAACAAACATAGATGATTGTTTTATTATCTCCAAGCAGTTTGCCGTAAACCGTGCTGGACGTACCGAGAATGACGGTGGCCTGGCTGGATAACCCGCTGGTCGGTGCAATCCGAACCGCCTCTTGCTTGAAATCTTCTGTCTAATTTATCGTAATGATCCGTCTTCTTGAGTGAGGTATATAAACTCAAGTAACTGGAACTAAACAGGTAAAAGTCCAGAAGGCCTGCCGGTAATCAACTAATCGGCAGGCGGCTTCAATTCCTGGATCTGCCGTTCAAGATTGGCCAGCAATGGTTCCACCATCGCCTCGTCCAGCCCATGGACGAGGCGGTTAATAGCCATGCCTTCAATCGTTTGCTGCGACAATGCGAGCGCCAGATCGAAATTCGTGCGGTTCTTCTGCCATTCGGGAAAGGCCTCGATGGACAGGGCATATCGCCGCTCGCGAAATTCGGCCTGTGCGGGTTCGAGTATCTGGGCCAGCCCTTGATCGGTCCGCGCGGCAATCGACAGTTCGTGGAATGCGGTGAAACTCGGGCTGGAAAGCTGGTCCCAATAGGCCCGCACGACTGCGTGGACATCCCGGCTTGCAATATCGCCGCTGCGCCGAATCGCCCGCAGGCGCTTATCATTGAGTTCGGCGATCACAGCGCGCATCAGCGCTTCGCCGTTTTCAAAATGATGAAGCATCGCACCGCGAGACATACCAGCCTCTGCAGCGACGCGTGAGGTGGTCGTTCTCGAATAGCCGAATTTGACGATGCAGCGAATGGCGCCTTCTATAAGGCGCTTCTTGGTCTGGGCACTCTTGAGCCATTGCTGCGTTGGCGACGCGGGCGCGGCACCCGCAGCCGGTCGTTCGCTTGAGGCAGCTTGATGTAATTTCCGCATGATTACCATGTTTACTGCCCGTCAGATGGCTTCATGAAAGCTGAGTTCCATTTCCTCAGCAAGACACTCAAGAATTGGGGGGACCAGTCGATCATGAAAATCGATACTCATGTGATGGTCAAACGCCGTCTCTGATTTGAACGTCGCGATACAGAAATAGGTAAAGGGTTCGTCTGCCGCCTTGAACAATTCATAGACTTCGCAATCTGGCTCATGGGCGTGGACAAGTTGCCGCAGTTCCGTCTGCAACGCTTCGAGATCGGCGGCTTTTTCGGGCTTGGCTACCAGTTTTGCGATGAATGATTTGCGCATAGAGTTAGGCTTTCTTGAGTTTGGCGACAAGCATGTCACGCAGGCGGAATTTTTGAATCTTGGACGCTGACATCGGCCATTCGGTCACAAAGCAGACATGACGAGGCAGTTTGAAGCCGGCCAGCTTGCCGGTGCAATGTGCGATCAATTCTGCCTCGCTGGTGTTCTTGCCGTCAGCCAGTTCGACAAAGGCCGCCGGCACCTCAACATAGCGGGGGTGCGGAATGCCGGTGACTTGCGCCAACTTGACTGCGGGATGCGACTGTAGCACCGCTTCAATCTCTGCTGCAGCCACATTCTCTCCGCCGACTTTTAGCATGTCCTTGGTTCGGCCGTGAAACATGATCTGCCCTTGCGCATCAAATGAACCGATGTCGCCCGTATGGAACCAACCATCTGCATCAATCACTTCGGCAGTTTTTTCTGGGGCATTATAGTATCCGGCAAGCATATTCGGCCCGCGAGCGATGATTTCACCCTTCTCATCACAGCCACAAACATTTCCCGTTTCGATGTCAACGATCCGGACTTCCCATTCATCAAGAGGCACTCCCAGCCTCCAGCCGCGGGCTTCCCAGGGGTCTGTCGTCCTGCTCGTGCAAATCGTGCCGGAGCCTTCGGTCAGGCCATAGGTTCCAACCATGATTGTGTGCGGCATGGCTTTGACCATCGCATCTCTTATCCAGTCTGGCTGCACACCCAAATTGGCATTCATCAGGCGGACGCTGGACAAATCTGTTTTAGTAAATTTGGGATGTTCGATCAGATCCTGCATGATGGTTACAAAGCATGGATAGGCGTGCGTGGCTTTTTCGGTTTCCAGCATGGACAGCGCGACACCGGCATCGAAATTGGGGATTGTCAGGTAGGCGCCGCCAATGTCGAGAATAGACACCAGAGGCAGAATTCCCGCGATGTGAAAAATGGGCAACGGCGACCAGAATCTGTCGCCCGGCTGCATTTCGTAGCGCAGACCCAGATTGCGGCTATTCCCGACAATCCCTCGATGGCGGATCAGGCAGCCCTTCGGATTGGCAGTTGTCCCCGATGTATAGAGGATCATCGCTATGCTTTGGGGATCAACCGCGTCGATCCGAGCATCAATCTCGTGTGAGATCTGAGTAGGTAGCGGTTTGGCGGCCAGCGCAGTGGCTGCCGACACTAAGCTTGCCGGGCAAGGCTCGTCGACGCAGATAATTGACCGGAGCTTCGGCGCTTCTCCAAGTGACAAGTTCTCTGGATCTAGTGCGGCCGCAAGCGATGGGAGTGCTGCCATCAGTCGCTCGCTGAAATCAAGCGCGTCAGCCACACGGCCTGTGGTTATCAGGCAAACCAAGTCTGCATCCTTGATAAGAAATGCAAGCTCTCCGGGCTGGTATCGCGCGTTCACGGGTACAGCAACGGCTCCGGCCATCGCAATGCCGAACAGCACTTCCACAAATTCAGGGCGGGTTGTCAGCAAGATGCCCACATGATCGCCCGACTGAACCCCCCGCGCGATAAGCGCAGCCGCCCACAGGCGCGCTCGGTCATTTAAATCAGCGTAGCTCGTGCGCCGGTCGGGAAAGATAAGGGCCATCTCTTGCGGGTGGAGCGAGGCACCGTTCCGCAAAAGCTCTCCCAGAGTGTAGATTTGTGTCACGCTGATATGGGCCACAAATATTCACGGGTGTACGTGCCATCTATACATTCGATCATTTTTTCTATGATGCCTGCGCTAGCGGGGTTGGCCTGATGGGCTTGATCAGCAGCTTCATCCACAAAGCTCTCAAAAACCGCGAAGGCATGCGGCGCATCGAGGCGATAGAATTTATATGCCAAAGTTCCGATTTCCTCGGCGGCGTTCATTTCCATTTGCGGGATGAGCGTCAAGAATTCCGCTTCTCGGTCTGCCTTGACTTTAAAACGTGAGAGGAAGGTCCAACTCATTTTCAAATCTCTCCATCAATATAACGGTCTAACTCTGCGTGGAAGTGGCGCAGCCTTGCTTCCTGTTCGCTCCAAATCGGTCCGCGGAAGCCGCGCGAACGTGACCCTTTTTGAACAATCGGCAATAGTTCGGAATCTTGATCCAAGACCTGGCCAAGATTGGGCGGCTCGCCCAGTGGAACGCGTTCGATCTCAGGGCGCGTCATCCCCGTTGTATCGGTCCCGTCAGCCAACCCCATCCAAGCAGGCGGGCCATAGCCCGGTGCATCAACATGTGCGAAAAGAATGCACGTGTCATAGGTAAAACGATTGGGGTCATTTGGATGCGGCAGGAAGCGATGAATGAACACGGCTTCAGGGTGGCAGCCGATCTGCACATTAGGAAAGATGCCATAGATGGTTGAATCGCTTAATTGGGTATCACTGAATTTGTTATAGTCGAGACCAAACCGCTTAGCGCGTTCGCGCTTTGCAACTTGGATTGCGGCGCGGCTGTCTTGGGCGGTGCCTTCAAATGAATCTGGATCAATACCTGCATCGCGCAGCATCATCTTAATGCCGTCATTCACGCTTATTTGATCAGGAAACCGGGGCGAGGGTTGCCCAAATGGCACGAACTGACGGCTCATTCCGTTGGGATAAAGGTCGATCTGCGTACGGTCATCCATGACACCTTGCGTTTCAGGATGAACAGCGTGGAGGTGGTAGATCTCATAAAAGGCGTCCACGCCGCCTTTCCAGTTCGCTGCCCATTCAGTTTGCTTATGCTGAATGACGTTCATCGCGCCAATATCATAGGACGCCAGCTGGTCCGCGACCGGCCCGAGCCATTCGCGTAATGGCGGCACATCATTTGAAAGAGATATAAAGACAAGGCCCGCTACCTCTTCGCATCGTACTGGCGTGAGATTGCGGTCATGGCAAAGAGCTTCAGGATGAAAGGAGAATTCGTCCGTCACTTTTATATTGGTACCGTCAAGTGCGAATTGCCAGCTGTGAAAGGGGCAAGTAAAGTTCTCGACCGAACCAAAATCGCCGAGGATCAACTGGCTCCCTCTATGGGGGCACACATTGTAATGCGCCTTTAAACTGCCATCCTCTTGTCTCACCACAATGAAGCTCTCGTCCGCGATGTCGAACCGCACAAAATCTCCATCTTCGCGAAGGTCACTTGTAGGGCCCGCGAGCAGCCAGGTTTGCGTCCACATCCGGTTCCATTCAGCGTCCTTATAGTCCGGAGCATGATAGCGTTTCGGGTCAGGCCGCCCAGTTCCGTTGTCTATTCTGGGCGCCCGATCATTGAAAGGGTGATGCACACCTGTGTGAATATCCCAGAGCCGAAAATCGAAACTCATTGAATGTACTCCTCTTACCTTTGGGGCCTACAAATACATGAATTCGGAAAAAAACAAACATGATTGATTGTTATTTTAATATGTGGCAAGCCACAGGTTCTAGGTGGCACGAAAGCAAAAAAACGGCTGCTTGAAGAAAATCTTATGGGGAGGATCTAATGGGCAGTAAAATTTTGACTCGTGGTATTGGCGCAGGCTTAGTTCTGGCGCTCGCAACACCTGCTTTTGCGCAGACGACTGACGAAACTTCAGACGATACTGGCCTGTCGGACATCATTGTCACGGCAACGCGACGCGACTCCAATCTACAGACGACTCCTATTGCAATCACCGCAGTGGACCAAACCATCATCCAGCAGGCAAGCCCTGACAATATCGGCGACCTTGCGTCTTTTGTTCCAAACTTCTCCGCCGCAAAGATAACCGGCTTCAATGCAGCCTCCTTCGCTATGCGTGGTGTTGGGCAGAATAACATTATCGTTTATTTTGAGCCGTCCGTGCTGGTAACCGTTGACGATTTTGTGATGCCCAGCGTTCAAACCCAATTGTTGGATACCTTTGACGTGCAGCAAGTTGAAGTGTTGCGCGGACCGCAAGGTACATTGTTCGGCAAGAACGCAATCGGTGGCGCTGTAACTGTTAAAACGAAGCGACCCGATTTAGCAGATTTTGGGGCTGAAGTTCGTCTCACGGCAGGTAGCTTCAAGTCTTACAGCGGAAATGCGTCAGTCAATATTCCAATCATCCAGGATAAGCTCGCATTGCGCCTTGTAGGCGGATATGAATATTCGGACGGTTTCATGCGCAATGGAGCCTGCTATGGCCCAGTTGGCACCTTTCTAACGACGCCGCCGGCGCTGCCCGCATCCACGGCGAAATTTGTTGGCCGGTCGGGTTGTGGTGATGGTCGCCGCGTGGGCGGCACTGATGTATTCAATTTGCGTGCCAAATTGCTTTGGGAGCCATCAAATAATTTTGATGCGTTGCTGCAATATGAAATGATCCGGGATAGTTCGGAAACTCCCGCGACGGTTAATGAAACGCCGGTCAACGGCGGCGGCCGTTTCTTCTTGTTCGATGCCCTGAACGTTGGTTCGCGCGGCAACCCAAGCAGCGACCCCATTAACAACGGAGGCGTGTCGAACCGTCAGGATGGTCTGATGCGGATGCAGGATGGCCATATCGTCAATGTCGATGGCGTCTACCTCAATATGAATCTTGATGTCGGTATGGGCACGGTTACGTCAATCACTGGCTGGCGCAGCCAGCGCTCGCGTTTGCCGAGCACGTATACCGGTCAGGCGCCAGTGGCTGCAGACGGTTCGGTTCTGTCTCTGTTCGATGCGACGCGCGACGACGATCGCAAGACCTGGCAGCAAGAATTGCGCTTTGCCTCAGATTTGGGAGGTGCCTTCGATTTTGTTGCAGGCGGCTTCTACCAAAAGGACAATGCCGACTTCTGTGTGAACCAGTTACTCGGCTTCCTCGATCTTACGGGCGGCCCCCTGCCCTTCGGTGCCTGGAACGATTCACCTTACCTGTTGTGCAATGCGCAAAAGGCAAAATCCACTGCTGTGTTTGCCGAGGGCACCTTTAAGGTGAATGACAGGCTCTCCCTTACGGCAGGCGGTCGCTACACCTGGGAGCGCAAGACTTGGCGCGGTCGCCAACAAGTATTCATACCGCAATTGGGCGGGGGATTTGATCCAAGCATCACTATCTCCCGGCCGCTTGATGCTAGTGTCTATAAATACACAGCCGGCGTCGTCACTGTGCGGGCAAGCGATAATGAGCCGACCTACCGGTTCTCCGCTTCGTATAAGGCCAGTGATGATACGTTCCTGTATGCGACCTATTCGCATGGTTTCAAGGGCGGCGGTTTCAACGACCAGATTGGTGGCTTTGGACCATTTGGAACTGACTTGGCGGCATTTTCCAATGCAGCGGCTGCAACCAAGCCTGAGAAGGCAGACAGTTATGAGGCTGGTGTAAAGACGCAGTTCCTCGACAACCGCGCACGGCTCAACCTGACCGGTTTCTGGGTGGATTACAGCGATCTCCAAAAGCAGATTGTTGTGCCCATCACCGTTAATGGCCAGCCTAATCAGGTGACACGTTTCTTCAATGCAGCCAGTGCCAGGGTAAAGGGCCTTGAGGTAGAGGCAACACTCATTCCAACCGACGGGCTAACCCTTCGCGGTGTCCTTGGTTATCAGGACGCAAAGTACCGTAAATACGTAACGCCGATACCCGCAGGCTATGATTTGTCGACAGCGCCGTTGGACCGTGCGCCTAAATGGCAATGGTCCGTTGACGGGACATATTCAACACCTGTCAGTGGCAAGCTGAAGTTGGCGTTTAATGCGAATGTTAGCTACGTGGGTCGAAACCTGTTTACGCAGTCGATTGCGGATGCACGGGATAACACCTTCCTCCGTGCTCGGACGCTGCTTAACGCGTCGATAACCCTTGCCGATCTGGACGATAAATACACGTTGCGTCTCGTTGGAAAGAACCTGACCGACGAGCGTTACGAAACGGCGAGCCAGGTCGTCGGTGGTTTATGGACATTCACGCTGTACGGACCGCCACGCTATTTTGGCGTTGAAGCTGGTGCAAAGTTCTAAAGAGAAGCGAGGACAAGGTTATGCGACGCAGTTGGATCGGACTGGTTTTAGCTGCGTCGCTTGCCTTTTCAGGGTGCAGTCAGCCTTCGGCTGACAAGGTCGGCGGAGAACGAGTAACATCGACCGACGAATTCCAGTCGCGAGACGGCCCGACCATTGATATCGAGAAACACCCCGGAAAGGGCCTGTTTCAAGAAAATTGCGCGGGCTGCCATAATGGTGGTGTGCCAAAAGCGCCCCAGCAGGTATGGCTTGAAATGATGGCCCCGGATGCCCTCCTGGCTGCCATGAATGGCGGGATAATGAGCCAGCAATCCGCTCATCTCTCTTCATTGCAACGCCAGCAGGTTGCAGAATATCTAACCCGGACGCCACTGGCAGATTACAAGGCACCCGCGCCGCCTGCTTCATGCGATGCTGAGCATGCGCGATTTGACACAGGTTCACTTCCCGCGAAGACAGGCTGGGGTCATAACAACAACAGATATATTTCTTCCCAACAAGCAGGTTTGACAAAGGAGCAGGTCCCGCAGCTAAAACTGAAATGGGCGTTCGCTTATCCAAAGGCCCAAAGGGCCAGGTCTCAGCCTTCTATCGGCTGGGGTGCGGTGTTTGTTGGAAGCCAGGACGGCACAGTGTACGCATTCGATCTCGAAACGGGCTGTATGCGTTGGTCTTTCCGGGCATCTGCTGAAGTGCGTACTGCTGTCGTTATAGATCCGGAGACAAAGCGGCTATATTTCGGGGACGTGTTGGCCCGCATGTATGCTCTTGATGCCATGACGGGTAAGCTCGTTTGGAAGGCGAAAGTGGATGATCATTCAAACGCAACAATCACAGGTTCACCTACGATTGGAGGAGGGCAGCTCTTCGTTCCTGTATCGTCGCTAGAGGTAACCGCTGCAGCCGATCCAAACTATGCATGCTGCACTTTCAGAGGATCGGTTGTTGCGCTTGATCCCAAGTCCGGCTCCGTAAATTGGCGGCATTACAGCGTCACCGCTCCGGGGATTCAGTATGGCAAAACCAAAGTTGGGACCAATATCATCGGACCATCGGGCGCTCCGATTTGGAACAGCCCAACGTATGATGCAGCGACGAACAGGGTCTATTTCGGCTCAGGAGAGAATTACTCTTCCCCCGCTGATGGGAATAGCGATGCCGTGTTTGCCGTAAATGCAAAAACAGGCAAGCGGATTTGGGTGTCCCAGCTGACCAAAGGCGATGCCTGGAATGTTGGATGCATGATGGGAAATGACAATTGCCCCAAGGAAAACGGCCCTGATCTTGATGTTGCGGCTTCCGTGCTTGTTGTGCCAATTGGTGCTGGTAAAACTATGATCGTTGCCGGTCAGAAATCAGCCGATGTGTATGGGCTTAACCCGGACACCGGAAAGCCTGTCTGGAAAACTACCCTTGGTCATGGGGGAACGCAGGGTGGCGTTCATTTCGGAATGGCAGCTCAAGGACGTCTTGTTTACGTTCCAATTAATGACATGGAAGATACACGCGACGGTCGTATGTATGATGCCAAGCGGCGCGGTGCCGGTATTCACGCTATTGATGGTGCGACTGGCCGTGTATTCTGGAAGTCAAAAGCAGATAATATTTGCGGCGAACGCGAAAATTGTGATCCCGGAATTTCCGCGGCAGTTACGGCTTTGAGCGGATTTGTCTTCGCGGGGCATCTTGATGGTCGCTTTAGGGCCTATGATAGCCGCACTGGCAAGCCGATATGGACTGTGGACACAACATTGCCCGTAAAGACGATTTCAGGCTCGACAACGAGAGGCGGAGGCATGAGTGGCCCCGGTGCGGCAGTGGCCAATGGCCATGTCGTCGTTAATTCGGGCTATGGTCTTTATTATCATATGCCGGGGAACCTTCTGATGGTCTTCACACCTGGAGGAAAATAATCAAACATCATTTGCATCGTGGCTGTCGGCATGAACAGCACATCGCCATACAGAATAAGCACGTCACCATCAAACTCGGCCAGCGCGTCTTGCGCCTGCTGCACGGCATTGGCCAGTGCCATGTTGCGGATCTCCCATGGCAAGTGCATCGGTTTCTGCGAGTGCCACTTCCAGCTACTCTTTTCTGCTGCCCACAATTGCGATCTTTTTCGCCGGATTGAGCGCATCAACCGCGTCTATCAAATGCATCAGCAGCGGCCGCCCCGCAATCGGATACAGCACCTCATGCAGGTCGGATTTCATGCGAGTGCCCTTGCCCGCAGCAAGGATGATGGCAGCTATTTTAGTCATGGGCTGCCTCGTGCCAGAAAATTCCTGGAGTTTCCGGAACTTGCATACTCAAAACTACCCCGTTCGTGCTGAACCGGTCGAAGCACGCTGGCGCAAACTGCCCTTCGACAAGCTCACGGCGAACGGTTAGGGGAGGGGCACTATGACAATTTTTCCATTCGACATTATCGGCTTCGACCTAGACGGCACTTTAGTGGATACCAGCGGTGACCTAACAGCGGCGGTCAACCACGTATTGGGCAGCGTTGGCCGGCCATTGCTGTCCGCTGACAACGTAAAGCAATATATTGGCGGCGGCGCAAAGCTGATGCTGCAACAGGGACTGGAGGCAACCGGCGGCATACCGGGCGATGACTTTAAGCCGCTCTACAAGGAAATGTTGGCTTATTACGCCGCCAACATATCCGTGCACAGCCGCCCATTCGATGGGGCTTTGGCGTTGCTGGACGAACTCGACGGCATGGGCGTGCACTACGCCGTTGTAACGAACAAGTTTGAGAGCCTTGCGGTCAATTTGCTGACTGACTTGAACCTTGCACACCGCATGGGATGCATCTTGGGTGCAGACACGCTTGGCAAGGAAAACGCGAAGCCGTCCGGCGCGCCCATCTTTGAAATGGTGAAAAGATGCGGCGGCGGACGGGCGGCTTATATCGGCGATTCCATTTACGATATGATGGCAGCCAGCAATGCCGGCGTGCCTGGCATCGCGTGCAGCTTCGGATTTTTACATGAGCCAGTGGAGGACATGGGAGCCGATGCAGTCATCGACCATTTTGATGACTTGATCGGCGTTTTACGAAAGCTGACATAGTCCCGTGCTCTTCATTTCCGCAAAAGCCAAAATCTATTGTCAACCCGTCTTCCATATTGGCGGCACCCCGTAAACCGACGTAGCAGCGCTGGGCCATGCTCAGGTTAGGAGTTTTCAATCCAGCCGCCAAGCATCTGTTCAACGCGCATTTGGGCTGGTACTCGTTCTAGCCCGATCCGACGATCTGCCTCCTCGTGCCAATGATATATGCGGCGCTCCTGATAGTTGAGGGGCATGCCTATGAAACCCGGACCTTCGACCGATTCCTGGATCTTTGACGCGAACTTTAAATCTTCAAGCAGGATGTTTTCAAAGTTCTTGATCCGTGTTTCCCAAAGTGCGCTGAGTTCTTCTGCTTGCAGCTTAGGACCGAACCAATGGCATTCAATCTGCATCGAGTTCGCCGTTTTTGGCCAGAAAACAAGCATGGGAATGCCGGTTGCTGTCGGAGGCATCACAATATTAGGAAAAATATTGTAACTGACGTTGTTTATGCGGGGTATCTCGGTGACGCTCGGGATTTCAGGCATCCCCCGCGTGCCCGGATCGATCCAATCGGGCCGACGATTGGGCGTTATCATCCGTGAATGGCCATGCGGCCACAGGGTAGCGGTCATACTGCGGTGATCAAGGAACCGGTCGGCCGTGTTCTCGTGGATCGATTTTAAATGATATACCTCCAAGAATACATCCAGCAGCACTTTCACGTTACAAGCAACGTCATAACTGCGTGAATCGACGAGCATGAGATTGTCGAGCTCGAATTGCCGAAGTTCACTCTCCATAGGTCCCAAGCTTTCGAGCAACCCCAACGCATCATGGTCCTCGTTGATAAAAATCCAGCCGCCAAGCGTTTCACAGCGGACCGACAGCAGCGAGCGACAGGCAAAATCGAGATCGACAAAATCACGCTTGTCACGTACCGTTTTCAAATGCCCGTCGAGCGTATAGCTCCAGCCGTGATAGCTGCAGACAAAGCCTCGACCCTCACCGGCCTCTTCGGTGACAAGCGGGCCGCCGCGGTGGCGGCAGGTGTTGTAGAAGGCGCGCAATCCACCTTGTAGGTCGCGCACGATAAGAATGGGCGTGCCGGCATTGCGCGTTAGGAACCAGCTGCCCGGTTCGGCGACTTGGCTGGTATGGCCGGCATAAAGCCAGCTGCGCTTCCAAAGGCCCTGCTCTTCCAGTTCAAGAAATTCCGTATTGGTATAGCGAGCCGCTGGTATGTCGGGCAGTCGTGGAAATCCCGCCGGCGGCGCGGTGCGCGCGGCTTCAAATGCAATGCTGTCTTTGATCCGCTGCGTCGTGTTCACGTCCATATGGCATGACCTTTTTAGATTACTGGTTTTGGCTATAGAGTGCATCAAGCAAACGACAATCATGTTTGCTTTTTCATGGTATTTCCCGTATTTTTTACAAATAATATAGCGCGATTTTTTGAGGGGATTTACATGGGTTTGCGACTAATTGGACACCTCCTTGATTGAGGACGCTGAAGCCGTAAAAATCGCCGTCGCGCCGCTTGCCGACATTCCCGAAAATGGCACTCGTACGTTCGCCCTGCATGGTAAATCCGTGCTTATCGCCCGGACCCCGGCAGGCGTATTTGCCATAGAGAACAGGTGTAGCCATGCGTTGCAGGCCCTCGAAGGTGGTAAGTTGAGGGGGTTTCATATTTTCTGTCCGGCGCACGGTGTTCGCTTCGACATGCGTGATGGTTCCGCCATGGGGACATTAACGAAATCCCCGATAAATGTCTGGGACGTAGAAATAATTGATGGTGTCATCTACATCCGCATGAATATTGCGTGAGGAGACTGCTGTATATCGTTGCCAGTCCACGCAAGGAACGATCGCGATCGGCTATGGTTGCTGATCATTTTCTGGCGCGCCTTAAGCAACGATATCCGGCACTGGCTGTCGAACGGCTTGATTTGTTCGACGAGGATTTGCCCTCGTTCGATCAAGATGCCGTTGCATCCCGCTATCATATAATCGCTGACGAAGCAGTTGATCTCGCGCAGACTGAAGCATGGCGAGACCTAAAGAAATGGACTGATCAATTTCTGTCGTTTGATAGCTACTTGATAGCTACGCCGATGTGGAATTTTGGCATCCCGTATCGGTTGAAGCATTATATCGATATATTGACCCAGCCGGGGCTGACGTTCCGTAATGACAGCAATGGCAATGTCGAAGGGCTGGCTCAGGGGCGGCGGGCGATAATCGTGGCAGCCAGCGCAATGCCTTTTGGCAGCCTGCCCGAAATTGACAGGATGGATTTCCAACTCGCCTATTTGAGGACTTGGTTTGGATTTATCGGTGTGACGGACATCAATGCGGTGCGTGTTGCGGGAACCTATGGCTCTCAAGATATCATCGCTGCGGCCATGGCGCAGGCTTTTGACGATGCGGACCGCCTGGCTGACACGATCTGAACGCGCTGCGCGCCCTGCGGGTCAATGTCCGCTGATATGCACGCCCCGCGTCAAGGCCTAGCGCGTTGACGGACGCCCAACGGGCTGGAATTTCGGCATGGTGATTTCAGCCGACCAACGCTCGAAAACTACTTCCACGGCGATACCGCATTTCACGCTTTCGACGTCGCAGCCGATGACATTGCTCATCATTCGCGGCCCTTCCTCAAGCGTGATTAAGGCAATGACATAGGGGGCATCAGCGGCATAGGCTTCCGATACGGCGCGCGTGACGACGGTATAAGTTTCCACAGTGCCACGCCCGCTCGCTTCATGCCATTCAAGCTGTTCGGACATACAGTTTGCGCAGATCACGCGCGGGTAGAATTGATGCGTGCCACACACCGTGCAGTATTGTAGCAAAAGCTTCTGGTCCTGACAGCCTTGCCAGAAAGGAGCGGATTCTGGGGTCGGGCGGGGGAAAAATTTATCCATATGATCGTCCATCAGCCGCGCTCCCTTCCAAGGATGACCGTGGTATGGCTCGACATGATGCCGCCCTGACCATGCACAAGCGCGACTTCAGCATCCTTTACCTGACGCGCGCCCGCCGTACCGCGAAGCTGGGTCACGGTTTCGGTGAGTGCAAACATCGACCCCGGATTACCTGGATGGCAATGCGACAAAAGCCCGCCATGGGTATTGACCGGTAACATGCCGCCCAGTTCAATATTGCCATTTTCAACGAATGCTCCGCCTTCACCCTTTTTGCAAAAGCCAAGGTCTTCAAGTTCCACCAGCACTGTGGGTGTGAAACAATCGTACAATTGTGCGAAGTCCATATCGCTCGGCTTAAGGCCCGCCATAGCATATGCCCGCTGGCCGGACTCTACGGCAAAAGACGTTGTTAGGCTCTGCGCCTGGCTAATATGTTCATGGCCATGCCCTTCGCCGACACCCAGAATATAGACAGGGTCATGAGGGAAATCTGCGGCTCTGTCAGCCGAGGTCATAATGATCGCTGATCCACCATCAGACACCAGCGAACAATCTAGCAAGTGCAAGGGATCGGCAATCATGCGCGAATTCATCACATCGTCGATAGTGATAGGGGTGCGCATTTCGGCCGTCGGGTTGAGGCAGGCATGTTTGCGGCAGGCGACAGCAATGGCAGCGAACTGTTCTGCGGTCGTGCCATATTTGTCCATATGGGCACGGGCGATTAGGGCGTAAAAAGCCGGAACCGTGGGCCCGAAAGGAATTTCAAACTGAGAATGGCCGGCCGACGACTGCATTTTCATGGCCTGGTCTCGTGTCAGTCCGCTGCGCAAACTGTCCGCCATCGTGATCAGGACGGTGGTGCACATGCCGCTGACAATCGCAGCGGCAGCATGATGCAGGATCGAAAAGGTCGTGCTACCGCCCGCACCAACGCTCATGCAATAACGCGGGAATATCTGCAGATACTCGGCCATTGCCTCGGCGTGATACATGTAAGGTTCGGCCATCGAATTGCAGGTGATCAGCCCATCGATCTGGTCCTTCGTGATATGGGCATCTGCCAGCGCGCGGCGTGCCGCATCAATGCATAATCCGGTAGGGCTGAATTGGGGAAGCTTTCCCACCTGGGTGTCCGCGGCCCCAACAATGGCGACTTTCCCGCGCAAGTTGTTCATGGTTGTTCCGATCAGGCCGTATCGAAAACAATGACTGCCGTGCCAGGTACGATTACGTCGCCGGCCTCGTTCTTGATGAATATCTCAAGTTTGGCGGAACCGGTGTCATGATCAACCGAAAGCACCCGGCCACCCGATGTAACAGTCTCACCGATATAGGCCGCTTTGCGGTTCGAATATTCAAGGTGCGTCATCCGGCCCTCACCATCCAGCCATTCGATGACACATTGGGTCAACCAATCGCCAAGCATCGGCCCTGACATCACAATACCGGGATAGCCTTCGACTTCAGTGGCGTACGGCATATCAAAATGGATGCGATGGGCATTCCAAATTGCGGCACTGTACATGAAGTTCTGCACGTTATCCGGGCAGTAAGCACGACCGGGCACGATGTCGTCCGGTTTTAGTTTTGTGATTTTTGCCATGTTCATTATCGCAAGAGCCGAGTTGTTTTTTCGCTGAGGACAAGTTCGCCGTCAGCCGTTTCCACGCGCATGACAACTTCATAGAAAATGATAGGCCCCTGCGAGCCAGATTTTTCATAGATGTTTGTTAGAGTTCGAGTTGCCACCAGCACGTCCCCGGCCATGATAGGCCTGAAATAATCGATGCTAAGGCCACCCGCCATTGCTTTTTCGAGTGGAAATTTCGGTAGTAACCCATCGATCGACACGCCGTCAGGCGTCAACTTGTCGAGTTCCACCATGTCCCAGAACAAAGCGAGATGAAACAACGGTGGCGCTTCATCGCCATCAAGATATTCTTTTTTCTTCCAGCCTGTCGCAATCGAATATTTACGTATTTCGCGGCGCGAGGCAATTTCGGTCCGGGGTGCCGACGTTCGACCGATGCAGGAAAGTAACGCATCGCCCAACAGCCCACCTGCGTTATCCCTGTCTGGCCCAGGCGCATTTATCTGTTGTGGTGCTTCACTCATACTCGAATACTTTTCAAAAAAGTCTCTAACGACGGTTCGCGTTCGCCTATCTGAGAGTCATGATTAAATCCATACTAGATATTGGTCCAACAAAGGCGAGGCTTTTGGCTTTTATATCCGGTTTGGTCTGCCTTAGAAGGGCACCTAATATCGCGTGCAGCTTTCGGAAGAAGCCAACCCGTGTTGCTGGGGTGTCGCAATCACCGCTGAGGCTTTCGCAGTCCCCGGAACGTCTGAATGAACAGCCGGGGAGATGCTGCGTACTTAGCCAACATCCATTGAAGCAGCGCAAGGCGTCGATTACACCGACGCCCGCGCGGCTGCTGTCAGCTAGTCTTCATCACCGCCTCGCCGATCATCGGCTGATATTCGCTAAAGTTCGGCTTTGCCGACGTCGCACCAATGGTGGTCCCGGCATCCGTTGTCAGCGTATGCCCAGTCGTATAACCGGACTCATCGCTTGCCAACCATAGAGCAGCGTTCGCCACGTCTTCGGCTAGACCTGGTCGACCACGCAAAGGCGAGACTTCAGCTAAGATGCGCTTGGCTTCCTCAATTTTGCTCGGATCGCCCGTCAGAACATTCGCGACCATCGGGGTCGCCATGCTCGCCGCGGCAATTGCATTGACACGGATTCCTACATGGCAGAGTTCAGCAGCGACGTTTTTGGTCATCCCAACAACGGCATGTTTTCCTGCTGCATAGGCGTGCGGTCCAAGTCCGCCCATTAAACCAGCGGTGCTAGCCATGCTAATTATGCTGCCGCGTTCCGCTGGTTTCATGACGCGTGCCGCGTGCTTCATGCCAAAAAACACGCCATTGATCAGTACGGCAAGCGAGGCGTTCCATTCCTCGGCGGGGGTTGTGTCAATTGGCCCTACCGCTCCGACAATGCCGGCATTGTTGAACATAATATCCAGCTTGCCAAACCGACTGATGGCAAGATCGACAAGCGCCGCCACATGATCTTCCTGCGTCACATTGCAAACTGCAAAAGAAGCTTGGTCGCCAAACTGTGCGGCAAAAGCTTCGCCTGGGCCGCGTTGGATATCGCCAATGACGACCCTGCAGCCCTCTTTGATAAATCGGCTCGCTGTTGCTGCACCGATACCCATTGCTCCGCCGGTTATGACCGCTACTTTATTTTCTAGCCGCATTTGTTGATATCCTTGTTGCCATCCCCGACATTCTTAAGACGTTTGGATGTGGTTTATCTCATGAGATGTCGAATGCCCGCAGCAAAGCCCTATGACAGTTTTTTGAAGCTCAGTTGCGGAAAGCCTTCGTCAGCTGACTGGTCCAGTGCATCATAATAGGCATTGGCACCGCCAAAATAGATAAGAACGCGTGCACCCTTATCGTCGCGATTAGCCCCCATCATCCAGGAATTGACCTTGTCTCCATTTGCCATAAGCGTTTGGCCATGAATATCAGCGGTTGCGGCAGTCCATTCACGTTCCGCCTTTTCTTGCGGCTCGAAAACGTCCAAACTTTCACGCTCCATTTTATCGATGCACCGCGAAATCCACACTGCATTCTGCTCAATCGACGTCGGAAGGTTAGCAAAGGGTGCCTGGGGACCAGTAACCACAAACATATTGGGGAAGCCAGTTACGCATACCCCCATGATGCTGCTCGACTGGACCTGCCACTTTTCGCGCAGTGTTTGGCCCCCTAACCCGCGGATCGGGAAAGCCTCTAACGCACCCGTGTACGCCTTAAATCCAGTTGCGAGAACGATGATGTCAAATTCATAATCATTCCGGGTAGTGCGCACACCAGTCGCTGTGATCTCCACTATGGGCTCATGGTCCTTGATATCCACGAGGTGCACGTTGTCTCTGCTGAATGCTTCCAAATATCCATGATCGAGCGGTGGGCGCTTTGCGAAAAGAGGGTAGTCATCAAAATTGGGTACAAGCAATTTGGCTAGTGCCGGATCTTTGATGCGCTCTTTCATTTTTTTGCCAATAAAGTCGCCGGCCATCCGGTTGGCTTCTGGGCTGGCGAGAAGATCGTCAAAAGTCTCAAAAACCCACCGGAAGCTGCCCGTCCAATTCTCTTCAAAAATGCGCTCCCGCTCTTCCGGCGGCGTGTCGATTGCATTGCGACCGACGGGGCTGTTGAAGGCCATACCGAACACGTGGTTACGGCACTTCGACTTGATGTCATCGTAATTGCTTTTGATTTCCTTTTCCCACTCGGGTGTCATCGGCTTTTGCATTGCGGGTAATATATAATTTGCCGTGCGTTGGAAAACCGTCACACTTTCCGCGGTTTCAGCGACAACTGGCAACATTTGTACCGTTGTTGCGCCCGCGCCAATAATGCCCACCTTCTTGTTGGCATAATCCAAACCTTCGCTGGGCCAGCGGGAAGAATGAAAGATCGGACCTTTGAATTCACTCATTCCTGGGATTTTCGGAATCATCGGCTCGGAAATCATCCCCATTCCGCTAATGAAATACTTGCAGGTAACGACACTGCCATCACCAGTGGTAACCTGCCAGTGACCGCGCTCTTCCAAATACTGAGCTTCGACAATCTCTGTGTTAAGTTGAATGTGGGGCCACATATCGCATTTGTCGGCGACGAACCGCATATAGCTCTGTGTCTCTTCGCGACCAGGATAACGCTTCGTCCAGGACCATTCTTGTAGTAGTTCTGGAGAGAATGTAAGACAATAATAATAGCTCTCACTGTCGGTAGCCGCACCAGGATAGTGGTTCCAAGCCCAAGTACCGCCAACATCTGAAGCCCGGTCAAAGACACGCACGCTTAGATCCAGCTTTCGCAGATAATGGATCAGGGCTAGTCCAGCAAAACCAGCACCGATGACAATCACGTCATAGTCGGGGGTTGGCACATCATTACGATTTTTCGTAGACACGTTTGCATCTGCACTATCTATGGTCATCATACTCTCCAATTATCCAACGGCACCTTTTTTAGTGCCCGTCCTTCTCTCAATGCATTTGTTTTGTAGTTGCCCAATCAGGATCGGTCATTCCTATCTCAGCGAGAATATCTTCTCGATCGGCATCGCGCTGCCACATCTTAGGCAGCACGACTTTTGTGTCAGCAAATCTGGGGGCTGGATGCGGCTGCATTAAGCCATCTGCCTCAAGGTAGCTCGCCCTAGCACGATTGTGGTCATGGCTTGGCGCGTCAGACATTGTAACTACTTCGGTGTAGCAACAGTCGCGATGATGCAGCAGACTTGTCCAAACTTCCCGAGGAGCCGAAGAAAAAATCTCGGTCAAGCGAGCCTTCATCGCCGGCCAATTCCCTTGGTCAAGCTGCGCCGCAAACAGCGGGTCGCTGTCAAGCTCTAGCGCGTCGATCAAGCGCGCGTAAAACTGGGGTTCGATAGCTCCTAAAGATATTAGCTCTCCATCTGCACACGCATAGCACGCATAAAATGGTGCGCCGCCGTCAAGGAGGTTCTGGCCTGGCTCTTTTTCCCACATGGCATTGTGTTTCAGGGACCACATACCCGCCATTAATGCTGCGGATCCTTCTGCCATGCTGCAGTCGATGACGCGGCCCTGACCGCTCTGCCGTGCAGCCAATAGAGCGGCAACGAACCCAAAGGCGAGCATCATACCGCCACCTCCATAGTCACCGATTAGGTTCAGCGGCGGCATCGGCGGCTTGCGATCCTGGCCCAGCGCCGCGAGGCACCCGTTAATGGATATATAATTGAGATCATGTCCCGCGGCATTGGAAAGTGGCCCCTCCTGCCCCCAACCGGTCATCCGCCCATACACTAAGGCGGGGTTGCGTTGCATTAGAACTTCCGGCCCCAATCCTAAACGCTCCGCCACTCCGGGTCTAAAACCCTCAATCAAACCATCGGCATTTTCCGCTAGCCGAGCGACGACCTCAATCGATGCAGGATCCTTAAGGTCGAGCGTGATTGAACGTCGCGAACGCAGCAACACATCGCACTGCTGTTCCTCTACATTAGCTCCAGGACGATCAATACGAATTACATCCGCACCGTGATCGGCAAGCATCATTCCGCAAAATGGCGCAGGACCGATTCCTGCTAATTCGATCACGCGGACACCATGAAGAACCGGCAGTTTCAAATTCCGGTCATGGATATCCGGACCAGTCATATTACCGACAGTCCAACTGCGCAGCTGTTAGGAATCAAAAAGGCTGCACCCAAACCCGCCACTGCCGCGATGCACTGGCGTGCCAAACTTCTTAATACTAGCGAATCGACAGCTTTTGCCAAGCCAACTCTCCCACATTATCGCGTGCCGCATACGACATTCTACCGTTTATTTGCTAGCGTCTAGCAAATGAAAAATCAAGCATAAAAAAACGTGGTTAAACCGTTGATATATATATGATAATGAGGAATAGATTCTGAGGAAAACTAATCTATTTTAAATGTCTTCAAGGTCGATCGGCGAAACGCTTCAAACTGCTTAGGAAGGTCGACATTATTTGGAGCAACAAGCCATTGATAGATCGTCCCGAATATGAAACTGCAGAAACCAAATGCGTAGCATTCTGCATCAACATCGGCATCTATTTCGCCGGTTGCGATACCTTCTTCGACCCAATGCGCTACATCGTTGCGATAAATTTGATGATATGCCGCAAGGTGATCGCGCACATCATTATGTGTACTGATCGACTCAAACCACAGGATATACATGGCCTGCATATAAGATGAGTGGCTCGACAGAAAATCTTCGACGGCATGTAAAGCGGCTAAACAGGCATGTGCGCCACCTCTTGTTCCGACTGTGTTAGCGAGTTCCTGTGTCCAGCTCGTATTGAAATGCAGAACAAGCTGGCCGAAAAGCGCATCCTTCGAACCAAAGCGGCTAGACGCCAACCCTCGGGAATATCCTGCCCGCTCGCCGACGGCCTTGAGCGTCGTTGCATGCGTACCTTGTTCAACTATCAACTGCATTGCCGCATCGAACATGCGCGCATCAGAAAGCGCAGTTCGTTCCGCTTGCGTACGTCGGCGAGCGCGTGGTTTGATACGCGCCTTAGTCGGCACGGCATGTTGGACCTCCGTCACCTCGCGAAGAGAAGCCTTACCCTTCATCTTGATTGGTGCGTTCATGATTACTGATCAACTTTCTCAATTTTAATCTTCTCGGTCGCAACGGCCTCACGCAGTGCCTGCTTGTCAATCTTGCCAACACTGGTCAACGGTAATTCATCCACATGCGCCCAGTATTCTGGCATCCAAAACCGAGCAACGCGACCTTGCAAAGCGAGTCGCAAGCTCACAAAATCAGGCGCTGCGCCATCTAATGTCGTAACGATCGCCAATGGCCTTTCTTCCCAACGCGGGTCTGCGACTGCTATAACCGCAGCCAGATCAACCCCGGGAAGGCTCGAAACATGATTTTCGAGTTCCGCGGAAGGAATCCATTCACCGCCTGATTTTATCAAATCCTTTAACCGGTCTGTTACCTGCACATATCCGCGCGCATCAATCGTGCCGGCATCGCCAGTGTCGAGCCACTCGTCCTCGGTTAATACGCCATCTGCAGCCACACCGTGATAGCCGCGCGCAACCCATGCACCGCGCAGTTGTAAGCGCCCAATGGTTTTGCCATCTTCGCTGAGTCGGTTACCATCTTCGTCGACCAACCGCACACGAACTCCGGCGACAGGACGTCCGCTTTTGGCGCGCAAGCGACGCGCCTCTTCGTTCGACGTGTCGGCTGGCGGATGAGACAGAACGCAGAGCGGACTTGTTTCCGTCATTCCCCAACCTTGGATAAGCGGCACATTCCAGCTTCTCTCTACCTCAGCGATTAAAGCCTCAGAAACTGCTGATCCACCCACTACGATGACGCGAAAGCTTCCCATATCGATAGGGTTCTTGGAATCTGCGCGGAGCAGGTCGTTCAAGATAGTTGGCACGGTTGCGGTAAATGTAGGCGCTGTTTCTCGGATCATCCGGCGGATCGCATCCGGCTGCAGGTTGGGACCGGGTAACACGAAGTCTGCACCCGCGAGCCAACCCGAATAAGGCAGCCCCCAAGCATTGGCATGGAACATAGGCGGCAGTAGTAGAATTTTATCGCTGTCGCCTAAGGCAAAGGCGTTTGTGGCCATCGATGCCAGACTATGCAGGTATATCGTGCGATGCGAATACACGACACCTTTGGGGTTGCCCGTTGTTCCGGAAGTATAACAGGTAGCAGCGGCGGCGGTCTCTTCAATATCTGGGAATTCAACAATCGGTTCACAATCGGCAATGAAGTCCTCGTAGAGCGTCCATGGCTTTTCAAGCCCCGTGAGCCCGACAGCATTACCAGTAACGATGATGTGTTTAAGCTCTTCCAGCGAATTGATCTGAGGTAAGAGGCCAGCAAGCAGCTCGCCATCGGCAATCAGAAAGGCATCGCCTGCATCAGCCATAATGTAGCGGAGCTGATCGGGGTGCAGCCGTAGGTTAAGCGTGTGGAGCACAGCCCCCATTGCTGGCACCGCAAGATACGCTTCAAAATGGGCAAAATCATTCCAGCTTATTGTCGCAACACGCGTATTCTTATCCACGCCTGCCAACTTCAACGCTGTGGCAAGACGGCGTGCGCGAATGGCTGTCTCGGCATAGCTGCGCCAAGTCATCTGTTCGCCGTCGAACAGGCCAATGCGGCTAGAAGCATGAATGCGTTCGCCATGGGCAAAAATCGAAGCCGTACCGAGCGGTTCGTGCATCATGGTGGCGTCCATCATGCCATACCCTTTATCTGAGCAATGCGGTGGGCTGCATCGAGTAATGCCGGCACATCATGCTCAAGGCCGCGTTCATAAGGTCCGTCTACTTGACCTTTGCGGAACAATACGTAGGCGCCTTCGACAATCACGGCGAGACGCCATAGCGCAAAAGCTTGAAAGTAATGAAGATGTTCGATGGAAAGCCCCGTTAAGCTTGCCCAGCGCTGCGCCAATTCACGTCCTTCAATGGCTCCGTGAACATTTGACACGCGCTGCACAAACGCGAAACCGAGGGGCAGACTTTCATCGCGATTCCACATTGCGGTGACGAGCCCCACGTCGACAAGTGGATCGGCTAGCGTTGCCATTTCCCAATCAAGTACCGCCCTGACTATGGGCTCATTTGGGTCCATCAACACATTGTCGAGGTGATAGTCACAGTGGACGATCCGCACCGTCTCAGGCTCTGGAACGTTTTCGGCGAGCCAAGTTCCGAGCACTTCGACCAACGGCAGATCGCGAACCTTGGTAGCTAGTCGCACGGCACGCCATCGTTCTATCTGGCGGGCTACAAAATTCCGCGCCTTCGTTGCATCCCCCAGCCCTTCAGGTACGGGCGTAATCGCGTGTACTTTGGCGAGGGCATTTATCAATGCAATGCCGACAGCATCGATAGTTTCAATACTGTTTGGATAAGCGGGTGGCAAAACGTCGGTAATCGCTGTTCCCTGTATGAAACGCGTGAGAGAAAATGGAGCACCCAATATTTCCGTGTCTTCACAAAATAATATGGGTTCGGCAACCGGCGCATTGCCTGCGATGGCCGAGATGAAGCGAAACTCGCGGGCAATGCCGGCACCGGCAAGGTCAGATACTGTATTGGTGGGCGGATGACGTAGCACTAACGGACCCGTTGCAGTTTCGACGAGGCTTGTAACATTTGCGTTTCCGCCCGCAAGCCGGCGAGCAATGCGCACTTCGGTAAAGCCTGCATTTCCTTCCAACCAACTGCAAAACCGCTCAGCCGGATCGCTCACAGCCTGCACAGCAACCCACCATCGTTGGAGATCGTTGAGCCAGTCATATATGGCGATCCTGCAACCCACCATACGACATTGGCCAGTTCGTCGGCCGTGCCTTCACGACCAAGTGGAATGCTTTCTACAAGTCTCGCTTTGGCGCGTGCCGATATACCCGCCGTCATTTCGGTCGATACCATACCAGGGATGACGAGATTAACCCGTATGCCGCTGCGTGCAAGTTCAACGGCTAACACTTGCGTCAGTCCGGACAGTCCGGCTTTAGACGCACCATATGCAGCATCCCCGGTAAACCCGCGCAGCCCAACAACAGCACCGATGTTAACGATTGACCCTCCTGCACCCAGATAAGGCAAGGCGGCGCGTACGCAGTTAAGAGGGCCAGAAAGGTTGGTGTCAATAACGGCTTGCCAATCACTCTGGGAAAGAGAGCCAACTAGCCCGCCACGATGCAGGCCCGCATTGTTCACAAGGACATCAATTCCCCCCCAACGATCCGCCACCTGCGCACAGGCGTCGGCTAAAGAGGACGGATTGGTTACGTCCGTGATCAAGCCCATCGCATCATTCCCGATGGCCCGGGCTTCATCAAGAACATTCTCTCCGCGCGCAAAAAGAGCGACCTTATCTCCATGGCTCGCGGCAAGCCTGGCGATCGCGAGTCCAAGGCCCCGCGATGCGCCAGTAACTACCCATCGCCGCGTTTCACGCTTTGGCTGATTAGTCATGCCAGTCCTGCTCAGAACGATTGAGTCACGGCAACGCCCCATGTCCGACGTGGACGTGGCGCCGCATAGCTCCAGATGCCCTGAACATCGTAGCCAATCGTCCAGCCCTTTTCGTTAGCCAAATTCTTGCCGAACAGGCTCATCGTTGTCTGGTTAAATCGTGCGTTGATAGACGCGTCTACCAGGAACTGGCCGCCGTTGCGTAGGTTCGGATTGTTGAGGAAGGTTATTTCATGCCCACCTATGTAACGAACATCTCCCGAAATCCATGCAGACGCATCGTTACCGATGTCGGCTTCATAGGTTCCCCCAAGGCTTCCGGTCCATTTCGGGGCGCGACGGATTTTCAGGAACGAGGCATCCACAGGTGTACCTGTGCTGTAAATGTCACCTAAGAAGTCCTTATACTTTGCGTCAAGATAGCCGAGATTGCCGTTGAGCGTAAATCCGTCAAAGAGTCTTGCTGTCAAATCAAGTTCGAACCCTTTGAATTCAGCGGATGATGCGTTGATCGTTCGGTTCTCGCGTCCCGTCGACGTACCAGGAGCCGGAACGTCCAGATCCTGTTGCATATCACTATATTTCATTACGAAAGCTGATCCATTCAGTCGAACCCGGCTATCCGCGAACTCGGCTTTGAAACCGACCTCATAGTTGTCGAGCGTTTCCGGATCATACGGGATCGTTGCAGCACCAAGAGTCGCAGGACGCCCATTGAACCCGCCTCCACGATAGCCGCGTGACCACAAGGCATAGACCATCGCGTCATCGGAAAATTCGTAGCGAAGCGAAACGCGAGGCGTAAACTTCTTCCAGCTTGCCTTGACCGGGTTCGCCATCACGATATTTCCGGGTAGCGTGACAATTGGGTTTGCTTCGACCAGAGACCCATAGATTAAGACTGGCAAGTCATTAACAATACTAGATTTCTTGTCCTTCGTGTATCGCGCGCCAAGCGTTAGTGTAAGTTTATCAGTGAGATCATAGTCACCTTCGCCATAGATCGCCCATGACTTATTGGTTTGAGTGACATCTTGTGCACTGGTAAGCAGGGGCGGCCCTGCAAATCCGATGTAGTTCTTCAGATTGATCGTGTACTGGGAATCCCACAGATAGGCGCCCAGAACAAACGTCACTGGGCCTGAACCACCCTTAGTGAGACGTAATTCGTTGGTGGTCTGGCGCCAGCGTGCTGGCCGATCCGTGTGATACAAGGTAAATGGCGAGGTGTCGAAGTCCTGCGTGATTGTTTCGTCCGTTTTTAGCCAGCCGAGAATGTAATCCAGCTGCATATCGGATCCGACATCATATGTCGCTTTGGCAACTGCCATGTCGAGCTTGAATGTCGCGTTTTTCTCGAGCCGTCCGTCCGATACGCTCACATAGCGATCGCCGGATGTGGGTACGCCCGGAGAGGGCGAGCACTGCGCATAGGCAGTGCAGAACAAGTCAGTCGGCCGGTTAACTGCGAGTAATTGTGGTGGATCCTGCTTGGTTTTTTGATGATCGTAGCTGACTTGGATATCGAGATTGTCGGTCGGCTCGAACAAAAGTGCACCTGAAACAGCGTAGAACTCAGACCGCTGTCCCGGTTGGTTATAGAATCTATTAAAGATATAGCCGTCCGACTTTTCATAAGCACCGCTGACTTTGATCGCTACATTATCTGTAAGGCCAGTGCTGGCAACGCCTTCTACCTTAAATGTGTCAAACCGGCCATAAGTAGCACGCGCCTTCCCGGTAAGATCATAAGTCGGTCGCGAGCGCGCGAGGTTGATTACGCCGCCGGTGGCGTTGCGTCCGAACAGCGTTCCTTGTGGCCCACGCAGAACCTCAACACGATCAATATCGATCGCCTTGAGCAAACTGCCCGAACTCTGCCCGATGTAAACATCATCAAAAACAACGCCGACTGCTGGATCGACTGACTTTTCGACATCCCCTACGCCGATGCCGCGGATGTATATAGCTGCAACGCCGCCAGGACCCTGCTGCGTATCATCAATAACAATGTTCGGCGACGCGCCCGCAAAGTCGCGTATATCGGAATCAAAGCGCCTCTCCAACTCGCCAGCAGAGAGCGCGCTGACCGATGCAGGCACATCCTGCATGTTTTCGTCACGCTTACGGGCAGTTACGAGGATCTCTTCAAGACCCTGCGATTCTGCCTGTGGCTCCGCGGTGGATTCTTGCGCCCTGACTACTGACGCCGGCAATGCTATGATTGCGGCGGTTGTAAGCAACTGCGTGATTTTTAAACGATCCATCATGATCAATCCTCTCTCCAAAACGGGCGTACGTCTTACTCGCGATCTCCTTGTGGATGTCGCGGAATACGCTCCTCATCCAGATTGCCTCACTTGTTTGTTATCGACAAGCAAATTTTATATGAGACGTAAAATATCTAATACAAAACTGATTATACTACTGATATTATGATATTATATATCCACAACGTCGCGCATTAACAATCTTGCTTGTTCTCAACTAGTAACTGTGCAACAAAGATTCGTTAATGATATTGGTCATGGGAGAGAGCAAGATGAGCGGCCGACTCAAGGGTAAATCAGCGCTGATCTCGGGCGGCGCAAGCGGATTAGGTGAAGCACAGGCTATTCTTTACGCCCGCGAAGGTGCCTCAGTTTTAATCGGTGATTTGCAGCACGCAAAGGGCAACGCTGTCGTAGATTTGATTAAAAGCGAAGGCGGAGAAGCAGCGTTTATCGCGCTTGATGTAACCGATGCTGAAAGCTGGGACGCTGCTGTCGCTGATGCCGTTAGGCGCTTCGGTCAATTGACGACCCTTGTAAACAATGCCGGCATTTTCCATCCCGGCGGAATTGTTGACGAAACCAAACAAGGCTGGGACCACATGATTGCGGTTAACCAGACAGGGGTGTTTTTAGGTATGAAAGCAGCCACACCGGCATTGCTTTCATCAGGCAACAGTTCAATCGTAAACATCAGTTCGCTCTACGGCCTGATCGGCAGCCCAGCTGCTATCTCCTACCACGCGTCAAAGGCAGCTGTCCGCGTGATGGGCAAGGCCGGTGCGCTCGAATTTGCAAGGCAAGGTATCCGGGTAAACACAATTTTCCCTGGCCAGATAAAGACCCCCATCCTGGGCGACATCACACCTGAGCAGGACGAAGCAATTAAGGCATCTATACCGATGGGCACGGTTGGTGACCCGATGGATATCGCCTACGCCAGCCTATATCTTGCTTCAGACGAGGCAAAATATGTGTCAGGTGCAGAGCTATGGGTCGACGGCGCATGGTACGCCGGGCAATGACTATGACTTGGCACAATCAAAGTAAGGGAGCTATTTACTGATGGCATGGGATTTTTCAACCGAGCCCGAATTTGAACAACAGCTGGAATGGATGCGCGGGTTTGTTGCCGAGGAAATAGAACCACTCGATCTGGTGTTTCGCGATCCCGGGGCACATGTGGACCCAAAGTCTAAAGCCGCGCGCATTATGGCGCCACTTAAGGAGGAGGTCAAAAAACGCGGCCTTTGGGCTTGCCATCTCGGTCCCGAACTTGGCGGGAAAGGTCTTGGTCAACTAAAACTTGGGCTGATGAACGAAATTCTGGGTCGCAGCCGCTTTGCGCCGACGGTGTTTGGAACGCAGGCGCCTGACACAGGAAATGCTGAGATACTTGCGCGTTTCGGCACGCCCGATCAAAAGGCAAGATATCTCCAGCCCTTGCTGGATGGTGAGATTGTCTCATGTTATTCAATGACCGAACCGCAGGCAGGTGCCGATCCCGGCGAGTTCACCTGTAAAGCCCGTCTTGATGGTGACGAATGGGTAATCGAGGGCGAGAAGTGGTATGCTAGCCATGCTTGCATTGCTGAATTCCTTATTGTCATGGTCATCACTGATCCCACTGTTCCGGTGCATGAAGGGTCGACGATGCTAATCGTCCCGCATGATACTCCAGGTCTCGAGATCATAAGAAATACCGCAGTTGGTCCGAAGGATGAGATTGGCAGCGGGGTCCACGGCTATCTTCGATTTAACAACTGCCGGGTACCTAAAGCGAGCCACCTTGGTCCGATTGGCGCTGGTTTTAAGGTAGCGCAGTCGCGCCTCGGTGGCGGTCGCATCCATCACGCAATGCGGACTGTCGGCATGCTAAACAAAGCGATGGAATATATGACGGAGCGCGTTGTTAGTCGCACCACAAAGGGCGAACGTCTGGCCGATAAGCAGATGGTCCAAGAAAAAATTGCTGACAGCCACACGCAAATTCTGCAATTCCGGTTGCATGTCCTTTACGCCGCATGGCTGCTCGACCGTGATCAGGCCTACACGCGTCCTGTAAGACGCGAAATCAGTGCAATTAAAGCCGCGATGCCGGAAGTGCTGAAGGACGTCGTATATCGCGCACTGCATCTGCACGGTTCACTCGGCATGTCGAACGAAACGCCGCTCATGGATATGTGGCAATATGTGCCCGAAATGGGAATTGTTGATGGGCCGACCGAGGTTCACAAAATCGGCGTAGCGAAGGACATTTTGAGAGATGTCCAGCCTTCTGCCGGGCTGTTCCCGAGTTATCATGTGCCAATCCGCCTCGCCGCTGCGCGCGAGAAATTCGCTGCATATCTTGACTGATGCGCGATAGCTCAAGGAACGTGTTATGAAAGAAATATCCGGGATCGAACAGCGCTTGGATCGTGTGGAGAGCAAGTTCGCGATGCACGATCTGGTGAGCGACTACTGCCACGGCTTCGACAAGCGAGACTGGGACCGTTTTCGCGCAATCTGGTGGTCTGATGCAACCTGGGACATTGGCCCGCCCTTTGGAAGCTTTGAAGGTGCCGACGCCATCGCGCATGTCACCAAGGATATATTGTGGGAGGCCTGGTTTGCATCCAGTCACTTTACCACCAACCTTGTCATTTCCTTTGAAGGGGATGACCGCGCAACCGGCCTGTGTGACGTTGACTGCATTGGCACGACCTCCGATGGTCAAGCGCAGACCGTAAGTGCGACCTATTTCGATAAATTCGAAAGGCGCGACGGCGTCTGGAAGATCGCGCACCGCAAGGTGAAGATGCACCACTTTAATCCGCTTCCCGGCGTCACATTGTCGCCGCCTGCATAGGAGCATATATGTCTTATTTTGATACCGATGGTGGCCGCGTTTATTTCGAGCACCACCGCGCACCCAAATTGCCGGTCGTGCTGATCCACGGCTGGGGTATGTCCGGAGATTATTGGGCTTCGACAGTCGAAGGGCTCCTCGCTGAGGGACACGGTGCAATTGTGATTGATCACCGCGGCTGCGGTCGTTCCGACCGAGATTTTGCGGACCTGTCGATCGCTGCGATCGCCCGTGATGTTGCGGCAATCATTAGGCACTGCGATATACAGCGTGTTGCGTTAAATGGGTGGTCCTTGGGCGCTGCTGTAGCAGTTGCAGCTGCCGCATTGCTCGACAAAACTGTGGCAGGACTTATCCTAACCTGCGGAGCATCGCCTCGCTATGTACAGGGCGACGGATTTCCCCATGGAGGCATGCCAGAGGACGTTCTCGCGATTGCCAGCGCCATCACTGCTGACCGCCCCGGCTTTTTCCGTGCGCTAGCAGAGGGCGCATCGGGCGAAGGCGCGAGCGAGGCAATGATTAGTTGGGTCGAAAGAGGGTTTCTGGCAACTGGCCCGCGCGCGAGTTCAACTCTCGCCGGTCTTGCCACGCTTGACCAACGCGAACTGCTCGCGTCCTTTGCCTTTCCTGTTTTGTCTATTGGCGGCGCACGAGATGCTATTGCGGACCCTGCGATTGCTGGTTTTGCTGCTGACTGCGCCGCGAATGGTACGCTGCTCACAATGGATACAGGGCACTCTCCCCAACTCGAAAGCCCTTCTGCCTATAATGAGGCACTGCTCGCATTTTTGAGGGATTTAATCTGATGTCTACTGCTCTGCTTGACGATTTAGCCGCCTTGCTTGCTCCGCTGCATGCACCGTTCGAGTGTAAGTCGCTGAAAGCCCCTAACCGCTTCTGCATGGCACCTATGTCGCGCTATTTTGCTCCCGGAGGCGTACTGGGAAAAGATGGTGCAGAATATTACCGCCGCCGTGCTGCTGGTGGGATCGGGACCATCATCACCGAGGGCACTGGAGTGGCGATTGATCACGCCGTTGCGGCAGACACCATACCGCTATTTGATGGAGAGGAACCGCTTGCCGGATGGAAGGGCGCAATTGATGCCGTCCACGCCGAAGGTGGGATGTTTGTTCCGCAATTATGGCACGTCGGCGGTTGTATGGATTTCAACTTCCCCGATTCACCACATGCTCCGTTGGTTAGTCCGTCGGGCTTCGCCGGGCCGGACATCGAGGGTGGTCGCGCCATGACCCAGCAGGATATTGATAACACCGTTGCGGCTTTCGCAAAATCTGCGCGCTTGGCAAAAGAGATTGGTTGCGACGCAATCGAACTGCACGGAGCCCATGGGTATATTTTTGATCAATTCTTCTGGAATAGAACCAACCTAAGAGACGATCGCTATGGCGGGCCGGACATTGCGGACCGCGCTACATTTGCGGCCGAGGTTGTTGCCGCCTGCCGGGCAGAGGTAGGCGAGGATTTTGCTATCGTCTTTCGCGTCTCGCAATGGAAGACATACGATTATGATGTAAAACTAGCAGCCGATCCGGACGAGCTGCACCGCTGGCTCGACCCGCTGGCCCGCGCCGGGGTAGATATTTTTCATGCCTCGCAACGCCGCTTCTGGGAACCAGAGTTCGAAGGCGATCAGAAAAATCTGGGTGGTTGGATCAAGGAGGTCACGGGCAAGCCAGTGATTACCGTAGGTTCGATCGGCATGGATCGTGATTTGATGCAGGATTTTGTCGAAGGTGTGTCGTCTCCGATGTTGGGCCGCTTGGAGGATCTTGTGGCGATGTTCGAGCGTAACGAATTTGATCTCGTCGCACTGGGTCGCGTTCTTCTTGCCGACCCTAACTGGCTGGAAAAGGTAGAGCAGCGACGCGTTAACGAGCTAACTCCCTATAATCGCGAGACCGCGCTCAAGAACTACGAGCATTAATAATCCGGAGTTCGAAGCTCCACGGAGATCACGACCCGAAGATTGCAGATGCTGGCCCGCTCTCAGGGGGGCAGCAGCGCTTGGTGCGCCCATCATCTGCGATGACGTTTTGCTAAAAGGAAAAACAAAAGATGCGTCAAATCGATCATTTCATCAGCGGCGGCGCTGGCGCCAGTTCAGCGCGTTTTGGCGATATCATGGACCCGAACAATGGCGGTGTTCAGGCGCATGTTGGATTGGGCGATGCTGCTGTTCTGGAGCGCGCTGTACAATCAGCATTGGCAGCGCAACCGGCTTGGGCGATGACCAATCCGCAGCGCCGAGCGCGCGTTATGTTTGAGTTCAAACGGCTGGTCGAAGCGAATCTGAACGAGCTCGCCCATATGCTCAGCAGCGAGCATGGCAAGGTCATTGCGGACAGCAAGGGCGACATTCAACGCGGTCTTGAGGTTATCGAATTCTGCTGCGGCATCCCGCATATCTTAAAGGGTGAATATACCCAGGGTGCAGGTCCTGGCATCGACGTCTATTCGATGCGCCAGCCAATCGGCATTGGTGCGGGCATCACCCCGTTCAATTTCCCAGCGATGATCCCCTTGTGGATGTCGGGTGTGGCGATTGCGACTGGCAATGCGTTCATTATTAAGCCGAGCGAACGCGACCCGAGCGTGCCGGTACGGCTGGCCGAACTGTTCATTGAGGCAGGCTTGCCCGAAGGCATTTGCCAGGTCGTGCATGGGGACAAGGAAATGGTCGATGCCATTCTTGACCATCCTGCGATTGGAGCGATCAGCTTTGTCGGTTCTTCCGACATCGCACATTATGTTTACAATCGCGGCGTCGCAAATGGCAAGCGCGTGCAAGCCATGGGCGGCGCGAAGAACCATGGCATCGTTATGCCCGATGCCGATCTGGATCAGGTCGTGAATGACCTAGCCGGCGCTGCGTTTGGTTCGGCTGGAGAACGCTGTATGGCACTGCCGGTGGTCGTGCCGGTCGGCGACGAGACAGCCGAACGGCTCAAAGCAAAACTGATCCCGGCCATCGAAGCACTGCGTGTTGGCATTTCGACCGATGCCGAAGCGCATTATGGGCCAGTCGTAACAGCGCAGCACAAGGCTAAGGTCGAAGGCTGGATTCAGACCTGCGTTGACGAAGGTGCAGAGCTGGTGGTCGATGGTCGCGGGTTCACCTTACAGGGTCACGAGGAAGGCTTCTTCATCGGTCCAACGTTGTTCGACCATGTCACCACCGACATGGAAAGCTATAAGGAAGAAATCTTCGGTCCTGTCCTGCAAATGGTGCGCGCTGCAAACTTCGAAGAAGCGCTCGCGCTGCCTAGCAAGCACCAATATGGCAACGGCGTCGCCATCTTCACCCGCAACGGCCACGCGGCGCGCGAATTTGCCGCGCGAGTGAATGTCGGCATGGTTGGCATCAACGTACCGCTCCCCGTACCCGTCGCCTATCACAGCTTCGGCGGCTGGAAGCGCTCGGCCTTTGGCGACACCAACCAGCACGGCATGGAAGGTGTCAAGTTCTGGACCAAGGTCAAGACCATCACCCAGCGCTGGCCAGACGGATCACCCGACGGCGGCAACGCGTTCGTCATACCCACAATGGGATGAAGCATATGAAAATTGCATTTATCGGGCTTGGCAATAT
>LNFM01006899.1_pt1 | contig 52927 bp, 52 predicted proteins | sample 596031 | NCBI WGS metagenome assembly LNFM01 (sample SAMN04254537, study PRJNA301005) | activated carbon metagenome | isolation source: dual media filters at the Ann Arbor, Michigan drinking water treatment plant | place: USA: Ann Arbor | reverse complement strand
CCCTGGAAGGATCTGCTGGCCACCGGCCGGCCGGTCGTGGCCGTGATCCGCATCGACGGCCGGCTCGACGAGTCGCGTATCGGCGTGCTGGTCGGTCAGATCGTGGCCAAGGTCCAGGCGGCCTCGCACGCCGCGGCGTCGGCGCGGCCGAGAGGCGCCTTGGCGGGCCTCGAGATCGACTACGACTGCCCGACCTCGAAGCTCCCGACCTATGCCCGGTTCCTGGCCGAGCTGCGCAGCCGTCTGCCGCGCCCGCTGGCGCTCTCTATCACCGCCTTGCCGACCTGGCTCAATTCCCGCGCGCTCGAGTCGCTGGCGCCCCCGCTCGATGAGATCGTCCTGCAGGTCCATGCCGTCGATGATCCGCGCCGCGGTCTGTTCGATCCGGCACGGGCCGAGGCTTGGGTCCGGGAGTTCGGTCACCGCATCGGGCGGCCGTTCCGGGTCGCTCTGCCTGTCTACGACGTCCGGGTGAGCTGGCGCGCCGACGGCCGGCTGGCAAGCGTCGAAGGCGAGGTGCCCCTGCTCGAGGGCGCGCGCGACAGCGCCCTGCTGGGCGCTGCGCCGGAAACCATTCTGCGATTCCTGGACAGGCTCGCCCTCGCGGCGCCGCAGGGACTGGTCGGCATTGCCTGGTTCCGGCTGCCGACCGAGTCGGATTCGCGGACGTGGAGCCTGGCGACTTGGCGCGCCGTTGTCGGCGGCGGCCTGCCGCCGCGCCGGGTGCGCGCCGCCCTGCTGCCGACCGGGCGGCCCGACCTGTGGACCGTCGCCCTGTCCAATGACGGCGTGACCGATGCGCCGGTTCCGCGCCAGGTGCGGCTCGACAAGGCCTGCGAAATTGCCGACGGGGCGAATGGCTTCCGCCTCAAGGTCGCGGGCCTGGCTGTCGATCGGCCGCTGATCCTCGAAGCGGCGGGCGAGGGCCGTCTGCGCGCCCATCGCAAGCGTGTCATCGGTTGGGCCCGTTGCACCCAGCCCGGGAGTGAGCTGGATGTCGTCGAATAGGCTCGTCATCGGCGCCGTGATTGCGGCCGCCTGCCTCGGCGTGGCGCTCGCCTGCGGACCGAACTTTCCCTGGCAGCTGCTCGACAACCGCGACCAGGCGGTCGCCGATCCGATCGGCCTCGGGTTCACCTTCGAGGCCTCGCGTCTGGTGGCCACCCCCAAGGACAATCTGAAGGTCGTCGAGCTGGAAGATCCGACCTGGGGTTACAGAGAGCCTGCAGTGCCGGAAGCCGTCACCTTCGAGCGCCAGGAAGCGGAGTCCGACGCCTGGCGCGATCAGAAACCCGGCGCCGACCTCGAGGTTCAGGCGCGCTATCGCAAGCTCGAGTTGGCCCGGCGCGCCGCGGATGGCGAGGCGGCGCTGGCCGCCGGCACCGGGCTGCCCCTGGCCGTCGTCGAGTACATCGCTGGCGCCGTGGAATACCGCGCCCTCAGATTCGATGAGGCGCTGCGCCACTTCCAGACGGTCGAACGCCTGCCGCCGGAACAGCGGCGCCTCCGGGAGGTCGCCGCAGCCTACATGCAAGGCAGGATCTACCAGCGGCTCGGCGACTTCGAGAAGGCGCGCGCCGCCTTCCAGGCAACGCGCCGCGCCGCCGAGGCGGGGGCGCCCGATCCGCAGGGCCTCGCCGTCGCCAGCCTGGGCGAGGAGGCGCTGGTCGACCTCGTCGAGGCCGGACTGTCGAAGCCCGAATGGGCGATACCGCCGGTGACGGTCGACGATGCGGCCAGGCAACGGCTGATCGCCAACGCCGTCCGCCTCTACGCCGAGCAGGCCAGCCGCGGCTCGAAGATGGCCCTGCTGTCGTTGCGCGAAGTCGTGCGGCTGCTGCTCAAGGATGAGGCCGTGCTGAAGCGCGCTGCCGCCGATCCGCTGACCCGGCGCCTGCTCGTCGCCTACGTGGTGGCGCGCGACGGTGCGACCGTCTGGGACGAAGGGCCCTATGGCAACGACAGCGAATCGGTCGTCAGCATCAGCGAGGCAGTCGTCGGCCAGCCTGCCCCTCAGCCCGGTCCGGACCTCGACCGCCTGGCCGCGCTCGCCTACCAGACCGGACGCTACGAGCTTGCCGAGAAGCTCACCGTCCAGGCGAGCGGGCCGTTGGGCCTTTGGATACGCGCAAAGCTGGCGCTGCGTCGCGACGATCGGGCTGCCGCGATCAAGGATTGGGTGGCGGCCTTCGCCGCGCTCGAGCAGGCGAGCACCCAGCCTGCGCTCGACCCGGACTCGCAGACCCGGCTGCGCGGCGAGACCGCGGTGATGCGGCTCAGCCAGGGCGAGTACCGCGAAACGCTCGGCTTGCTGTTTCCGGCTGCCAGTACCTACTGGGGCGACCTGATCTACGTCGCCGAGCGCGTTCTGACCGTCGACGAGCTCAAGGCGTTCGTCGATGCCTTGCCGCCGGCGCGCCCGGCGCCGCCGCCGAGCGACACCGAATGGGGCTACCGCGCACAGCCGACTCCGCAGCTGCGCGAGCTTCTGGCCCGGCGACTGATCCGCGTCGGGCGGATTCCCGAATCGATCCCCTACTTCAAGACTGCCGCTGAGGTTGAGACGAACCGGCCACGCAACGACGACGACGCCACCCAGGAGGAAGCGCGCACCTATCTCGCCGCGGTCGAGGCAACGCGCCAGGGCTGGCCGTTCGACTGGCCCTGGCAGCGGGTCGATCGGGCCGAGGCCCTGTTCAAGCTCTCGGTCGTGACGCGGCAGCGCGGCCTGCAGCTCATGGGGACGGAGGGGCCACCCGACGAGGTCGCGCTCGGCGGCTCGTTCCCGGCCGGCATCGGGCAGTCGAGCCCGAGTGGCTCCCGGGAGACGCCCAGCAAGCTGCTCGGGCCCGACGAGGCTCGCCGCTTCGAGGCGAGCGCGCCCAAGCCCGATACGCGCTTCCACTATCGCGGTGTCGCCGCCGACCAGGCGCTGGCGGCGGCCGACTACCTGCCGCAACGCTCGCAGGCTTACGTTCGCCAGCGCCGATTCGGCAAAGGCCGAGGCGATCTATCGCCGCTACGTGGCAACCGGCGCTTTCCAGCCGTGGGCCAGGAATTTCGGCCGCGACTGCGTCGAGCCGGACTTCGCCGCCGCCCGCACCTTCTGGCAGCGCCGCCTCGAGACCTGGGCATCGCAGACGGCCGGCTCGGTGAAGCGGCACATCGTGCTCGTCGCCGGCGTGGCGATCGCCGCTGCAGCGCTGCTGGTAGTTCTTGTCAGGCTGAGGCGCAGCCGTCGCGTTGCTGCGGGGTGACCTCAAAGCTCTCCTCCCCAGCGGAGCTGGGGAGGAGGGCTGGAGTGATTCCGTTTTTGCGTTCGCGCATCGTCCCGTAAGACGTTGGGAATGACTCGGAGACTCTCGTGAAATCCGCCACACGCCGCGCACCGCGGCTCAGCCGGGACGACTGGATCGCGGCTGGCCAGGCTGTGCTGTGCGAGGCTGGCATCGCCGGCTTGCGGCTGTCGGCGCTGACGCGCCGGCTGCACGTCTCGACGGGCAGCTTCTATCACCACTTCGACGACATGGAGGCCTACCTCGCCGCCCTCGCGCGCCATTTCAGCCGCGGCGACGTCAAGCGCATCCTGGAGCGTGCGTCCGCCGGCGCCTCGGGACCGCTGTTGCGCATCCGCCGGCTGGCGGCGATCTCGCTCAACAGCACGATCTTCCAGCTCGACCGCGCGATGCGCATCTGGGCGACCTCCGACCGGCGCGCCATGGCGAGCGTCAAGGCGTCGGAGAAGCTGGTGCTGGCCTACCTCACCGACGCTTTCGCCGAGCTGGGGTTCGCGCCGGCCGACGCGGCGCTGCGCGCGCACCTGCTGCTGTCGGCCAACGTGGCGCTGATCGGCGCCTTTCGCCTCGAGGGCAATCGCGCGCTGTTCGAGCAGAGCCTCGACCTGCTGACCCGCGATGCGCCGGCGCTTGCCGGCCCATCGCGCACGAGCCGTCTCGCTACTCGGCCGCCTTCCGCGTAGCCATCCCGCCGCGCGGCAGGGCGCCGGCGGCGATCAGCGCCCGTTCCTTGGCGCGGGCGAGATCGTAGGTGCGGTGCATCATGATGCGCTGCGCCGTCAGCCCGCCGCCGGCCTGCAGCGCCACCACGAACTGCCAGCCGCCGTAGGCGTCGGCGGTGAGGTCTCGGATCAGGTTGTAGACCCGCATGCGCGTCTCGACGTCGACGTCCTTCTTGGTGTGCAGGTACTTGCGCAGGTAGCTGCCGGCCGGCTCGCTGCGCAGGTCCGATTCGAGCGGCAGGGTCAGCACCAGGCCGCCGCTGACGTCGTGCAGGTTGCGCACCGTCTGGTGATAGTTGGCGGCGTAGTAGTACTTGGCGGCGTTGATGGCGAGGACGTTGGGATGGACCATGCCCGACGGCGTGCGCTCGAGATGCCGGCAGGCATAGTCGAGGCTCATGCGCAGCATCTCGGCATAGGTGATCAGCTCGGCGATGTTGTTCATCACCGTCGGATCCTTGTCCTTGCCCTGGTGCTCGGAGACGAGCTGGGCGAGACCGACGAACAGCTCGGACATGCGCACCGCCTCGATCAGGCCGCCGGTGCGCTCCCACAGGCCGAGCGACTGGGCGAGCCGGCTGGCGAGCTGCACCTCGCCGGCCAGGAACACGCGGTCCCACGGCACGAACACGTCGTCGAACACCACGAAGCCTTCCGGCATGCTGTGATGGGCGCTCGCCGGATAGTCGAAGGCGTTGAGCTCGGCCGGCGCGAAGCTCCGGTTGATGATGCTGACGCCCTTGGTGTTGACCGGGATCGAGAACGAGACGGCGTAGTCCTTCTCGTCCTGGCGCATCCCCTTGGTCGGCATGACGACCAGCTCGTGCACCAGCGAGGCCGCCGTGATGTGCAGCTTGGCGCCGCGCACCACGATGCCGTCCTTGTTGCGGTCGACGATGCGGACATAGAGATCGGGATCGTCCTGCTCGTGGGCGCGGCGCTTGCGATCGCCCTTTGCATCGGTGATCACCTCGGCGGCACGCAGGTCGTTGTCGCGGCAGTAGCGATACATCCGCTCGATGTTGGCGGCACACTGCGGGTTGACCTGGGCGATGTCGTCCTTGACGCTCATCAGCGCCATGTAGACGCCCGACACCGCGGTGCCGATCGAGGTGTTGCGCAGCATCTCGACGCGGGTGGCGAGATCGCTCTCGTTCATCGGGATTTGGTAGATGCGATGCGCCTCGTCGCCGGCCTCGGTGCGATAGCGGCGCAGCGCGCCCAGGTCCGGCGCGTCGTAGTCGCAGTCGGCGGCGGTGAGCGCGATCGGCACCTTGAAACGCGGATGGGTGGTGATGTCGTCGATGCGCTCGCCATCCCAGTAGGTGACGCGGCCGTCCCGCAGGCTCTCGACGTATTGCTGCGGCGTTTTCAGACCCATGCTGCCCTCCCGTTGCTTCCTGTGCGTTGCGTCCGTGCCGGTCGAAACCGTAACTCTTGTTATGGTGCCGGGCAATGGGAGGTCGCACGAGGCGCGGCGGCGCCGTCTTTTCGGCCGGCGGGTTGCATCGCCACGTCGTGCAGCGGGCATGTGGCATCGGGCCGGCGCGGTGCACGGTCATCGGTTCCCGCGAGCTCTCTCGTTCGGCGGCGTCGTGCCGATGCGAAACGACACCGCCCCGTAGGTCGCGACGCAATATGGGACGACAAACGTCAGTCCGGCCTTGGCCCAATTGACCGTTCCATCGCCGATCAAGACGTCACCCTGGTTGATGACATTGAGGATCGTGCCGACGACCAATGCGACGAGAAAAGAGCGCCGTGGAACACCGTCGCTGATGCAGTACCGAAAGATCGTGGCAAGCCGGGACATGAACGCACCTTCCTTCGGGCATGACGATCGAGCTTACCAGGAGCGAGCCGAGGCCCAGAAGGCGGTAGGCGCTGGCCCGGTAGGGACACAGTCGACGAGGTCTGGCTTCGGCGGTGCGGGCGACGTGCGAGCGCGCTATGGTCTCGCCGATTTCGCGACGAGGAGCGTCGGCGTGGCTGGCGGTCTCGTCGAGGCGGCGCCATGATAGTGGAGTTGCAGACCGGGAGGGCCGCTCCGGACCCGGGATCCAACGAGGGAGAGGGACAGATGTCAGGTTCCGATCAAGTCTCCGGCCGGCGAGCGACCGGCACCGCCCATATCGCGCCGCTTGCCGATGGCGAGCTGGACGAGGTGCGCGACATCGTCGATCTCGCCCGCAATTTCAGTGGTTACGTGCCGACCAGCTTCCGGATCATGGCCCGCAAGCCGGCGCTGCTCCGCGCCTTCGGGGGGCTGGTTGCCGTCGTCATGCGCGAGCCCGGCGAGGTCGCAGCGGAGACGAAGTGGCTGATCGCGCACGCGGTGAGCGCGAGCGCCGGATGTCGCTACTGCCAGGCCCATACGGCCGCCAACTCGGCGAAGGCCGGCCTCGCGCCCGGGAAGATCGAGGCGTTGATGGCCTACGAGACCAGCTCGCTCTACTCGCCGGCGGAGCGCGCGGTCGTCGCGCTGGCGCTGGCCGCCGGTCGGGTGCCGAACGAGACGACCCGGGCGCACGTCGATGCCTTGCGGGCCTGTTTCAGCGAGGTCGGCCTCGTCGAGATCGTCGCCGTCATTTCCCTGTTCGGATGGTTGAACCGGTGGAACGATACGCTGGCCAGCGACCTGGAGGAGAGTCCGCTGGAATTCGCCAAGGCGCATCTCGGCGAGTCGGGCTGGACTCCGGGCAAGCACATGGCCTGACTGTGCCTTGCTTCGCGGGAGCGGGCTCGCGTGGCCGGATATATTTTGGCCTATGCGTTCATTGGGAACCTGGCGCACCGTGCCCCGGTTGGTCGAAGCCGTAACTCTGGTTATGGTGCGGGGCAATGGGAGGAAGGACGATGCACGACGTTGCCATCACCGGCATGGGCATCATCTCCGCCATCGGCCTTTCGGCTGGCGAGTTCCACTGTCGCGCCCTGGAAGGGGCGTGCGGCATCGGCCCGGCGCCGTGGGCCTCGGCGCTGCCCGGCCAGCGTGCCTGGTGGGGCAGCGTGGCCGGCTTCGTGCCGCTGGACTGGATGGACGAGAAGGTGGAGGACGGCACAGACCTGTTCGCCCAGTTCGCTCTCGCCGCCGCCGAGCAGGCGCTGCAGCAGGCGGGTGTGGGCGCGTTCGACCCGATGCGCACCGGCATCGTGCACGGCACCAGCATCGGCGGCTCGCGCGCGCTGATGAAGGCGCAGCACGCGCAAGACCGAGATCCAGATCTATCCCAACATGGCGGCCTCGCAGATCGCCATGCGCCATCGCCTGCACGGGCCGAGCCTCACCGTGACGACGGCCTGCGCCTCCTCGATCGACGCCATAGGCACGGCGGCGTGGCTGATCGAGAGCGGTCGCGCCGATGCGATCGTTGCCGGCGGCACCGAAGGCGGCATCAGCCTGGCCGGCGGCAGCGCCGACGGTACGTTCGTGCCCGCGACCTTCTACACCAGCACGCTCTACGGCATGACCGCGCCCTCCCGCGATCCGCGCCGCGCCATGCTGCCGTTCGACGTCAAGCGCTCCGGCATCGTGGTCGGCGAAGGCTCGGCCATGCTGGTGCTGGAGCGCGCCGCCCATGCCCGCGCCCGCGGCGCGGAGATCCTGGGCTACGTGCGCGGATACGGCACGCTCGCCGATGCCTTCCATCCCTCGGCACCCGAGCCGAGCGGCCAGTGGGAAGCGCGGGCCATGGAACTGGCGCTGGAAGATGCCGGCATGGCGGCCGGCGACGTCGACGCGCTGATCGCCCATGCCACCGGCACGCCCAAGGGCGATACCGCGGAGATCCGCGCCATCAACCGGGTGCACGGCAGGCGCCGTGCAGCGCTGCCGGTGGCCGGCGTGAAGGGTCATGTCGGCCACAGCGGCGCTTCATCCGGCGCCATGGGCGTGATCACCGGCCTGCTCGGCATGCGCGAGGACCGCTTCCTGCACATCGCCAACACCGACGAGCCTGATCCCGAAGCCGAGTTCGAGGTCGTCACCGGGCGGCCCAAGGCGATGCGCTATCGCACGCTGCAGGTCAACGCCTTCGGCTTCGGCGGCCAGAACGCCTCGCTGATCGTGACACGCGATTGATCTGGCCTGTCGACCATCGACTACGGGCGCGATCGAGAGCTGTTCGTGCTGGGTGAATTTTCATCCTGTCGAGAAGGTAGCTGCGTTTCGATCTGCTAGCTCCCGTAGATCAGGATCAGCGATCCTGCCGTCCAGGTGGCGGCGCGGACCTCGTGGATCTGACCGGTGGCATAGGCGAGGAAATGCAGGAAACGAGATACGACGTAGCCGTAGAGCAGCCATTGCGCCAGCGCGAGCGAGGGCTGCGTGAGAACGTACAGAAATCCGGCGGCGAGAAAGAACGGCACGTTCTCGAGATCGTTCTGCATGATGCGCCGGATTCGCTCGACCCGCTCGTTAGGGGCGAGCTGCACCGGGTCGGGCTTGGGGTTCAGCGGCGTTCTCCGGAGATCTTCGGGGGCGCGGTAGCCGCCCTTCTCCTGCATCATGCGCCACACCGTCAGCCATGCCATCGCCACCACCTTCAGGATCATCAGGCTGGCTGCGATTGCATAGGTCGCCAGCAGCGGATTGGCGAGAGTGAGCTTGTCCACGGTGTTTGCTCCGAGCGTTCCCGATACACCGGGCCAGTCTAGCCGATGTTCTGCGCCAGGACTCCCTTTGAAGGAGCATGCGGCCGCGGCGCCCAGGCCGAGGCAGGGCATTTGCATATGACAAAAGAGAATCCGTCGTCCCTCGACTTCGCCGCCAATGGCGCTGCAAGCAGCGCCTGATCGGGCGGCTCCGCTCCGGATGACGGGAATGTTTGCCACATGCGAACACCCCCGCAGGTCGAGGGGGCGATTGCCGAGGTCGCTTGCGGAGGAGCGAGGCAGATCGTCGTGGAAGCCCGCGTGCGCGGCCTCACCGCACCCGAACCGAATGTCCCTTCCAGTAGCGCTCGCGCAGCTCGCGGCGCAGGACCTTGCCCATGGCGTTGCGCGGCAGGGCCTCCAGGAACTCGACCGAGCGCGGCAGCTTGTAGCGCGCGATGCGCCCGTCGCAGAACGCCAGCAGCTCCTGCGGCGTGGCGCTTGCGCCCGGCTGCAGCACGACGCAGGCGCGCGGCGACTCGCCCCAGCGTGCGTCGGGCACGCCGACGACGGTGACCTCGAGTATCTGCGGATGCTCGGCCAGCACACGCTCGATCTCGGCCGGGTAGATGTTCTCGCCACCGCTCACGATCATGTCGTTCTTGCGATCGACGAGATGGAGATGGCCCTCGGCGTCGAGGTAGCCCATGTCGCCGCCGGTCTCCCACTTGCCGCGACGGGCCGCCTCGGTGGCCGCCGGATTGCCGAAGTAGCCGAGGAAGGTGACCGGGTTGGCGGCATGGACCTCGCCGACCTCGCCGGCCGGCAGCTCGTTGCCGTCGGGCCCGAGGACGGCGAGCTCGCAGCCGAAGGCGGCGCGGCCGACCGAGTGCTTGCCGCCCACGAGCTCGTCGTGGCGGCAAAGGCTCACCCAGCCGGTCTCGGTCCAGCCATAGGCGTCGGCGATGCGCGCATTCGGGAAGGCCCGTTGCACGGCATCGAGTACGTCCGGGGCGAGCGGCGAGCCCGAGCTCAGGAGGCCGCGCAGGCTGGTGCCGGCGCCGCGATCGCCGCCGGCCGCGATCGTCTCGAGCAGTATCGAGATCATCTTGGGCACCAGGAACGACCAGGTGACGCCGAAGCGGCCCATCAGGGCGAGCGCGTCGGCCGGCTCGAAATCGCGCATCAGGACGACCCGGCCGCCGGCCGCCAGCGTGATCAGCGCGATCGACGAGAACGACATGTGGAACACCGGCCCGGGGATCAGCACGACGTCGGTCGCGTTCAACCCGAATTCCCAGCCCCACGAGGCGAGCCGTGCCAGCACGTTGAGATGGCTCATCATCGCGCCCTTGGGGAAGCCGGTGGTGCCCGAGGTGTAGAAGATGGTGGCCGGCGCGAGCGGGGCGACCGGCGGCAGGGCATCGGTGACGCCGTGATCGCGCAGGCGACGATGGTGAGGGCCGGCGATCTCGAAGATCGTCTCGTGCCGCAACGCCGGCAGCCGCGGCAGCGCGGCGTCGAGCACCGGGCGATGGTCGGGACCGACGAAGGCGCCGCGCGCGCTGCAGTTGCCGAGCACGTAGGCGACGTCGTCCGGCACCGAGCGGTAGTTGAGCGGGACAGCCACGAGACCGGCGAGCTGGCAGGCAAGATAGATCTCGAGATAGGCCGGGCTGTTGCCGGCCAGGATGCCGACGGCATCGCCCGTCCGCAGGCCCGATTGCCGCAAACCGTTGGCAAGACGCAGCGCCGCCTCGTAGGTCTCTCGGTAGGTTTGCGTGCGGCCCTCGAACTCGATAGCCGGCGCGTCGGGCTGGCGACGCACGACGACGCGGATCAGATCGACAAGGCGACCGACATTGACGGACGAAATCGTCGCCTCCCTGTTCCGCTTTTCCGATCTGTAGCGCGCGCCCGGCGAGCCTGTCATCCAGCCCGTTCCCCAGACGGGCGATTGCGGAGGAACGGCGGCGGAGGCGGACCATCGCGGCAGATAACGACCCGTCGCCGCTACGAGCCTTCGGGGTCCGGATGACAGGGTTTCGCAGGCGACGGTACGCTGCGGCGCACGAGGGAGGGCAGGGGATGGCGGGTCGATTGGTCAATGCGCTGGGTGCGGCGGCGAAGACGGCCGAGGCGTTCTCGGATCAGGCGACGCTGCGCCACATGCTGCGTTTCGAGGTGGCGCTGACCGTGGCGGTCGCGCGCGCCGGGCTGATCCCGAGGAAGCATGTGGCGGTGATCGAGCGGGCCTGCGACCCCGATCTCTACGATCCCGTGGGCCTCGCCGAGACGGCGCGGCGCAATCTCACGCTCACCGTGGCGGTAGTGCGGGCGCTGACCGCCGAGGTTCGCAAGCGCGACGCCGCGGCGGCGGCTTCGGTGCATTGGGGGGCGACCAGCCAGGATCTCATCGACACCGCGATGGTGCTGCAGCTCGGCGAAGCCGTGCCGCCCCTCCTCGCGGATCTGCACGGCATCGTCGCCGCGCTGGCCAGGCTGGCGCGCCGGCATCGCGCCACGCCGATGCTCGGCCGCACGCTGCTGCAGCCGGCGACGCCGCTGGCGCTCGGCCAGAAGATCGCCGGCTGGGCCTCCGACATCGATCGTGCGACGCGCCGGCTCGAGCAGAGCTTTTCCGAGACCCAGATCCTTCAGTTCGGCGGCGCCTCCGGCTCGCTGTCGGCGCTCGGCGTCAAGGCAGGGCCGGTGATGAAGACCCTGGCGAGCCGCCTCGGCCTCGCGCTGCCGCCCGCGCCATGGTTCGCGCAGCGCGTCAGGGTCGCGGCGTTCGCCCAGGATGCAGCGCTGGTGGTCGGCGCGCTGGGCAAGGCGGCGCGCGACATCGCGCTGATGATGCAATTCGAGGTGGCCGAGGCGGCCGAGCCTACCGGCGCCGGCCGCGGCGGTTCCTCCACGATGCCGCACAAGCGCAACCCGGTGGGCGCCGGCACGGTGCTCACCGCGGCCAGCCGCGCGCCGCAGCTCGCTGCCACCATCGTGGCCGCCCTGCCGCAGGAGCACGAGCGAGCGCTCGGCGGCTGGCAGGCCGAATGGCCGACCTTGGCGGCGCTGGTGGAATCGCTGGGCTCGGCGATCGAGGCGATGGCCGAGGTGGCGCCCGGCCTGGCGATCGACGTCGATCGGCTGGCCGCCAGCCTGGCGGCGACCAAGGGCGCCGTCCTGGCGGAACGCGCGACCTTCCTGCTGGCCGAGACGATGGGCAAGGAGCAGGCCGGCAAGATCGTCGAGATGGCGTTGTCCAAGGGCGGCTCGTTCGTGGCGGCCCTGGGCCGGCTCGAGCGCGAGCTCGCCGACGAAAAGGCGATGCTGGGCTACTCGCCGAAGTTCGTCGACCGCCTGCTGGCGGACATCAGGCGGCGGTGAGCCCGGCGCGCCGACCGTCTACTTGGGCGGCAGCGCTTGCACGAAGCGAGAGGCCAGGTCGATCCAGGCCTCGAGACCGCGTCCCCGGCAGCGCGTCTCGTCGACCCAGACGAAGCCTCGCATCGTTCGGCCCGAGAAGACGATTGGGCTGGCGCCGGGGCGCGCCAGCGCCTCCGCTTCTTGTTCCTTGCCGACTCGGAACATGAAGCGGCCGACCTCGACTCCACACAACATGTTGCCGTTCAGCATCCAGCAGTAGCCACCGAACATGGCGCGCTCCGCGATGCCTGCTCGGCGGGCGAGCGCGCCGCGCATGCGTTCGGCCAGGCGAGGATCGTGCGGCATGTCGTTGACTCCGTTTTCTGGAGTAGATAATACTATAACCGGAGTTAACGGGAAAGGAGCCAGACGATGAAGCTTTCCGGCCAGTGCCTGTGCGGCGCCGTCCGCTACAGCGGCGAGGGCGATCCGGTGTTCCAGGTCAAGTGCTACTGCACGGACTGCCGGCGCGTGAGCGCGGCGGGCCATGCGGCGATGATGGGCTTTCCGGCCGAGGCAATCCAAGTCGCGGGCGAGGTGAAGGAGTTCCACTCAACGGCCGACAGCGGCAGCGACGTCTCTCGCGCCTTCTGCCCGGTGTGCGGCAGCGGGCTGTTTGCCCACGGCTCGGCAATGCCGGGCCTGATCTTCCTGCGCGCCTCTACGCTCGACGATCCGAACCTGTTCACGCCGCAGATGGTCGTCTGGGCGGCCCGCGCGCCGCACTGGGATCCCGTGCCCGCAGGCCTGCCGGCCTTCGCCGAGCGTCCGGCGGGGCTGTGAGGGCGGCAGCCGTGCCGACGGCGCGCCTTCTGGATGGGATTTGCGGCCTACGTCGTGCCGTCGTTCGCCGTGGCCCTCTGATCGCGCTGGCGCATCGCGATTGACCGCGTTGCCGAGGCCTGGAAGTGAAGCGGGATGAGCACGACGCGCTATCCCCAATTCTGCGCCCTCGCCCGGGCCGCCGAGATCGTCGGCGAGCGCTGGACCCTGCTGATCGTGCGCGAGCTGCTGCTCGGCCCCAAGCGATTCGGTGACCTTGTCGATCGCTTGAGCGGGGTCAGCCCGACGGTGCTGACCGGACGGCTCAACGCCTTGATCGAGAGCGGCGTGGTCGGGCGGGGCACGTTACCGCCGCCCTTCAATGCGCAGATATACGAGCTGACGCCGGTCGGCCTGGCGCTCAGGCCGGCGATCCGCGAGCTGATCCGATGGGGCGGCAACTTCCTCTTCCCGCCGCGTCCCGACGATCGGTTCGACCCCGATTGGGTGCTGCTCGGCCTCGAAGCCGTCGCGCGCTCCACGCGAAGCCCGGCGTGCCGGCTCATGCTGCGCGTCACCCAGGACGGCAAGTCGGCGAGCTTCCTTGTGGTGGGTGGCACGCAGGGGACGGTGCTCAGCCGCGGCGACGGCCCGGCCGCGGCCACTGTCGAGGCGCGCTTCGACACGCTGCTGCGCATCATCTCGGGCAGCCTGCCGCTCGAGCAGGCGGTGTCCGAACGGCTGGCGCACGTCGAGGGCTCTCTTCAGGCCGCACTCGCCTTGCCGCGTCTGTTCGAGCTGAAAGCATCCGATCGCGGTGCTAACCCACGGCGAAGAAAGGAGAAGAAATGAAAAAGTTCGTCTTGCTGAGCTACGGATTCGAGACACCCACGCCCGAGATCATGGCGGTGTGGAAGGCGTGGTTCGCGTCGATCAAGAGCAACATCGTCGACATGGTCGGCTTCGGGGCCGGACGGGAAATCTCGAAGGCCGGAAGAAAGGAATTGCCGTTGGGGCCCGAGTCCATCACCGGGCTGGTGATCGTCAACGCCGACTCGCTCGACGAGGCCGAGCGAATGGCACAAGGCAATCCCTTCATGACCAGCATAAGAGTCTACGAAGTCAGGGCGCACTGACGTGGAGCTGGTTGCCGGAGTGGCGCGCTCCCGGCGCATGAGGTTGGCGGAGGTTACTTTGCCACCAGTGGCACCTCGCGGCGGCTACGCGATCTCCAGATGACACGCCACCCGGTGGCCGTCGGCGATGGCGCGCAGCGGTGGCGGCTCGTCGGCGCAGCGGGCGAAGGCGTGCGGGCAGCGGTCGCGGAAGCGGCAGCCCGACGGCGGCTCGCGGGCGTCGGGCACGTTGCCCTTGATCGGCAGCGGTTGGCGCGACTGGTCGGGATCGGGCACCGGCACGGCGGCGACCAGCGCCCGGCTGTAGGGATGGCGCGGCCGGCGCACGATCTCCTCGGTCGGCCCGTCCTCGACGATGGTGCCGAGATACATCACCAGGGTGCGATCGCAGAGGTACCGGACCAGGGCGAGGTCGTGCGAGATGTAGATCGCGGTCAGACCCATGGCGTCGCGCACCTCGCGCATCAGGGCGAGGATGCCGGCGCGCACGCTGACATCGAGCATCGACACCGGCTCGTCGGCGACCAGGAAGCGCGGCGCCAGCACCAGCGCGCGCGCCAGCACGACGCGCTGCAGCTGGCCGCCGCTCAGCTGGTGCGGGTACTTGTCGAGGTAGCGGTCGAGGTCGGGCAGGTGGACGCGGCGGAAGGCGGCGGCGATCCGGTCGGCGTGCTCGGCCTCGGCGATGCCGGCATTGACCAGCGGCTCGGCGACGGCGCGGTAGATGGTGAAGCGCGGGTTCAGCGCATCGAACGGGTTCTGGAACACGAGCTGCGCCTGGCGGCGGAACTCGCGTAGCGCCGGCCCCTTGAGCCCGCCCAGCGCCGCGCCGTCGAAGCTGATCGAGCCGGTGGTCGGCTCGACGAGCTTCAGCATCAGCCGGCCGAGCGTGGTCTTGCCGCAGCCCGATTCGCCGACGATCGCCACGGCGTCGCCGGCGCCGACCTCGAAGCTCACGCCATCGAGCGCGCGCACGACCGGCCGCGCGCGGCGCACGACCTCGCCCAGCGAGCGCGACACCGGGAAGTGCTTTACGACGTCGCGTACGCTGACGAGCGCTGCCATGTCACCGGATCCAGGGCGAAGGTGCGAAGGTGGTCGGCCTCGCCGTCGCGCAGGCAGGCCGAGACGTGGGCATTGCCGGCGCCGGCCCTGTCGGAGCCGATCGCGGCGGGCCGGGTGCTGCAGGCGGCGAGCGCGAACGGGCAGCGCGGCGTGAAGCGGCAGCCGGGCGGCGGGTCGGCGAGATCGGGCGGGCTGCCGGCGATCGGCACCAGCTCGAGCGCATCCGACATCAGGTCGGGAAAGGCGTTGCGCAGGCCCATCGTGTAGGGATGGCGCGGCCGGCCCAGCACCTCGCGCACCGGTCCGCTCTCGATCACCTGGCCGGCATACATCACCACCACCTCGTCGCACAGATAGGCGACGACGCTGATGTCGTGCGTCACCAGCACCATCGAGAGCTTCAGCCGTTGCTGCAGGGCACGCAGCGTGTCGAGGATCTGGCGCTGCACGATGACGTCGAGCGCCGTCACCGGCTCGTCGGCCAGCAGCAGGCTGGGCTCGAGCGCCAGCGCCATGGCGATGGCGGCGCGCTGGCGCATGCCGCCGGAGAACTGGTGCGGATAGTCTCGAAGCCGGTTCTCGCTCAGGCCGACCAGGTCGAACAGCTCGGCGGCGCGGGCGCGCGCCGCCGTCTTGCCGTGGCGGCCGCGCTTGGTCAGCACCTCGACGATCTGCGCGCCGACCGTGTAGACCGGATCGAGCGAGCTCATGGCAGATTGCGGCACGTAGGCGATGTCGCGCCACAGCAGCGGCCTGGTGTTGGTTTCGTCGATCGGCTTGCCCTTGAAGACGACGCGGCCGCCGGCACGCCGGCCGTTCTCGGCCAGCACGCCCATGATGGCGCGCACCGCGGTGGTCTTGCCGCAGCCCGATTCGCCCACCAGCCCGACGATGCGGCCCTCGGGGACGGCGAAGGACGCGCCGTCGACCGCGCGCACCGTGCCGCCGGCGGTGCCGTAGTGGATCTGCAGGCCGTCGACCTCGAGGATCATCGACCCACCGTCATCGTCCACGCAGCCTCGGCATGAAGACCTCCTCGTAGCCGCGGCTGATGAAGAAGCCGGCGACGACCACCAGGATGATGCAGATGCCGGGTGGCACGAACCAGGCGTACTGGCCGCGCGACAGCGCCTGCGAGGTGAAGGCATCCTGCAGCATCATGCCCCACGACACGCTGGTCGGATCGCCGAAGCCCAGGAAGTTGACGCTCGCCTCGGTGATGATCGCCCAGCCGATGGCAATGGCGGCATAGACGAAGCTCAGCGGCAGGATGTTGGGCGCGATGTGGACGAACAGGATGCGGGCGTGGCTCGCCCCGGTGACGCGTGCCGCCTCGACATAGGCGCGCTCGCGCAGGCTCAGCACCTGGCTGCGGATCACGCGCGCCGAGTTGGGCCACAGCAGCAGCGCCACGGCGAGCACGATGTTCGACGTGTCGGCGCCGAGGAAGCCGGTGAGCACGATGACGAAGGGCAGGAAGGGCAGCGACAGTGCCATGTCGGCGATGCGCATCAGCACCGCGTCCGTCGTGCCGCCGAAATAGCCGGCGACCAGGCCGACCACCGTGCCGACGGTGGCGACGATGATCGCCGCCGACAGGCCGACGGCGAGCGCGCTCCTCGTGCCGTGCACCAGCTGGGCATAGATGTCGCGGCCGAGATTGGTCGTGCCCAGCGGGAACTCGCCGCTCGGTCCGAGGTTTGCGGCGACCTTGCCGGCCTTGGTGAACAGGATCTCGAGCGGATCGACCGGCGCGAGCTGGTCGGCCAGCAGCGCCACCAGGGCGAACAGCACGTAGATCGTCAGGCCGGCGAAGGCGAACGGATCCTTGAGCGGCATCGCCGCCATGCGCCGCAGCACGGGCAGGATCGACTGTCCCCGGCCGCGGCGCGGCGCCGCGATCACGCCGGTCTCAGGCGCGTCGACCATGGCTCACCCGCGGATCCAGCACCATGTAGAGGAGGTCGGCGACGAAGTTCATCAGCGCCAGCACCAGGGCGATCATCAGGAAGGCGCCCTGCGCCAGCGGGTAGTCGTGCACCGAGACGGCCTGCACCAGCAGCCGGCCAATGCCCGGCCAGCTGAACACCGTCTCGATCACCACGTTGCCGCCCATCGACAGGCCGACGCCGAGCGCGAAGGCTGTGACCACCGGCAGCAGCGCATTGCGCGCGGCGTGGCCGATGACGATGCGCCATTCGGAGAGGCCCTTCATGCGTGCCATGGTGACGAACTCCTCGTGCATCACCTCGAGCATGTTGGAGCGCATGAGGAGGAGTGGCAGGCCCTGGAGATAGAGGGCGAGGGTGAGCGCCGGCAGGGCGAGATGGTGCAGGTAGTCGAGCGACAGCATGCGCTCCCAGTTGCTGTCGTAGGCGAGCCCGGGGCTCGAGGCGCCGCCCGACGGGAACCAGCCGGCGTTGAACGACAGCAGGGCGAGCAGCACCATGCCGATCCAGAACTCGGGCGCGGCGCGGGTCGCCAGCACCACGGGCACGGCGACGCGCTCGATCCAGCTGCCGCGCCTCCAGGCGAGCCAGGCGCCGGCCAGCACGCCGAAGATGTAGGCGACGATCAGCGAGGTGAGGGTGAGCACGATCGAGTTGGGAAGCACCTCGAGCAGGATGGTGGTGACCGGCCGGCGCTGGAAGAACGACAGCCCCATCTCGCCCTGCAGCAGGTTGCCGAGATAGATGAAGTATTGCTGCCACATCGGCCTATCGAGCCCGAACTGCTCGAGCATCGCCTGCTGCTGGTCGGCGTTCAGGTTCTCGTTGATGAAGGCGGCGAGCGGCGTGCCCGGCATCAGGCGGAACATGAAGAACAGGATGGTGGTGACCGCGAGCAGCGCCAGCGCGTTGTGCGCGAAGCGCTCGACGACGAGCCTCATGGCGACACGCCACCTTTCCTCCTCTCCCCCGTCAGGGGGAGAGGTTGGGTGAGGGGATTACGCACGTCGCAGCCCCCTCACCTAGCCTCTCCCCCTAGCGGGGGAGAGGAACATGAAGGTATGAGCTGAATTGTTCATCTCACTCCGTCGTCAGCTTTTCCGACTTGCCGACCGGGTAGTAGAGCTTGCCGCCGACGAGGCGGTAGCCTGCGGTCTGCAGGATCTTCTTCGCATCGGCGAGGCCGGTCTTGAACTCGTCGACGCTGGGGTCGTGCCAGAACTTCAGCACCGGCGAGACGTGGCTGTTGGCCGGGATGGCGTAATCCTGCCAGGCGGCCGATACCATCAGGCGGCGGTCGATGGCGATCGAGAGCGCGCGGCGGAAGGCGACGTCGTCGAACGGCGGCCGGCGGTTGTTGAAGGCGACGTACTCGAAGCCGATGTCGACCTCGCTGCGGATGGCGAAGTCGGGGTTGTCCTTGGCGAACTTGGTCAGCACCTCGGGATCGCCGTTGAACATGCCGAGGAAGTTGAGCTCGCCGCGCTTCAGCATGCCGAGCGTCGCCTCGGCGTTGGGCACGATGCGCATGATCCAGCGCTCGACCTTGGGTGCCGAGAAGTGCTCGCCGTTGCGCTCCAGCAGGATCTCCTCCGTCGGCTTCCAGCGCACCAGCTTGAACGGGCCGGAGCCGATCTTGGAAACCTCCTTGAGCTGCTCGGCGGTCTCCGGCTTGCCCTCGAGGTCCTTCAGCACCGGCTCCCAGATGTGCTTGGGAATCAGGTTGATCTTGGAGAGCGAGGCGGTGAGGAACGTGGTGTTGGGCTGCTTGAGCTTGAAGCGCAGGCCCTGCTCGCCGACCTTCTCCATCTCGGCTATGTCGGTGACGAACGGCCGGTACATCGGCGCCTTGGTGCCGGCCGGTGCCTGGAACGAGAAGATCACGTCGTCGACCGTCACCGGCTTGCCGTCGTGCCATTTCATGCCGGCGCGCAGCTTGATCTCGACGGTCTTGTCGTCGATCCAGGTCACGGTCTCGGCCGCCCATGGCCTCGGCAGGCCGTCCGGGCCGATGCGCATGACCCGGTCCCAGATCAGGTCGTAGACCCAGCTGTCGACCGCGCCGCCGATATAGAGCGGGTTGGTGGCGTTGATCACCTCGTTGCTGTTGATGATCAGGTCCTTCTGCGCGCCCAGCGGCTGGATGTTCATGAAGGTCCAGATGTTGCGGATGCCGATGCCGCTCTGGTTGACGACGGTGTCTTCCTTGAACACCGCCTTGTTGAAGGCCAGCGGGTATTTCGGATGCACGAGGAACGCCTGCGGCTGATCGCGGTTGATGATCTGCTGCATGGCGTAGGCGGTCTTGCGCCGCTCCTCGGGGTCGAGCTGGGTGCGCTGCTTCTCGGCGAGCTTGTCGTACTCGGGATTTTTGTAGCCGATGAAGTTGTAGCCCTTCTCGGCGTAGCTCGAATGATAGAGGCTGTAGAGGAACTCGTCGGGGTCGCTGCGCTCGGGCCGGCCGACCATGCGCCATGTCGTGGTGTCCCACTTGTCGCGGCTGAACCAGATCAGCTGGGTCTGCTGCTGGCGCTGCAGCGGCTTGACCTCGACGTCGAGCCCGAGCTGGCGCCATTGCTGGGCGATCAGCTGCGCCGCCTGGTAGTGCTGCGGCAGCGCCGCCTGCGGCCAGGTGTAGAGGTTGAGCTTGCGGACCTTCTCGGTCGGACCCTGGGCCGACGCCGTCGCGGCGGCCGCCAGGACGGCCAGCCCGGCGAGAGCGGCCGCCAGTATCCTCTTTGCCGGGAGCGCGCCACTCCGTGGCGCATCTTCGTTCGAGTTTCGACGCCGCACGAGCGCCACGGAGTGGCGCGCTCCCGGCCAGCCAAAAAGCTTGTTCATGACGCCTCCTTCATTCTGGCGAGGCGTGCCTCGCGCGTGTAGCGGTTCTCCGGTACGCGTAAGCCCAGATGCTCCCTGAGCGTCGTGCCCTCGTAGTCGGTGCGGAAGATGCCGCGCCGCTGCAGCTCGGGCACGACCAGGCGGCAGAAATCCTCGAACGGCCTGGGATAGTGGTTGCACACCACGTTGAAGCCGTCGGCCGCCTCCTGCTCGAGCCAGGTCTGCATCTCGTCGGCCATGTACTCGGGCGTCCCGACCAGCACGCGATGGCCGGTGCCGGCCGCGGTGTGGCGCGCGATCTGGCGCAGGGTCATGTTGCCCTCGCGCGCCGTGCGCACCACCAGCGCCTGGCGCGCCTTGGCGGCGTTGCTGGGCGGCAGCTCGGGCAGCGGCCCGTCGAGCGGGTACTTCGAAAGATCGAGCCCGCCCGAGATGTGCGACAGCGACTGCAGCGCCACGTCGTCGGGCATCAGCGACTGCAGGTACTCGTAGGCCTCGCGCGCCTCGCCCATGGTGTGGCCGAGCACCGGCGTCAGGCCCGGCATGATCTTGATGTCGTCGGGCGCGCGGCCATAGCGCGTCGCGCGCCGCTTGATGTCGGCATAGAATGCCTTGGCCTCGTCGATCCTGGTCTGGGCGGTGAACACCACGTCGGCGGTGCGGGCGGCGAGCTCGCGACCGGCCTCCGACGAGCCCGCCTGCGCCACCACCGGCCAGCCCTGCGGCGAGCGCGTGATGTTGAGCGGACCCTTGACCCTGAAATGCTTGCCGACGTGATCGAGGAAGTGGACCTTGTCGCGGTCCATGTAGACGCCGCTCTTCTTGTCGCGCGGCAGGCCGTCGTCTTCCCAGCTGTCCCACAGGCCGGTGACGACCTCGTAGAACTCGGCGGCACGCTCGTAGCGCTCGGCATGGGCGAGATGCTCGTCGAAGCCGAAATTCTCCGACTCGTCCTCGATCTGCGAGGTCACCAGGTTCCAGCCGGCACGCCCGCCGCTGATATGGTCGATCGAGGCGAAACGGCGGGCGATGTTGTAGGGCTCGTTGTAGGTCGTGGTCGCCGTCGCCACCAGGCCGATGCGGCTGGTCACCGCGGCGAGCGCGGCCAGCGTCGCCGTCGGCTCGAGCTTGACGGTGCGCGACAGCTTGGCCCGCGTGCGCTCGCCGCGCGCCAGCGCGCGGCTGCCGGCGACACCCACCGTGTCCTGGAAGAAGATGGTGTCGAGCTTCGCCGCCTCGGCGACCTGCGTGATGTGGGCGTAGAGCTGGAAATCCATGTCGGCGGTGACCAACGCATCGGGATGGCGCCAGCCCGCCAGATGGTTGCCGGGCACGCTGAAGAACCCGCCGAGATGAAGCTGCCTCTTCATCAGCAACCCCCAACGCGAAAGCTGTCGGCATGGAAGCAGCTCATGGCGGGGCGCGCGCTACTCATGGGCGCTGACCTTGGTGATGCTCCAAGCATAATCCTCATCCTGAGGAGCGCCCGAAGGGCGCGTCTCGAAGGATGGGCAGCACAGGAAATGGTGAAACAGCCCGGGTTGCAGCACCTGCCGCGTCGCCGACCCTTCGAGACGCGGCCCTCTGGGCCGCTCCTCAGGGTGAGGTCCCTTTGTAAGTCAGCGCCTATGAGTGCGCCACTGATGGCGGAGTAAACTCCGCCAAAGTGGCGCGTCTTCTGTGTGATCGACAATGATCGCACTACCTTGGCGGAGCTTACTCCGCCACCAGTGGCGCGCCTCTGGCGCATATCAGTCATTGGACGCCGCCGCGCTGACGTGGACCGTGCGGCGCTTCTCGACGTGGATGTTCGGCGGGATCGGCACGCCGAGATTCTCGCGGAACGTCCTGCCTTCGTACTCGGTGCGGAAGATGCCGCGGCGCTGCAGCTCGGGGATGACCAGCATCACCCATTCCTCGAGCGGCTTGGGATAGTGCGGGAAGAGAAGGTTGAAGCCGTCGCAGGCGCCGGCCTCGAGCCAGGCCTGCATGTCGTCGGCCAGCGACTTCGGCGTGCCGTAGAGCACGCGATGGGCCTGGCTCATGGCGAGCACGCGGCCGATCTGGCGGATCGTCATGCCGCGCTTGCCCATGGCGATGATCATCTCCTGGCGGGCGCGCGCGGCATTGCTGGGCTTCAGCTCGGGCAGCGGGCCGTCGGGGTCGCAGGCGAAGATGTCGACGCCGCCCGCCAGGCGCGCGACGCCGGCGATGCCGACGCCGTCGTCGACCATGCCGCGCAGCTCCTCGTACTTGTCCTGCGCCTCGGCCTCGGTGCGGCCGACGATCGGCATGATGCCGGGAAAGATGCGGATGTGGTCCGGCCCGCGATCGTACTTGTCCATGCGCCGATGCATCTCGTTGCAGAAGGCCTGGCCTTCCTCGATCGTCGTCTGGGCGGTGAAGACCATCTCGGCCGTGCGGGCGGCGAGCTCCATGCCGACGTCGGACGATCCGGCCTGCGCCACCACCGGCCGGCCCTGCGGCGAGCGCGCGACGTTGAGCGGCCCGCGCACGGTGAAGTGCCGGCCCTTGTGCCGCAGGATGTGCATCTTGTCGTAGTCGAACCAGACGCCGCTTTCCTTGTCGCGCAGGAAGGCGTCGTCCTCCCAGCTGTCCCACAGGCCGACCACGACGTCGTGGAACTCATCGGCGCGGTCGTAGCGCTCGGCGTGCTCGAAATGCGCGTCGCGGCCGAAATTGACCGCCTCGTCCTCGGCCTGCGAGGTCACCAGGTTCCAGCCGGCGCGGCCGCCGCTGATGTGGTCGATGGTGAGGAAGCGCCGTGCGACGTTGTACGGCTCGTTGTAGGAGGTCGTGCAGGTCGACACGAGGCCGATGCGGCTGGTGACGGCGGCCAGGGCCGCGATGGCGCTCATCGGCTCGATATGCGCCTGGCGGCCGTTCTTCACCCGGAACGGTTTGGCGCCATAAGCGGCAGTGCTGCCCGGAATCGCGACGCTGTCCTGGAAGAACATGCAATCGAGCTTGCCGTGCTCGGCCACGCGCGCCATCTCGGCGAGCAGCCGGAAGTCGAGATCCGTCTCGCAGATGGCATCGGGATGGCGCCATCCCGTGGGGTGGCACCCGGGAACGCTGAAGAAAGCACCAAAGCGCAACTGACGCCTGGTCGTTGCCATGGACTCACCGTCGCTGGATCTGACGGAAGCTTAGGCAACTCGCGTGCCGAAAGGCAAGGCGAGGGGGATCGCGATCTCATTGCTGGGAGCGCGCCACTCCAGTGGCGCACTCATGCTTGCCCAACCGAAGAGGCGCCACTGGAGTGGCGCGCTCCCAGCGAAAGAATGAATCAATGCACCGGATCGAGCACCACGACCGGAATCTCGCGGTCGCCGGCCTTTTTCTGGTAGTCGTCGTAGGGCGGCCAGAAAACGGCGGCGTCCTTCCACAGCCTGGCGCGCTCCTCACCCTGGGCGGTGCGGGCCCTGGCCCGCATCTTTGCCGTGCCGACCTGGATCTCGACGTCTGGGTTGGCCAGCAGGTTGCGATACCAGCCGGGATGCTCCGGCGCGCCGCCCTTCGAGGCGACGATGTAGTAGCTGTCGCCGGTGCGGCCGTAGAACAACGGGAACAGGAACTTCTGCCCCGACTTGCGCCCGGTCGTGATCAGCAGCAGCGAGGGCACCTCCCGTGGCGGCAGGTTGGGCAGGCTGATCGTGTACATGTGCCCTTCCTTGCCGCCGCTCGAGAGATACTTGTCGACGTGATCGACCATCCACTTCGGCATGTTGGGGGCGAGCTTGGCTTCGCTCATGACTGTCTCCTCAAGTCGGCAGCCGCGTCGACTGCCAGGTTACCATCTGCCAACGCCCGTTGCGTCTGGCGTAGACATCGGTGAAGCGCACGCCGAAAGCGAGCGGCGATCCGTTGGCCGTGACCTCGATCTGGGCGATCCCGGTCAGCACCACGGCGTCGCCGAGATCCTGCGCCTTCACCTCGGACGGCTCGACCCCCGTATAGACGGTGGCGCCCGACACCATGGCGTCGATCAGGGATCGCTTGGTGTCGAGGCGGGCCGAGGAATGCGCATAGACCAGGTCGTCGGCCAGCAGGCTCTCGAGCGTCGCGATGTCCTTGGCCGCCATCGCCTGCATGCGTTTCCTGTCGAGGTCGATGATCATCTGTCCGTTGTCAGCCATATCGGTCTCCCCTCGTCGGCTTGCAAGGCCCCGCCATCTCGGGCCACGTCATTCGTAGTTGAGCTTCAGGCCCGGTGTCGGCCACTGCATCGTGCCGAGCCGGCCGGAATCGGACAGCGTGATGTAGGCGGTGCGCCGGTCGGCGCCGCCGAAGCAGATGTTGGTCGGATAGATGTCGGGCATCTTGACCTCGCGGACGATCGCGCCGGCGGGCGAGATCTCGGTGATCATGCCGGTGGTGAGCGTTGCCACGGCGATGTTGCCGTTCTCCAGCACCGCCAGGCTGTCGAAGCGGGCGGGACCGGGCATGCCGGCGATCACGCGGCCGCCGTGCGGCGCATGGCCGGTCGGCTTGCGCAGCACGCCCGGCCCTTCGACGTCGAAGGCCCACAGCCGCGCCCCCTCGGTGTCGGCGACGTACAGCGTCTTGCCGTCGGGCGACAGGCTGCAGCCGTTCGGGCTCAGCATCGGATAGGCCAGGGTCACGATCTTCGAGCCGTCGGGCAGGGCGTAGTAGACGCCGCCGTGATCGCGGTGGCGCGCGTAGCGCTTGCCGAGATCGGTGAAGTAGAAGCCGCCCTGCTTGTCGAACACGAGATCGTTCGGGGCCGACAGGTTGTGGCCGTCGCACGCGGTGTAGAGCGTGGTGACCGCGCCGGTCGCGCGGTCGAGCCGCTGGACCGCGCCGTGCTTGTAGTCCGGATGCGGGCCAACGCCCATCGACGAGCCCTCGACATAGCGGCTGCCGCCGTTGTTGCAGAGATAGAGCGCGCCGTCGGGCCCGACCGCGAGACCGTTCGGCCCGCCACCGGTCGCCGAGAACAGCGACACCTTGCCGTCCGCCGTCACGCGCGAGCAGCGGTTGTTGCGGATCTCCGTCAGGATCACCGAGCCGTCGGGCATCGCGACCGGCCCCTCGGGAAAGCCGAGCCCCGTCGCCAGGATGCGTACCTCTGCCATGCGTCTTCTCCCTTTCACGTCGTTGGCGACAGATCAGGCGCCCGCCGGCCCCGTGTCAATGTGCTAGACAAGGGCAATGTCGAGGGACGATTTCGGCCTGCCCGAGCTTGGCGCCGGCGAGGCGGCACACTTCTTCAGCATCTCGCCTGCGACCCCGCTGGAGTGCCTGTCGGCGCGCTTCCGCCGGCATGCCTACGCACCGCACACGCACGACTCGTTCGTGGTCGGCACGATCGTCGCGGGGTGCGAGACCTTCATGATCGGCGGCAGGCGCCACTATGCCGGGCCAGGGGATCTCTGCCTGATCGCGCCCGGCGTCGTTCACGATGGCCAGCCGGCCGGCGACGGCTATGCCTATCGGATCAGCTACCCGACCGTCGACTACCTGCTCGATGTGGCGGCCGACGCGGCCGGACGCCGGCGGCCGGGGACGCCGTCCTTTCCCGCCCCGATCGTTCGCGATCCCGAGCTGGCGCGGATGCTCGTCGCGGGACACGGCCTTGCCGAGCGGCACGGCAACTCGCTCGAGGCCGACGAGTTGCTTCTGCGGTTCTTCGGGCGGCTGCTGTCGCGCTACGGCGACACTGCAGGTCCCGTTGCCGCGGCACCCGGCGAGACTGGCCCCGTGGCGCGTGCCCTGGACTACCTCGACGCGCATTTCGCCGACGCGATCGACCTCGTCACCCTGGCCGGCGTCGCCGGCATCCCGCGGACACGGTTGATCAGGGCGTTCGACCGGCAAACGGGATTGACGCCGCACTCCTGGCTGACCGACCGGCGCGTGCGGCACGCCCGCGTGATGCTGTCCCGGGGCACGGCGCCGGCCGCCGTTGCCGCCGCGTGCGGGTTCTATGATCAGAGCCATCTCAACCGGGCCTTCAAGGCCCGCATCGGCGTCGCCCCCGGCGCGTTTCAGGCCGGGCACCGGCACAACCGGACGCACTGACGCGGCCCTGCGGACCTGGTGGAGTGGAGCGTGTCACTCCCTTGGTTGGGCGCCAGCTTTTCGGTTCTCCTCCCCAGCGAAGCTCCTACGGAGTGGACAGATCTCAGGTTCGGGCTCACCGAAATGGGAGAAGACGTTCATGAGTCCTCTCCGCCCGCTTAGCGGGGGGAGAGGAAGGGGCCCCACGCGAAGCGTGGGGGAGGAGAGGTGGGTGGTTGCGACACCATCGATGCTGGATGACCCTATGACCCACCTCTCCTAGCCTCTCCCCCCGCTTCGCGGGCGGAGAGGAACATGAGTGGTCCACTCCGTAGCAGCTTTGCTGGGAGGAGAACCGAAAGGCCGCGCTTGTGCTTGGGCAAGGTGCCTCGGTCCAGAAGAGCATGAGCGCCATGGAGATCGCGCGGCGCCCGCGCGTCACTTTTGTCCAAGCCTGGCCGCGCTCGATCGCCCACATGGGAGCGGTGCAATCGACCCGAGCAAGCGCAGGCCCCCTCATGCCCGACAGGCCGACCGGCAAATCACCGCACGAGTCGTCGCGACCCTGCCGGCCATGGCGGCGGCGACGCCGTTTGCCTTCCTGCTCGGCGCGCTGGCGACCGACAAGGGGTTGTCGACCTTGGAGACCGGGCTGATGTCGGCGCTGGTGTTCGCCGGCAGCGCGCAGTTCATCGTGCTCGATACCTGGCAGTCGCCGGCGCCGTGGCTGCTGGTCGGGCTGGTGACCTTCGTCGTCAATTTCCGCCACGTCTTCATGAGCGCCTCGGTCCTGAGGCACATGGGCTCGTTCTCGCCCGGCGCGCGCTGCGCCGCGCTGCTCTTCCTGGCCGACGAGAACTGGGCATTTGCCGAGGCGAGGGCCGCGCGCGGGCGGCTGACCGTGGCCTACTACGCCGGGCTGTCGGGCTTCTTCTATCTCAACTGGGTGGTCTCGACCGTGGCCGGTGCCTATGTCGGCCGGCTGATCCGCGATCCGCGCGCCTGGGGCTTCGACTTCGCCTTCATCGCCATCTTCATCGGCCTGATCGTCGGCTTTCGCAGCCGTCCGGGCTTCGTCGTCACCGTGACGGCGAGCGCGGGGACGGCGACGCTGGTGCATCTGATCCAGCCGGGGCCGCTGTCGATCGCCCTCGGGGCGGCGGCGGGAGTCCTTGCCGCAGCGATCGCGGCCGGGCCCGCCGGGGCGCGGCGATGAGCGCAGACACCCTGGCAGCGATCGCCGCGATGTCGCTCGCGACCATCGCCACCCGGTTCGCCGGCCTGATCGTGCCGGCGGGCTTCGCGCGACGCGGCCGGCTCGAGGCGGCGTTCGAGGCGATGCCGGTGGCCGTCCTCGCGGCCATCATCGCGCCGACCGTGCTGGCGACAGGCTGGCCGGAAACCGCGGCGGCGCTGATCACGCTGATCGTCGCCTGGCGGTCGCCGCTGATCGCCGTCGTCGTCGCGGGAGTGGCCTCGGCGGCAGCTTTGCGCGCGCTGGCGCCGATGCTGTGAGAGCACTTGTGCTGTGAGGGCACCGGTTGACGGGGCCGGTCACGCCTTTAACGTGTGCGCCCGCCGCCACCAGGAGGACGTCCCATGGCGAAACGATCGAATACGGCCAGCAGGCGCGCCCGCGCCTGCCAGGCGCTGATGGACAAGGTGCATGCCATCACCGCAACGGAAGGCATCAACCCGTCGACCCTGCATGCCATCAAGCTCAGGCTGGTCGCCCTGGCCAATCGCGCCGACCTGTTCCCGCTGGACGATTTCGCCATGCCGGTCGCCGAGGGCCGCACGCATCCCCTGCTGGTCGAGGACAATGACGGTCATGGCCTCTACCTGACCATCAGCCTGCCCGGCAAGGAGGCGGCGGCGCACGACCACGGGATCTGGTGCGCCAACGCCGTCATCTCGGGTCGCGAGCGGCACGACTTCTATCGCCGCGTCGACGACGGCAGGCAGGCCGGGCGCGCCGAGGTCGTCAAGGTGGGCGAGGTGATGGTCGCACCGGGCAGCGGCATGGTGATGGCGGATCACGACATCCATGCCACCGAGGTGGTGAGCGACCACCCGGCGATCGGCCTCGCGCTCTACGGCTATGCCCTGACGCGCTTTCCCTCGGTTGCCTGGTTCCATCCCGATCTCATGTCGGTGCGCGCGACGGCGTCGCGCCGCCACGCCGGTGTCGCACGATGAGCGAAGGACAGAGCGTGTTCCGCGTCACCGTGCGCAACAGCGAGCGGACGATCGATTGTCCGTCCGATCGCACCATCCTGCAGGCCGCGATCGCCGCCGGCATCGACTATCCCTATGCCTGCGCCACCGGAAACTGCGCGACCTGCATCTCGAAGCTCGAGACGGGCGAGGTCGCGCTGCTGCCGCGCGCCGACGCGGCGCTGGGCGAGGCGCAGCGCCAGGCCGGCCTGACGCTCGCCTGCCGCGCCCGGCCGCGGAGCGACGTCACGATCAGCTGGGTGGCGCGGACCGGCGGCTGATTGCGGCACACCATTCGAGGAGCTCCATGCAGATCGGCTTCAACCTGCCCAACTCCGGGCCTGTCTCGCCCGTCGAGACCATGACGGAGATCGCCGCTGCGGGCGAGGCGATGGGTTTCGATTACCTGACCCTGACCGACCACGTGGTGCTGCCGAACCTCAAGGTGCCCGGCTATCCCTACTCGGAGAGCGGCGAGTTCTACGAGGCCGATCCGATCGAGCGGCACGAGCAGCTGATCGCCATGGCCTTCATCGCCGCCAGGACGAGCCGCATCCGGCTGGTCGCCGCGGTGATGGTGGTGCCGCATCGGCCGGCCGTGCTCGCCGCCAAGATGCTGGCCACGCTCGACGTGCTGTCGGGTGGGCGGCTGGTCGTCGGCATCGGTGCCGGCTGGCTGAAGGCCGAGTTCGATGCCGTGGTCCACACGCCGTTCGCCGAGCGCGGCACGGTGACCGACGAGTACATCGATGCCTTCCGCGTCCTGTGGACGGAGGCGCAGCCGAGCTTCGCCGGCAAGTACACCCGTTTCGCCGGCATCGTGCTCGAGCCCAAGCCGGTGCAGCGTCCCCATCCGCCGATCTGGGTGGGCGGCGAGAGCGGCCCCTCGGTGCGCCGCGCCGCCCGCGTCGGCGACCTGTGGTACCCGATCGGCAGCAACAACCAGCATCTGCTCGATACGTTGCCGCGCCTCGAGGCAGGCATTGCCCGGCTGCGCAAGGCCACCGCCGCCGCCGGACGCGACCCGGCCGCCGTGCAGGTCGGCTATCGCGTCAAGCGCTACGGCAGCGCGGTGCCGCCGCTCGCCTCGGATGGCGGAAGGCGGCTGTTCTCGGGCAGCGAGGCCGACATTCTGGCCGACCTGCGCGCCCTGCAGGGTCTCGGCGTCAGCGCCATCGACATCGATTTCGGCCGTCCAACGGCGGCCGCGATGATCGCCGAGATGCGCCGCTTCAAGGCGGCCGTCATCGACCGGATGTGAGGGGCGCTCCGCGCCCCCCTCCTGTCATCCTGAGCGCAGCGAAGGATCTCATCGCCAGAAGTTCCAGAGTACACTGGTACTACACGGCGATGAGGTCCTTCGCTCTGCTCAGGACGACAGAAAAGTTCGCGGTAGCGACCTCATCAATCGCCAAAAATCGACTACCGAGAAAGTCACAGGCTCTCAGCATGAGGTGGGACAGGGTCGAGACGTGCATATTGTCGATCGTCGGGCACGCAAGAATGTTCTCATGCCAGAGAAGCCGCGCGCAGCGCACCGCCGCGTTGCCAGGGCCGCGCCGCGCTCCTAGAGTCGAGGTCGGCTCGCGAGGCAGGACCGATGGAACACAGGCTTGCGGCGGTTCTCGCCGCAGACATGGTCGGTTACAGCCGGCTGATGGAGATCGATGAGCGGGGTACGCTGGCCCGCCTGCGGGCTCATCGTATCGAGCTGATCGATCCGGCGGTCGCCAAGAACCAGGGGCGTATCATCAAGACGACCGGCGACGGCATGCTGGTCGAGTTCCAGAGCGTGACCGACGCAGTCAGGTGTGCCGTCGAGATCCAGGAGCGCATGGGTCGGCGCAATGCCGACGTGCCGGACGGCCGGCGCATCGAGTTTCGCATCGGCATCAATCTCGGCGACATCATCTTCGATGATGGCGACATCTATGGCGACGGGGTCAACATCGCCGCCCGGGTCGAGCAGCTCGCCGATGTCGGCGGAATTTGCGTCACCGCGGCGGTCCACGGCCAGGTCGACGGTCGCCTCGATATCGCTTTCGAGGATCTGGGCGAGAAGCTCCTGAAGAACATCAGCCGGCCAGTGCGGCTCTACCGCATCGTCGGCGACCTCGCCGAACCGGGGCGCGCCGCCGCGCAGGCGGCGCCGGGCGTGCACAAGGTCGCGGTGAGCAAGCCCACGATCGCCGTGCTGCCGTTCGCCAACATGAGCGGCGACCCCGAGCAGGAGTTCTTTGCCGACGGCCTCACCGAGGACATCCTGACCGAGCTCAGCCGGCGTCGCGAGCTGTTCGTGATCTCGCGCACCTCGACCTTCGTCTACAAGGGCCAGGCGGCGAACCTGCGCGAGGTCGCCCAGAAGCTGGGGGCCCGCTATCTCGTCGAGGGCAGCGTGCGCAAGGCGGGCGACCGCGTGCGCATCACGGTTCAGCTGATCGACACGGCGAGCGATGCCCACATCTGGGCCGAGCGCTTCGACCGCAAGCTCGACGACGTGTTCGCCATCCAGGACGAGATCACCTCGTCGATCGTCGCGATCCTGCCCGGCCGCCTCGAGGCGGCGCAGCAGGACCAGGTCGCGCGCATGAAGCCCTCCAGCATGGCGGCCTACGAGTGCGTGCTGGCCGCCAAGGTCCTGCATCACCGCAGCACGCGGGAGGACAACGCCGAGGCCCAGAAGCTGATCGCCCGGGCGCTGGCGCTCGATCCCGACTACGCCCACGCCCGCGCCTGGCGCGGCTGCATCCTCGGCCAGGCCTGGGGCTACGGCTGGTGCGAGGACCGGGAAGCGACCTTCAACGAGGTGGTGTTCGAGTGCGACAAGGCGATGGCGCTCGATGACAACGATGCCGACGTTCATCGCATCCTGGCGGCCGTCGCCATCACCCGCAGCGACATGACGCGCGCCCGCTTTCACCAGGATCGGGCCCTGGCATTGAACCCCAACTACGACCTGGTGGTCGTCCAGATGGGCGAGCTGTTCACCTGGCTCGGCCGGTCCGAGGAAGGGGTCGAATGGATTCGCAGGGCGATGGCCATCTCGGCAAGGCCCATTTCGTCGGCCGGCAGTACGGCCAGGCGATCGAGGCCTTCATGCATCTCTCGGCAATGGACGCCCAGCAGCACGCCTTCGTCGCGGCCTGCCATGGCTGGCTGGGCGACCGGACCGCGGCGTCCGCGCACGTCGCCCGGGTGCGCGAGCTCGATCCCGCCTTGGACACGCCGGCGCTGCTGGCGACGATGCACTACGCCAACGACGCCGACCTGCAGCATCTCCGAGAAGGATTGGCGAAGGCGGGATTCTAGATCGCCCTTGCCCATCGGTCCGACTTCGTCGAGCGCGCCGATCTCGCCGAGGAATTCGCCGGCATCGTGCGCATTGAAAGGACGGTCGAGGCTGGTACTGCCGATTGCAACGCTCGTGTGAAGCGGTTCACAATGAAAGCGCTGGAAGGGGGCGGCCAAGCGGTGATGATCACCAAGGGTCCTGTGCGGAGACCAGTGGCCCGCGGAGCAGCTGCGACAGGTGCAGGAACCGGGTTGACGGCGCAGGAGCTGGTTCGCCGCCATCCCTTCTTCTCGTCGTTGGCGCCACCCGAAAGCAAGGTACTGCTGCGCCACATGGTGGTGAAGCGCGCCGCCGCCGGCGAGGTGCTGTTCCACAGGGAAGAGCCCGGCGATGGGCTCTACGCGATCTTGTCGGGCCGCATTGCCTTCACGGTCGGATCGCCGGAGGGCAAGGAGCTCATCCTGAACGTGCTGGGTCCCGGCGAGTTCTTCGGCGAGATCGCCCTGCTCGACGGCAAGGGCCGCTCGGCGTCGGCGGTGGCGCGCGATCCCGCCGAGCTGGCCTTCATCGGCCGCGCGGATTTCCTCGACTTCCTGGGTCGCCGGCCGGAGGCGATGCTGCGCATCATCGAGCTCCTCTGCGCCCGCCTGCGACGCGCCACCGACTACATCGAGGATTCGGCTTTCCTCGATCTGCCGGCGCGATTGTCCAAGAGCCTCGCTACGGCGACCATCCGCATTTCCCAGGAAGAGCTGGCCGCGATGCTCGGCGTGTCGCGCGAGCGGGTGAATCGGCAACTGGCCGTGTGGTGCGATCTCGGCATCCTCGAGCAGGGGCGGGGCCGCGTCGTGGTGCGCGACGAGGGGGCACTCGCCCGGATGGCCAATGGGATGCCGTGACAGCGGGACGACACGGGCGGCAGCCGTGATCGTCACCGAGGCGCGCAGCAGAGAAGTTAGTTCAGCGTAGAGTGGCGTAGATCACATTATGTGAAAGGACCGACCACTATCCTGAAAGCAAGGCACACAGGCTGGGGAGATCAGGGGTTGTCCTTTCGCGGAGAGTAGCAGCGGTATCGGCCGGCGTTCGCGCGGGCCAGGGAAGCGGCGCGGTACCGTACGTTGGAGTCAATCCGAGCCGGATGCTGCATCGCCATGGCAAATCGACCTCGTCGACTCTCAGTCATCCTTCACGCCGACCTCTCCGGCTACGTCCGCCTGATGGAGGGCGGCGAGGACCGAACGGTCGACCGTCTCAAGACCGTGCGGTCCGAGGTCTGGCGGCCGGCGCTCGAGACGGGAGGAGGGGCCGTGGTGAACATCGAGGGCGATTCGGTCCTGGCCGAGTTCGGATCGGCGCTCGCCGCCGTCGCGACGGCGATCGACATCCAGGAGCGCATGGCGTCGTTCAACGGCATGCTCGCCTGCATCTCGGCGAGGTGATCGTCGACGACGAGACCAACAGCATCTTCGGCGACGGCGTCAACCTCGCGGCCCGCATCCAGGCCATGGCCGATCCCGGGGGGATCGCGGTGTCGCGTGCGCTGCGCGACATCGCCGAGGTGCGCACCGAGTACGACTTCGTCGACGGCGGCGAGCATCGGGCAAAGAACGTCAGCCGTCCATTGCAGATCTACCATGTCCGGTCCCGCGTGGGATCGATGCAGACCACCACCACCATCGTTCCGCAGGCGATCCTGCGCTTCCATGGGATCGATCATGCCGGCAAGAAGTATGCTTTCGACGTCGACCTCGACAGGTTGATGACCCGGCGCCAGGGGCTGGTGCTCGGGCGGGACGTCGACCAGTGCGACATCGTCGTTGCCCATTCGACGGTGTCGCGACGCCATGCCCGGCTGGTTTTCGCCTCGGGCGCGCTGCTGCTCGAGGATCTCAAATCGACCAACGGCACGGCGGTGGATGGCGTGGCAGTCCGCCCCGGAACGCCGCGCTCCATCCAGGCCGGTGCCAGGCTCACCCTCGGCGAGGTCGACCTGTCGGTCGGCGGAGAGTGAAATGAGGCGGGGGACGCCCTGGAACCGGCTCCCGTCGAAGCAGCGGTGCAGCACCGTGCGGTCCTGAATGTCGGGCGTCTCCGAAAGGGCCGACATGGCGCAGGGCGCGCTGCGTGGCGTGCTGCCGGCCGGCACGGAGCTGCGTGGCTACGAGATGACGGGCATCCTGGGCCAGGGCGCGTTCGGCATCACCTACCGGGCGCGCGACCTCACGCTGCACCGCGACGTTGCCATCAAGGAGTACCTGCCGACGACCCTTGCCCTGCGTGAGGGGCACACGACCGTCGTGCCGCGCTCGCCCGAGCACGCCGAGCAGTTCGCCTGGGGGCGCGAGCGCTTCCTCGAGGAGGCCCGAACCCTGGCGCGGCTCGATCTCACGACGGCGATCGTGCGCGTCTACGACTTCCTCGAGGCCAATGGCACTGCCTACATGATCATGGCGCTGGTCGAGGGCGAGACGCTCGGCAAGCGCCTGCAGCGCGAGCAGCGCCTGGGGCCGGAGGCGATCGAGCAGCTGTTGTTCCCGCTGCTCGACGGGCTCGAGGAGGTGCACGCGGTGGGCTTCCTGCACCGCGACATCAAGCCGGCCAACATCATGGTCGACGAGAAGGGTGACCCGACGCTGATCGATTTCGGCGCCTCGCGCGCGGCGATGGCGCAGCGCACCACGACCATGACGGCGATCTTCACGCCGGGTTACGCGGCGACGGAACAGTTCACCTCGGTCCGGCTCGGGCCGTGGAGCGACATCCACGGTCTCGCCGCCACGCTGTATCACGCCATCACCGGCCACACGCCACCGAGCGCCATCGAGCGCATCATGAAGGACACCTGCGTGCCGCTCGTCCAGCTGCGGCCGGAGGGGTTTGCGCCGGCCCTGCTGGCCGGCATCGACGCCGGGCTGGCGGTGCGGGCCGAGGACCGGCCGCAGAGCATCGCCGACTGGCGCTCCCTGCTGCGCGGCGAGGATCCGGCGTCGACCGGCGGCGAGGCGACCCGCGTCGTGCGCCGGCCGGGACGCTTGGCGCGCGCGGCGAGGCGCACCCTGGGCGGTCGCGTCGGCCCCCGGACGATGGCGGCGATCGCCGCGGCGATGCTGCTGCTGGCCGCCGGGGGATACCTGGCGTTCCGCAGCGATGCGCCGACGCTTGCCGTCGCGACGACGCCCGGCGTGACGGCGAAGCAGCTCGAGGAGGCGCTGGAGGAGCGGCGTCGGGCGGACGCCCTGGTGGCGGAGATACGCGAGCTCGAGCAGGAGGCCCGGCAGAAGGCCGAGGCCGAGGCCGCGGCCAACCGCCAGGCCGAAGCCGCGCTCGAACGGGCGCGCGCGGCGCGACAGAAGGCCGAGGACGACCTGACCCGCCTGCGGGCCGACATCGCGGCGCGGCGCGAGGCGGAGGCCGTGGCCCGTCAGCAGGCCGAGGCCGCCGCGCGCCAGCAGGTCGAGCTGGCGGCACGCCAGCAGGCCGAGGCCGGTCAACGCGAGCAGGCCGAGGCCGCGCTGCGCCGCGCCGCCGAGGAGGCCGAGCAGCGTCAGGCAGCCGAGACGGCGAAGCGCGAAGCGGAGGAGGCCGCGCAACGCCAGGCCGAGGTCGCCACTGCCGCCTTGCGGCAGGCGGAGGAGGAGGCAAAGCGCAAGGCGGTCGCCGAGGCCGAGGCCAAGCGCCAGGCCGACGAGACCCTGGCGCGGGTCGAGGCCGAACGGCTGCGCGCCGAGCAGGAAGCGCGCCGCAAGGCCGAGGCCGAGGCGGCGGCACTGCGCCAGGCGTCGGAGGACGCGCAGCGCAAGGCGACGGCCGAGGCCGACAAGGCCGCCGCTGCCGCGGCCAAGACGAAGGAGGAGGCGGAAGCAGCGGAGAAAGGCCTTCGCCTCGACCAGGCCGAGCGCGAGCGCCTTCAGGTGGCGCTGACGTCGCTCGGCTTCGACACGCGCGGCACCGACGGCGTGCTCGGGCCGCGCTCGCGCGAGATGATCAGCGGCTGGCAAAGGGCCCGCAATCATCCCGCGACCGGCTTCCTGACGGCCGCGCAACGTGCGCGGCCGACCGACCCTGATCGATTTCGGTGCCTCGCGGGCGGCCATGGCGGGGCAGTCGGCGACGCTGACGGCGATCTTCACGCCGGGCTACGCAGCGGGCGAACAGTTCACCGGGACCAATCTCGGCCCGTGGAGCGACATCTACGGTCTCGCCGCGACGCTCTATCACGCCATCACCGGGCACACTCCGCCGAGCGCCATCGAGCGCATCCTGAAGGACACCTACGAGCCGCTGAGCCAGAGTCAGCCGACCGGCTACTCGCCGGCGTTGCTGGCGGCGATCGACGCCGCGCTGTCGGTGCGGATCGACGAGCGGCCGCAGAGCATTGCCGAGTGGCGCGGCATGCTGCGGGCCGAGGAGCTTCTCGGGTCGGTTCGCGGCGCGATGCGCCCCGCCGCCAGGCCGCGTCGCCTGCCGTACGCCGCGGGCAGGGGCGGGCGCACCGGCATCACGATCGGCCTCCCGCTGCTGTCCGGAGTGGCGGCCGCCTTCGTGCTCATGCTGGCCGGCGGCGGCTACGCGGCGTACCGGACCGCCACGCCGGCGATCACGGTCGGCACCGCGGCGCTCGCCCTGACGGCGGCCGAGCTCGAGCAAGCCCTCGCCGAACGGCGTGCGGCGGACGCTGTCGCGGCGGAGCAGCGGCGGCGCGAGACCGCGGCACGCAACAAGGTGGATGTCGAAGCCGAGGCCAGGCGCCAGGCCGAGGCCGTGGCCGAGCTCGAGCAGGCGCGCGCGGCGCGCCTGAAGGCCGAGGAGGATCTGGCCAGGCTGAAGGCCGACCTCGCTCGTCGCCAGGCCGAGGCGGGCCAGCGCGAGCAGGCCGACGCCGCCCTGCGCCGCGCCGCCGAGGAAGCCGCCCAGCGCAAGGCCGAGGACGAGGCGGCAGGCCTGCGCCGCGCCGAGGAGGATGCGCTCCGCAAGCCTGGCGCGGAGCCGCCGGCTGGGCACCGACCGGCGGCGCTCGCGCAGACGGATGAGCAGAAAAAGGCCGAGGATGAGAGCAAGCCGGGTGCCGTCGCGGTCCTGGTGCCGAGGCAATCCGCCTCTTCGACCGGTGCCGCCGTGCCAGCGACGTCGGCCGATGGATCGTGGCAGGGTACCTACAGCTGTGAAGCTGGCTCCCATGCGAACGGCATCCAGGGCCAGCGGCCTTTCAGCATCGAGCTGAAGGTGCGGCTGGCGAACGGCGCGGGGAGCTGGCTATCCCCTGCGCCGAAAGACGACCAGGGCATGACCCTGGAGATCGGCATCTCGGTGGACGGCCGTGCGGTCAGCGTTACGCGCTCGTTCGTCGGTGGAGAGACTGGCGCCTCTGGTCGGAGCACGCTGTCAGGGCAGTACCGCGGCAACGGCATCGAGGCCACGGGCAAGGAGCCCGGCTCGCAACGCCAATGCTTGTTGGCGTTGAAGCGTTCCTGACTGCCGTTGCCTGCCGTCGAGCTCTCGAAATTGACCAATCGCCCGGATACGTGACCGATGGGCCGGGCGACCGTCCGACAAATCCGCGCGTTGCGGCCGTTGGCCAGGTTTTGTCGACACGGAACCCGATCCCGCCGTGGCAGAGGCGACCCAAATGACGGAACGCTAACGCCCATCGTCGACTCGAAGGCAGATGCCCTTCCTCCCGCCGCGGCTCGTGTGACCCAAATCACGGTACGCTAACGCAGGCAGGCCTAAGCTGGTCTCCGTCTCGTGGGGTGAGGCTGGCATGTCACACCTGGAACTGGCGGAACTCGGCACGCGCCATCATATGGCCTGGGCCAAGCGTGCAATCCTTCTGGTCGATATCGTCGGGTCCGTGCGTCTCATCGACCAGGACGAGGTCGGCGTCATCTCGCACTGGCTCGATTTCGTCGAGCTCGTTCAACGCGACACGCTTCTGCCGAACAACGGGCGGCTGATCAAGAGCCTCGGCGACGGCCTGCTCATCGACTTCGATGATGTCAGATCGGCGGTCTCCGCCGCACTCGCCGTCCAGCAAACCAGGGCACAGGCCAACGCCTCACGGCCGGTTGGCTCCCAAATCATGCTGCGCATGGGCATCGAGGTGAGCGATGTCATCGTCGGGGGCAACGACGTGCTGGGCCGCGGCGTCAACCTCGCGGCACGGCTCTCCCAGCACGTGCGCGATGGCCTGACGGCCGGGCTCGACGCCGACCTCGAGGACCTGGGCGATTGCTTCGTTCGCAACCTGCCGCAGCCGATCCGGGCTTACCGGATCGGGCCGTCCGGCTCGCAGCCGGTCGTCGGGCCGTCGACGATGCTCGACGACCTCGCCCCGACGATCGCCGTGGTTCCTTTCGCCTCGCGCGGCGGCGCAGACGACCATGGCCTGATCGGCGAGATCCTGGCGGAGGAGCTCATCCGCCGCCTGTCGCACGCCTCCTCCGAGCTGAAGGTCGTGTCGCGCCTGTCGACGACCGCCTTCAGCGGCCGCGACACATCTGCGGAAGAGATCGGGGCGCATCTCGGCGCCGACTACGTGCTGTCCGGCACCTTCCGCAGCGACGCCACCCGCCTCAAGCTCGATGTCGAGCTGGCCGAGGCGAGGTCGGGGCGCGTTCTCTGGAGCGAAGGCCTGTGCGACAAGGTCTCGGCGATCGTGAGCGGCGAGCAGGAGCTGGTCGAGCGCCTCCTCACGGGCGTCAGCACCGCCGTGGCGATGCGCGAGCTGCAGCGGGCGCGGGCGCAGCCCCTGCCGACGCTGCGGTCCTACACCCTGCTCATGGGCGCCGTCAGCCTGATGCACCGCCTCTCGCTGCCCGACTTCGAGGAGGCCCACCGGCTGCTGCAGGCGCTGGTCGATCGCGGCGTGCGCCATCCGCTGCCCATCGCGTGGCTCGGCTACTGGCACGTGCTGCGGGTCCAGCAGGGCTGGTCGACCGACGATCGGCGCGACACCTACATGGCTTCGGAGTGCACCAGGCGGGCTCTCGACCTCGACCCCGACAATTCCCTGGCGCTCGCCATCAACGGCTTTGCGCAGGTCAACCTGATGAAGCGCTTCGACGTCGCCGAGGACTCCTACGAACGCGCCCTCGAGATCAATCCGAGCAATGCGCTCGCCTGGCTGCTCAAGGGTACGCTGCACGCCTTTCGCAGCGAGGGTCCGAAGGCGGTCGATCATGCCGAGCGGGCGCTCGAGCTGTCGCCGCTTGACCCCCACCGCTTCTTCTACGACTCGCTCGCGACCACGGCGTGTCTCGCCAACGGCGACGACGAGCGGGCGCTCCAGTTGGCCCGCCGCTCGCTGCGCGCCAATCGCAAGCACACCTCGACCTGGCGCGTCCTGACGATCGCCCAATGGCGGCTCGGCCAGCGCGACGCGGCGCGCCAGTCGGCCCGGGAGCTGCTGAAGCTGCAGCCCTCGCTGACGGTCGGCGCCTGGCTCAAGGCGTCGCCCGCCGCCGACTTTCCGATCGGCCGGGTGGCGGCGGAGATCCTGCGCAAGGCGGGCGTACCGGAGTGAAGGATTGAAGAATTGAGATACTGAGAAACTGAGAAACCACGGAGGAGTGGACGATGGCTGGTGGATCATATCTTGGCGGATTGGGCGGGCTCGGTGGTCTCGGTGGGCTGGGGGGGCCTCGGTGGCTTGGGTGGTCTGGGCGGCCTCGGCGGATTGGGCGGTCTCGGAGGGCTCGGCGGTCTCGGCGGCCTGGGTGGCCTCGGCGTCGCGAACTCGGCGGCGGCGGCGCAGGCGCTGATCGGGACGCGCGATGGGATCGTCGGCAGCTGGAAGGCGACCACCCAGCCGACCAATCTTCAGTTCGACGTCACTTCGAACATGGAACGCTGGGAGCCGTGGGTGCGGGCGAGCGTGCTCGATTTCGAGCTGCTTTCGAAGCTTCGGTTCACGCCAAGCACGACGGTCGACGGAGCAACCCTGGAGAGCTTCGACAGCACGGCCGCGACGATGGCAGCCGCCTACAAGCCCCTGGCTACCATCATCCGGCCGGACGACGACCAGTTCCACGACTATCTCATCTTGCTGGACAGGTACGCGGACCTGCGTCCCGACCGGGTGGCCGAGATCATGACGCAAATGGGCGGTGCGCTCGCGTTCCTGAGCTCCATCGCATTTCTTCATCCGGCGCGCACGCCATACACGCTGGAGCTTCTCGCCGCCGCGCTCCGATTGGCGAATTTCGCCGAAATGCGGTTCAAGCACACACTTGCCTGCCGGCGCCCGAATGAGTTCTCGGCCCAGGTTCAGCCGATCATCCTGACACCATCGCACGGCAGCTTTCCCAGCGGACATGCCACCGAAAGCTTCACGATGGCGGTCGTGCTGTGGGAGATCCTGAAGGCCTCGGGCATCGAGCCCTACAATACGGACAGCGCGGATTGGGGAGAGCAGCTCGCGCGTCTGGCTGCTCGCGTCGCGACCAACCGTACCGTCGCAGGCGTGCACTTTCCGGTAGACAGTGCCGCCGGCGCCGTCCTGGGCATAACGCTCGGGCTCTATTTCGTGAAGCGCTGCGACACGACCTCCCCTGCCTACGACGCCTTCGAGTTCGACGGCAGGAAGTATCCCGCTACCACGGGAGGGACGATGAACGATGGTGACTTCTATTGGAAGGTCATCGTCGACGCGATGAACGGCACCTCGGCAAAGCCATACATCACGGGAACTGCGGGGCAGCCACAGCAATACAGCGACCTGCTGAACTGGCTGTGGGGCGAGGCAGTCGCCGAGTGGAGCTAGCGACCGATCCCGTGACACGCAACCCGGGGGCCACCGATGGCTGAGAAGAAAGCGCCGGAAAAGAACAGCACCGGCTGGGACCGCATCAACCCCTATGTGAGCTGGGCGCTCGGGCCGGGCCGTCCCTACTACTTCGTTCCCGGGCAACAGGACTGCGGGAAGGAGGTCATGCCGATTCTCCTTCGCTTGTGGAGCAGCAAGGCGTCCGCGTTCCTCTCCGGCAAGCTCCTCGTCGACAAAACGCGGCAGGCAGAGTGGCGCGGCGCCTTCAAGGTCCTGTGCCGGCGCAACAAGGCCACCGAGAAGGGCGAGGCCGTGGTGTGGGTGGCCGCGCTGGCGTCGGAAGCGGTCGTCCGGGAGATGGCGCTGCCGCGGGCCCGTCGCGCCATCGCGGGTGCCTCGCTCGGGCTGCCGTTGAGCACGGCGGCGGTGGCTGCCCTGACGACGCTCGCCGAGGCGATTCCGGAATGGCTGGTGAGCGGTGATTCCGGGACGATATTCGAGGCCCCGGCCATCCCGCCGGCCGTCGTCATGGGAATCATCGACGATGGCATCGCGGCGATGCACGAACGTTTCCAGAGGCCGGGGAAGGCCACCCGCGTCGAGCATTTCTGGCGGCAGGACCCACCGCTCAACCTGACCAGGCTCCAGATCGAGGGGTTTCTCGGGTCGGGTCGGGACGAGGACGATCTCTACCGCGCCGCAAACCTGGTGAGCTTCGTCGCTCCGGAGCACAAGTCGGTCGCCTGGCGCGTCGCGCACGGCACCCATGTCATGGACCTCGCCTGCGGCTACGACCCCGCCGACGACAACGACACGCGTCCCATCGTTTGCGTTCAGCTTCCCTCCAAGGACACTGCCGCCGCGGCGCCCTGGTCGCTGTCGTTCGATGTCATCCTCGGCATTCTCCACATTCTGCTGATGTCCCTGAAGATTGCCGCCGACAGGGGCGTGAACACCCTGCCCGTCGTGATCAACGTCAGCTATGGCTTGGTGGCAGCGTGGCACGAGGGCCTCGACCTGCTCGGCACGTTCATCACCGACGTGGCGGCGATCTGCGAGGACGCGGGGATCGCGCTCAGCGTCGTGCTGCCGGCGGGCAACAGCTACCTGTCGCGCGGTCACGCCCAGACGAGCTTCGCAGCCATCGGCGAGACCAGGCGTCTGGATTGGCACATCCGGCCCGATGACCGGACACCGAGCTTCCTCGAGGTGTGGCTGCCCGCGGCAATTCCCACGAAGAAGCGGGTGAAGGTCAGGATCACGTCGCCCACCGGGGTGGCCAACCAGATCCTGGAACACGCGACCGCGCCCGTGACATTCAAGGTCGGCGCAAACGAGTACGCCAGGATGACCTGGCTCGACGTGCCAGCTTCGAATCGGGCCGTGTTCACCATCATGGTTCAGCCCACGGCGCATCCCGACCCCAACTCGCCACTGTCTCTCCTCGCCCCGGCCGGGATCTGGAAGATCGAGCTCGTCTACACTGGCGACCTGCCGCCGAACCAGCTCGTGCATGCCTGGGTGCGCCGCGACGACTGGATCTACGGCTATCCGCTGCGTGGCCGTCAGTCCTGGCTCGACGACGGACAATACCAGCGGTTCGACCACGCCGGCCGGGACAACGAGATCGAAAGCGGCACCAGCCTGATCCGGCGCGAATACACGCTCAACTCGATGGCGACCCGCGCGCGACCGATCGTCATCGGCGGATACCTGGGAAAGGAGAAGGTCGCGGCGAAGTACTCGGCGGCCGGCACCGTCGACCTGACGGGGAATCCACTTCCCGCCTTGCCCAAGCCTCAGGATCGCACGCCGATGCGCTGGCCCGACGCCATGGCGGTGAGCGAAGACTCGCGCGTTCATCGTGGCGTGCTGGCAGCCGGGTCGCGCAGTGGCTCGGTCGTCGCCATGAGCGGGACGAGCGTCGCTGCGCCGCAGATCGCCAGGCTGATAGCCGACAACCTGGCGGCCGGGCCCGGAGACCATGACTGGGTGCAGGGTCAGGCCGAGCCGCCCGGCATGGCGCCGCCGCCGAAGCCACGCGACGAACGCGGCGGGGCGGGGCGAATCCCGACCGCGCCAATCGTCAGGGTGAACCGATTCGACTAGAACCCGATTGGGGCTCTTGCCGCGCAACCCGTATTGACATCGCGACAATCCCGCCTAGCTTGACACTGGCCGGCGACGAAGCGTCACCGGCGAACGCGCAGCATCAGGGAGGATGGATCATGCGCAAGCCTGCGGTCGTGGCTGGTCGGCATCAAAATCATTTCCATCGGTTCGGCGCCTGCGGCACGCCGGTGAGCCCGCTGGCGGTCGTGCCCGGCAACCACGCCGACGCAAAGCGCCCCAGTGATGCAATGAAGACCCGGCTCCCCATTTTTGCGCCACTCGCAAGTGATTGATTTCAAAGGGGAGTGACGCAAATGACGCAAATGACGCAAGATTCCGGCGGCGATTTTCTCCGTTGAACCTCCCTCCGGGTCCTCGCCTGGGCCCGAGGACAGCCCTCGCGGAAAGCTCAGTTCAGCCGCGCTGCCTGCGCCATCACCTCGATGGCCTCGGGCTGGCGCGAGCGCACGCTGAGCGAGTCGGCGCCGCAATCCTCCCAGAGGCGATAGCGCTCGCGGATGCGGGCGGCCGGGCCGACCAGCGACTTGAGGTCGACCCAGTCGTCGGGCACGGCGGCGATGGCCTCGTCCTTGCGGCCCGCGAGGTAGAGCTCCTGGATGCGCGCGGCGGCGTCGCCGAAGCCGCGGCGCACCATGATCTCGTTGTGGAAGTTCTTCGTCCTGTGACCCATGCCGCCGACATAGAGCGCCACCTCGGGCTTCAGGCGGGCGAGCGCGGCCTTCACGTCGTTGTCGACCTCGACATGCACGGAGGCCTGGATCGTGAAATCCTTCAGGCTCTTGCCGTTGCCGGCGCGCTTGAAGCCTTCCTCGAGCCACGGCCGGTATTCCTCCATCGCGCCGGGCACGAAGCCCATCGGCAACCAGCCGTCGGCGATCTCGGCGGTGAGCTTGACTGTCGCCTCGTTGCCCGTCGCCAGGTAGATCGGGATGTCGGGATTCATGTGCAGGATGGATTTCAGCGGCTTGGCCAGCCCGGCCGAGCCGGGCCCGACGTAGGGCAGCGCGATCTCGCGGCCGTCATGGGTCACCGGCGCCTCGCGGGCGAAGATCTTGCGCATGATCGCCACGTAGTCGCGCATCCGCCAGTAGGGCTTGCCCCACGGTTGGCCGTACCAGCCCTCGACGATCTGCGGGCCGGAGACGCCGAGCCCGGCGATGAAGCGGCCGCCGCCCGCCATGGCGTCGACGGTCGCCGCCGACATCGCGGCATTGGCGGGCGTGCGCGCGGCGAGCTGCATGATCCCGGTGCCGAGCTTGATGCGGCTCGTGTGCGCCGCCAGGAAGGCGAGCGGCGTCACTGCGTCCGAGCCATAGGCCTCCGCCGTCCACACCGAATCGTAGCCGAGCTCCTCGGCGCGCTGCACCAGCGTCACCGGGATGTCGAGACGGGCGCGCGAGTAGCCGATGGCGAGGCCCAGTTTCATTGCGTTTCCCCCTGCGAACCTGGTGAGCGTGCCGACGATGATCTTCTGAACCACATGTCAATGAAAGGAAAGGTCCCTCGCTGCGCAACTGACTTCCTCATGCTGAGGAGGCCGCCCCTCGAGTTCCTCGGGATAAACTCCGCGACCGTCTCGAAGCATAGGCAACATGCAGCGTGCCTGAGGCGCATCCTTCGAGACGCGCCCGTCGGGCGCTCCTCAGGATGAGGTCGCATGGTAGGCTTCAGATCATTCTTCCTGGGCGAGATGGTCGCGTTGCGTCGTTCCGGCATACTCGTGCCTGAAACGGCCGCGCCGCTGCAGCTCCGGCACGACGAGGTCGACGAATTCCTCGATCGCGCCCGGGCAGTCGATCGGCGACAGCATGAAGCCGTCGCCGCCGACGGCATCGAAATAGGCTTCGAGCTGGTCGGCGATGTCGGTCGGCGTGCCGACCATCTGCGGCAGCCCGACGCTCTGGCCGTGGTTCTGCGCCACCTGGCGGAGCGTCAGCAGCTCGCCCGTCATGGTGCGATAGCGCGTCTGCATGCGCTGCAGCTTGGGCTCGATGCGGTGTGCCATGATGGTGTCGAGCGGCAGCTGCGACAGGTCGAAGTCGAGGTGCCCCGACAGGATGGCGAGCCCGCCCTCGAGGGGCACGAGAGCGTTGTGCTCGGCCTGCCTGTCCTCGGCCTCGGCGCGCGAGGCGCCGATGATCGGCTGGACGCCGAACAGGATCTTGCAGGCCGAGAGGTCCCGGCCGGCCTCGGCGACGCCGCGCTTGATGTCGTCGTAGTAGGCCTTGGCGCCGGCGAGGTTGGGCTGGATGGCGAATATCGCGTCGGCGTGGCGGGCGGCGAAGGAACGTCCCTTGCCCGACGTGCCGGCCTGCAGGATGGCGGGTCCGCCTTGCGGCGAGGGCACGACGTTGAGCGGCCCGCGCGATCTGAAGTAGCGCCCGGCATGCTCGATGCGGTGCACCTTGTCGGGATCGGCGAACAGGCCCCTGGTGCGATCCATGACCACTGCATCGGTTTCCCAGCTGGCCCACAGCTTGCGGCAGACCTCGACGAACTCCTCGGCGCGGTCGTAGCGCTCGTCGACCGGCCGCAGCTCCTCGCCGAAATTTGCCGACTGGTTGTGGTTGAGCGTGGTCACGACATTCCACGCCGCGCGCCCGCGCGTCAGATGGTCGAGCGTCGCCCACAGCCGCGCCGCATGGAACGGGTGCTGATGGCTGACCGAGTAGGTGGCGCCGAGGCCGATCCGCGTCGTGACGGCGGCCATGAACGAGAGCAGCGGGATCGGGTCGTGCTCGGGCGCCTGGGTGGCGTTGCGCAGGGCGGGGGCGAGCGAGCCGCGGTAGGTGTCGGAAACGTAGTTGAGGTCGGCGAAGAACAGCATGTCGAGCTTGCCGCGCTCGCACACCCGGGCGATGTGCTGGTAGAGGTCGGGCCGGGCCCAGTCGTAGCCGGCCGCCGCCGTTCGCGGATGCCGCCACATCGCCAGGCTGTGATAGGTCGGCCCGTGCACCAGGAACTGCGCCAGGTGCATCATCGGCTTCTTCAAGACGGCGTCCTCCCGCAGGGCACAATAGCACGCTCGGGAGGATCGAGCTGCTTGGCCGCTCGCTCTCGTCCCCGGCGGAGCCGCCAGGCGCATTTTCATTTTGCTCTCCCCCGCGAGGGCAGGGCATTCACCCGCCGATTGATCCAGATCAATCCTCGTCCATTTCCGATTTGCCAATCTCGTGCGAACCAAAAGCGGGAGTGGCAGGTGACATCGAATCAAGCCTACTTCGTGGTGCTGGTCTGCGGCGCGTTTCTCCTGTTCGCCGGAAGCATGGCGTTCGCTTACGTGAAGTACCGCAGCTGGCTCAGGCAGCAGCCGGGCGCCGCCGACTAGGGCGCGGCGGCAATCGCGCTCACGTGCGGATGAGCGCGGGAGAGACGTCGACGACACGAAACGGTCGTGCGACGCCATCGTGCTCGGTCACGCTGACGTACTCGCCGACCGTGAAATTGTGCTTGTCGAAACGGAAGATCGGCTCGTCGTCGTCCTCGCCGGGCTCGTAGGAGAACGCCCAGCTGCCGTTGCGACGATGGATCAGCAGGCCGTGCTCGTCGGGCGAGCGGCTCCAGAAACGCCGGACGGTGCAAGCGCCCTTGGCCTGGGGCCAGGCTGCCGAGTCGAGATGTCCCTTGGCGTCGAGCGGCGCGATGAATTCATAGCCGTGATCCGAGCTGCCGTTGGGAAAGTCCGGCGTGCGGGCGAGTTCCAGTCGAATACGCTTGAGGCTCATTTCAGTGCTCCGGAGAGGAGGAGGTATTGCAGGCCAACGATCGTGCCGGCATCGCCCCCTGCTGCGCGTTGATGCAGGTCAAGAGTTCGCTCGATCTGCCTCGAACCATACAGCAGGAGGAGGGGGCGAGGCAGGCGCAACGACACCCCGACAACGCCCCATCGGGAATTTCGCTCCCTAGCCTGGATTTCCATGGAGAACGGCTCCGTGGAAATCCAGCCTAGCGGTGTTCCTCGGCCTCGTCGTAGGCGAGCTTGATCATCCACCAGCAGAATAGGACGCCGAACAGCGCCAGGGCCAGGCCGAAGCTCAGGATGCCGATATCGCGCGCGCCGCCGGCCATGAAAAGGCCCACCAGGCCGAACAGGGCGGCCAGGATGCCCATGATCCAATGAGACATTTGCTCCTCCTCAATCGTCGTCGAACAAGATTCGTCCGGCCGCTCCGGCCGGGTCGTCGTACTGGCCGTTGCGCAGCGCCCACAGGAAGGCGGCCAGCGCAATGAGCCCGAGCAGCAGTGCCGCTGGAACCAGGATCAGGAGGACGTCCATCACGCCACCGTCCGGAGCGGCCGGCCCGCATTGAGGCGCAGGGCATTGCCGATCACCAGGAGGGACGAGGAGGACATGGCGATGGCGGCGACCAGGGGAGTCACCTCGCCGGCGATCGCGAGCGGGACCGCGCAGAGATTGTAGAGCACGGCCAGGATCAGGTTCTGCCGGGCGAGCCGGCCAGCCTGTCGCGCCACCACGAGCGTGTCGGTGACGGCGACGAGCGCATCGCCCTGGAACACCGCGTCGGCGGCATTCTGGGTCGCCTCGGCGGCACTGGAGGGCGAGATCGAGGCGTGCGCGGCCGCCAGCGCCGGCGCGTCGTTGAGACCGTCGCCCACCATCAGGACACGGCGGCCCTCTGCGGCGAGGTCGCGGAGATGCTCGACCTTGGCGGCCGGCGTCGCCTCCGCCTGCCACCGGTCGACGCCGCTCTCGCCGGCGGCCCGGCCGACGGCGGCGGATCGATCGCCGGAGAGCAGCTCGACCGGCAATCCCAGGTCGCGCAGGGTCGAGACGGTCGTGGCCGCGTCAGGGCGCAGGCGATCGGCGAAGGCGAAGCGAACCGGCCGGCGTCCCGGCTCGGCCAGCCACATTTCCGAATGTCCGTCCTCGGCTCCCGGCTCGACACCGCAGAACGCCGCCGAGCCCAGCCGCGTGGCGCCCTGCGCGAGGCCCTGACCGGCGTGCTCGACGACCCCGGCGACCGGTGCACCGCCGCCCGCCGCCCGGACCAGCGCGCGCGCCAGCGGATGGCGCGAGTTGGCGGCAATCGAGGCTGCCCGCTGCAGGGCATCCGCCGGCACCGGGCCGACCAGGTCGGGCCGGCCCAGGGTCAGGGTCCCGGTCTTGTCGAGCACCACGTGATCGATCTCGGCGAAGCGCTCGAGCGCCGTGGGCGAGAGCAGCAGGACGCCGGAGCGCAGGAGGCGCGTGCTGGCGACGACCTGGACCACCGGCACCGCCAGCGCCAGCGCGCACGGGCAGGTGATGATCAGGACCGCCGTGGCGATCAGCAGGGCACGATCCCAGGCGAGGTCGCCCAGCAGCGTCCAGCCGATGAAGGTCAGCAGCGCAGTGACGTGCACCACCGGCGCGTAGGCGCGCGCCACCCGGTCGGCGAGGGCGACGAAGCGCGAGCGGCCGTGCTCGGCCGCCTCGACCAGGCGGACGATCTCGGCCAGCAGGGTGCGATCGCCGCCGGCGGTGACGCGGACCCGGATCGGCGCGCCGAGATTGACCATGCCGGCGAACACCGGCGTGCCCGGCCCGACGGGCTGCGGCAGGCTTTCGCCACTCACCAGGGCGGCGTCGAGGGCGGACCGGCCTTCGCTCACCACGCCGTCGGCCGCCAGCCGCTCGCCGGCCGCGACCAGCAGCAGGTCGCCCGGCTCGATCGCCTCGACGCGACGCGAGACGATCGTGCCGTCGGCGTCGATCACCCGGGCGTTCACCCGGGAGAGCGCCAGCAGGGAACGCACCGCGTCGCGTGCCCGGCCGCGCGCGCGACGGCCGAGATAGCGTCCGATCAGCAGGAAGAAGAGCAGCGTGATCGCCGAGTCGAAATAGGCATGCTGGCCGCCGATCCAGGCCTCGTGCAGGCTGACGATGCAGGCGAGCGTCACGCCGATCGAGATCGGCACGTCCATGTTGGTGCGGCCGGCCCTGAGCGCCGCCGCCGCGGAGGCGAAGAACGGCCGCCCGGCATAGGCGACGGCGGGCATGGCGATGGCGGCCGACAGCCAATGGAACAGGGTCCGGGTGGCGTCGCCCATCGAGCCGTCGTGGCCCGACCAGATGGCGACCGAGAGCAGCATCACGTTGGCGGCGGCGAAGCCCGCCACCGCCAGGCAGCGCAGCAGCGCGCGGGCCTCGCGATCGTCCCTCGTCGCGGCCGCGGCGGCATCGTAGGGCACCGGTCGGAAGCCCAGGGCGGCGACGAGCCCGGCATGGGCGTTGGCGTCAGAGGCCGGGCCGCGCCAGCGCAACGCGAGCCGCCGGGTCGAGAGGTTCGCGCGCGCCTTCAGGACCGACTGGTTGCGCGCGAGCAGGCTCTCGATCAGCCAGACGCAGGCCGCGCAATCGAGGCCGTCGACCAGGAGGTCGAGCTCGCACTCGTCGCGGCCGCGCGTGCGCACGTGGCTCGTGTAGTCGGTCTCGAGCGGCTCGGGGCGGCGGGCGCGGTTCTCCTCGAGGCGGCGATAGAACGAGCCGAGCCCGGCGGCGCCGATGATGGCATGAGCGCTGGCGCACCCGCTGCAGCAGAACAGCGCCTCCGGCGGGCCGCGCAGCGACTCGCCGCAATGCGCGCAGGCGGGGCTTGCCGCGGCGCCCGCCACGGACGCGAAGAGCGCGGACCCGGTCATTCGAGGAACATCCGGCGGGTCTGGGCGAAGCGTCGGCCGTCGTGGTCGATCACGACGTCGAGGTCCCAGTTGCCGCGCGCCGGCAGCGTCACGGTCGCGGCATAGCGTCCGCCGCCCACGGCGATCAGGTCGACGGCCACGGGCGCGCGCTTCTCGACCGGGCGGACGAGCTCGGCGTGGAGACGGGCATTGCCGAGCGGCCGGCCATCGGCGTCGACGACCGCGATCTCAAGGCGGCTCTGCTGTGCGTGCCAGGTCGTCTCGAGTTGCCAGCCCAGGGCGTCGCGATCGGCCTGGCGGGCGATGATCTCGTTGTAGTGCAGGCTGCGCTGGCGCGGCTGCGGGGTGTAGAGGCCGGAGAACGAGCCGACGGCCAGCGAGACCATGATCGCGTTGACCGCGATCACGACGGCGAAGCCGGCGACGAAGAGCCACGGAACGTGACGGTCGCGCGCGGTGGAGATGGTGGTCATGGCGCTCTCCCTAACGCTCTGGTCCGACGAAGACGGCGTCGTGCGAGGCGCGGCGCCGGCCATCGGCGTCGAGGACCGAGAACTCCAGGGCGCGCGAGCCGGCCGGCGCCGCCGCCGGCGGCACCGTGACGAAGATCCGGAACGTGCCGACGCTGTCGGCGTGCACGAGCAGGCGCGGCGCCGCCGCATCGCCCTCGACCTCGGCGCCGATGAAGCCGAGCCGCGCCGCGGGCAGGCCGGCCAGGCCGAGCGTGAAGCGCCGCTCGTCCTGGCGCTTGTTCAGGATCTTGATGGTGTAGGAATTGCGGATGTCGCCGTTCGACAGCCGCACGTAGTTGGGGCTGCGGTCGCGCTGCACGGTGAGCTCGGTGTCGGTGCGCAGGAGGAAGGCGCCCAGCATGATCGCCGCGACGACGCCGAGCAGCAGCGCATAGAGCAGGGTGCGCGCCCGCACGGGCTTCCACTGCGTGCCCGGGAGCCCCATCTCCTTGGCCTGCTGGCTGGCCAGCGTGTCCCAGCGAATCAGCCCGCCGGGACGTCCGACCTTGTCCATGGTCTGGGTGCAGGCATCGACGCACAGGCTGCAACCGATGCACTCGATCTGCTGGCCGTCGCGGATGTCGATGCCGGTCGGGCAGACGGCGACGCACAGGTTGCAGTCGACGCAGTCGCCGCGGTTGTCCCAGCTCTGGCCGGCCTTGTGCTTGCCGCGCGGCTCGCCGCGCCATTTCTGGTAGGTGACGATCAGGCTCTGCTCGTCGAGCATCGCCGCCTGGAAGCGCGGCCACGGGCACATGTAGGTGCAGACCTGCTCGCGCGCCCAGCCCGCCAGGGTGTAGGTCGTGGCCGTCAGCAGGCCGACGCAGAAGTAGACCTCGAGCGAGGCGGTGCCGATGAACAGCTTCGCCAGCGCGGTCGGCGCGTCGACGAAGTAGAACACCCATGCGCCGCCGGTCGCCGCGGCGATGATCAGCCAGGCCGTGTGCTTCAGGGCCTTGCGGGCCGCCTTGCCTGCCGTCAGCGGCGCCCGGTCGAGCCGCATGCGCTGGTTGCGATCGCCCTCGATCAGCCGCTCGACCAGCATGAAGAGGTCGGTCCAAACGGTCTGCGGGCAGGTGAAGCCGCACCATACCCGGCCGAACAGCGACGTCGCCAGGAACAGCCCGAACGCCGCCAGGATCAGGATGCCGGTGACGAAGTAGACTTCCTGCGGCCAGATGACGACGTCGAAGAACCAGCCGCGCCGTCCGTCGAGATCGATCAGGATCGCTTGGGCAGGGGCGCCGGGACCGCGATCCCAGCGCAGCCAAGGCACCGCGTAGTAGAGGCCGAGCAGCAGGACGAGCACGGACCATTTGATCTGGCGCCACTTGCCGCCGATGGCGCGCGGGTAGACCTTGATGCGCGACACATAGAGCGGCAGCTCCGCCTTCTGCTGGCGCAGCGAGACCGCGTCGTCGTCGTGCAGACGGACATCCATGATGGTCTGCCCGGTGCCTAGCGTCCGCCGCCCAGCGCGTGGACATAGATGGCGAGCATCTTCATCGTCGCCTCGTCGAGGCGTCCGCTCCACGCCGGCATGCTGCCGTTGCGGGCATAGAAGGTCGATCGATAGACCGACTCGCGATCACCGCCGTAGAGCCACAGGCCGTCGGCCAGGTTGGGCGCGCCCAGCTCCTGGTTGCCCTTGCCGTCGGCCTGATGGCAGGCCGCGCACTGCTCGCGGAAGATCGCCGCGCCCTCCGGCGTCGCCGTCGCCTTGCCCGACAGGCTGAGCACATAGTCGGTCACGGCCGCGATCTGCGCGCCGGTCAGCAGGCCGTCGGCGCCGAAGCGCGGCATCAGCGATTGCCGTGACTTGTCGTCGGCATTGCGGATGCCGTGCTCGATGGTGGTGTAGATCTGCTGCAGGTTGCCGCCCCACAGCCAGTCGTCGTCGACCAGGTTGGGGAAGCCGGTGCTGCCGGCGCCGCCTGCGCCATGGCATTGCAGGCAGTTGGTCTGGAAGGCCGAGCGTCCGCCTGCCAGCGCGAACCTGAACAGCTCCGGATCCTTGGCGATGCCGGCGAGCGGCGTGGCGCGGATGCGATCGACGAACACCGCGCGCGCCTTGGCCTGCGCCTCGAGCTCCTGCGTGAGCTCGACACGGCTGGAATAGCCCAGCCAGCCGGTAGTGTGGCTGTTGACCCACGGCCACGCCGGATAGAGCGCGCTGTAGACCACGGCGAACACGATGGTCGCGTAGAAGGTATAGACCCACCAGGTCGGCAGGGGCGTGTTGAGCTCCTTGACGCCGTCCCAGTCGTGGCCGGTCGTGTCGCGGCCCGAGAGCGTGTCTTTCTCGATCTTCGTCGGCATGCTGTTTCTCTCACTCCTCGTCGAACGGGATGCGGGAGGCCTGCTCGAAGCGGCCGCGATTGGCCGGCCGCAAGGCCCACGACACGATCCCGGTGAAGACCAGGACCGCCCACACGGTCCACACCGACGTCGCGATCTGGTTGAACGATTCGAGGGTCATCTTGATCTCTCCTGTTGGCGCGGCCGCTACTGCCGCAGTCGTTCCGGCGGCAGATCGGAAAAGCGCACCAGCGTGCCGAGCATCTGCAGGTAGGCGACCAGCGCATCCATCTCGGTGATGGCCTCCGACTGGCTGTCGAACTTGCCGACGACGGCGCGCGGATAGCGCTCCAGCAGCGCCGTCGGATCGGCATCGGGGTTGGCCTGGGTCGCCAGGTCGGCGCGCGCGTTGGCGATCATCGCGTCGCTGTAGGGGACGCCGACGGCATGCAGCGCCTGCAGGTGGCGGGCGACGTCCGCGTAGTCGAGCCGGCGCGTCGCCAGCGCGGGATAGGCCGGCATGATGCTCTCGGGCACGACGGCGCGCGGCGAGACGAGATGGGCGACGTGCCAGTCGTTGGAGTAGCGGCCGCCGACCCGCGACAGGTCGGGCCCGGTGCGCTTGGAGCCCCACTGGAACGGCTTGTCGTACATGCTCTCGGCGGCGAGGCTGTAGGGGCCGTAGCGCTCGACCTCGTCCTTGAACGGCCGGATCTGCTGGCTGTGGCAGGTGTAGCAGCCTTCGCGGATGTAGATGTTGCGGCCCAGCACCTCGAGCGGCGAGTAGGGCCGCACGCCGTCGATCCGCTCGATCGTCGACTCGATGGTGAACAGCGGGATGATCTGCACGATGCCGCCGATCGACACGGTGATCAGGGTCAGGACCACCATGAGGATGACGTTCTTCTCGATCGTCTCGTGACGCAGGAACACGGGTCGTCTCCTAGGCCGCCAGGGCCGGTTGGGCGGCTGGGACGCGCGCGGGCTCGCCGCGGATCGTGCGCCACATGTTGTAGGCCATCAGCAGGCCGCCGGTCAGGAAGAACACGCCGCCCAGCAGACGGATGGCGTAGAAGGGCTTCATCGCGGCGACCGTCTCGATGAACGAGTACTGCAGGAAGCCCAGCTCGTCGTAGGCGCGCCACATCAGGCCCTGCATGATGCCGCTCACCCACATCGCGGTGATGTAGAGGACGATGCCGATGGTGGCGATCCAGTAGTGCCAGCC
>LNFM01001490.1_pt1 | contig 52933 bp, 48 predicted proteins | sample 596031 | NCBI WGS metagenome assembly LNFM01 (sample SAMN04254537, study PRJNA301005) | activated carbon metagenome | isolation source: dual media filters at the Ann Arbor, Michigan drinking water treatment plant | place: USA: Ann Arbor | reverse complement strand
CTTCTTTCAGGGCGTGAAGCTGACGCGAGACAGCCTCGCGCGTGGCGCCAATGAGGGCGGCTAGCGAAGCTTGCGTGGGCGAAGGATTAAGCCGGCGACGGTCGCCGCCCGGGACGAGGTGGGCGTGGCGAATGAGTTCCGCCAGCAGCCGATTGCGCGCGTTGCCTGCGGCGAGTTCGTAGGCCCGGGCGCCGTAGTTCAGCGCGTGTGTCACCAGCGTGCGCGTCAGGTTCTTTGCGAATGCCGCCGACTTATCGGAGAGAGAAAGGAAGTAATCAGTCGGTATGTCGACGATCACGCCGCCGCGATCCACGAAGAGCCGGTGCGCGTCGCCGAAGCTGTGTCCAGCCAGGGCGACGGCGAACCCGAACGCCTCGCGCGGCTTGACCCCATACATGGTGACAGTCTCGCCGTGGGGCGTGGTTACGCCGACGCGATACTCGCCACTCCATACAAATGCGACGCGCGCATGAAAGTCGCGCTCGAAGATGCTCGTAGCCCGGTTCTTGAACTTAGTCCGACGCAGGAGGGAAAACACCTCCTCAAGCACTTCATCGGCGACGCCGTTGAACAGGTGCAGTTGGCGCAAGTCTTGTGGCGTCTTTGGACCGTTGCCTGCCAAATCCATAGATGTTGCCATGAAATCCATCTTAGCTTGAGAGCCAGCGGGCACGCACCGTTTGCGTCTCGATCACGCAGGCCACCGCCCTCCAGGAAAATAAATGTCGGCGGCCCCTAAGGTTTCTCTAATCTTAGAGAGCGTGCCTGTTTGCATGCCGCCTTTGCCGGTCTCCGCGGGAAGAATCTTGTCAAGCTTTTGGCGGGGAGGGCGTTGCGTGGACCCGTACCGAGATCAGCGCTTGGATCGCACGCGGGGTGCATTCGCTGGCGTCGCCTGGCGCTGGCGTGAAACAAATCGAGGCTTAGTCTCGCGACGAAAGAGTTGATCCGCGATTTGCGGCAGCTGTTTATCGCTTGCTGGCGGCATCGCCTTCGTCTTTGAACGGATCCCCCTGTCTGGTCCTTCGAGACGGCGCTTCGCACTCGGCTCCGCGCGGGGCGCTTTCTACAAGCCAAACCCCGAGGGCGGACGGGTGACGCGCCTCCCAGTCCTTTGCGGACACCAACAGGCATGCATCATCGGCGAGGCCGATACGCTGAGGCTCGCCCGCGCGTGCGCGGCGCAGCAGTTCTGACAATTGCGCTCGTGCGTCCCGGACAGTCCACGCTTCAGACATTTCAGCACTCCTGCGATCACGAGTTGGCTGGCAAGGACCCTCAGAGCCAGGCTCTATGTCCTGTTTTTCAACCTGACGCCCGGCCCATAACGATCGTCCGCCTCAAGGAATACGATGCCGGCATGTTCAAGGGTTTCTCTAATCTTAGAGAGAGTGCCTGTTTGCATGCCGCCTTTGCCGGTCTCGAAGCGGAGGATGGTGGATTCCGCGACGGAGCTGGCATCGGCTAACTCTCGGACGCTTAATCCAAGAGCCGCTCTGGCCATTCTAATTTGCGCGGGCGTGGGCATAGTCGGTGAAATTCTCTAAATACTGAGCGGAAATCGTTGACGAAGTCAGCGAAATCCACTAAGTTCTAGCCGTAATCCTCTTAATAGACGGTTTGAGGGCTGGGATGAAGGTATCACGACGAAGCCTAATGTTGGGCGCGGCCGCCCTTCCGGGTTTGTCGGCCGCCTCGGATGCGCCCGCTCTCGACCCGGTTACTAGAGCGGTCTCGAAATGGCTGTGTGGGAGGGCGGAGGTGGACGCACTCGCACTGCGCTGGCAGCGGTTAGAAACCCAGCTCTTCAAGCGCTGCAAACATCTGGGTCTGACGCGCGCTCTCCGAAGCGGCTTGCCGGAAGCGCGCGAGCTCCGCGCGCTAACGCGCAAGCTCAACGCTGCCGAGAGGAAATTAGAGCGCTCCGCCCAGCAGATCGCTCAGATGCGCGCAACCAGCGGGCAGGGCGCACTTGCTAAGATTGAGATGGGCCTCAGGATTCAAGAGCCGCAGGACTGCGAGGAAATGGCCTGGGTGCTGATCAAGGGCGGCGCCGACGAATTGCGCGAAGTGTTGAAGTGCAGATGAAGCAGGCGCGCTCTCCTGGTGGCGGCCGCGCTACTCCAGCAGCGGCGCTGGAAGCGATGTTCGCGCGCTGCAAAGGCGCGTATGCGGACACAACGCTGCGCGGCTATCTCACCGATCTCAGAGCCTTCCAAGCATGGTGCGCGAACGAGGGGGAGGAGTGGCTTCCCGCCAAGCCGGATGTTGTCGCCGCCTTCATCGACGCTGAAGTCGATGCCGTTTCACCAGCGACCTTGCGTCGACGTCTGGCTTCGATCGCCTTCGCGCACGCGATGTCTGATGTGCCGAGCCCAACTGGCGCAAGCGCGGTGCGGCTCGCGCTTCGCCGCGCCGCTAAACGCAAGCCACGCCGGCCAGTACAGTCTAAAGGGCTGACCGCCGACCTGCTCAGACAGATTTTGGATAAGCAGCCGAAGACGCTCGCGGGCGCGCGGGACGCTGCCCTTATCGCGATCGGTTACGACACGCTCTGCCGCAGCGCTGAGCTTGCCGCCATGCGTCTTGAGCACCTGCGTCCCGGAGCAGGCGGGCAGTGGAGCGTCCTGATCACCCGGTCAAAGTGCGACCAGGCCGGCGACGGGCGTACAGCCTGGCTGTCGACGCAGACGTCAAAGACGCTGCAGCGTTGGCTTAAGTTATCAAAGATTGAGGAGGGGCCGCTCTTTCGTGGGCTTCATCTCGGGCGGCCATCCGAGTGCGCCATGGACACCAGCTCAATACGCCGGCTGATTAAGCGTGCGGCGCGGAGTGCTGGTGTAGAAATCGAGACTGCGCGCGGCCTGTCCGGTCATTCAATGCGCGTAGGCGCGGCGCAGGATATGCTGGTCGCTGGTTTTGACTCGCTCGCGATTATGCAGGCCGGAGGCTGGAAGACGACCGCGGTCTTGCTTCGCTACGTGGAGAATGCATCCACCCTCGAACTGCACAAGCGAAGATGGCAGCCGCGCGTCCGTGACGCGCTTCAAGCGGCTGCCGGTGACTGAACTGCCCTGATCTATTGGGCGCGCTCTCGCGACCAGATCCCCCGCGTATCAACTAGCTGCTTTGTGGTGATGCGCTCGTGCGGGATGTCTCTGAACTGTGTGTGGTCCACCAACAAGACTATCAAGTCAGCGGCTAGGCCTACTTCAATGTCGACCAGCGCGACGTCGCGATTGACCAACTCACGGGGAAGCTCGTCCGCAAACGGTTCGATCGCACAGAGGGACACGTCCGGATATCGAAGACTGAGTTCTTCGGACAGCTTTTCGACGACTTCGATCGCTGGCGATTCACGAAGGTCATCGATGTTGGGCTTATAAGCTAATCCGAAACAGGCGATCGATTTGATGGCGCCAGCCTCCACCTTGCTCAGGATTTCGGCGACCACTTGGCGTGGACGTCCCGAATTTATCCAACGCGCTTCGCGGATGAGACGCGCCTTATCGCCAAAAGTGGAGACGATGAACCATGGGTCGACGGCGATACAGTGACCGCCGACGCCGGGTCCGGGTTGCAGGATATTGACGCGCGGGTGGCGATTAGAGAGCTGAATGAGCTCCCACACATTGATTCCACGTTCGCCGCAGATCGCGGCAAGCTCATTTGCGAACGCGATGTTGACATCGCGATAGGCATTTTCGGTGAGCTTCGCCAACTCCGCGGTGCGCGCGTCAGTGATGATGCATTCGCCTTTGACAAACGTCTTGTAGAAGTCACGAGCTGCCTTTCCGCTCGCCGGACACAAGCCGCCGATAATACGGTCGTTGCCCACGAGTTCGACTAGCATGTTTCCAGGTAGCACCCGTTCGGGACAATGAGCGATCAAGATGTCTGGTGTTTGATCGGAAGCATCGCTGCGATGGGAAAAGCTCAGATCGGGGCGCGCTGCGGCCAACCAGTGCGACACCTGTTCGGTGGCGCCCACGGGCACCGTCGATTCAAGAATGACAAGATTGCCCTTTTGTAGTGAGGGGGCGATCGAGTGCGTTGCAGCCTTTACGTAGGCAAGGCTCGGTTTGTACCCGCCTTCGAAGGGAGTGGGGACAGCGATTACGAAAACGTCGCCCGTGCGGGGCGTGGTGCTCGCTGACAGCATGCGGCGCGTCACGACATCCTTTAGAAGCTCTGGCAGTCCCGGTTCAACGATGGTGCAGACGCCTTCGCGGACGCGTCCAACAATGCTCTCGTTGATGTCGACCCCATGCACCTGCACGCCGTGCTGTGCGAGCATTACGGCGGTTGGCAGGCCAATATAGCCGAGGCCGACTATAACGCAGGTCTTTGCCGGCTCGGTCATTGGAGGCTCCTATTTAGAATGATGTCGACGATGCGCTCGGAAGCGCGGCCATCCCCGTAAGGATTGTGGGCGTGCGCCATGGCGTCGTAGGCGTCTGGGTTGCGAAGAACGTGACGCACCGTTTCCACGATGGTGGCGCGGTCGGCGCCAACCAGTTTTACGGTGCCAGCGTCCACCGCTTCTGGGCGCTCAGTCACATCGCGCATCACGAAAACGGGTTTGCCCAAGGAAGGCGCTTCTTCCTGAATGCCGCCGCTATCGGTGAGAATGAGGTGCGAGCGCCGCATGAGGGCGACGAAAGGCAGGTATTCCAGCGGATCGATCAGAAAAACGTTGTCGACGTCGCCGAGAATTCTACGGACGGGCTCTTGTACATTTGGATTGAGGTGAACGGGATAGACCACTTCAACATTGGGTTCCCGCGATAGGTCAGAGATCGCGTGGCACACATTCTCAAATGGCCTGCCGAAATTTTCACGCCGATGGCCAGTGACGACGATCAGTTTCTTGGCATCGTTCAGGAATGAAAACTGCTTTTGTAGGCTAGCCGCGAGTGCTTGGTCGGCATCGATCACGCTGACGGTTGTTAACAGCGCGTCGATGACGGTGTTGCCGGTGACGTGAATGCGTCGTGAATCTATGTGCTCTCGAAGCAGGTTCTGCCGAGCGCCTTCTGTCGGCGCAAAGTATGTGGATGTGACGATGTCGCAGACGCGACGGTTCACTTCTTCCGGCCAGGGTTTGAAGATGTCACCCGATCGGAGCCCGGCTTCGACGTGACCCACTTCGATCTTTTGATAAAAGCAGGCAAGCGAGGTCGCGAGCGTTGTCGTGGTGTCGCCGTGCACCAAAACCAGGTCGGGCTTCGCCTCCTGCAAGACCGCTTCCATACGGCTGAGGATTGCACATGTGATTTGAGACAAGCCTTGCGCCGCAACCATGATGTCGAGGTCGTAGTCGGGCTCGATCGAAAAGAGGGTCAAAACTTGATCGAGCATCTCACGATGCTGACCGGTCACGCACACCTTAGTCTCGATACCGGAGGTTTTGCGGAGAGCATTGACGACCGGCGCCATCTTGATGGCTTCCGGGCGCGTACCGAAGACGACGAGCACTTTCATGAAAAAGTCCGGGGTGTTCGAAAAGGCCGGCGCGCACACATCGTCGCTGCGCGCGTCAAATGGGCTCCGAAGGCGCTGGGGCTCGGTGCGCGGGGAGGTCGGCGCCTGCTCGCGTTCGTGCGGTCTTATCCAATGCGTGCAGCATTGCGCCGGCTAGGTGGCGGCGGTCATAGCGCGGCGCGGCGGCGCGGGCGTTATGCCGATAGGACGCAAGCAGGTCTGGATTCTGTTTGAGACGCAGGAGGGCATGGGCGAGCTCCATCGCATTCTGCGGCTCAAAGGTTTCGCCCACGGCCTCGCGCCGGACGATGTCGGCGGATTCGCCTTCGACGCCGTGGAGCACCGGAAGGCCCATGGCCATGCACTCGAACAGCTTTGAGGGAATGACCGTGGTGAAAAGGGGATCTCGCTTCAGATGGATGATTGAGGCGTCGAGTAGCGCCCAATAATTCGACACTTCGTGCTTCGGCACCGTGTCAAGAAAGGTGACGTTCTTTAGCGCCATGGTCTCGGCGCGAGAGATGAGGGCCTTTTTCTGGGCGCCGTCCCCAAGAAGAAGGATGTGGATGTCAGCTGCGTCCGGCGTGCGCGCAAGAATTTCGCCCGCGTCCAGCAGCGTATCTAGGCCGTGCGCCAGGCCGTGTGTTCCGACGTAGCCGACGATAAACCGCCCTTGTAGTCCAAGCCGCGTTGTAAGTTCGATCGGCTTGGGGCGTGGGGCAAATTGGGTCAGGTCCGCGCCGTTCGTGACCACATCGATTTTGTCGGCGGGGATACCGCGTTGGGTGAGAGCGCGCTTAAACGAGTGCGTAACAGCGATGATACGTGTGGCGCGGCGATAGAGAAACATCTCCACGTTCTCGGTCATCGACAGCAGTGCGCCGGGTTTGATCGCGCCGACGGCCTTGATAGATTCTGGCCAGATGTCGCGCAGCTCAAAGACCCACGGTCTGCGCTTCAAGAATCCAGTGCAGCATGCAGCGAGCGCGGTGAAGAACTGTGGCGAGGTGCCGACGATGACGTCAACACCTCGGACGCCGAGCGCGGCAATGCTGGAAGCAATGCCAAAGCTCACATAGTCGAGGGTTCGCCTGTAGAAGCCCTCATTGGCGGTGATGTAGGTCCAGACGCGGATAACGCGAATGCCATCGATCACTTCGCTCTGCCAAAGCTTATTCTTGTAGCCGTCGAAAACGCGGCCCTTGGGAAAATTGGGTGCGCAGGTGATGACGGTGACCCGGTGTCCGGCGAGCACCCATTCACGCGTGTGCTCGAATGTACGGCTCGCGGGCGCGTTCACTTCCGGGGGGAAGTTGTCGGTCAGGAAAAGGATGTGCATCGTATGGGGTGGGCTAAGCCCAGCTGACTTCCAACGCCGAGCGTCCTTGGTGGAGCGGCACCACTAGACAGGTATTGTCGATGCTCTTGCCAAACTCGGGGTGCCAGGTTGTGCGTTCGATGCGGGCAGGTCCACCCTCTGAGCGCCAAGCGATCCGCTCGCCGCTCTTGAGAACGAACTTGCCGGAGTTGGGCGAATAGAGGCTGATCAAGACGTCTGGATGTAAATGGAAGCGCGCTTCGGCAATGTGCGCGCCGCTCCTGACATGATCGGCAACGCAGAGTGCGCGAGGCGCCAGACGCCACTTTCGTGTGTGCGTCGGTGCGCTCGCAAGACTGCGATATCCGTCATGAGAGCCCTCAAGCTCCAGGGCGTCACCATCTGAATGCCAGCGGACGCCGAAGGGAGACGCTCGAGCGCCCACGCGAAACCCGCTCCAAACGTCCGAGGAATTGACGCCACCGACAACCACGGTGTTATGGGCCGCAGTCCCGCGTTGGCGCTGTCGCTCTGGTCCGGTGCCATAGAGCGACGTGCCGGAATTGACGAAGAGGCGCTGGCCGAACAGGGATGCTTCGAAGCTCAGTGTATCCGCATGAGCATGTCCGGGCAGATAGTCAGGGCCTACGGCGCCGACATCAGCGATCAGAACCGCGTCTGGCTGCGAGAGCCTGGCGTAGCCACTTTCACGCAACCGCGTCACTTGGAGCAACGGGGCCGGCTCGTTGATGAGAAGTCGTCGAGCGTAGGCGAAAAGTTCTTCGTTAGAGGGCGCGATTCCAAATGCGGAGTCGTTGAAGAAGCTGATGGCTCCGTCCGGGTGAGACATGGCGCTTAGCCAATGTCCCATCTTTGCAGCGAGAGCCCGCCACGTAGAGACGAGCTCAGTCTCAGCTGGCAGCAAAGCGGGGGCGTAATGTTGAGCGAGGTTGATGAGGTCGAGCACGTCCTCGAAAGCGATTGCGTGATACATCGGCGAGAGTTCGAACTGGCCACCATCGGCGAGGATTTGTTCGCTAGTCTCTCGGAATAGGATCTCGAACCCCTTGTTGCGCCAGCCATTTGTCTCTTCGCTTTCAAAGAAGAGTCCAGCGAAGATCAGCGCCTTGGCATTGGCAAATAGATGATTGCCGAGGAGATGCCATTCGAGACGCTGTGACAGCCAACGCGCCTGTGTTGCGAGGCTGTTCAGAAGCGTACGATCCAAGTGGTTGCCGGCTAACGCCCATTTTATCCAGTTCACGATGCGAAGCGATGTTGGATAAGGTGCCCAGCCGACACCCGCGCCGGGCGGATTTCGATCAACCCAATCTTTGAGGAGCGGGCGTTGCCAAACGGTCCGCTTAGCGGAGTCAAATGCGTTGAGGTCGTCGAAGTAGTGTTGGTTGTAACGCCAAAGGGTATCGAGTTGGGGGCCGTCCCATCCGATGTCGGACAAATCTGCTTCGGTGTTCAGAAGCTCGAGCGTCGTTAAACTCAGTAGGCTTTGTTGTCGTCGCGCTGGCTGCATCCAGGCGTCAGAAGCGAGCCTGAGCTTTGGCGCCGCCATCATCACCGCTGGCGGCTTGGCGGCCATGAACCAAACCCGACCATAGAGCTGTATCGGGCGAAGCCTTCGTAGCGTCTCCCAGTAACGTTCAGCCGTTTGGAGCGGATGCATCGGCTAGAGCTAGCGGTTACCGAAACGAAGACGTTGCGGCGAGTAACGAGTTGCGTGATCCGGCATCACGGCGTCCCGGTCTTTCGAAGCTCGGCAATCAGGAGAATACGGAACATCGCCAACAAATCGGTCGTGTTGACAATGCGCTCATACAGGAAGCCAAAGAAATAGGTGATCGGTGTGATCCGCATGTACTCGGGGCGCCCTTCGATTCGTGAGATGCGTTCAACTCGGAATCCCGCTTGGGCGGCAAGCTGGGTCACTGTGGAAGCGGTGTTCGCACGGTAAAGCGTGGGGAACGTATCCACTTCGGCTCGGCCGCGGAGCTTATTGATAAACCGGTGAAAGCTGTGCGGCGTAAACCGAGCAATTGTTGGCATGTAGTGGGACTTGTTGGGCGTCTTGAAGAGCAGCACCCCTCCCGGTTTGAGGACACGATTGATCTCGCGGACGACCTCGAGTGGGTTAGCGAGGTGTTCCATGACGTTATCCGCGAACGCCACATCAAAAGTGTTGTCATCGTAGGGAATACGGCCCGCGTCGGCGGTACGTCCCTCGTCGAGCATGGGATTCGCGAGAACGCGAGGGTCCAAGTCCACGCCGCACATTCGAGCGACCTGGCCACGAAAGTTCATTTCGGGGACAATGCCTGCACCGGCGCCGACATCCAGAACGGTAGAACTCGGCCTCAAGTATGAGACAATCCGCTCGCGAAAAAGTTGGTCATCCCAATTGCGCGCATGATGAGGATAGAGCCGTCGGTCTAGCCAGGATGTGAGGCCACTCATCAGACGCTTGATGCGGTCTCTATTGAAACGCGGCTGACTTCGATGATCTCCCCGATTGGGATTGGGCTAGGCCGCCCTTCGCGAATACAAGCGACGAAGGCATTCACGCATGCCTGTGTCCCCTTGTCTTGTCGCCATAAATTCATGTCAGAAAAAGTTTGCCAGCCCCAGCCGCGCAATTTGCGGAAATTGTCGAGCTGTAGGACACGCCCTGCAACGAAGATTTCAAGCCGTTCTTTGGGGAAGCTCTTATGACCGTTGGCGAGATAGTGGATCACGCCCGTCGAACCATCAGCGAAGGCCAGCGAGATTGAGGCCTTGTCCTCGCGAACGGAGACTCCTGGATGAGGTCCCAACGCCATCGCATGATGACTAACGATTTGCGCGCCCGCGAGGTAACGCAGCAGATCGATAAAGTGGCATCCTTCCCCGATAATGCGTCCGCCGCCAATCAGTGGGTCCTGAGTCCAGTGATCTTGCGGGACGTCGCCCGCATTGACGGTCATCACGAAGGATTTCGGTACTGTGATTGGCGCGATGAGCGATTTGATCTTCACGACGTGCGGGGCGAAGCGGCGATTGAAGCCGACCATCAGAAGTTGATCTGGCCGGGCGAGACTTTCTGTCTCGATCGCAGCGAGTTCGTCGAGCGTCAGACACAGCGGCTTCTCGCAGAACACATGCTTGCCCGCGCGCAGAGACTGTAGAACTTGGCGCGCGTGAGCATCGTGGCGAGTAGCAATGACGATGGTGTCAACGCGCTCGTCTTCCAGCGCTGTCGCACTGTCGGTACTTGCTTCGGCAAAGCCATGCTTACTGCCGAAATGCACCGCGCTGACGCCGCCGCCGCTGACGATCGTGCGCAATCTGGCGCCTGCAGCCTTGAATGCGGGGATGAGCACCCGACCGGCGTAATTGCCGGCGCCGAGGAAGACGACGCTTGCTTTACCCGGCTGCGGGGCAGGGGCTATGGGCACCGAACGCTTCGCCAGACGCTCGGGCGGGCCATTGGGTTGGTATTCCAACAGAATGCCGAGCGAAGGCGAGTCTGACGTCAACAGTGTGAATGCGTCTTCCGCCCTACCCAGTGGGAAACGATGAGAAATGAGGGGCGCGACGTCCAGAGCGCCCGACGCCATTAGATCAAGGACAGCCTCGAAGTTACGCTGTTCGGTCCAGCGCACGAAGCCAATTGGATAATCGTGCCCGCCTTCTTCATACGCGGGATCATAGCGACCAGGTCCATAAGAGCAGCTCACCTGGAAGCTGAGTTCTTTTTCGTAAAAGTCTGCTCGGCTGAGTTCGAGTCCAACGACCCCGACGAGCACGATGCGGCCACGCTTGCGACACATGCGGGCCGCTTGGGACACAGGCTCGTTGCTCTTCGTCGATGCTGTAATGATAACAGCATCAACGCCTGCACCGCGCGAGAATGTGGCCGCTGCGGCTAGGACGTCTCCACCATCGCTGGGATTAACGACTTCGGCGCCAAACGCGCGCGCAAGCTCCAGTCGTTGTGGATCAGGGTCGATGCCCAGGACGCGACAGCCTTGTGCGCGCAGCATTTGAACGGTGACGAGCCCTATGAGTCCGAGACCTGTAACGACGACGCACTCGCCGAGTGTAGGATTGGCGAGGCGGATACCCTGCAGGCCGATGGCGCACAACACCGTAAAAGCCGCTGCTTCATCATTAACATTGTCAGGAATCTTGGCGCAGAGGTTTCTAGGCACCGCCACGACTTCAGCGTGCTTGCCATTGCTCACCACTCGGTCGCCAACGCTGAATCCCTCTGCGTCAGTGCCAACTTCTGCGACGCGCCCGACATTGCAGTAACCGAGCGTCAGTGGTTGATCCAGCTTACTGCGAACAGCATCCACCGTTGCGGCGATGCCGTCAGTTTGTATCTTTTCCAGAACCATCCGAACCTTGTCAGGCTGTTGGCGCGCCTTATCGATCCAGTTGGACTTGCCAAAATCAAGCAACATGCGCTCGGTGCCCGCAGAAATGAGCGACTTCGACGTGTGTATCAGCACGCTGTTTGATGCTGCCCGTGGTGAAGGGACATCCGATATGCTCGTAGTCCCGTCGCTTAGTGATTGCAGAATTTGCTTCATCGTGTTTTTCGAATTGTGTTTCCGGAATCGCCTCTAGGTTGAAACGAAGATCCAAACAGAACGGGTGGGCGGCGAGTCAGTCGGTGAGCGCAATACCTTCGACGCGACAGTGTAGAGGATCACTGAGTTCGATTGAGGGTTTCATGATAAGCGGCGACCGTTGCGCCTGTGACAACCTTCGGGCTGAAGTGAGTACGCGCCACTTCAATTATCGCACGCCGATCCCAGGAATGGCGGAGCGCGGCAGCAACCCCCTGAGCCTGCATTTCCAGTCCGCCACTCGAAAGAAAGAAGCCATTTCGACCTGGCGTGATCATGTGTTTGATCCCGAACGCACAAGGCGCGATCGCCGGCACGCCGCGCGAGTTCGCTTCGGCGATGGCCATGGGAGCGGTTTCTTGAAGAGATGTCATCAGCAGGATAGCCGATTGGTCCAGTTCAGATATCAACTGATCTGTGGTGAGGTTGCCAAGAAAACAAATGCGCGACCCGGCTGGGTGGCTTCGTGCCAATTCGCGACACCTTTGATCGTATTCGACCGAGGTCGACGTGCCGCAGAGGGCAAGTTCAACACGCGGATCATCTTCGAGGAGTCGAAGAGCAATTTCGATGATCCGCATTGTTTCTTTTCTCGGCGATATGCGCCCGACGGAGATTATTCGACGGTACCGTCTTGGCTCCGTGGACAACGGCGCCTCTGCGAAACGTGTGTCGATTGGATTGGGAATTTCCCACTGCGGCAATGTGGAGATATCAGGTAGTGCCTCGCGGACATAGGGGCTTATCACGACAACCCCATCTAAACTTGAGCGCGCGTTCCGTTCGACTTGTTCAACTAGTGAGGCCGCAGCACGCCGTGTCCATCGGCCGAGGCCACCGCGTTGTGAAGCATGAAGCATATCTTGATGGGCTATGCCGTGGATTGTCATGATCCGTGGCCGCTTGATTCCCAAGCCGCAACCCGCGGTCGCTTGGAGATGAACGATGTCGGGCTTTAGGCGGTCGACCAATGTGCGGACGCGATGAGAATCGACCGTCCAAAATGTGAGCGAGCCAGGGCCAGGACTTCGCTGAAGATAGTGAATCGGCACACCGTGCGCCGTCCGTTCGAGGTTTCTGCGAGCGCCCGGTACTATCAGGGTCAAGTCAACGCAAGCGCGTAAGTTCGGCAACAACGTGTCGATCACTCGTTCGACGCCTCCGCTAACGGAGCGGCCTGGCTCTGGATAAGGTCCGACCATCACGACCTTCATTGTGAAGTGCTCGCGGCCTGCCGGGCCCCACGAGCCCTTACAGCACTGAAAAGCGTCGCTTCGCCCAGCATCATCAATGCCGCTGCTGTCACCGCAAGCGGGAGCACCGAGATTCCCGCAAACCATAACGCAGGGCCTGCCACTATGAGGCGACAAGCGTTCACCGCCGCCTCAAGTGCTGGAACTCCTTGACGATGAATATCGAGATTGAGAAATCCAAGCGCCATGACGACAATTGTGCCGCTGAACATGATTGCAACGACTAAACCCACAAGTGGATATTTAGCACTGTAGAAATGCTCCGCGACTATCGCCGCCATCGCGACGACGGTGGCACAAGTTGCGATCGCAAGTGTCCAGCGGACTGCGCTCACATTGTAGCGCATGATTGTCGCGCTCGCGGATACTCTTGGTAACAGCACGAGCCGCAAAGCATTGTTTAAGAGCGAGAGCGGACCCACGAATGTGACCGCGATGCCCATTGTGCCAACCGCCACTGGATCCAACCGCCAAGTAGCCACTGCGATGGGGAGAGCTGTTAGTGCTGCGTAGGTAGCCGAGGAGGCGAACACGAAGGTGGCATAGTGAGTGGTCAAGCTAGAAGCCGGCTTCGGGTCTACAGAAACGAGCCGAAGCACTTCACGCGCCTTCAAGATTGCGATGACCAAGACTGGCGCCGCAAAAAGCCCAAATAGGACGGCATCCCAGGAACCAGTGAGCATGCCCGCACCGGCGAACAATATCCGGCTACATGCGAGCGCGAGATTCGCACGCGAGTAGCTCAGAAAACTTTCACGAGCTTGATCTGCGGCACGCAGGCCCATCCAAAAGTTGAGCGCCAAGGCGCAGAACAGGGGAATGGTATAACTCCGTGCCTCCTCCCAGACCAATCCTATCCCTACGGTCGGTATCGCCAGCGCCGCGAAGAGTATGAGTCGAGCGCGGATCGAGAAGCTGAGGAACGCTAGATTCTTTGTCGCTGCGAAATATCGCGTGCTCGTTATGCTTAGGCCTAGATCTAAGACTGACACGAGGAACATGACGGCCGTCACGCCGAAGGTCAGCTGAGCGAAGTCCTCTAAAGAGAGGGCTAACGGCGCAATAGCGAGCACGGCGAACGTCGATAGATTTACCGCCAATCCTGATCCAAGCACCGCGGTGAACGAACGGGATAGCAAACTTGTCAATGAGCGGTGATTGTCCGCGCGTACCGCTTGAGCGGGGTGGATTTGGGCCAAGCATCGCTATCAACGTAGTCAGACACGAGCGCGTTGCCCGCTTCGATGCCAAGACTTTTCAGCTCCTGAAATAGGAGATGGATCCGATCCGCGAAATAGGTTGACTTAGAGTGGCCAATCAGGACGACAGGGACAGGCCGATTGGCCGCTGACGCATGCTTCGCGACGTGAGCCGCAATCATTGCCGCTAACATGCGGGGCGCAATGACGTTGAAGTCGGCCATTACGTGCGTTCGTCCGATGAACTCGCTGACGCGGCTGAGTGGTGAGCGTCCAATGCGCGCAAGCGGTGCGCTATACAGTTTGCCGACGATCCGTCGGGTGTCGAGTCCATAGTGGTTGATGTGAGCAAGGCCTGCCAATGGCCGACGGCTTGTCAGAATAGGTAGTTCAAGCAGCGGCCCCTCGTGCCAGCAGGGTAACATCTCGAACGATCGATAATCGTAGTCCCCATAACCGGAGCGAAAGTGGGCACCCGGCGCGACCGTGCTGTCGATCACAATGCCTTGGCGAGACAGCATTGCGAAAAGCTGTGTGTGGTTGCGCATAGACCACGCACCCGCTCGGTAAGCCACAGGCTGATACCCCGGCAGTACTGGGGATAGAAGGTCACGAAGATACGCGCATCCTTCAGCGACAATTGCCTCAGCATCCGAGACCGGCAATAGGCTCAAATCATACTTGTTGCTGTCGAGACGCGGACGGCCCTCAATTGGTGCGGAGGCGAAGAACCACATTGGATGAATGTGGAGCTGAATGTCGTGTCCCCGCCGCGCGAGCTCTCGCAGTTGTGCCTCAACTGGGGCATAGTTCTCTTCAATGCCGTGATTGCGACAATAGATCAGTTGTCCAACTTCGACGAACAGGGTTGCGCGAGCGCCATTTAACTCAAGTACGTTTGCTAAGTGGGCAGTGGGTATGCACTGTTCACGGATTGCGTTGCCGGAACCGTCCCCGAACATTTCATAGTCCAAAGTAAATATAAGCTTTGTGTGCACAACAGACCTAGCCTGGGTTGGATCTTTCAGCGTTGCAGCTCACATCGCCTCTTTTTTTTGTTCGCAATTGACGCAAGAATACTAGGTAGTCCGCAGACGTGGAAAGTTGCGGATGTGCGGCCGGCTTTCCCGTGGTGGTAGCGCGTCGGATCGCATCCAAGAAGTCTTCTTTGTCTCCGTAAGTATAGCAGGTAGCGCCTTCCGGCCTTGCTACGGCGTCGCTGGCGACGACGGGAACGCCGTTCTCCAGAGCTTCTAAGACGGCCACTGAATTTCCATCCGTACTCGTCGGACGGAGGTACACAAAAGTGCGTCGTAGGAGAGCGCGGAAATTCACCCCAGTTGGGATGTGTATAAAATTCCCTGCATTGTGGGGGTCCAGCTCGTTGGGATCGTACGCGGCCTTTGGATCCAGAAAGATTACCCAGATGCCCATTTCTTGCAGCTGCGGAAGATTGTCCGCAACGAAGAGAAACCCATAGGTTTCCTGGCCTTGTCGGAAGTCTTTCGTATGCGCATAGACTACCGCGAACTTTACGGCGCCCGCGCGATCTAGGCGCCGTTGGGTTGGGACATCAAGTTCTCCGTCTTCAGCAAGCGCAGTCGTGCGAAGAAGGGGTGTCATTAGAGTGAATCGAGTTTGAGCCTGTCGTTGGAAGGACAAATGGATATCGCGGTTGAGCAGTATAAAGCCGTGAGAGAAAGCAATCGCAGCCTTGTTGGACCAACGATCAAAATCAAACGTGTTACCATGGACTGTGTGTAGCACTGTCAATCCCATCATTCGCCCGAGCAAGCTGGCGACGAAACGTTTGAATGGGTGTTGAAGATTGAAGTGGATGACATCCGTCCGCCTAAAGAGGCATTTCCAAATTTCGTACCATTCAAGGCGAAAGGCTTGTACTCCGGGCTCCTCTGAAAGGGCCGCGAGAACACTTACAATGCTCGCGCCAGCGCCTCCGGGCGGAGGTGGGACTGGCCCGATAACTGCAACTGCGAGGGGCTTTTCCTGTACGCTGGCGGCGTTGATGAGAACCGAGTTCACCGGACAGAAGCTTCTTGTCTGCAAGGGCGTTTGTCTGATGCCACCGTAACATCAATCTCAGTCATAGATTGTAGTAGCATTTTCCCGCGCATTGCGGATTGCTGACACTAGTGCTGGTCCATCTACTGAAAAGAAGTCGGTAAATGAAACGCGTTTAATCGAGTACTTGGCCGCGTTCATATGTCGTCGACAAAATTTTTCGGGGTCAGCGCGTGCCATCATAGGCAGGCTATGAATCATCGTGTGAACAATGTGCGCCTCACCCGACATGTCATAGCAGAGCTTCTGATACACGGTGTTTTCCCACACGCTCTGTCGGACGCTTTCGTGGTCGAGGTCTTCAGGCACGTGAACGAAGGATAGATAGGACAGAGGCGTGCCGATCCCTATGATGCGCACACTGAGGTCCAGCATTTTAGCATAGGGGCTTCCTTCACCAAACGGGTAAAGACAGCGTTCGTGCCCACTGCAAATGAACTCAGCATGTGGGCCAATTGCGGCAACAGACTTAGTCGGATGGGTCGACCGAGTTGCCCCTGGTCGCATCCGCAGCGTTTCAGACAGCGCTCCCATACCTGATGGTGTTGACCTCGCATCAAAGAACGCCTCGGAGGTGAGGAAGTCCGCCGAGTTCATGCGCGGATACGTCGGCACGACAATCGTCCCGTCGGGCCCTACTAGATCTTGAAGGATGTCAAGAACAGCTTCGGCGGAGAGCTTTGTCGGAACGAGCGACAAACTCGCGTGCAGCATAACCACTTGACCCGATCTTACGCCGAGTTCGCTCAGCAATCCACGAAGCGCGCTCTGATCCAAGCTGGGGATCAGTTCACGCAATCGCCTGCGCAGACCTAGCTCCATCCGCTTGAGCGCCTTGCGTGAATCGACATCAAGTATTTGCGCGAGTGCTTTCCGGAGAACGATTCGCATCGGAGGAGCTCGATTACTTAATAAGGCTCGGTCATTGATCGCGGCTAACTTGCAGGGAGTCGCTATTGGCTCTTGTGTTGATTGCGGAAGCCGCGAGCCGCCTGTTTCTTCCCATCCAGGCAGCTTGGGCTACGCCAAACACGGCTCCTAGCATGACGTTGCTGTACCTGGTGGTTAGAGCTGTATGCGTCGACATGAACTCGACCATCAAGACAGCCAGGCAAATCAACATACCGCCACCGAGGGCCGAGCGGCGCGGATCTGGCCGGCGGTTCAGCTGTTCGAATTTTCGAGAGCCAGAGCTGCGGACGGTTGCAAGCCTTAGGGATACGCCGCCTAGCGCCGCGACCAGAAGGAGCAACGGAATAGGCCCGGATTCGGCGAAGAACATCAGAAATACGTTATGCGCGCCCTGCCAAGTACCATTCTCGTAGAAGCCGCCGACGCCCGTGTAGTAATGCGCGGAGCCGATGCCAGCACCTGCGGGAAATCTGCGCCATGAATCGTCTAAGATGGCCTCCCACAACACTGTTCGGTAAGTGGTGGTCTGTTCATCAACTCGTCCGCCGAGAATTTCTGGAACGGCCAGGAGGCGGTTCATTTGAGAGTCGTTGAGTGCAAACCCAAAGATCTCTGCGCTAGCCATGATGAGGGCGCGCGGGTCTTCAATGAGCGCGATACTCGCGATTGCCAAAACTGACGCCACGAGCAGTTTCGAAAATTTAATTGGCCATATCGCAGTGACGAACAAGACCGCAATCATCGCGGTCATCCCTGTTTTTGAGAGAGTGAGGATAACAGATATGATGACAAGAGAGAGAAGCATGGCTTGTTTTAATCGATTTCGCAGCGGGTAGGCTTGAAGCAACGCTGCCGCAATCACGGAAACAATCGCTGCCTCGTTAGGATTCCCGAACAGCCCGCCCATTCGATGAGCGCTTGATAAAGGCAGATAAGCATAGAAGCTGTACAAAGCGGGTGAGAGCAGGGTCGCAGCACCTGCAACCACGAATCCATTGCGTAGAAATTCAATAAACGCTCGTTGTCGATTTTCGTCTACAAGGCGGCCGCTGTAACTGGCGATCGCAAGAACGAGGAGGAGTGAGCTAAGATATGCAATATTCAATTGAAGTGGATCTGCGACTGACGACGTCGGATCGTAGTACAAGTTCGCGAAGATCAGATAAGCTGTAACAGCGGTGCCAAACCAGAAGATGGGCCCGGCTAAAGCCGTGGTGAGGCCCCGCATCAACAGATAGAGCGCGCCTACAAACAGAACGACTGAGAAGGTTTGCCCGACTCCAGTCAGCATTGTAACGACGCCATTTAGGTTAAGGATGCATATCAGAGCGAGGGCGCGCGCAACTGTGTCCTCCCGGCCCGACGGCTCAACGCGTCTCCGCTTCCGGCTTGAGGTGACTTCTAGGCTGCCCATCGTTCCTTCGCGCCGGCGGCATGACAGACACCGTCTGTTGGGTGTTTCCAGTCGACATGCGGTTCAGGCTGATCGCGCGTCAGCTGAATGTCATCGTTTGTAGAGTGAGCTTTCGCCGTTCGAGAATGCGGATGATTCAGCTCAAGCAATGCTAAGACGCGCCTTCGAGCGGGGAGCGCGAGGAAATGTGGTGATCTGCCCTTGTCGCCATAGCTCGAGTCCAACTGAGCGCGCTTGCGACGATCCCGTCCAGATCCTCGTGTCTCGGTCGCCAACCCAATGCGCGCATTCGCGAGGCATTGGCCACAAGCGCTGGAGCATCGCCAAGACGTCTGGCGACGAATTCGCAAGGGAGCGGTCGTCCAAGTACGCGGTTGAAAGCAGCAACCACTTCCAGGACCGAGGCGCCTCGGCCATACCCACAATTCAAGACTGAGAAGCTTCCGATGCTTGCAGCGGCATGGTGCTCCAGTGCTGTGAGATGAGCACTCGCGAGATCGCTAACGTGAATATAGTCCCTCACGCAGGTGCCGTCCGGCGTGTCGTAGTCAGTACCGAAAATCTCAAGGTGCGGGCGTTGTGCCAACGCCACTTCGGTCGCAGTTCGAATTAGATGGCCTGGATTCGCGCCAGCTGGACCGCATCGGCCGGCGGAGTCCACGCCAGCAACATTGAAGTAGCGAAGCGCCGTTGCCTGTAGGGTGTGGGATTGAGCAGCTGAACGCAGGATCTGCTCGACCATAAGTTTCGAGCTCCCATAAGGCGTTAGCGGCGCCGTATGGCTGTCTTCACTTACGACTGGCCCGACTTTGGGATCGTAGACTGCCGCTGTGGACGAAAATAGAAACTGGCGTGTGCCCGCCTGGATCGCGGCTTGAATGAGCACGATCGACTTGGCGGTGTTGGTATCGAAGTATTTCAGCGGATCCATGAGCGACTCTGCTGGTATGATCTTGCCAGCAAAATGAATGATCGCATCGGGTTTTTCCGTACCGAGTATTTGGTCGACGTACTCTCTGTTGCCAACATCTCCGACAAAAAGCGGCACATCGGAAGGTAAGTTGCCGCGCACTCCGGTAGAGAGATCATCCAGCGCGATTACTTGGTGGCCGCGATCAAAAAGCGCCCAAACGGTATGGGAGCCGATGTAACCGCATCCGCCGGTTACCAGCACCTTCATTGAGTTGCAGCCATGTATTGAAATACATTATCCGGCGTGGCCAAGTCATAGGCGCTCTTGAAAGGTCTGTGGCGGATGCGAACTTTTTGAGCGTCAAGCCGAATCTTTGAGGTAGCGGTCATTCGACGGTGACCGATTTCGCTAGATTGCGTGGCTGGTCGACATCGACGCCGAGCGAGCAGGCGGTGAGGTAGGCGAGCATCTGCGCCGGCGCGGCATAAACGATTGGCGCCGTAAACGGATCGCAAGCCGGAAGCGCGATGCTATGATGAGCGACGTCCTTGGCGGCGGCGCAGCCGGCGGCGTCGGAGATCAAAATGATGCGGCCGCCGCGGGCCGCGACTTCCTGCATGTTGGAAAGCGTCTTTTCAAACAGCTGATCGTGCGGCGCGATGACGACGATGCGCATGTCTTTGTCGATAAGCGCGATCGGGCCATGCTTCAGTTCGCCAGCGGCATAAGCCTCGGCGTGAATATAAGTGATCTCTTTGAATTTGAGCGCAGCCTCTAGGGCGAGCGGGTAGTAAGGCCCGCGTCCGAGGAAGAGCACACTGCGCGTAGTGGCCAGGTCCTCCGCGATCGCATCGAGGTCTGAGCTTGCTGAGATAGCTTCGCTTAGTCGGGCCGGCATCTCTTTCAAAGCGGTGACGAGGCGTGTCTCTTCCTGGCTTGAGAGCCGCTTGCGTTTGCGCGCCGCCGCGACCGTAAGGCAGGCGAGCGCGCAGAGCTGGGCGGTGAACGCCTTGGTCGATGCGACTCCAATTTCCGGACCCGCTTGCGTCGGCAGCCGCGCATCGGCGGTGCGCCAGATCGTCGATTCCGGCACGTTGACGATCGCGAGAGATTTGAGGCCTTGGCCTTGCGCGTGCTTCAGCGCCGCCAGCGTGTCGGCGGTCTCGCCCGATTGCGAGACGAAGATGCCAAAGCCGCCCGTCGGGTTGGGCGCCTTGCGATAGTGAAATTCCGAGGCGATGTCGGTCTCGACCGCGATACCGGCGATGCCTTCAAGCCAATATTCGCCGATGCGCCCGGCATAATGCGCAGTGCCGCAGCCAATGATGATCGCGCGGTCAGCGCCGATGTCGACGCCGTCGAGATCGGGCATTTGGATCTTATTGCCCTTGTCGTCGATATATTGGGCGATCGTGCGTTCGGTCGTCGCCGGCTGCTCCAGAATTTCCTTCAGCATGTAATGGGCGTGGCCGGCCTTGGAGACGCTGCCTTGGCAAAAGAGCGGCTGCTCGCTGCGGCTGACGAGCGCGCCATCTCTATCAAGGATTTGTGCGTGGCCTGGTTCGACCAAGCCGACGTCGCCGTCTTCGAGATAGATGATCTGGTCGGCGAGGCCTTCGAGCGCGATCGCGTCGCTGCCGACAAAGGCTTCATCGCCTTTCAGCGCAATCGCTAGCGGGCTGCCTTGTCGCGCCACCAAGAGCAGGCCGGGCGCCTCCGCTATCATCGCAACGATCGCGAACGCGCCTTCAAGGCGCGCAATCGCGGCGGCGAAGGCGCGGGCAGGAACAGGGTCCGCTTCGAGTTCGGCGGTGATGAGATGGGCGATGACTTCTGAATCGGTCTCTGATTCAAAGTGCGCGCCGCAGGCCGCGAGCTCTTCGCGCAACGCCCGGTGATTTTCGATAATGCCGTTATGGACGATGGCGACATTCTTGGTCGCGTGCGGGTGAGCGTTGGCTTTGGTCGGTCCTCCATGCGTCGCCCAGCGTGTGTGCCCAATGCCGGTCTGGCCTGCGAGCGGCTTGCGCTTGTGCAGTTTCTCAAGCGCTGCGATCTTGCCAGGCGCGCGGCGCCGTTGGATGCGGCCGGCCTCGAGGGTTGCGATCCCGGCGCTGTCATAGCCGCGATATTCGAGCCGCTTTAAGCCCTCGATCAGACGCGCCGAGACTGGCTCGGCGCTAATCATGCCGATTATCCCGCACATGAGCTTTGTGTGTTCTTTTGCACTTTAAGGAAGGCGCTTAGCGCGGGGCTCGCCCGATAAAACCGATTGAAGCGCGTGCCGAAAAGTGGAGACCGGTTTTCGGAAAAGACGCGCGATAAGGTTTGATTGAAGCGCGTGCCGAAAAGTGGGAGCCGGTTTTCGGATAACACGCGCGATAAGGTTTGAAGCTCAGACGCGGCGATGCTCGCGCGCGAGCGCGCATCGTGCGCAGCGCCGATCGGTTGATGGGTTGAAGAAGTTGGCATCGTCGAATTGAAGCGCGCGGCGTCATCCAAGCGCGCGCGTTAGTCTCATGCTACCGCACGCCGGGTGAAACGGGTCACCCGAGCGCCGATAGGCGCTTCCCCAAACGAGGGAAGCGGACAAGCGGATGGGATGGTGACCCGTACGTCCCTCAACCCGCCCAAAATTACTCTAGCCGATCGCCTTGTGCGCCTCAATCACACAAACACGGTAGAACTGATCGCGGCGTCGTCTCTGGCGTAGCCGCTCGTTTGCGCCAGCGGCGAGAGCCGCCGCTCGATGATCATGTCGTCCCCATCGACAAAGCCAAGCCGCGTTGGCCGGAGCAACACGCAATCGTTGTCGCCAGCGCGGCTGCTGCTGGCAAAACCGGCGCCGGCGATCAAGGACGGGGCAGTGGCGAGCGCGCATTCATTATCGCCAGCGCCAACATAGAGCGCGCTTGCGCCGCGGGCGGCGGCGGCGATGAACGCATCGTCTCTGTCGCGCAGCAGGGCGGCGATGGCGACATCGCCAACCAAGAGCCCGAGCGTAGAGCGCAAAGCCTGCGGCGCGTCGCGGCCGCGGGCGAGATAGAGAACCATAAGATCGCGCACCACATCGCTTTCCGAAGCAATGGGCCGGCTCTTGCCGGCGGCGATTAATCGGCGCTTCAGGGCGCGGAAGTTTTCGATGCGGCCGCAAAGCGCGAGCGCCAGCACCTGCGCTTCGGGATCGTCGTTGTCGGCGAGGCTCAAATGCCCGCCTGCAACGCCCAGCGTGAACTGTGCATCCGGCGCAGCGTTCGGCGAAAAATCCGCGGGGAGCGGGGGCGCAATTGCAGTCGCGTCGCCTGTCCAGCACGCGAACTTGACGCCGGCCTTGGCGCCGGCGGCTTCGCCAAAGGCTCTGATCGCGCGGTTGCTGCTCGGTCCCAATCCTGCGCTTGCGAGTATCATATCGTCCCCCACGAACTTTTGTTCGCTCTATTCGACCCGTTTCTTCGGTGTTTGCTTTGGCCCTTGCGTGTCCTGTTCGTTCGCCGCCGATGCGGCGCCGCTCCACATGGCCCGTCCTGCTTGGGCTTTGTCCAAGGCCTGCAGGCGCTTTAGATCTGGAAACTCGATCGAGCCGCGCTTGAAAATGATGAGGCCTTCCTCACTCAGATCGCGCAGATGCCGCGTCACCGCTTCGCGAGCGGCGCCGATCTGAGCGCCCAGCGCCGCTTGCGTCGGCGCATCGACGACAATGAGCGAACCGTCTTTCCAGACGCCGCGCCGGGCGATGCGCAAGAGCTCGGCCTGCAAGCGCGCCCGCACATCGAGCGCCGCCAATTCAAAGACCCGCGCCGCGTAATCGAGCGATTGGCTGGCTAGCGCCGTCATGACGGCGCGCGCCAAGCTTGGGCATTCTGCGGCCGCATCTAAGAGCACCCGCGCCGGCAGATGAAGGATAAGCGCCGCCGTGTCGCAATGGATGCGCGCGCCGACGCCGGTAAAGCCGAGCAGCGCGCCGGGCAGGCCAAGCGTGGCGCCGCGTTCGGCCGTATAGAGCGTAACCGCAACGCCGCCGGGCGAGACGCGCGCGAGGCGCACCCGTCCAGACCAGACAAAACCGACGCGTCCTTGAGCGGTGGGATTGATGACAGAGGTCGCCCGCGCGCGCAGCCGCGTGGTCTGGAGCGCGCTGAAGATGCGCGCCAGGACATCGTCGCCGCAATCCGCAAACATCGCGATGGCGCGAAGCTCGCCGCTGCTTTGTGGACCCCGAGTTGAAGTTTGTTCTAGCATAGGTGGCGGTATTTGCCCAATATTGTTATCTAAGACCAAGTCTAATTTAGCGTAGGAGCGGGCGGATGGCGCAATTGGATCGGCGTGTGGAACAAAGCCTGTGATCTCCGTCACCCGGCGCCTTCACAAAAGCTTTGCTGATGCGTGGAAGGCGGGTGCAGACGACGGCGCTTGTGGTGGTGGCCATTGGGAACCGGGCCAGCGCCGTCGTCTGCGTTTCCCTAGCCCCACCCAAGATCATGCCGATGCAAATTCACGCGCGCATCTGAAAGCGCGCGTGCGCACAGCGAATGAAAAATGGTGTGACGCATTGACTGTGACGCGGCGCGCATCTGCGCGCACGCACCGCGCGCAAAATCGAGCGTTGCGTTCTCCGGTGGCGTGAGAAATTCAGATTGCGTCTGATATCGTTGTTGCAGGCGCAGGGGAGCGGAATAATGGGCGGGACGCGAAAAAAAACCCAGACCAAGAAGCGCAATGTTAAAGCGGCGCACGAAGATGTGGACGCACTCGTCGCCGTGCGTGTGCGGGCCGCGCGCCTGCGCGCCGGACTCTCAAAGGCGCGGCTCGCCGAACGTCTTGGCGTCAGCGCCGATCAGATCAGCCTCTATGAAGAAGGACGCTCCGAGATAGGCGCTGGCGTCCTGGTGCGACTGGCGGCGGCGCTTGATGTCAATGTCATCGACTTGCTGCCAGCGCAGGATGAGCCGCGTGTGCGCGACGATGGCGGCGATTTGCCATTATTGGTTGCGCGCCTCTCCGAGGAGGGGAAGGTACTACTCGCCCGGGTTGCTCGTGTGTTTTTGCATGAGCCCGCCTTGCGCCAGCCAAGGCCCCGCTAAGCGTCCGCCTGGCGCATAGGCGTCGAGCACGCGCCCACTCTGGGCGTAATAATCTTCAACCAGCTTGCGGATATTGGTGATGACGAGCTGACCGGGCCGCCGCGCGATCAGGCCCTCGCTCTCAAAGTCGCTAAGGCGGCGCGCAACGCCTTCGCGGGCAGCGCCGATCAGCGCGGCGAGTTCGCGCTGGGTTGGCGGTTTGTCGATGAAGATCGCGCCGCGTTGGAGCACGCCGCGTTCGCCGAGCCGTAAGAGCTCGCCTTGCAAGCGCCCGCGTAGGTCAAGCGTGCGCGCTTCAAAAAGCCGCCATGCCGTGCTGACCTGTTCGCTCGCCAAGTGTTTGACCAAGGCGCTCATGAGCGCCGAGCAAACTTGGCTCGCGGCCGTGAGAACGCTGCCCGGAACCAAAACCAATTGGCTCGCCTCGTCGGCGGTGAGGCGCAGGCCCGTCATAGGCTCGCTGTCAGCCAGCGCGCTCGCAAGTTCAATGGCGTCGCCGCGAAGGGCGCTGGCAAGGCCAAGGCTTTCGCCATTGGGCGCAACAGCCGTCACCCGGCATGCGCCAGTGAGGACAAAGATGGCTTTGCCGCGCCAGCTTTGATCAAGCACCAACACCTGACGTTTGCGCACGGTTTTGAACACCGCGCTCGCTGAAATGAGATCAAACGCTGCATCATTGATGTCTGCGAAGAGATGCAGCTCGCTGAGCGGCGCCCGCGCGCGTGTGCTCTCACGTGGAGAGGCGAGAGCCGACGCGGCTGCGCGTGGGGCGGCTTGGGTTGCGGGCATGGTCATCGCACCGCCGCCAAAAAGGGCGCGGCCTGCGCCAACAAAGCCGTCGCCGCCGCCTGGCTGGTCACGTTGAGGCGCTCATAAAGGCGCTTGCTTTGCGTGCGCACGGTTTCAACGGAGACGCCGCGTTGGGCGGCGATTTCGTGAATGCGTCGTCCGTGGACCAAGCCCTCCGCAATAATGAGCTCGCAGGCGGTGAGATCGAACATCGCTTTCCACACGGCGCTGTCGGCTGCAGGCGCGCGGTCGGGATCAAGCAGCAACAAGAGACAATGTGACTTCGCCGACCCTGGCCGGCCCAGCGGACGCAGCACGTAAGGGCGTTCGCCCCCAGGGCGCGACACGCGCAGCAAGTCTGGCGTAGTCGCGCCGCTCAAGGCTTCGCTCACATAACGGACAAGCGCCTCATGGTCGCCGCGGCTTCGGCAATGGAGCCGACGCTCGCGCAGCACAAGCGCATCGGCGCGCGCCAAGATCGTTTTGAAGCTGAGATTATGTTCCTTGAGTTCAAGCCCGGCGTCGACCAGCGCGACGCCAAATGGCAAGAGGTCGAACGCCGCTGAGGTGAGGGCGGCATTGGCTTCGAGCGCCGCCATCTGGGCGCGCACTTGCACGGCCCGCAAAGCCGCGGTCGCCGCTTGCTTGAGTTCCGCCGCCGCCTCGGGCGAGGCGCCGAAGGCTGCAAGTTCGAGCGTGATCGCATCGCCGCGCGGATTGCCTGCGACAGCGCGCGTCACGGCGCCTGCCGCCATCGCTGCGGTGAAGTTTGGGGCTGAGGCCGGCGCGGTCACGGTCTCGCTTGACCGCCCGGCGAACGCGATCGACAGCGCCAGTGCGTCGGCGCCGAGCGCGCGCCGTGTGCTCTCTAAAGCGTCACTCCAGGCGCCGCCTTTGAGTGCAGCATCGAGCCAAACATCGATTGAGGAATACGTTGCGTCGTGCATGGGACCTCACCAAGTGGTAAGAAAGCCCGACGCGAGCGCCGTCGCTACGTGATATAAAGCACAGCTTTTCTGCGCCTGGTGCGGCGCGCCTCGGAGGTCTCATCCAAATGAATGACGCCGACGGCCAAGTGAGCGTTGCCAACGGTGTCAGCATTGCCGACGGCCAAAGTTCCCTGGGCGGCGTGCGCATATTGGCGTCGCTGACCCGCGGCGAGCTGCAGCGCCTGACCAACGCCTGTGAGATAAGGTCAGTGGCGCCGCAAGAGGAAGTCGTCCCGCATATGTCGCGTGGGCGAGAGATCTATTTCATTCTCGAGGGCCGCTTCAGCGTACGAATGGCGAGCCCGATTGGTCGTTTGGTGCTCATTCGTGAACTGGGTGAGGGCGGCCATTTCGGCGAAATCTCCGCCATGACCGGAGCGCCGCGCTCGGTCAGCGTGTGCGCCGAAACCGAGGGGCGGATCGCCGTCTGTCCGAGCGCAGCGTTCATGGAGGTGATGGGCGAGAACGCCGCCTTCGCTCGCGCTATCGCCAATCAACTCGCCCGTACGGTCGTCTTGCTGACCGACAAAGTGTTTGAGCTTTCGGCCCTCGAAGTGCGGTTTCGCATCTATGCCGAACTCATCCGGCTTGCCCGCAGCGGCGAGGTCACTGAAGCTGGGGTGCGCATTGCGCAAGCGCCCACCCACGAAGCGCTCGCCGCCGCTGTCGGCGCCCAGCGCGAAGCGGTGACGCGTGAATTGCGGGCGCTCGCCAAAGACGGCGTGCTGCGTCAGAACCGCCGTGAGATCGAGATTTTGGATCTCGATCGTCTGCGCGCCATGGTGCGCCAGCGCGGCGGCGAAACCCTAAGCCAGCATCTCGATTGGCCGAGCTAGAGCCCGGCGCCGCTTCGTCAAAGAGGCGATCACAATCGGATCTCTTCACCCAAGCGGGGCAAGCGCTTCGATCTTTGCTGCGGCTAACATGACGGCTTCAGCAAGGATGCGGGGCCAATGTTCAACCGCCTTACGTTCAATCGCCGTAAAACTCTTCTCTCCGCGGGCGTTGCGCTCACTGCGATAGCGCTCTGCGCCGGGGCCGTCCTCATGGCTGGGGCGCCGCCGGCTTATGCGCGCAGCATTTCGCGCGAACTTCGGATCTGCCAGACGCAAGCCAATTCACGGGCGCTTGAAGCGTGCTCTTATGTGATCGGCCGACGCGGCGGCGCCAGTATCGCCCAGATGGAGGCGGCCTATAGCGCGCGGGCTGAGATTCATGCGCGCTTTGGCGATGTCCGCGCCGCTGCGGCCGATTTCGAACGCGCGGTCGAGCTTAATCCAGAAGCAGGCGAGATCTGGCTCCGGCTCGGGCAACTCAATCTTGAGAGCGCCGAGATCGCCGCCGCCGAAAGCGCTTTTTTGCGCGCCGAGGCGCTTGCGGCGGGAGATTTAGAATTGGCGGCGCGCGCGCTTATCGGGCGCGGCGAAGTCCTGCGCCGTCAGGGTCAATTGGACGGCGCCTCCAGCGCCTTTCAGCAGGCGATTTATCAGAGCGATGATGATCGCGTCCGCGCCTTGGGTTATCTCGGCGAGGGCCGTGTGCGCGCCGAGGAGGGCGATAGCGACGGCGCCGTCAGCGCCTTTATGGCTGCGGTGCGGCGCGACAGCGCCTCCGGTGAAATTCAATATGCGTTGGGCGCCGCCTTAGCAGCGAGGGCGTCACTCTATAGCGGCCTCGCCTTCGAGGAAGATTCCGAGGCGGCCGTCAGCGCTTTCGAGCGGGCGCTCAGCGCCTATCGAGAAAGCGGCGCTGGCGCGCGCAGCCGCAGCGACATTTTCCGTGCAATCGGCGCGGTCGAGCTTGAGCGTCATCGCCGAACCGACATGGCCGGGGCATTGGAGCGGGCCCTGCGCGCCTACGCGCAAGCGGTCGACGCAGATCCCGCCAATGCGGATGCGCTTGCGGGCCGGGCGGCGGCGCGGGCGGCCTCGCCCAATGGGCGCGCCGCTGCTTTAGCCGATATGGATGCGGCGCTCAGACTGCGGCCAAGCGACGGCGAACTTTATCGCGCCCGCGGCGACATCAATTGGCAGGCCGGCGAAGGCGTCGCCGCCATGCGTGACTACGACGCCGCTCTGCAGCGCGGCGCCGCCAACGGCTATGAACTCTACATCCGCCGTGGGCGGCTCTATCTTCAATTTGCAGATTATCCGCGCGCGCATCAAAGCTTTGATCGGGCTTTGGCGTTGGCTGAGGCGGACACATTGCCGGCAGGCGCCGATCGCAGCGCCGCGATCGCAGAGGCGCTGCTCGGACGCGCTGAAGCCGGCTGGCGCACGCTCGATGCGCCCGGTGTGCATCTTAGATCTGCGGCGCTCGCGGCCGTGGCCGACGCCGATCGCGCGGCGCGTGAGGCGCCGTCGCAAGTCCGCTTCGAGGTCGGTCGTTGCCTTGCGCGTGTCGTCGCCGGCGGTCACTGGGACGCCGCGCGCGTCGCCTGCCGGGCTGCGGTCGAACAAGCGCAATATGTAGGCGGCGACGATCTTGCCAATGCGGTGGCGGCGCGGGCGTTGTTTGAACTGAAAATGGCGCTCGCCGGACCGGTCAGCGCCAATGAACGACGCCGCTACCTTGCGGCGGCCGAACAAAGCTTTGGCGCAGCTTCTGACGCCGACGCCATAGAGGCGCGGTCGTTGGCGTTGTTCGGGCGCAGTGTTGCAGTGAGTTGCCAGCAACGCGTGAATGAAGCGGGGCGCTATGCGCGCGAGGCGCTAGCGCTCGACCGCGGCGTTGCTGCGAGATTTGAGGCCTATCGCATGCCGAGGTGTGACGTATGATCAGAAAATCCAATGCGCGCCTGCCATCGACGGCATTGGTCGACGCCGTCGGCGCGAGCCCAATCTTGATTTCACCACTTGCGGAAGTGCGTGTGCGTGTGAGCTCGGCGTTAGACGTCGATTGGGCTGACCCGCCGCATCGCGATGATGCGATCCGCACCGTCGTCAAAGCTTGCGAGCAGGTGTTTGAAGCGGCGCCCGGCAGTTTTTCGCAAACGGTTGAGCCGTCCGGACCAGCCGATCCTGATTTGAATGTCCGCATCGTGATGGCGGCGCCGGTCACTGATCAGGCTGAGGAGCTGTTGCGTCAGCGCCGTCATGAGCTTGAGCAACAATTGCAGACCAAACTCCGTGTTAATTTTGGATGGGAGCAAGCCGCCGTGTCCGCCAAAGTCGAGCCACATCCGTCTTTTCCGCTGCAGCACGCGCCCGTACGTCGCCCGGCCGGCGCGCCCGTCCAGGCCGGTGGGCTTACAGTCTACTATCCAAACGAGGTCACGGGTCCTGCCGTTGCGCCCGTCATCGTAGGCGTGCCTCAGCATGGCGAGACGCATTATGCCGAGACCCATCGTGACGACCGTTCGCGCTTTACGGGTTGGTTCGGCGCGCTCTGCGCCGTTGGGCTTGCGATCGCGGTCGCACTGACCGTCGGTCCCTTGCTCGACCGGCTCGATGAGAAAACCAATGAGATCGAAATCATGCGTGTCGATCACGATTGGGAACTCGCCATGCGCGCCCAAGAAATCGAGACGCTGGAAAAGGAAAATCTGCGCCTGAGCGAACTCGCCTCGGAGCTGGCGCAGCGCCGCCCGGCGCCGGTGCGGGTCAATCGTCCCGCGCAGGGGCTTCCCGACACCGACCGGCTGGCGCAGCGTCAGGCGCTGCCCGACACCGATCAGCGCGTCGCGACGCGCGAGGCGCCAGCGCCGCAGGGCGTCGCGCTCGCGAGCACAAGTCCTTAGCCAATATTATAAGGCTCTGCTAAAAGGCCGCCGCGGGGGAATGGGCGGCAATGAGTGCGAAGGCAGGCGTCCTCGGCGACGGGGGCGGCGACGATACGCAGAATGCAGAGCAGGCGCGGGCGATCGGCGCGCGGCTTGATGCACTGCCGGTTACCTCGTTCCACCATATCTTGGCCTGCGTGATCGCCATCGGGCTGATCGTCGATAGCGTCGACATAGCCATCAGCGCCAGCATCGCCGGGGCGCTTTTGCATACTGGTTTTACCGACATGAACGGCGTCGCCGCTTTAGCGATGGCGACAAGTCTTGGGCTTGGCCTCGGCGGACTCGCAATGGGCGTCCTCGCCGATCGCTTCGGCCGCGCCACGATGATGCGCTACAATATGGCGGTTATCGCAATCTGCGGGATAGGCGCAGCTTTGGCGGCGACGTTCGAGCAGCTTTTGGCGTGGCGGGGGCTCACAGCGTTCGCTCTCGGCGGCGAGACCATCTTGGCGTACGGCATGTTGACGGAGTTCATGCCAGCGCGCTTGCGCGGACGTTGGTTGGCGTGGGTGGCTTTGCTCGCCAGTGTCGGCCTGCCGCTCAGCATGGCGATGGCCTATTGGATCGCGCCGCTCGAACACGGCTGGCGCTGGCTGCTGGCGGCGCCGGCCTTGGCCGCGATTTTCATCTTCGCCTTGCGATTTGTGTTGCCGGAATCGCCGCTTTGGCTGGCGGCGCGGGCGAGGCTGGCGGCGGCAAAAGCGATTGTCGAAAAACTGGAACGCGGCGCCGTCGCCGCGGGAAAACCAGCGCCGGTCGGTGTTTCTGCGGCGCGCGAGGAAGCGGCGCGCCCGCATCCCGCGCCAGATCGTCGGCGGGGTTTCGCCAGCCGACTTTTGGTGGCGAGCGCTGTCCATATCGGCGCGATGACGGCGATGTTTGGCTTTGTCAGTTGGCTGCCGGCGTTTTTCGTCTCAGCCGGGCGCGATGTTGCAGATTCTGCGCTCTTTTCTGCGGTGATGACGGCAGGTGCGCCGTTTGGCGCGGCGGCGGCGCTCTGGCTCAGCGATCGGTTCGAGCGAAAGTGGATGTTGGTGGCCGGCGCGTTCGGCGCGTGTGTGCTCGGGGCCGGATACGCCGCCGCAGTTTCCGATCAGATGATTATGGGCCTTGGCTTTTTGACTGTGGTTGCGATCTATTTCTTCGCCACGGTCGGCATGTTCACTTACGTGCCCGAACTCTTCGCAACGCGCGTGCGACTGCGCGCTTTGGGCGGCGTCTCGGCCGTCGGCCGCGGCGCTGCATTCTTGCTGCCGCTGCTGATCGCGCCGCTCTTTGCCGTTGCGGGCCAGGCTGGCGTCATCGCGTTCGTCGCTAGCGTCCTGGCCGTCCAGGCGCTCTTGGTTTGGAGCTTTGGACCGCGCACCAAAGCGCGTCCGTTGCTGTGAGCCTGCACGAACGGACCAGGGCGCGCGCGGGGCTCACGCGATCGCGGCGTTTGCGCCCCGCAGAATGGTATGGTGCAAAGCGGCAAAAGGCGCGGCGCGCGCACAAACGGAAGACCTGAAATTGGACGCCGCAGATAAAGCAGGGCCGGTCGGGTATCTCTTCACCGACATCGACGCCAGCACCGAAAAGTGGGAACGGGCGCCGCTGCTCATGCGGCGTGCGCTTGCGCGCCACGATGCGCTCATCGACGCCGCCGTCGCCAAACATGGCGGACGCATCCACGACCGGGCGGGGGACGGCGTGTTCGCGATTTTCAACGGCGGCGATCCGTTGGCGTGCGCGGTTGAAATCCAATTGTCGCTGCAAAGTGCAGACTGGGAGGTTACGGGCGGCCTTAAGGTGCGCATCGGCGTCCACTGCGCCCCAAACGCCCCAGACGTCCCAGACGCCACGAGCGATCAGGTCGATCAGGTGATCGCCAATCGGGCAGCGCGCGTCATGTTGGCGGCTTGGCCCGGGCAGATTTTGGTGAGCGCGGTTGCGATGAGCGTTTACAGCGCCCCGCCTGAGTGTGAGTTCGCTGATCTCGGCGCGCATCGCTTGAAGGGCATAGACGAGCCGCTCCGGCTTTTCGGCCTCATCCATCCGCGCTTTGAGGTGCGTGAGTTTCCGCCGCCGCGCAGCCTTACAGCGCCGGTCCAGTCCGCGCCGGTGCAAAGTGAGCCGATCTATGGCCGCGACGCCGAATTGCGGGCGGCGCTGGAGGCGCTCGCGCAACCGTCCAGCATGCTGACGCTGACCGGCGCCGGCGGGGCGGGCAAGACGAGGCTGGCGCTCGAAATTGCTGCAAGCTTGCCCAAGGCTTTGCCAGTCTGTTTTGTCGATCTTGCAAATGAGCAGAGTGTCGAAGCGTTGAAGGGGGCGCTGGCGTCAGCTTTGCGCCTGCCGCTCTCGGGCGACGCCTCTGGCGAAGATCAAATCATCGCGTACTTGCGCGAGCGTAGCTTGGTTGTGGTTCTGGATAATGCGGACGCCGTTGCGGGCGCTGCCGATTTCCTAGATCAGGTGCTCGAGGCATGCCACGAGATCCGGTTTCTGGTGACACGCCGCGAGCCCGTTGGCGGCGCCCGCGAACGAATTATCCGTCTTGCGGGTCTGCCATCGCCCGCCAGCGGAGAGGCGATCTCGACCGCGCCGGCCGCCGTATTGTTCGCGCAGGCGGCGCGCCGCTTCGACAGCGATTTTTCACTCAACGCCGATGACTTTGCAGCGTTCGTCGAAGTTTGTGAGGCGGTGGGCGGCAGCCCCTTGGCGCTGCACTTGGTGGCGCAGTGGACCAAGTTCATGTCGCTTCGCGACATCGCCAAAAATCTGAACGACGGCTTGGGATTTCTCGATGAGCTGAGCGGCGCGGGGGACGGACAGCGCAGCTTATTGCGTGTGTTCGAGGGCTCGTGGGCGCTTTTGTCCGATCCCTTGCGCGCAGCCTTAGCGCGGCTTTCGGTGTTTCGCGGCGGCTTTGATCTGGAGGCGGCGCGGGCGGTGGCCGAGCTCGATGCGCCGGTCCTCGATATTCTGGACCGAAAGTGTCTGATTGAGAGCCGTGGCCGCGGCCGGTTCGTGCTGCATCCGCTCTTGCATGAGTATGCATTCGGAAAACTGAAGGCAGCTGAAGTGAGTGCGATCGGCGGCACGCAAGCGCGCCATAGCGCTTATTTCCTCGCATTAGCGCAATCATGCTTTGTGCAAGCCCGCAGTGCGTCGGGTGTGTCGGCGCGCAATCGCTTTCAAGCCGAGTCGGCCAATGTGCGCGCGGCGTGGACGTATCTTGCAGCGCGCGGAGAGGAGGCGCTGCTGCGTGAAAACGCCGAGGCGGTGTTTTACGCGTGCGCGCTCTGCTATGCCTACGTTGAATGCGACGCGCTCTTTTCAACGCCGGTGCAAACGCCCGAACTCGCCGCCTATTTTTCGGCCCTGCGCGCCAATAGCGCCGTGCAGCAATGTAAGTATGAGCAGGGTGCGGCCTTGGCGGGCGAGGCGCTCGCCGGTGCGGGTGGAGACTGGGTCGTCGCCGCGCACGCCCATCAGGCGCTCGGCAATATCGCTCATACGAAAGGCAAAGCGCCTGAAGCGCGTCAGCATTACGGGCAGGCGCTGGCGCTCCGCGAAAGCGGCGGCGACGACTTCGGTCGTTTCTACACCGTGATGTCGATGGCGATGTTGGCTGTGCAGGAGACGGTTCAAATGTAGAATTGTTGGGCTGGAGTTTGGGCGCTCCGGCGGAATTTCTGTCCTTTTGCCGCGAACTGTCCGCCGGCACCGGCGCACATGGCGTCCAGGAGCGCCCGGTTGTGGGGCTCGGCAAGATTTGTTGGGCAAGCACGCTTGGCCGCGGCGGGGCTACGGTTCTGTTCGCGTTTTATGATCGCGACACCGAGGCCAGCAATTTGCGCCCGATCGCGGACATGGCGCAAAAATGCGTTAGGGCACGGGCCAAGCACGAGACTCCAGGCGCGCGCACGCACTGAATGTGCGCGTCATTTCCCCCTCGTTTTCAATCCCTGACCCGCCGGGAGAGGGCGAAGTTGGCCCATGAATGCGGGTCGCGAGCCTGCACGCGCGCCGCGGCGCAGCGATCGAGAATGTGAGATGTGTCGTGTCTTCTTCGACACGGTTTAGTGTTGCGTTCGATGCGCGCCCAGGTTCTAAAGTCTCGTCGGCTCGGCAGGTCCGAGCGTGTGGGGCGGGCGCGTGTAGATGGACAGCAGAAGCGCAGGCGATTTCGACCGCCAGCTAGGTGAGCAGGTGCGCTTGCGTAGGCTCGAGATCGGCATGTCCCAAGAGCGTTTGGCGCAATTGCTTGGGGTCACCTTTCAGCAAGTCCAAAAATACGAAAAGGGCGTCAACCGCATTGCGGCGAGCCGGCTCTTTGACATCGCCGCCGCCCTCGACGTGCCGGTGAACCGCTTCTTCGAGGCGCTCGCCGGCGCGACGCCATTCAGCGTCAATTGCGAGCGGCCGAAAGGCGCCGACGAATTGCTTCGCCTCTACGGCGCCATCCCAAGCGTAAGCGTGCGCCGACGCGTTATCGATCTGGTGCGCGTCATGGCTGCAGAGAGCGAGTGATGGCGCTCGCCTGTAGCTGTGTTGCGCGGCGCTGACGCCAGCGCGTGCCGATCGCTTAACAGCGTGCTTCAAAATTTCAGAGCGCTTGCATATGGGCCACGTGAGCACGGCGGTCTCGCGCAAGTAGTTGGCGTGACGCCGCGGGCGCGCAAGAGCGGTGGCCCCGCGGTCTTCGCGTCCCCTAACTGATCTTCATACTGATCGATTGGGAGATCATCCCACACGCGATCATGGTCCTGTTGGGTGAACTTCACCCGAGGAGAAAAAGCCATGACCGCTACCAACGACACGCGCGATGACGTCATCGATCTCGGCGCGGCGAGCGAGATCACTTTGGGCTTCAACGGCTCGCCCGTTGAAGCTCTGACGATCCCGGACCGCCAAGACAAGCAAGGCTGATTGGAGACGGCGTACGGCGCTGTGCGCCGTGCGCCGTCCTTGGCTGCGCGACCGATAGATCACAACAGGAGCAGATCATGACCAAGCCCATCGAAGCCGAGGACGACATGGTTGAACTCGGCGCCGCCAGCGACATCACGCTTGGCTATGCGGGCGGCCCGTTCGAAAGCTGGCTGATGCCAGACATGCAAGACCACCCGTAATGACGAGACGAGACGGCGCGCCGCACGACCGTGGCGCGCCGAGCTTGGTGATGTCGGATTATGTTTGGACTGGACGCGCCTACGTCCAAGCGCTTGGCCACGTCGCCATCATCTTGGACCTTGTCGGTGATCGCTATTTTCGCGTGGCGCTCGACACATCGCCACCAGGCGTCGCTCCTGCGGAATTCAACGCTGCAGCGCAGGAGCGCCTATCTGACGCCGGGCTGCTGCAGCGGCGCGACCGGCGGCGCGATCCCGCACCCTCGCACGACGCATTTGCTGTGCTTCATGCATGCGCGTGGGCGCACCTACATCTCCGTGCCAAACGATTGCACCACGCGATAGCGCAGCTTGCCTACCTCAAAGCGCTTGGACGTGAGGACAAAGGGATCGAGGCTCGGCAGGCTTTCGAAAAATGGCGCCCGCTCTATCCGCACGATTATGTCTGTCTGATCGACTCGCTTGCGCTCGCCCGATACTTGCTGCGGAGCGGCATGCGGCCGGATTTTGTGATCGGTGTGCGCGACGCGCCGTTCTCCGCGCATGCCTGGGTCGCGCTCGACGGCGAGGTCGTCAACGACCGGCTCGGTCAGTGGGCGAGCTATCATCCGATCTTGGCGGTTTGACATGCACCGTGTCGCCACCTTGCGCCTTCCCGTCGGCCAACGCTGGCCGCGCCAGTGCGCTGACGCTTTGTGCGCGACGCTCGTTCAATCGGGGTACGAAAAGTTGATCGACTGGCGCGGCGTGATCGTGTTCGTGCAGCACGATGCTGCAGATCTCGCGCCACTCATCTTGCCCCATAATTGCGGCCTCGTTCTGGGCCCGCTCTTTCGGCGTGGCCCCGACGAGCATGAGCGCGTGCGCGAAATTCCCCCGGACCTAGCCGTGGATTGGCTGAAGTCGTCTGGGCAAGCGCTGACTGATGCGTATTGGGGCGGCTACCTTGCTTTCCTAGCCGATCGTGAGCGCGACCGTCTGATTGTGGTGCGCGATCCGACGGGGGCGAGAGCCTGCTTCACGTTCGAGCGCGGCGGCGTTCGCGTCTTCACCTCGCATCCGTCGGATCTGCTCTTATCCGTCGGCGTCGATCAAGTTCGTCTTGCCGGGTTCTTATGCCATCCGCGGCTCAGCCTCGGGCGCACGGGCGTAGAAGACCTCGAGGAGCTTGCGCCAGGGGAGATCTGGCGCATCGGCCGGACAGAGGACGTGCGTGTCCAAGCCTGGGCGCCGCTGGGCCGCGTCCGCCCGCGACCCGCTGAAGTCATCGCAAGCGAAGTCAAAGCGTCGGTGGAGTTGGCGGCGGCGGCGATGACCAGCGGACACGATAAGGTCTTGCACAGATTGTCGGGCGGGCTCGATAGTTCGGTGGTGCTCGCCGGGTTGGCGCAGGCGCGGCGCGGGCGGCCATTTGAACTTCTCTGCGTCAATGAGTTTTCGCCCGACGTTCCAGAAGGCGACGAGCGCGCGATCGCGCGACTGACGGCGGAGCGCCTCGGTGCAGATCTCGCAGAGATGGCGTTCACGCTGCGTCCGTTCGCGGAGGCGCGCCCATCAAGTGCGTGGTCGCCAAATCCAGGCTTTACGGTGCTGAACACCGGCGCGCTCAGCTTCATGGAGGCGATGTCGGCGCATCGCGGCGCCTTGCTGACCAGCGGGCAGGGCGGCGATCACGTCTTTCAGCGAAATCGCACGCTTCACCTTGCGTCCGACGCGGCGCGGCGCGGCAAGCTGACATTCGATCTTGCGATGTCGCTTGCGCGCATGTCTGGGGTGAGCTTGTGGAAGCTGCTGGGGCATGCGGCGTCTCATGCGACCGTGCTCGGCAGCCTTCGCCAAGACGCTTATGCTGCGCCTTCTGCGATCGCCACCAAAGATATCGCTGACCAAGCGATCAACGAGCATTTCGAGCATGCATGGTTTCAAGGCTGGCGCCGCGCGCCGCACGGCGAAGTCCTGCGCGCTTTGCATGTTCTTGAGGCGACGCACTATCACGGCTTGAGCGTATTGCATGAGAGCTTTACGCCGGCGCCCATCCTGGTGTCGCAGCCCGTCATCGAAGCATGCCTGTCAGCGCCGACCTACGTCATGGCGCCAGGTGTAGAGCGGGGGCTCATTCGCCAAGCCTATGCTGATGACTTGCCGGCCGAGGTATTGGCGCGCACCACCAAGGGAGAGACGACGCGGTTTTTTGTGGCGCAACTGGAAGCGCAATGGCCGGCTTTGCGCGAACTCTTGCTTGGCGGTCTCCTGGTCCAGCAGGAGGCCGTGCAACCTGCGCGACTGGAGACGATGCTGGCCGCCAATCGGGTGCCGGATTTGAACGCCAGCGCCGACTTGATGACCTGCGTCGCTGCAGAATTATGGCTGCGTGCACTTCCGCTTTAGCGCCGTGAATCCTGTAATGCTTCCCATCGCGCCGTGCGTTCATCATCTGCGGGATCGATCCGCACCTCATCGCGCAGCCAAAAGTCGATCCAAGCCAGAGCCCGCTCGCGCGATGCGAGGACCTGTAGCGGGCGCCACTTAATGTGTTGGCCGCCGGGATAGATATAGGCTTCGACGGGATGGCCGCGATCGCGCAGCCGAGCATAGAGCGGCATGGCGTGCAGCGCTTCGCTTTCGCCCAATTGCATCAGCAGCGGCGTGCGCACTTCGTCGATACGCAAGCTCGGTGAGTTCGCTTCCCACCACCTGCGCCATTCACCGGGCGCGGCGTCGGCATAGGCGGTCATTCCATATGCATCGCGGTTCGCATGCCGAAACCCCTCGGGTGCTAGGGTCCAAACAAACGGATCGACCGGTGGAGAGCCGGCGACCGCGGCCGCGAAACGCCGCGAATGGGTGAGGCCCCAATAGAGCGTCTCGGCCCCGTCGCTGAGGCCGGTGATGGCGATGCGCGAAGGATCGACGAGGCCGCGTGCGACAGCGATATCGATCTGCCGCTCGATCGCCCAGAGCTTGGTGGTCTGCTCGCTGGAATCGAGCTCTGTCCGCCGCATGAATTCGCCAACCGGCAAGGTCTGCTGCAGCGCGATCTGCTCAGGCCGCTCCACCGCGAAGACAAAATAGCCGCAGGCGGAGAAGGCGTGGATCGGATATTCGCCGCCGACGCCGGCATTCAGAAACCCGCGCGCGCGATATTGAACGATGATTGCGGGGTAGGCGCGCCCCGCAACATAGTCCGCCGGATAGACGAGATAAGCGAAACTCTCATTGCCCATCGGGTCGGTGACATCGAGCCGCTCGACTGGGGGTAAGGCGCGCTCAGCCCAAGAAGGGTTCGGATCATGGACAAGCGTCTCAGCGCCAGTGGCGAGGTCGATCGACACGATGCGCCGAGGCGAAAGTGTCGCCTCGCGAAAGCAGACGAGGTCGCCGCCCGCAAAATTGCAGGCGCGCAAGACGTCCTCGGCGCGGCGGACGAGCCGCACTTGGTCGGTCCGCGGATTCCATTCGTAGAGCGCCGTCAGGGTTTGCGCGAAACCTTCGGTGCGCAAAAAATAAATCCGGCCCGCTTGGCGCCATCCGCCTCGGAGAGCGCCGCGGCAGAGCTCTGAGTGGCAGAGGCGTCGGCCGTCATAGACGCCGAGCGCGGGCAGAAAGGCGCTATCGCCGGGCGTAAGCGGACGAACGAGCCCGTTGTCACTCTCCGGTGCAAGACGCGCGCTCTCACCTGCGCTGGCGCCGCGCGGCGCGCTGGGGTTCGCAACATCGATGACCACCGTCTGCGCGGGAGGATTGATGATCGGCCGCAAACCATAAGCTGCGTCAAAGCTCTCATCGATCCGAAAGCCGCGGCGCTCGGCCTCGGCCAATCCGTCATGGAGGAGCGCCCGCGGCGCGTTCAGGCGCACGACCATGGCCCGGGGCGAGAGCCACGCAAAGGCCTCGACATCGGCTTCGCCGCTATAGATGAGTTGCGGCGCGCCGCCGGATGCGCGCACGCGCCATAGATCGACGCGATCGTGGTGCCTTACGAGATATGCCAGCCATTCATTGTCCGGCGACCAGAGCGGCACACGGTCAAGCGCGGCGCCATTGGTGCGCCCATTGGCTTGGCTAAGGATGACGCCGCCAGCATCCGCCAGATGACGCACATCTCCGCCATGCGCCGACACAATGCTGATCGTGTGATCGACATCGTTGCGCTCCCAATTGACGCGGCGCGTGGCGAAGGCGGCGTAGGCGCCGTCGGGCGAGAGCGAGAGGCCGTCGCGATAGCCGCCGATCTCTATAAGAGTCATGAGATCGGCGGCGGCGGTGTCACACGACGCGTGCGCTTGGTGCGCCAGCGACAAGGCGAATGCGGCGGCAGCGAAGAGCGCCCGCATCTCTACCAACGTCTGCGCAATTGGAGACTGACAAAGCGTCCGATCGGCGAGGCGTTCGCCGCGTCAAAGCCGATGCCGATGGGCGTGTTGGCGAATGGCGGATCTTGATCGAGTGCGTTGCGGACGCTGAGCGCCATCTCAAATGGCGCCTCCTGGTCGCCCCAGACACGCGACAGGCGCAGATCAACCGTCGTCCACGCATCGACGTCAGCCGCCGGGCTGGTCAGGGTGTTGCGATAGCTATTGGTATAATTGACGACGCCCGAGCCGCTCCATGCGCCATCGCTCCAAGAGAGGCCAAGGCGCCCATGCCAATCGACCGGATTGTAGAGCGTGTTGAGGGCGTCCACGGGCGGCGCCAAAGGGTTTGCCCGCCGCTCATATTGCAGGAGCCCGCTGGCGGTGAGGAAGAGCGAAGCTTCGCCGCCGAGGAGATCGAAGCTTTGACGCACATCGAGATCGACACCGCGCACGCGCAGAGCGGCAAGGTTGGTCAGCCGCGCGTCGAAGATAAGTTCTACTCCCTCCGGCGGTAAGCTGCCGACGATCGAGACTGGTAGGGATTGATAGTAGGCGATCTGCTCGGGGCTGGGATCGCGGATCAGATACTGCGAGAAGGCGCCAGGGTTGAGGATCGCGGTGATAATATCGGTGGGCGTCGAAATCCGATTGGCGAAGTCGATGTCGAAATAGGTGGCGCTGAGGCGGAAGCCGGGGTTGGCGCGCGGCGTGAAATGGAGCCCGGCGGTCCAGCTGTCAGCTTCCTCAGGCGCAAGGTCCGGATTGGCCCCGCCAAGAAAGAGCACGCCTGTTGAGCCGTCATCGGCGAATGGATCGATGAATGGCGGCGCCGAAGCATAGGTCGCGGTGATGTCGCCGAGCGTTTGATTGAATTGCGGCGCCTTGAACGATTGGCCCCAGCTGGCGCGCAGAGCGAGGTCAGGGGAGAACGCCCAGGTCAGCCCGATCTTCGGCGTCGTCGCCTCAAAACTGTCAGAGGTTTCGTTCCGCACGGAGAGCGAAAGCGAGGCCTCGTAGATCAACGGCGCACCAAAGTCAGGCGAGGCGAGCGGGATCAGCACCTCCGCATAGAGCGCATCTACTGTGCGGTCGCCGGTGCGGAAGGTCGGCGAAATGGCGGACGCGCCGGAGCCATAAATATTGACGCGCTCGATGGAGAAAGATTCCCAGCGCCGCTCCGCCCCCAAGGCCGCGCGCACATCGCCGGCCGGCAGGCGCCATAACGGCCCGTCGGCGCGGACATTGTAGGTCACGAGATCGGAATCGTTTTCGGTGACTTGGCTGAGACGCAAAGCCTGCAGCACCGATGCCGGCGTGTTCGATCCGTCCGAGAACGGGTTGAAGGCGGTGGCGACATCGCCGCTGGCGAGCGCAGCGTTCATCCCCGTCGAGTCGTAGACGTTGCGAAAGACCTGCTGATCGTTGTGCACGCCCAAGGCGGCGCTCGCGTCGACGCGCCAGTCAGCGATGTCCCAGCGAAGCCCGATTACGCCGGAGAGGGCGCTTGTGTTGGTCTCGGTGATGGTCGGACCCAGATCCTGCGCCATCGAATAGGCGATGGTCAGATTGCCTTGCCCGAGGAAGAGTCCGTTGAGCTGGCGATAATAATTGCTCTCCGGCACGACGAGCGTGGTTCCGAGCTGGGTGTCGCGCAGCAGCGCCTCACGCTCGGTCGCGATCGCTTCGGCGTAGAATGAGACCGAAGGCGAGAGCTCTTGCTCGAAGGTCACAAACAGCGAAGTGCTCTCTTGCTCCGGCAAGAGGTCGTCGTCTGCCTGCGCATTGCGATAATTGATGACGCCGGCCAAGAGGTCGGCTTCGGTCAGGCTCTCGCCGTTCTGACCGGTCGGGATCGCGTACGTGACGGCTGTCGCGCCGATGCGGGTGATGGTGCCCGGATTGCCTTGGTTGGTGGAAAAATTGGACCCGCCGAACGGGCGCAAATCACTATCGGCGGCGTAGTCGCGCGCACGGGCGGCGAGGGCCTCGCGCTCGCGCACTTCGACGCCGGCGAGCAGATGGCCGGTGCGCCAGCTCCGTCCGGCAACAAAGGCGCCGCCATATTCGGCCGCATCGCCAGACCAGGTGTCGCCGTAACGGGCGGTGAGTTCGGCGCCGTCGAAATCGCTGCGCAAGATGATATTGACGACGCCGCCGACGGCGTCAGAACCGTACGTCGCGGAAGCGCCGTCGGCCAGAATCTCGACCCGCTCGACGGCAGCCAGCGGGATCGACGAGATATCGACGAAATTGCCAAAGCCTGCGGGCGCCAAGCGACGGCCATTGACCAGGGTGAGGGTGGCGTCAGCCCCAAGACCGCGCAGATCGACCGAAGAGGCGAACGCAATGTTGCGGCCTGCGACCGTGGTGTTCGTCTGGGTGCCTTCACCTTGGCTGCCGGAGAAATTCTGCGGCAGTGTCTGCAGAACATCGGCGAGCGTAGAGCGGCCGCTCTGATCGATGGCGGTGCGATCAAGGGTGATGACATTGGCGCCCGCGGGGGCTGCGCCGCGAATACGCGTGCCGGTGACGACAAGTTCGTCGCTGCGGCTGGCTTCATCGCTTATGCCGTAGCCGCCGTCATCGCGGCCGCCGCCCGTCTGGGGGCGGGCGGCGGCCTCGATCGCGACCGCGCCCGCGGGGGTTATGCGGGCCTCAAGGTCAGATCGCGACATCAGGACGGAGAGCGCTTGCGCTGGCGTAAACCGCCCAACCACAGGCGCCGAGGCAAAGCCTTCGAGCTCTTGTTGCCCAAACAAGATCTGCAGATCCGATTGTTCGGCAAAGCGCAGTAGCGCCGTGGACAGAGGCTGCGCCGGAATATTGTACTCGCGCTCGGCTTGCGCCATGGGAGCAGCCGCGTCAGGCGCCTGCGCTTGCGCGGGTGCGCTCAGCGCGAAGCTCGAAACAGAGGCCAGCGCCGCAGCCAGCAATGAACGCACGCCATCGCGGCGGAGGCGCGCTGAAAAATCCACCATGTCTTTCCCCCATGCGCCGCCTCAAACGGGCGGCTTCGAGGGGAGGGACGTAAGAATTGGCAGGATTTAGCACTCGGTCGGAAAGTATTTTTGGGCGGCGCTGCGGGGCCCAGTCTGGGCTCTGGCTAGAGGGTCGCCGTCGAACTCAACACGATCTCGCCGTCGCGTCGTTCGGTGTTGATCGCGAGGTTGTTGCGCAGCAGTTCGAGAAACGCATCGAGATCGTCGGCCCGCACCAAGCCGCCAACCCGAAGTTCGGCGAGCGCTGGATCGGTGAAGGTAAAGCGCACGCCGCTTTGCCGCGTCACGTCGGCCACGGCTTCGGAGAGCGGCGTATCGTCGAAGGCGAGCATGCCGTCACGCCAGAGCGTGCGGCGTGCGAGCTGCTCGGCTGTGGATGCGTCCACAGCCACGTCCTGGCGGCCAAACACGATCTCACTGTTGGCGCCGGCCAAGACTGGCGAAGATTGTCCGAGCCAGCTGCGACGCGATGCGCGAGCGCCCTCCGACAAAAGCGCAACGCGCGCGCCGTCGGGAAGCAGCTTCACCAGGATGTCTCCGCTTGCAGCTTCCACCTCGCCAGAGGGTGTGGCGATGGAGAAGACGCCGGCGTTGCTCTCGGCGATCTGAAAGAGCGCTTCACCCGCCAAAAGCCGCGCATGGCGGCGATCATCGCGGATCTCCGCTTCGAGCCGCGAACTCGCATTCAGCACCACGAGCGTGCCGTCGGCCAAATTGACTTCGCGCTGCTCGCCGACGCCGGTTTCAAACGCTTCTGCCGAGCCGCTGGAGAAAACAACATAGCCGCCAATCCCGACGGCCAATGCGCCGGCGCCTACGCTCGCTGCAAGCGCACGCCGCCGCGCCAAAGAGACGGGCGCGCCGTCATCGGCGGCTAAATCGAAGGCGTCGAGACGCGCCAGCAAATCCATCTGGTTCCAGGCGCGGCTCGCGAGCTGGAAGGCGGCGCGGTGATCATCGGATTTGGCAAGCCAGCGGCGAAAGGCGGCGACGTCGTCGGCGTTAAACTCGACGCCATCGAACTTGACCACCCAGTCGGCGGCCTCACGTCCGATCCGCGTCTCGCGTGGGCTCGTCATCTTCTTTCTCGCCCGTCCCGGCTCGGCAATACCAATGGTCGGCGCGACAGCTGAATGCAAGGCGCCGCGATTGTGTAGGCCGATGACTGTGATTGGCGAAACTCGATATTGGATGTGCGCGGCTTCTGGCAGGCCCCCACGCGCCGAGGGGGAAAAGCGTGGGCGCTCTGGAAAGCATAGTGGCGGGCGCAGCCGCTAATCTTCTAGCGCCGGCGGTCTTGTTTTTCGCCCTTGGCGCCATTGCCGGCTGGCTGAAATCCGATCTCACCATTCCCGAGCAAGCGGCAAAGACGCTGGCGCTCTATCTGATGCTGTGCATCGGCTTTAAAGGCGGGGTAGAGGCGCGCGCCAGCGGCCTCACCGCAGAGCTCGTTTCAGCGGGCGGATTTGGTCTGGTGTTGAGTTTTGCCGCGCCTTTCGCCGCCTATGCGGCGCTGCGCAGCTTTGGACGGCTCGATCGGGTGACGGCGGCGGCGACGGCCGCGCACTATGGCAGTGTTTCGGTCGTCACCTTCGCTGCGGGTTCGGAATATTTGCGGGCGATCGGGGTTGAGTTCGGCGGTTACATGGCGGCCGTGCTTGCGCTGATGGAAACGCCGGCCATTCTGGCGGCGCTGCTGATTGCGGGCGCCCCCGGAAGCAAGCCTGGCAGCGCGCAGCGCGCGCGCTTTAAACCTACGCTTTGGCGCGAAGTGTTCTTGAACGGCGCCGCCGTCGTCCTCATTGGAAGCTTTGTTATCGGGGTGATGAGCGGCGAACGCGGCATGGCGCGGCTGGATCTCTTCGTCACTGCGCTCTTTCAAGGCGCGCTCTGCTTGTTTTTGCTCGACATGGGATTGGTGGCGTCGCGAAGGCTTGCTGAAGCGCCTCAACTCAATGTGCGCCTCATCGCCTTTGCGATTGGCTGGCCCTTGCTCAGCGCGAGCGTAGCGCTTCTAGGCGCGCACGCGCTGCAGCTCTCGCTCGGCGATGCAAGCCTGCTTGCGGTGCTGGCGGCGTCTGCGTCTTATATTGCAGCGCCAGCGGCGATGCGGATCGCGCTGCCCAAAGCTGATGCCGGCGTTTATCTCTCGCTCTCGCTCGGGGTCACGTTTCCGTTCAATCTGCTTGTCGGCATTCCGCTTTACCATGCCGCCGCGCGCCTACTTTACGGATAAGACGTCATGAAACTTTCGGCCCGCACCAAACTTGAAATCTTCGTCGAGGCCCATGCCGTCGATGAGATCGAGCGCATGCTGAGAGACGTAGGGTTCAAAGGCTGCAGCGTGTTCGCCGGCGTCGAAGGGGCGGGCAGCCACGGCGCTTGGCGCCAGACTGGCGTTGAGGAGGTCGGAATGCGCCTGGTTGTCACCATCGGCGCGGAAGAGGCGGCAGAGGCTGCTCTTGTCTGGCTGGAAAACTATTTCGCGGCTTATCCGGGCGTGGTGGCGATGAGTGAAGTTAAAGTCTTGCGCGCAGAGCGGTTCTGAGCCTGCCGAGCCGCGTCAGATCAATGCAGCCGGCCGGCAATGAGGCCGACGAGGATGAGATTTAAGCAAGCGATTGCGCAGATCAGCGCCGCAAACATTTCAGCGTACACCAACGCCTCCCAGGCTGTTATTCGCCGCGCGCGTGGGACGCGGAAATTCAATCAAAGATGTCGAAGAGGTCGAACCCGCGTTTGCGCCGATGGCGCCCGTCTCCGCTGGCGCGCTCATAGTCGCCGCGCTCGCCATATTCGCCTTGTTCTCCGCGCTCGCGATATCTGTCGGGCGCGGGCGGGCGTTGAACATAAGCCGGCGCGGGCGCGGGGGGCGCAGGCTCGCTGTCGCGGCCGCTCTGGATGATTTTTTCAAGCTCGCCGCGGTCGAGCCAGACGCCCCGGCAGGTTGGGCGCATGTCGAACTCGACACCGGCGCGATTCAAGGCCTGCATGTTGGCTTGGCAATTGGGACAGACGAGCAGCGGCATGAGACAAACTCCAGAAAGGCCGCGCCTCCGGTCCGGGGAAACCGGAGGCGCGCGTGAGGTTAGCGCCGCGTATGCGGCGGGGTATCGCGCATGTGGGCGGCGAGTTTGTCCTTCAGCCTGAGCTTCAGCTGCTTCAGTCGCTTGGCGCGGATGAAGTCGGGCTGCGGGCGTTTTAACTCCGCATCGAGGTCGGCCTCGATGGCGGCGTGGCGCCGCGCGAGGCTCGCTGAGTGGGCGCCGGCGATCATGCCCGATGCCCGCGTTCGGTGCGCGCGCGGCGCATGTGTTCCTGCTTCGCTTCCCGCGTCTCATCCTCTTCGTCGTCCATGCGCCGCTTGCCGCGTCGCTTCTTTATTTCGACACGAAAATTGACCTCCTCGTCGGGACGCTTCTTTGCGCGAAGCGTTGCATGCATGGCGCCGATTGCGTTGATCATGATGCTCCTCAATGTCCACTCCGGCGGCGTGATTGTCCGCTTCAGAGCGATGCGGGCCGACATCGCAGCACATGCCGCCAGAGGGGCCCGGCCCGCCTCGTCAATGTGTAGACACGCGCGGAAGCGAACAAGGCGCGGGGCGATGAGATTGAGCAATGATTACGATGGCGCCGCGCAGCCAGCGCGAGGTGCGTGTGTGCAACGCGTGAACGCGAGTGGCATTGGTGCGTATGGCGCACCCGCTAAGAAAGCCTTCAACGGGTTGGACGCTTAAGCTCACGCGAACCTACGAGCGTCCGTTTAGCAGCTCGGTATTGGCGGGTCCGTTGGGGTCCGTTAGTTGAGATGTCGTCACTTGCGATTGGCTTGACTATGCGTCTCTTCATCGGCGCGCTCGCTTATGGAGGCGATGAACACGGCGAGACCTTCTTGCGCATAGGCGTGCTGACTGGATCGCTGGCGTCGCTGGTGCTCAGTTGCATATTGTTTGCCTTCGGTCGCAAACCAAGCCCTCCAGCCGGGTAACGCATGATGGTCGTTCGCGGCTCAATCACACGGCGGCGGATAAGGCTGAGCGGGTGGCGATTTTGCGGTTGTGAGCCCCGGCCGCTCACGCAGAAAGTCGCTTAATCGGACTTGCAAATAAGGCACGGCGCTTGGATGGGTCAAAAACGACTCGACCGGCATCCAGTCCCAACACTGACCTTCATCGCCCAAACGCAAGTCGGCGAGATCGCGCGCGTCGGCGAACGCCACCATGAAATAGCTGACGGCCTCGTCTTCCTCTGTATCGGCGTAAATCTTGCGCCAGACGATGCGCTCGCTTGTCAGCCGAAGCCCGAACTCTTCGTGTAATTCGCGCAGCGCGCAATGCTCTGGCGTCTCATCGCCCTCGCGACCGCCGCCGGCAAAGTCCCAGTGCGCCGGGAAGGGGATATGGGTAAAGTCATCGCGCAGAAAGACGAGCACGCGCGCCCCATGCACGATCGCGATCTTCGCGCCTCTAAATGTCTCTCCCATCGCCGCGTAAGATAGGCATGCTGAGCGGGCGGCGACAAGCGCCCTAGGATGGCGGCGCATTTTAAGACCGATCACTATCAACCAGAAGCAAGATGCGAAGCCTAACGTCCGCGCCAACGCGCCGTGATGTCCTCGCCAAATGGCTCGGATTGCACTTTGCAATGGCGCGTCCTGTTGCGCCGCCGAGGTTCACACCGATATGAGGTCCATCCTAGCAAACGATAAGGAGGCGGCCATGGACGTCGTATCGCGACTGTTGGTGCGCGAGGAGATCGACGCGCTACACCACGATCTTGCCGAGGCGCGCCGGACCGATACGGTGGATGTCAAACGCATCCTCGAACTGGAGGCGGAAATTGCGCGGCTGGAAGACCGCTATGCGGCCTCGCGCCGAGCGGACATCGAGCGCCGTTCCACTAGCCTGGCGGACGGCGTGCGCTGCTGACGGCTTCGTCCTGGCCGACGTGCAAGTCTCAAGGCTCGCGGCTATGCTTTGCGCCCATAGAAGTCCGGTGTAGGATGAACACAAGCAGCGCCGCCGAATGCGCCATCGCCCACGCATCATCACGGAGATGGATCGTCAGCACGGGATTGTAGAGAAGCCCAAGCGCGGCGAAGACCAAACTCCACGGCGCGTTTTTGCGCCACGTCGCATGAGCGATGAGCGCCGCGCAGAAGCTCACACAGAGCCGCACCAGGGTGAGAACCGCATCGGGCAGGTAGACAAAGGCGAGCGGAAGCGCAGCGGCGAGGAGCAATAGCGCGACGGCCAAGACGACCGCCGGCATCGCCCAGAGGATCGTACGCACTCGACTGCGCGGCCGTCGCCCCATATCAGGCAATGCAAAACCTCAAACGCGCTGCTCACCTGATGGGTGTCGCTTCTCGGGAATGACCGCATCCGGGAACGTAAATTATTCACGCGGGCAGGACGCCGCCGGCAGCTTTCGGTCGGTTATGTCAGTCACGAAATTCTGGTCGGCGACTTAGTCTGGCCCTTTCGAGCCGCTCGGCCGTGTGGGGTCGATTGAATTCGCAAGGGGGCGAGCTCATGGCAAGCCGGCGCGAATTCGCTACGAGGCTACTGTGACGGTCATCACCGAGAGCGCGCTGAGGCTGATGCCGTTGATGCGCGGCGAGCGCTTGTGATCAATCGAAGATGTCAAACAGGCTGCCGCGCTTGCGACGCCCGTGGCCGTAGCCACCTTCGCCGTATTCTCCGCGCTCGCCAGACTCGCCACGCTCGCCGTAGCCGCCCATCGGCCGCTGGTAAGGTTGCTGCGGCGGTTGCTGGTAGACTGGCTGCTGCGCAGGTTGCGGCGCCGATGCTACGCCGGCTTCGGCACGCGCGCTCTCGATGATCTTCTCTAGTTCGCCGCGATCGAGCCAGACGCCGCGACAGGTCGGGCACATGTCAAACTCAACGCTGTTGCGGTTGAGCGCCTGCATATTGCTACTGCAATTGGGGCACATAAGAAGAGGCATTAGAGGTATCCGGAAGGAGGAAGGGGACACGCCCCGTACGTAGAGGAGGGGCGCAGGGGGTTATTTAGAGTGCTGGCGTTTGTAGTCGTTCGCGGATCGCAATCAGATCAGGGATCCGAAGTTTGCAACGCTTACGCAAGACGTCGGGGGCCTGTCGCGGCATATCTATAGAGACTGTGCTTTCAAGGTCAGCGCGTCGACACCTCAGAGCTTCTACGCGCTGGCCCATCAGTCGCCCGCTCTTTTCGCGGATCGCGCGTCTTGAGCTTTTTTGCGCATTGATTTCGCGCGCAACGCTGCGTGAATGGCGCCCATGAACGTGGATCAAGATCTTCGTTCCTTATGCGCTTCCGACGCGAACTGGCGTGGAAGCAATGCGGTCCGACATCGCGGCACATGCCGCCAGCGGGGCCCGGACCTCCTGGAGATATCTGGTGACACAGCAACTATGATCAATCGCGCGAACGATGAGATACCTAAATGGCAGCGATCAGCGCGGCGGCCTGCACTCAGACACAAGCCGCCGCGCATCTCGCTCACGTTTGCTCAATTGGCTTTTGACTCGCTCCACGTGTCCGCCAGAGCGAATAGACGATCGATCCGCCAAGCAAACCAAGGGTCATGATCAACGCCCAATGCGGCTCAAGGTAGGGAACCCAGCCTAGCTCCTTGGAGAGGCCGAAATTCCAAATGATCTTAACGCCGATTAGCACGAGCACCAGCGACAGGCCGTACTTGAGATACTTGAAGCGTTCGACCGCCGCGGCCAGCATGAAGTACATCGAGCGAAGGCCCAGGATGGCGAAGATGTTCGATGTGTAGACAATGAACGGGTCGCGTGTGACCGCGAAGATCGCGGGCACTGAGTCCACTGCGAAAATAATGTCCGCTACTTCCACCATGATGAGCGCAAGAAACAGTGGCGTGGCGAAAAGAACCAACTTGCCGGTAGAGGGATGCGGCCGGCGGACGAAGAAATTGTGGTTGTCGATTGTGTCGGTCACTCGGAGACGGCGACGAATGAAGGCGAGGAAGGCGTTCTCCTCAAGCTTCATCTCCTGACCATCTCCCGTCAGCATTTTCCAGCCGGTGAAGATCAGAAAGCCGGCGAAGATGTAGAGGACCCAAGTCCACTGGTTCACGACGGCGGCGCCAGCGGAAATGAAGATCGCGCGGAAGACGATGGCGCCGATGATACCCCAGAACAGGACGCGGTGCTGATATTCGCGTGGCACGGCAAAGTAGGTGAAGATCAGCGAGATAACGAAGATGTTGTCGAACGCCAGCGCGGTTTCGAGCAGATAGCCGGTGAAGTACTGAATGACCGCCTGTTGGTTCAAGTTATCGGACGAAGAATAATATTGCGGATCCGGCTCGAAGACGAAGCCCACATAAAATCCGAACGCAATGGCGATCGCGGCGAAGCACGCCCACATGATCGCGCTCTTTGCCGGAGAGACGATGCCGTCCTTGCGATTGAACAGACCAAGATCGAGCCAAAGCAGAAAGCCTATGAAGGCAAGAAAGCTCAGCCAAAGCCAGATCGGCTGGCTCGCATATTCGCTTGCGAGAAATTCCACGGATTGATCTCCGATCGAGAGGCGACAAAGACCGCGCCCGCGAAGCCATGCTCGCGGGCGCTACGATCTAGCTTTTGTGTTATGAGAGCGGCCTAGTTGCGGGGCGACAACAAGCTCAGGATGAATTGGAAGAGGTTGATGAAGTTGATGTAAAGGCTGAGCGCGCCAAATGTAGTTGCTACGGACATCGCCCGCTGATCACCGCCCAACTGGTAGTACATATTCTTCAAACGCTGAGTGTCGAAGGCGACTAGGCCTGCGAACACGAGCACGCCGATCAGGGAGATCGCGAAGCTCAATAGCGAACTCGCCAAGAACAAGTTGACGACTGAAGCGATGATTAGGCCGATCACGCCCATGATCAAGAATGATCCAAAACCCGTCAGGTCGCGCTTGGTGGTGTAGCCCCAGAGGCTAAGGCCGCCAAACGCCGTTGCCGTGGTCAAAAAGGCCTTCGCAACAAGCACCATGCCATCGGGGATGCGTGCATAGTAAAAAACAAGAGCACCCATTCCGACGCCAATCAGCGTGACCACGCTCCAATAGACGAGGTTCGCGCCCATTGGCGAAGGGCTCTTCATGGTGAAGCTGGAGATGAGCAAAATCGCGAGTGGACCAAACATGACGAGGTATGCTTGCGGACCCGAGAAAATCGCCTGCATCAGCGCCGGCGTCGTGCCAACGACCCAAGCCAAGCCGGCGGTTAGCGCCAAGCCCATCGCCATCTTGTTGTAGATGCCAAGCATAAATGCGCGCAGGCCAGCGTCGATCGCCATGTCCGTGCGGCCCGCCGGGATCGACCCCGTTCGCAAGTAGTGGTCACTCATTCAATGCCTCCTTCTCGAACGGGGCCGATTGGCTTTTAAGTGAAATGCCACGCGGTCGTGTCGTCCGATACGCTTATCCCACTTGGCGGGGTTGCTGAGCGCTGACGTTGTCCGTCAAATGGCTTTACGCGAAACAGTGCACAAGTGTTGAATCTGCTCGCCGCGGTTGGATCGGGTACCGGAATTACAGCTATTGTCATTACTCATAGCACGGCCGGTCTAACTGGGTCGCAACTACCGCCGCGGTCATTGCCCAAGGCGCCTTTATGCCTTTTCCCGCGTCAGGCGCTCTGCAAAGGAGATTCCTACGGCACAAAGTACGAAAGTGAAGTGAATGACAGCCACCATCGTCACTACCTGTATGCTTTCCAGACTCAGGTCGCCACTCAAGTAAGTCTTCAACGCATGAACGCCTGAAATGGAGATGATCGCGAATGCGAGCTTTAGCTTGAGGTTGTAGGTGTTTACGTGATCTAGCCAGTCAGGCTTTTTCATATCCTTTTTGTCAAAGTGTCCGGTGGTGACGAAGAGCGATACACCCGCCAGCGCTACAACCCAAACAAGCTGCGCCACCATCGTCATGTCCACCAGTTCGAGCACCTTGATGATCAGGTCGATCTTTCCGAGCTCGCCAAACAGCAATGTGCTCATCAGATTGTATGTTTCCAGCAGGAATTTTCCCAGAATGCCGAAAATGATCGTCACCAGACCCATATAGAAAAACAGCATGGTGAGTCTTAAGCCGTAAAGCAGCGACCCGACCGATGAGAGTAGTTTTTCCATTCTTGCTCACCTTGAAACAGAGCAGATAGATACCCCAAGCAACGATCTAGAGCTCTTATTAGTGAGTGCGACGGTTTGCAGCGGAGAATTCGCCGCTATTGAGTTGGACGCGGCTTCGCTGTGCGCCTTTTTCGGCGGTCGGAGAAAAAGCGCGGCATCTGACTCCGCTGCGTGATGACGCGTCTGCGTCGCGAGTTCGAAGCGAGCGGACATCGCGCCTGAGGCGTATTACCTGATGGCGCCTTGAAGCCGAGCAAACCTCCGCGGAGGAAATCGACGAAGACCCATGAGCGTCGGACAGCCAGTGTGTCTCGGCGCAAACGCGGTAAGGTCCTGTCTGCTGTGGAGCGGGCCGCCACACATCCTGGCCTCGCGTTAGGACCTTAAGAAGCCGAGTTAGCTAGGTGTGAATGTCGCGGCGATATCACGACGTAGCGGAGGACTTGTGTTGCCCGAAGCTTGCCGTGACCGCGCCGACGTATCGACATGGATGGTGTCCGAGGTCGATTTCGGCGAGATCAGCCTATGACCGAAAACGCATCGAACCCCACTCAGGGGCGCCCGAGCGCTCTCCACTACGTCCTCCTCGCGATGGTGGAAGTGAGGAGTTTGCTTTCGCTTGCCGTGCCGCTGATCGTTGGGCTTGCCGCCTCGGCGCTGATTGGGGTCACGGACACCATCATGATTGCGCCGCTCGGCACCAACGCGCTTGGCGCCGTCTCGCTCACGATGAGCGTCAGCATTGTCTTCTATGCGGCGATCTATGGTCTTGTCTCGATGATCGGAGTCAGTATTGCAGGCGCTCACGGCGCGGATGACCGCACCGCTACTGCGGCACTTTTTCGTTCTGGACTGGTACTCGGAACTATAGTCGGAATCGGAGGCGCGCTTCTAATGGCGGGCCTCCTTCTACTGCTGCCGTTTTTCGGCCAGCCCGCGCAAGTGCTCACCATTCTACCGGGCTATTGGCTGACTATGGCGGTTTTTCTAATTCCCTATGCCATGATGCTGGTTTTGAAGGCACTGTTCGATGCCATCGACCGGCCTTGGACGGGCGTCGTCTTCGCGCTTCTAGGAGTCGTGATCAATATCCCGCTCAACTACGTTCTCATCAATGGTGTTGGCGTGTGGAGTGGGCTTGGGCTCACCGGCGCCGGGTTTGCCAGCCTTCTAGCCGAGGGCATGGCGGTCGCGATGGCGCTCCTTTATCTTCGGTACGCACGCTGGCTCGCGCATCTTCGGCTTGTGGGCGCCAGTCGAGCCGCTGTTGCGGCCCAACTGAGGGAAGGGGCGCCTGTATCTTTCGGCTATTTCGCCGAGACGACCGCCTACGCCTTTGCTGGAGTTATGGTCGGCTGGTTCGGGGCAGTCGCGCTCGCTGCAAATCAGATCGTCGGCTCGATCAGTGCTGTACTCTACATGCTGCCGCTCGGCATGGCGGCGGCGGTCGCGATCCGCA
>LNFM01001518.1_pt1 | contig 52940 bp, 49 predicted proteins | sample 596031 | NCBI WGS metagenome assembly LNFM01 (sample SAMN04254537, study PRJNA301005) | activated carbon metagenome | isolation source: dual media filters at the Ann Arbor, Michigan drinking water treatment plant | place: USA: Ann Arbor | reverse complement strand
ACTTATCCACAACCGAGTAGCCAGAACATCCATCAAACCAGTGGCTCAGTATTCGACGTGATCACTGGCTCAGTTGTGCTGATGAATCAACACTCCAGACACTCTCTTTGACCGCCTGACAGCCGCCTCAAGCGCCCGCTCGATGCGCACCTGAGCGCCAGAAGAGCCTGCGGACAGCACCCTGCTCACATCGCTGCCTATGCAGACGACGTATGGCTCATCGACTTTGTGCTGAGCGATCTTCCGTCCCAGTGCGCGAAATGCTGCGTGTTCACCAACCTCCTTCGGAGCGTCCAGCGCGGGCCTTGACGAGGACGTGAAGCGGTCTGCTTCCGAAAGCTGTGGCCGCGAATGAAGCGTCACCGTGAAGTCAGTCAATCGAACGTGGTGGCGCTCCCCCGGCCGCTCTCGAACCGAGGCGAGAAATGCAGCAACCTCCGCGCTCGCCAGGAAAGCCTTTCGGTCGTGTTCCGCTGGGAGAGTCAGCCTGGTGCCGGATGGCGCCTCGAAACCTCCGTGGAAGTCGCACACGATGTGGACTCTTGGCGGGCCGGTGGTGCACCCAGCTTCGTACATCCACTGGCTAATCAAGTCGCACATGCGCTCCTCGCCCTCGAAGCGAGGGTGGAGGTAAGTGACCTCGATTGACAGCCATCGGCCCGAGGGCAGCAGCAACCTAATGTCCGGGCCGCCCTCTGGGGGTTCGCACTGCACGGCACCCAGATGCGAGGCGGCTTCTAGCACGAGCAACTCCCAGACAGCTTCGGCCCGAGTTGCCGCTCTGCCGAGGTTGCCCCGCACCTGCTTGAGGGTGCGACCCGCTATCCCCTCGCACCGTTGCAGAAGCTCAGCAGCTTGTTCCTCGTAGAGCATTGCCGTGGACCATTCTGAGAATCTGCTTACACCAGCGCTTACATGGCGGGGCCGGAAACAAAAGAGGGTTAGCGGCTACTAACCGGCTAACCCTCGTGAATCCTTGGTGGCCTGGGGCGGAATCGAACCACCGACACGCGGATTTTCAATCCGCTGCTCTACCAACTGAGCTACCAGGCCATGCAGAGCCCACGATTATAACCAGCTTGCGGGGGCTGTCCGCCGCGGCGCTGTGCAGCGGCCCTCAGACCCCCCGCTTGTTGCGCGACAGGTCCACGCCCAGCTGCTTGAGCTTGCGGTACAGGTGTGTGCGTTCCAGCCCGGTCTTCTCGGCCACGCGGGTCATCGAGCCGCCTTCCTTGGACAGGTGGAACTCGAAGTAGCTTTTCTCGAAGGCGTCGCGCGCCTCGCGCAGCGGGCGGTCGAGGTCGAAGCTTTGTTCTGCGCGCGGGCCTTCGGGCAGCAGGGCCGCCATCGGCAGACCGGCGGTGTGCGTGACCAGTGGGTCGCCGTGCAGGCCGAGGTCGGGGTGGGTGCTCTTGCCCGGCGCCCCGGCGCTGCGCAGGCCGGGCTTGACCAGCGCCTGCTCCACTGCGCGCAGCAGCTTCTGCAGCGTGATGGGCTTTTCGAGGAAGGCACTGGCGCCGAACTTGGTGGCCTCTACCGCGGTGTCGATCGTGCCGTGGCCGCTCATCATGATCACCGGCATCGACAGCTGCCCGCCGGCCGACCACTCCTTCAGCAGCGTGACGCCGTCGACGTCGGGCATCCAGATGTCCAGCAACACCAGGTCGGGACGCAGGCTCTCGCGCACCTGCCGGGCCTGCGCCGCGTTCTCGGCGAGTTCGACCGTGTGGCCCTCGTCGGTGAGGATCTCGGACAGCAGGGCCCGGATGCCGAGCTCGTCGTCCACGACCAGAATAGTTGCCATGCGGCCTAGTGAAACTGCGTTGTGTCGCCAGCGAGAGGCGGCGGCGGTGGTGAGGTGGCGGTGCCCGCCGAGCCCTCTGCGGGCAGCCCTGCGGGTGGGGCAAAGTTCGAAAATGATAGCGAAACCCGCGCGCCGGTGATCGGGCCGTCGGCTTCGTCCCCCACATGCAGGTTGGCGGCGCGCAGCCGGGCACCGTGTTCGTCGGCGATCTTCTTCACCACCGCCAGGCCCAGGCCGGTGCCTTTGGCCTTGGTGGTGACGTAGGGTTCGAAGGCGCGCTTGAGCACCTTGTCGGCAAAACCCGGGCCGTTGTCCAGCACGGTCAGGCGCACCGCGCGCAGCTCGCCCTGCTCGCCGCGCGCGGCGCTGGTGATCAGCTCCACCTGCCCGTCGGGCCGGTCGGCCACGGCGTCCAGCGAGTTCTGCACCAGGTTGTGGATGACCTGCCGCAGCTGCGTGGCGTCGCCCCAGATGCGCGGCAGCGCGGGCTCCAGCCGCGCCAGCAGCAGGCCGTTGTCCTGCGCCTGGCCGTACAGCGCCAGCACCTCGCCGGCCAGCGTGTTCAGGTCCAGCGGCGCCATCTGCGCGGCGGGGAGGCGCGCGTAGTCGCGGAACTCGTTGACCAGCGTCTGCATCGCCTGCACCTGCGTCACGATGGTGTTGACGCTGCGCGCCAGCAGCGACTGGTCCACGCCCTCCAGCTTGTGCCCCAGGCGGTGCTGCAGCCGCTCGGCCGAGAGCTGGATGGGCGTGAGCGGGTTCTTGATCTCGTGCGCCAGCCGGCGCGCCACCTCGGCCCAGGCGGCACTGCGCTGCGCGGAGACGACCTCGCTGATGTCGTCGAAGACCATCAGGCTGGCATCGCCGGGCAGCGTGGCGCCACGCACCAGCAGCGTGAGCGTGGCGCCGTCGCCGCGCTTGAGCTCGAAGCTTTCCTGCCACTGGTCGCGCTCGCCGATCTCGGGGCTGCTGGCCAGCAGCTCGAAGCGCTGCTCCACGCGCTGCGACAGCTCCTGCAGCTCGGGCAGCTCCGACAGCCGCCGCCCGCGCCAGGCCGACAGCGGCCGCTGCAGGATGCGCGTGGCGCCGGGGTTGACGGTGTCGATGCGGCCTTCGCGGTCGAACACGATGACGCCCGCGGTCAGCGTGTCCAGGATGGTCTGCAGCCGCGTGCGCGCGGCCTCGAGCTGGCCCATGCCGCGCTGCACCTGCGTGCGCGCGTCGGCCACCTGCGCGGTCATCTCGGCGAAGCTGCGTGTCAGGCCGCCCAGTTCATCGCCGCTGGCGAACACCGGCTTGGCGGTCAGGTCGCCGGCGGCCACCTGGCGCACGCCGTCGGCCAGCAGCAGCAGCGGCCGCGCCAGCTGGTTGCCCAGCACGATGGCCAGCAGCACCGCGGCAAACACCGCCAGCACCAGCGTCAGCGTCAGCGTGCCCACGTACATGCGGCGCAGGCTGTCGCGCGAGAGGGCCCGTTGCTGGTATTCGCTGTAGGCCGACTGCACCGCCAGCGCATTGACGGCCAGCGCGCGCGCGATGGGCTGCACCACCATCAGGTAGCGCAGCTCGCCGCCCGACAGGCTGACCTGCCGATCGGGCACCGGCGCCAGCGCGCGCACGCGCGGGCCGGCGGTGCCGGCCCCCAGCGACTCTTCGTCCAGCCCTTCCACCTGCGTGGCCGCGCCGATGCTGCGCGCGTTGCGCAGCAGTGTGGCGCCGGGGCGCTCGGGCGGGCCCGAGGCGGCCGCGCCGCCGGCGGTCAGCAGCACCTGCCCGTTGCTGCCCACGAGGCTGACCTCGCTGGCGCCGATCTGCTCGCGCAGGCGCTCCAGCGTCAGCGGCACCACGCTCAGCGGGCTGTCGGCCAGGCGCTCGGCGGCCACGCGGGTCTTGCCGGCCAGGTCGGCCGACAGCGCCTCCAGCGTGCCCTTGCCCAGCGCCAGGCCGGCGTCCAGCGCGCCGGCCACCTTGACGTCGAACCAGGCTTCGATGGAACGGCTGACGAACTGGTAGCTGACGGTGTAGATCACCATGCCCGGCAGCAACCCCACCAGCGCAAAGATGCCCGCCAGCTTGATGAGCAGCCGGCTGCCGAACTTGCCGCGCCGCAGCCGCAGCACCAGCCGCAGCACCACCACGCCCACCACCAGCCCCAGCAGCGTGGCCACGGCCACGTTGATCCAGAACAGCCAGACGAAGTTGCGCTCGTAGAAGCTGCCGTCGGGGTTGGAGAAGCTCAGCACGAAGGCCAGCACCAGCGTCGCGCCGGTGGAGGCCACGGCCGACACGATCCAGGCCCAGCGTGCAGCGTGCGACATGGCGGGACGGCTCAGAAATCGACCTTCAGGCTGCGGCTCACGCCCACCGCCCAGTCGCCCTGGCCGCTGAGGCCGAACTGCATCGGGCCGGGCAGCTGGCTGGTGTCGAGGCGGTAGCTGAACTCCAGCTGGTAGTTCTTGTCGGGGTCGAGCTGGTTCAGCTCGGCGAGTTTCCAGCCGCCGCTGCGCGACACCGCGGCCAGCGCCTCGGCCAGCGAGGGGTAGGTCTGGTTCAGGCCGCCCAGGCTGACGCGCCAGGCGTTGGTGAGCGGCTGGAAGGCCAGCCGCCAGGACCGAGACACACGCGCCACCCGTTCGTCGCGCCAGTACCAGCGGTTGCGCAGCAGCAGCGCCTCGGCCACGAAGTAGATCGGCACGCCGCGCTGCAGCGCGTCTTCCACGGTGCGGGGCAGGGTGACGCGGGCGACGAAGTCGAGCATCAACCCGCTGTCGTCGCGGCGCGTGGCCAGCGTGGCCAGCTCCACGCCCTGGGCCCGGGCCGCCGCAGCGCCGGCGCTGACCAGCCACACCCACACCAGAAGGGCCAGCAGGCCCTGCAGGAAGTGGTGGCGGACCTGGGGCACGTGCATGGAGGCGGGTGGGGGACTGTCTCTAGGTCTTGTGGATCAGGGCGTAGAAGAAGCCGTCCTGCAGCACCGGGCTGCGGCCAGCCACCCCCTGCAGGCCATTGTCGCGGCTCGGCAGCAGGTGGCCGGGTGAAGCGGGGTCCAGGCGGCCGCTCCCCGGGGGGATGCGTTGCATAAACGCGTCGATTTGCTGTTGGCCTTCGGGCAGGAAGATCGAGCAGGTGGCGTACAGCAGCCGCCCGCCGGGCGCCAGCAGCGGCCACAGCGCGTCCAGCATCTCGGCCTGGATGCGGGCCAGGGCATGGATGTCGTCGGCGCGGCGCAGCCAGCGCACGTCAGGGTGGCGGCGCACGATGCCGCTGGCGGTGCAGGGGGCGTCGAGCAGGATGGCGTCGAAGGGCCGGCCGTCCCACCAGGCCTTGGGGTTGCGCGCGTCGGCGGCTTTCAGCTCGGCCTGCAGCTGCAGGCGGTTCAGCGTGTCCTGCACCTTGGCCAGGCGCAGCGGGTCGCTGTCCAGCGCCAGCAGGTCCAGCTCGGCCAGCTCCAGCAGGTGTGCGGTCTTGCCGCCGGGCGCGGCGCAGGCGTCCAGCACGCGCGGGCGGGCGCCGCCGCCGGCCGCGGCGGTCAGGCCGCCTTGCCCGCTGGCCGGGGCGGTCAGGCAGCCTTGCCCGCTAGCCGGGGCGGGCAGGCCACCCCGGAGCAGCAGGTGTGCGGCGCGCTGGGCCGCGGCGTCCTGCACCGAGACCTCGCCCTCGGCAAAGCCGTGCAGCTGGTTCACCGGGCAAGGCTGCGCCAGCACCACGGCCTGGCCACCGAGCGCCGGGTCGTCCAGCAGCATGGCGGCGCGGCCCAGGGCGGCCAGGCGGTGCACGTAGGCCTCGCCGGTGCCGCGGCGGGCGTTGACACGCAGCGTCATCGGCGGGCGCTGGTTGGCGGCGGTGAGCAGCGCCTGCCAGTCCTGCGGCCAGTCGCGCTTGACACGCTCGATCCACCACAGCGGGTGGTTGTAGGCGCCCATCGGCGCGTGGCGCACGGCCTGTGCGATGGTGTCCTTCTCGCGCAGGAAGCGCCGCAGCACGGCATTGATGAAGGCCGCCGCGGCCGGCGTGCGCACGCGCGCCGCGCTCACGGCCTGGTCGACCAGCGTGTGCTCGGGGTAGGGCGGCGGCTCGCCCGGCCACAGCAGGGCCAGGGCGGTGACCAGCAGCGCGTCCACGGCCGGCGGCGGCGTCTTGGGCGCCAGCTGCGCGCGCGCCTCGGTGGCGCTGCCCAGCCAGCGCAGCGTGTGGAAGCTCAGCGCCTGCACGCCGGGGCGCAGGTCGGGCGGCACGCGGGCGATCACGTCGGTGAGCGACTGGCCGCCGCGCACCGCCTGCACCGCGTCGGCGGTGTGTTCCAGCAGCCGCGCCAGCGGGGGTGAAGCGGCGTGCGCCGAGGGGCCGGGGTTCATGGCCGCAGTCTAGTCGGGCGTGTCGGCGGCTTTGGCCGCGACGGCGCACAATGCACCTCCCTTCACCCCGCTCCACCGCATGGCCCGCACAGGTACCCCCCCGACGGACAGCCCCACACGCCTCTTCCGCAGCGAAGAGGAACTGGCCCAGATGTCGGCATCGGAGCGCATCCGCTACCGCGTCGTCAACGCCGGGCGCCGCTACCACGCCAACGACAACATCTCGGCCTTCGTGCGCGACGGCGAACTGACCGAACTGAAGGCCGAGGTGCAGGCCAAGCTGCAGGAGGTGCTGCAGGTGCTGGTGATCGACACCGAGAGCGATCACAACACCAACGAGACCGCCAAGCGCGTGGCCAAGATGTACATCGAGGAGGTCTTTCGCGGCCGCTACGTGCCGATGCCCGCGGTCACCGAATTCCCGAACGTCGAGCGCCTGAACGAGCTGATGATCGTGGGCCCGATCACCGTGCGCAGCGCCTGCAGCCACCACATGTGCCCGATCTTCGGCAAGGTGTGGATCGGCATCCTGCCCAACGAGCACAGCAACCTGATCGGCCTGAGCAAGTACGCGCGCATCGCCGACTGGATCATGAGCCGCCCGCAGATCCAGGAAGAGGCCGTGACCATGCTGGCCAACGAACTGCAGGACCGCGTGCGCCCCGACGGCCTGGCCATCGTGATGGAGGCCGATCACTTCTGCATGCACTGGCGCGGCGTGAAGGACACCGACTCCGCGATGGTCAACAGCGTCATGCGCGGCTCCTTCCTCAAAGACGCGAACCTGCGGCGCGAATTCCTCTCGCTGCTGCCCCGCAAGAACTCCTGAAGTAGACCCTCACCATGCTCGTCAGACTCATGTACGCCAGCCGCGCGGTGCCCGAAGTCAACCAGGAAGAACTGGTCGCCATCGTCCGCAAGAGCAAGGCCAACAACCCCGCCGTCGGCGTCACCGGCGTGCTGTGTTTCAGCGAAGGCATCTTCCTGCAGGTGCTGGAAGGCGGCCGTGGCCCCGTCAACGCGCTCTACAACCGCATCGCCGCCGATCCGCGCCACTCGCAGGTGGAGCTGCTGGCCTATGAAGAAATCGGCGAGCGCCGCTTCGCCGGCTGGAGCATGGGCCAGGTCAACCTGGCGCGCCTGAACCCGGGGCTGCTGCTGAAGTACTCGGAGACGGCCGCGCTGGACCCGTTCTCGGTGTCGGGCCAGGTGTCGATGGCGCTGTTCGAAGAGCTGATGGCCACGGCCTCGATCGTCGGCCAGGCCTGAAGCGCCGCGGGGCGCCGCCGTCCTGGCCGCGCCCCTGGTGTTAACCCGCCTGGTTCCCGGCGCTGGTGTTTGTATATTCGTTGTTGCTGATATTCAGATCAACCAACGAGAAGCGCGATGTCCGGCCTGCCCCCCGAACCCGGGCGCCTGCTCAAGGCGCCTGAAAACTTCATCGGTCCCGAGGGTGTGCGCACCGTCTTCCGCCAGGCGCGTGAGGGCCGGCGCGACTTCCTCCGCAACGCCTTCGCCGCCGCCGTGGCCGCGGGCGCCGCGCCGGCCGCGATGGCGCAGGCCAACCCGGTGCCCCGCGAAGGCGGCGACCCGAACATCCTGAACCTGCCCGAGCACAGCACCGGCCTCGGCCAGGGTGTGGCCACCGACGGCTACGGCAAGCCCAGCCGCTTCGAGAAGAACGTGCAGCGCCGCCAGAGCCCGGGGCTGACGCAGACCACGCAGTCCTCGGTGAGCTTTGCGCCGCTGCAGAGCCTGTTCGGCATCGTCACGCCCAGCGGCCTGCACTTCGAGCGCCACCATCAGGGCTGGTGGGACATCGACCCCAGCAAACACCGGCTGATGATCAACGGCAGTGACGACCGGCTCGTCAAGACGCCCAAGGTCTTCACGATGGACGAGTTGATGCGGCTGCCGTCCGTCAGCCGCTTCCACTTCATCGAGTGCGGCGCCAACACCGGCATGGAGTGGGGCAACGTGGCCGTGCCCACCTGCCAGTACAGCCACGGCATGATCAGCTGCAGCGAATTCACCGGCGTGCCGCTGAAGCTGCTGCTGGACATGGCCGGCGCCGACTACCGGCGTGGCCGCTTCGTGCTGGCCGAGGGCGCCGACGGCTCCAGCATGACGCGCACGATCCCGATGGAGCTGGTCGAGAGCGGCGAGGTCTTCGTCGCCTACGGCCAGAACGGCGAGATGCTGCGCCCCGAAAACGGCTACCCGCTGCGCCTGGTGGTGCCCGGCGTGCAGGGCGTGAGCTGGGTGAAGTACCTGCGCCGCATCGAAGTGGGCGACCAGCCCTGGGCCACCAAGGACGAGGCCGTCCACTACATCGACCTGATGCCCGATGGCCGTCACCGCCAGTACACCAGCACGCAAGAGTGCAAGAGCGTGATCACCACGCCCAGCGGCGGCCAGGTGCTGCTGGACCAGGGCTTCTACAGCGTCAGCGGCCTGGCCTGGAGCGGGCGCGGCAAGATCAGGGCGGTGGACGTGTCAGCCGACGGCGGCCGCAGCTGGAAGCCGGCGCGGCTGCAGGGCCCGGTGATGGACAAGTGCCTGACGCGCTTCACGCTGCCCTGGGTGTGGGACGGCAAGCCCGCGCTGCTGCAGAGCCGCGCGACCGACGACACCGGCTACGTGCAGCCCACCTACCGCCAGCTGCGCGCGGTGCGCGGCACCCGCTCGATCTATCACAACCACTCGATCCAGACCTGGATGGTGCAAGAGAGCGGCGAGGTCAAGAATGTCCAGCTGTCCTGAGCGCACCGTCATCAAGGCCCTGCTGCTGGCCGCCGGCCTGCTGTGGGCCGGCGCGACCTGGGCGCAGGCCGCCGGCGCCAGCGCCTACCCCGGCATCGGCCGCCCGGCCACGGCCAAGGAACTGAAGGCCTGGGACATCGACGTGCGCCCCGACTTCAAGGGCCTGCCCAAGGGCGCCGGCACCGTGTCGCAGGGGCAGGGCCTGTGGGAGGCCCAATGCGCCTCGTGCCACGGCGTCTTCGGTGAATCGAACGAGGTCTTCGCGCCGCTGGTGGGCGGCACCACCGCGGCCGACATGATCAGCGGCCGCGTGGCGCGCCTCACCGACCCCGGCTTCCCGGGCCGCACCACGCTGATGAAGGTGCCGACCGTCAGCACGCTGTGGGACTACATCCACCGCGCGATGCCCTGGAACGCGCCCAAGTCGCTGACGCACGACGAGGTCTACGCCGTCACCGCCTTCCTGCTCAACCTGGGCGGCGTGGTGCCGGACGACTTCACGCTGTCCGACGCCAACATCGCGCAGGTCCAGCAGCGTCTGCCCAACCGCCACGGCATGACCACCGAGCACAGCCTGTGGCCGGGCCGCAGCCTGGGCCCGGCGACCAGGCCCGACGTGCGCGCCCGCGCCTGCATGAAGGACTGCGCCACCGAGCCGGCCGTGGCCTCGTACCTGCCCGAGCACGCGCGCAACGCACACGGCAACCTGGCCGAGCAGAACCGCCTGGTGGGCCCGCAGCGTGGCGCCGACACGCAGCGTGCGCCGGGGGCTGCGCCTGCCGCCGCCGTGGTTGCCGCCGCCGCCGACCCGGCCGCCACCGCGGCCCAGGCGCTGGCGCGCAAGCACAACTGCCTCACCTGCCATGGCGTGGACAACCGGGTGGTCGGGCCCTCGCTGCGCGAGGTGTCGGCGAAGTACGCCGGCCGCAGCGATGCGGTGAGCTACCTCGCCCAGAAGATCCGTGCCGGGGGTGCCGGCGTCTGGGGATCGATCCCGATGCCCTCGCAATCCCTGCCCGACACCGATGCCCTGGCCATTGCAAAATGGCTGGCAGAAGGCGTGAAGAAGTAGCCCCGCTCGTCCCATGCCCGTTGATCCTATGATCCGCCAAGAAGGAGAGATACCTATGCATACCCGCCGAGATATGTTGGCCACCAGCGCCACCGTGGCCGGCCTGCTGGCTGCCGCCGGTCTGCTGCCCGCCACCGCACACGCCGCCTGGACCGCCCCTGCCTTCGACGCCAAGACGCTGAACGACGCCGCCAAGGCGCTGGGCGGCGGCGTGCCGGTCGAGAGCAAGGACGTCACCATCACCGGCCCCGACATCGCCGAGAACGGCGCCGTGGTGCCGGTGGGCTGCAGCACCACGCTGCCGGGCGTGAAGCGCCTGGCGCTGATGGTCGAGAAGAACCCCAACGCGCTGGCCGCCGTCTTCGACGTGACCGACGCGGTGGACGCCAGCGTCAACACGCGCGTGAAGATGGGCCAGTCGTCCAACGTCTACGCGGTGGCCTTCATGGCCGACGGCAAGGTGCTGTACGCGGCGAAAGAGATCAAGGTCACGCTGGGCGGCTGCGGAGGCTGAGCCCGGCTCGCCGTCGACGACGTCCCCCGCTCAACGAATCGAAGGAGTAAGACCATGGCAGACCCGATGCGCATTCGCGCCCAAGCCGCCGGTGACAAGGCCACCGTGCGCGTGCTGATGAGCCACGAGATGGAAACCGGCCAGCGCAAGGACGCGGCCGGCAAGACCATCCCGGCCTGGTTCATCCAGGAAGTCACCGCCGCGCACAACGGCAAGCCCGTGCTCAGCGCGCAGTGGGGGCCTTCCGTCGCGAAGAACCCGTTCCTGCAATTCACCGTCAAGGGCGCCAAGGCCGGCGACAAGATCACCGTGAACTGGATCGACAACAAGGGCGACAAGCGCACCGACGAAGCCACCGTGGCCTGACGCCGGCGACGAAGCCACCCACCCCGGTGCGAGGAGACCAGACCCCCATGAAGCGTTCGATGATCCAACCCGTGTTGCTGGCCGCCGGCCTGGCCGTGGCCTGCACCGCCGGGGCGCAGAACAAGACCACCGCCGACGGCATCGCCGAGTACCGCAAGATGCTCGAAGACGGCAACCCGGCCGACCTGTTCGAGGCCAAGGGCGAGGCGCTGTGGAAACAGAAGCGCGGCCCGAAGAACGTGTCCTTGGAGCAGTGCGACCTGGGCAAGGGCCCGGGCGTGGTGAAGGGGGCCTTCGTCGAACTGCCGCGCTTCTTTGCCGACACCGGCCGGATGCAGGACCTGGAGACGCGCCTCGTCACCTGCATGGAGAAGCTGCAGGGCTTCAACGGCGCCGAGATCGCCGCCACGCCCTTCGGTCGCGGCGAGCAGAACAATGTCACCGCCCTGGCCACCTGGGTGGCCGCCGAATCGCGCGGCCTGCGCTTCAACCTGCCGCAGAGCCATGCCGAAGAACGCAAGAGCTACGAGATCGGCAAGCGCGTGTTCTTCTACCGCGGCGGGCCGATGGACTTCTCGTGCGCCAGCTGCCACCAGGCCGACGGCCAGCGCATCCGCCTGCAGGACCTGCCCAACCTCACCAAGAACCCGGGCGACGGCGTCGGCTTCGCGGCCTGGCCGGCCTACCGCGTGAGCAACGGGCAGATGTGGAGCATGCAGCTGCGCCTGAACGACTGCTACCGCCAGCAGCGCTTCCCGTACCCCGGCTTCGGGTCGGACGTCACCGTGGCGCTGGGCACCTACATGGGTGTCAACGCCAAGGGTGCGCAGTCGATTGCACCCTCGATCAAACGCTGAGCCCCTGGAGCACACGATCCATGAAGAAGACTCTCCAAGCCGCAGCGTTGGCCGGCGCGGCCGTGGTGGTGGCTGCCGGCTGCGCGTCGCTGCCGTCGTCGCAGCAGCTCGACGCCGAGGCGCAGGCCGCCATCAAGGCCAGCTTCCGCGACCAGGGCATTGCCAAGGTCGACCGCATCCAGCAGGACCTGGGGCAGGCCGCCTGCTCCAGCGACAAGCCGCCGTCGGACGCGGTGGCCGAGCAGGTCATGGCGCAGGCCCGTGCCAGCGTGAAGTGGCCCACCGGCGGCCAGTACTTCGGTGACTGGCGCGAGGGCGAACGCATCGCGCAGAACGGCCGCGGCATGACCTGGACCGACGCCTCCACCGCCACCAGCGCCAACGGCGGCAGCTGCTACAACTGCCACCAGATGGCCAAGGCCGAGGTCAGCTACGGCAACATCGGGCCGAGCCTGTACCAGTACGGCAAGAACCGCGGCGTGACCGACGTGAACGCGCCCACCGCGCAGTCCATCATCGAGTACACCTGGACCAAGATCTACAACAGCAAGAGCTTCGCGGCCTGCTCCAACATGCCGCGCTTCGGCCACGCCCAGCTGCTGGACGAAAAGCAGATCGCGCACGTGATGTCGCTGCTGCTGGACCCGAAGTCGCCCGTCAACCAGTGACCGGCGGCTGAGCCCGCAAAGCCCGGCGCTGCCGGGTTTTTTCTGCCTGCAAACATAAGCGCCCACTGAATCATGAGTTTGAGCAAACGCGAATTCCTGCAGGTGCTGACGGCGGCCTCGGCCGCGGGCATGGGCCTGGCCCGCTACGAAGACGCCGACGCGGCCACCGCCGAACAGGGCCTGTACGAGCTGCCGCCGCTGGGCACCGGCCCGGGCTTCGTGAGCTTCCTGCACATGACCGACTGCCATGCGCAGCTGCGGCCCATCCACTTCCGCGAGCCCAGCGTCAACCTGGGCCTGGAGGGCATGAACGGCCAGCTGCCGCACCTGGTGGGCGAGCACCTGCTGAAGAAGGCCGGCATCCGCCCGGGCAGCGCGCAGGCGCACGCCTTCACCTACATCGACTTCGAGCGCGCGGCGCGCCGCTACGGCAAGGTGGGCGGCTTTGCGCACCTGGCCACGCTGGTCAAGCGGCTCAAGGCCAGCCGGCCCGGCGCGCTGCTGCTCGACGGCGGCGACACCTGGCAGGGCAGCGCCACCAGCTTGTGGACCAACGCGCAGGACATGGTCGACGCCTGCAAGCTGCTCGGCGTGGACGTGATGACCGGCCACTGGGAATTCACCTACGGCATGCAGCGTGTGAAGGAGATCGTCGAGAAGGACTTCGCCGGCCGCGTCGACTTCATCGCGCAGAACATCAAGACCGCCGACTTCGGCGACCCGGTCTTCAAGCCCTGGGTCATGAAGGAGATGAACGGCGTCAAGGTGGCGGTCATCGGCCAGGCCTTCCCGTACACGCCCATCGCCAACCCGCGTTACCTGGTGGCCGACTGGGAGTTCGGCATCCAGGACGCCAACATGCAGAAGATGGTCGACGAGGCGCGCGGCCAGGGCGCGCAGGTCGTCGTGGTGCTCAGCCACAACGGCATGGACGTCGACCTGAAGATGGCCGGCCGCGTGCGCGGCATCGACGCCATCTTCGGCGGCCACACGCACGACGGCGTGCCGCTGGCGGTACCGGTGAACAACCCGGGCGGCACCACGCTCGTCACCAACGCCGGCAGCAACAGCAAGTTCCTGGGCGTGATGGACTTCGAGGTGCGCGCCGGCAAGGTCAGCCAGCACCGCTATCGGCTGCTGCCGATCTTCAGCAACATGCTCAAGCCCGACGCGGAGATGGACGCGCTGATCACCCGGGTGCGCGCGCCCTACGCCGACAAGCTGGCCGAGAAGCTCGCCGTCACCGACGGCCTGCTCTACCGCCGCGGCAACTTCAACGGCAGCTGGGACCAGCTGCTGTGCGACGCGCTGATGGACGTGCAGGGCGCGCCCATCGCCTTCAGCCCCGGCTTCCGCTGGGGCACCAGCCTGCTGCCGGGCCAGGCCATCACGCGTGAGCTGATGATGGACCAGCTGGCCATCACCTACCCCTACGCCACCGTCACGCCGATGAGCGGCGAGATGATCAAGACCGTGCTCGAGGACGTGGCCGACAACCTCTTCAACCCCGACCCCTACTACCAGCAGGGCGGCGACATGGTGCGCGTGGGCGGCCTGCAGTACAGCCTGACGCCGGGCGCGAAGATGGGCTCGCGCATCGGCGACATGCGCCTGGGCGGCAAGCCCATCGAGGCCGGCAAGACCTACCCGGTGGCGGGCTGGGCGCCGGTGGCCGAAGAGGCCAGCAAGGCCGGCCACAAGCCGGTGTGGGACGTGGTGGAGACCTGGCTCAAGAGCCAGAGCGGCGGTCGCGTGAAGGCGCGCACCATCAACACGCCGCGGCTGGTGGGCGTGCAGGGCAACCCGGGGCTGGCGTAGCCTTCGGGTTTTGCACACGCGCGCCACACCGGCCGCATCAGGAGACATCACCATGCGCATTCCGCAATTCATCGCCGCCGCCGTGCTGGCCGTGGCCAGCCTGGGCGCCCTGGCGCAGGACCGCGTGATCTACCACGTGGACGACGCCGCCGTGCAAGGGCTGAAGGGCCTGCGCAACATCCGCAACCACCTCGACGTGGACCCGCAGGCCAAGATCACGGTGGTCACGCACGCGGGCGGCGTGGACCTGCTGATGGAAGGCGCGAAGGACGCCAACGGCAGCCCCTACGCCGGCCCTGTGGCCGCGCTGGTGGCGCGCGGCGTGACCTTCGAGATCTGCGAGATCACGCTGAAGAACCGCAACCTGAAGAAGGAGCAGTTCATGCAGGAGGCCGAGTTCACGCCCTCGGGCGTGGTGCGCATCGCCAAGCTGCAGAAGCAGGGCGCGGCGTACATCAAGCCCTGAAGCCCAGGGATCGCGAAGCCATGAAGCCGATGCTGCGGCCCTGCGCGGCCGCCGCGCTGGCGCTGGCGGCCCTGCTGGTGCTGCCCGCGCGCGCCAGCGCACCCGCGGCCGAGCTGCAGCGCGCCGAGGAACTGGTGCAGGGCCGGTGCAGCATGTGCCACGGCGGCGACGGCGAAAGCTCCACGCCCGCCTTCCCGCGCCTGGCCGGACAGCACGCGGCCTACATCACCCGCCAGCTGGCCGACTACCAGAGCGGCCGGCGCAAGAACGCGGCCATGCAGACGGTGGTGGAAGACCTGACGCCCGCCGACCTGGGCGCGCTCGGCCGCTGGTTCGAGAGCCGACCGAGCCACGCGCACGCGGTGGCCAATCCCGGGCTCGCGGAAGCCGGCCGCCAGGTCTACGAACAAGGCCATGCGCCCGCCGGCCTGGTGGCCTGCGCCAGCTGCCACGGCCCGGCGGCCCAGGGCACGGCCACGCTGCCGCGCCTGGCCGGTCAGCATGCGCAGTACATCGAGCGCCAGCTGCGCGCCTTCCACCGCCGCGAGCGCACCAACGACAACGCGGTGATGCACGCCGTGGCTTCCAGGCTCGACGAGCAGCAGATCCGGGCCGTGGCCAGCTACCTCAGCGCCCTGAAGTAGACCCGGCGGCGCGGCCCGGCCCCTCGACCCCGCGGCGTCGGGCTGCATCGGGGTCAACCCGCGAGACGTGAGCGCTTGTGGCACCGTCGTGGCCCGGCCCGGGACCGTTGCTGCCAGCCGTGCGCCGTGCTTCATCGTCCGGGTGCCGCGCCGGGCTGGCGCGATGCGGCGCGGCCTGGCGTTACGTCTGCGGACAAGGCCACACACTTGCTGGCAAGCGATGGCAAACGGCCTGCCGAGAATCCGCCCGGTCCATAACCCGAAGGTCCGGAGGCCTCTTGTTCCCAGCCCTGTTGCCCGCTGCCCGTCGCGCCCCTGGCGCCGGCCCTGCACTGCCCATCCTGGCGCTGGCCGTGCAGGCCCTGCTGTTCGCCGCGCCGGCCGCGGCCTCGCACGTGGGCGAGGAGCTCACGGCCGACCAGCAGACCGTGCAGTCCAACGACAGCCTGATCGGCGCGCTGCGCCAGTTCGAGAACCTGCCACCTGCCGCGCGCGCCGCACGCGAAGCCGCGCTGGTGCGCCAGGCCCAGGCGCGCAGCGAGCGCCTGGTGCAACTGCTGGAGCGCAACCCCAGGCTGGCGGCGCTGCGCACGCTGCCGCCCGGGCTGCGTGAACGGCTGCCGGCGGCGGCACAGCCGTTCGTGGAGCAGGACGGCGTGGCGCTGCGTGGCCGTGTGTTCGCGACCGTGGCCGATGACTTCGAGCGTGGCGTCTCGCGCCGCACGTTCCAGATCCAGCCCGAAGGTGGCGGCCCGGCGCTGCGCCTGCACCTGGGCGATGCAGCCGGCACCGAACGCGACCTGCTCGGCTGGACCGGGCGCGCCGTGCGCCTGTCGGGCACGCGCCTGGGCGACCACCTGCTGATCAAGCAGCGTGGCAACGTGCAGCTGCTGGCCGCCGAGGGCACCACCACCACCACCGCCGGGGCGGGCAACGTCACGCCGACCACCACGCCGGTCATCACGGGCAACCGCCGCACGCTGGCGATCCTGGTCAACTTCAGCGATGCCGCGCTCAGCTGCACCGCGGCCGATGTCAACACGCGGCTCTTCGGCACCACGGGCGCCACCGTCAACACCATGTTCCGCGAGAGCTCGCGCGACGTGGTGGCGTTCTCGGGCACCACGCACGGGCCGGTGCAGATCCCGTACTCGGCCGGCGGCACCTGCGACTTCAACGCCTGGGGCAGCGCCGCCGACGCGGCTGCGCGCGCCGCCGGCGTGGACCCGAGCCAGTACAACCACGTCACCTACGTCACGCCGCGCGCCGCGAGCTGCGGCTGGGCGGGCCTGGCCTACATGCCGGGCACACGGTCCTGGGTGCAGTCGTGCAGCGCCACCGGCGTGTACGCGCACGAACTGGGACACAACCTCTCGCTGCACCACGCGGCCACGCCCACCTCGGAGTACGGCGACGGCTCCGACACCATGGGCGGCGCGCGCACCGTGCGCGCCAACGGCGCCAACCAGGTCATGGCCGGCTGGGTGCCCACCGGCGGGCTGCTCGACGTCTTCACCGGCGGCTCGTACTCGATCGGCGCGCTGCAGCCCGCCAGCACCGGCGTGCCCCAGGTGCTGCGCCTGAACAAGACCGACACCAACGAGTTCTATTACGTCAGCCTGCGCACCAACACCGGCAACGACGTGGCGCTGCCCAGCAACTTCGTCAACACCATCAGCGTGCACCGCGCCGGCGGCAGGCTGCCCACCAAGACCTACATCCTGCAGACGCTGCTGCCCGGCGCCAGCTTCGTCGACAGCGTCAACGGCCTGCAGATCGTCAACCAGGGCGTGAGCAACGGCGTGGCCACGGTGTCGGTCGCCTTCACCGGCAGCACCTGCGAACGGCGTCCGCCCACCGTGGCGCTGAACCCGGCCTCGGCCCAGGCGCCCTCGGGCAGCGCCGTGACCTACGGCGCCACCATCACCAACAACAACACCGCCGCCTGCGGCACCAGCACGCTGGCCCTGGCGCAGGCGCTGCCGGCCGGGTTCAGCGGCACCGTGTCGTCGGCCTCGCTGGCGGTGGCGGCGGGCAGCTCGGCGCTGGTCAACTGGCAGGTGCGGTCGGCGGCGACGGTGGCCGACGGCACCTACACGCTGGACCTCACGGCCACCGAGAGCGGACAGCCCGGCACCACGGCCCACGCGGCCTACACGGCGATGCTCGACGCCACCGGCCCGGTGCTGAGCATCGTGTCGCCCGCGGTCGGCGCCGTGCTGACAGGGCGTTCGGCCACGATCAGCGCCACCGCCACCGACACCGGCGGCGTGGCCGCGGTGGAGTTCTACGTCGACGGCAAGCTGCTCGCGCGCGACACCACGGCGCCCTACAGCGCCAACTGGAACCTGCGCAGGGTCAGCAAGGGCGCGCACACGGTCACGGTGCGCGCGCTGGACGCGGCTGGCAACACGACCGCCCGGGACGTGGGCGTCACGGTCAACTGATCGCCGGCCCCCTGGACCGAGGGGGTCGCGCTAGCGCGATCTTGCGATGCGCCTTCGTGGCCAGCCCGATAGCCTTGAGCCGACTTGCAGCGCCGTTCCGGCGTCTGCGCAGCAACCCAAGAGGGACGGCAATGAACGGTTGGACGGCAACAGCAAAGGTGGCAGCGGGTGCGGCATGCATCGGATGGGCGGGCCTGTGCCACGCGGCGCTGGTCACCTACAACTTCACGGCAAACCGCACGACCATCGGACCGGACAACACCACGGTGACAGGCCTGGCCGACGCGCTGCGGCCGATGTCCACGATCACCGGCAGCATCACCTTCGACACGAGGCTGTCGTCAGCGAATGCGACCCGTGAGGTCTACAACAAGGCCTCGGTGTTGGTGGACGGCGTCGACATGACGTCTGCCAACAGCCGGGCGCTCACGATCGCCGTTCAGGACAGGCAGTTCGACGACTTGATTTCCTCCGGGTACAGCGGCTCGTCACCCGGCACTCCCGAGCAGTACGACTTCTTCATCTTCAACGGCAGCGACCTGGACAAGGCGCTGCGCGACGATGACCCGGCCTTCCCGGGGCTGCTGCCGGCGCCGAGCACCCGGATGACCTACACCCTGGGTTTTCGGACCGTGGCTTTCGACGGCACCCGGACCACGGCGAACGAAGGGATGGAATACAGGCTGAGTTCGCTGACGCTGAACGCACCCGCGGCCGTGCCGCTGCCGGCCACCAGCCTGCTGGTGCTGGCCGGGCTGGCCGCGCTGGGTTGGGTGCGGCTGCACGCACGGGGCTGAGCGCAGCCACCGTTCCGCATCACCGGGGTTTGCGGCGGCCGATCGTGCGGGCCAGCGCCAGGGCGAGCAGCGCGCCGCCGGCCAGCGCGCTGGACGCCGGTTCCGGCACGTCATTGGAAACGGGCTGGGTGTCGTCGTTGACGATGGTGCCGGTGGCCTCCTCGAAGCCCTCCAGGGGCCTGCCGGAGGCGCTGAAGTTGTCCAGTCGCACGGTGAAAAACTCGTCAGCCTCAAAGGCCAGGTCGCCCATCACCGCCACGCTGAACGTGTAGGAGAGCGTGTCTGCCGTGGCACCAAACGATTGACCGACGAGCGTCCTCTGCGTGAAGTCGTCGTTGCCAGCGGTGCCGGCGATGGTGCGGATGTCGAAAGTGACACCACCGCTGACGACACGGCTCAGATCGATCTGAAAGTTGAAGATGTTGGTCCCGGCATCGGCTTCCGCCTGGCTGACGGGGCTGATCGTCAACGTCGGCGCCGGAGGCGGCGGCGGTGCAGGGGGTGCCCCTGGAGCGGGCGCTGGACTGGAGCCACCTCCTCCAAATGGATCATCGATGAACACCACCCTGGCGGTGGCCTGGCCCGCCGCCAGGCTCAGTGCGACGGTGGCCACCGTGAAGGCGAGCAGGCTGCTCAGCTTGTTCTTCTGGGTCATCACGCGGACTCTCGGAGATTGGATGCGGCGCAGGTTACCGAGACAGCCGCGGCCCTGCATCGCACGATCTCGGTAGCGCCGCCCCCTGGGTCAGGGGGTGACGATCAGCTGAGCTGCCGGCTGTCGCGCGCCTTGTTGACCGCCTGCACGCGGTTGTTGGCGCCCAGCTTGGCGTAGCAGTTGCGCAGGTGGGTGTTCACCGTGTGCAGCGACAACTGCAGCCTGGTGGCGATCTCCGGGCCGGTGTGCCCGTGCGCCACCAGCGTGAGGACCTGCGCCTCGCGTGTGCTCAGCTGCCGCTCCGGCGGGGCGGCCGCCAGCGGTGTGCGCTCGAACTGGCGCAGCAGGTGCCGGGCGATGCGTGGCGACAGCGGTGCGTCGCCCGCCAGCACGTCGTGGATGGCGCGTGCCAGGTCTGCTGCGCCGGCTTCCTTCAGCAAATAGCCGTGTGCGCCCGCAGCCAGCGCCTCCAGCACGTGCTGCTCGTCGCCGAACACCGAGATCACCAGCACCCGGGCCGTCGGCGCCCTGCGCAGCAAGGGCTGGATCAGCGCCACACCGTCGCCGTCCGGCAGGCCCAGGTCGACCAGCAGCACGTCGACGAGGGCCTCGCCTTCGATCCGGCGCAGCGCCTCGCGGGCCGACCCGGTGCTGCCCAGCAGCCGCAGCGACGGCAGCGCCGCCACGGTGCGCGCGAAGTCGTCGCGCAGCAGGGGGTCGTCCTCGACGATCAGCACGTTCAGCAAACGGGGCGGCGGGGTGTCAGTGTTCATGGCTCAGGGTCAGCGTCCAGCGGCGCGGCGGGGTCAGCGTGCGTTCGGTCAGCGGCGGCAGGCCGGGGCGGTCGATGACGGCCACGCCCGCCACCTCGGTGACATCGCCGGCATTGTCCAGCCGCACCTGCCACTGCCAAGGCCCTCGCCACGCCGACAGGCCCACGCCCAGCTGGGCGCGCCCCGGGGCGGCTGCTGCGCCGCCGATCTCGTCGACCCGGCGGCTGCGTGCGCCCAGGTCCAGCCGCGCCTGACCGGCCCAGCCGGCGGGCAGTGCGAGCGTGTGCCGCAGGTCCAGCGCCAGCTGCCGGCGCGGCGTGCCGGGCAGCCGTGCCCCGGCGGCCACGGGCCGGCCGGCGGCGGTGACGAAGGGCTGGCGCGTGGTGGCCTCGATGAGGGCCACACGCAGCCCCGCGCTGGTGCCGGCCGCCAGCGTGAAGCGCGCCGCGGCCTCCAGGCCGCGGCTGCGCGCCTGGCCCACGTTGGCCACGCCGATCAGCGGCAGCGGCTCGGTCAGCAGCGTGCTGACCTGGGCGTCCCGCCAGTCCATCTGGAACAAGGCGAGGTCCAGACTGGCGCCCGTGGCCGGGTGCAGGCGCAGGCCGATCTCCTGGTTCAGCAGGCGGTCAGGGCGGTACGGCGTGAAGGCCGGCGGGTCGAAGTTGACGCCGCCGACGCGGTAGCCGCGTGACACCAGGGCATAGGCGCTGTGGGCGCCTTGTGCCCACTCCAGCGCCAGCCGCGGCATCAGGCCGCGGTCGGCGGTGCGCGGGCTGCCGCGGGTGTCCTGGCCCAGGTAGCGCAGCGAGGCGTCGTAAGCCAGCGCGGCGCGGTAGACGCGGGCGCCGGCCGTGGCGCGCAGCTGGCGGGTGAGCCGCCAGCTGGCTTCGCCGAACAGCGCCGACTCGCGCGAGCGGGCGCTGACCCGCAAGGCCCCGATCTGGTCGCCCGGCAGCAGCAGCCCGGCGGCCAGCGGCCCCCACTGCGACGCCGCATCGGGCGCCACGCTGGCGCTGTCGCTGTCGAAGCGGGTCTGCTGCACGAACAGTCCCGCCATCCAGTGCACGCCGTCGGCGCCGCCGCTGGCCAGGCGCAGTTCCTGGGATGCCGCCCGGCTGCGCATCGGCCGCCCGGTGGTGGAGCGCACCAGCGCCAGGTCGGGCAGGGCGCCCAGCCCGAACAGCGGGCCGATGACCCGGCCCAGCGTGCCACTGCTGCGCGTGAGGTCGGTGCCGTACGCGTCCTGCTTGTCGACCCACGCGCTCACCGAGCTGAGCCTCAGGTCGGGCAACGGGGTGGCGACCACCTCGGCCCGGGCGACGCTCAGGCTCAGCCGCCGCCACGAGGCGCTGGGGGTGCGGTTGGCCCGCTGCGAGGCATCGGGCCACACGGCCGAGCCGTCGTCGACGCTGCTGCGCTGATGCAGCAGCGACAGCCGCAGGGCCGCGCCGGGCGCCACCTGCCACAGGCCGGCCAGGCGTGCGCCGCGGCGTGCCTGCCGGTTGGCGTCGGCCTGGCCGGTGCCCAGGTTGTCGACATCGCCGCCGCCACCTTCGATGAAGGCCTCCACGCGCAGCGCATCGCCACGGTCGCCGACCGGACGGTCCAGCGCCGCGGCCACGGCCATCGCGGCACGGCCCTGCGCTGGCAGGCGCAGCGTCCAGCGGCCGACGCTGCGTTCGGTATCGCCCCCGGGCTGCGCCAGCACGATGTGGAGGGCACCGCCCAGCGAGCCCGAGCCGTAAAGCACGCCCTGCGGCCCGCGCAGCACCTCCAGCCGCGCGATGTCGAAGCCGGTGAGGTCGGGTGTGCCCACATAGCCGAAGGGATCGGTCAGCGGCACGTCCTCCAGGTAGAGCCCGGTCGTGGCCTGCTGGGTGCCGAGCTGGGTGCCGTCGGTGACGGTGCCGATGCCGCGCAGCGTCGGCAGCGAGCGCCCGGGCTCGCCGCTGTTGGCCTGCACGCCGGGCAGCTGGTGCAGCCAGTGGCTGAAATCGGGGCTGCCGCGCTCGCGCCAGCGGGCCTGGTCTTCGGTCAAGGTGCTGCCGGCCCCCTGGGCACCGTCCGGTGCCGTCCGCTTGCCGCTGATGACGATGGTTTGCTGCGCGCCGGCCGCGGTGGCCCCCAAGGCGAGTGGCAGTGCGAGTGCCGCTGCGAGCCCTCTGGCCAATGCCAAGGCCAGGGCCCGCGCCGAGGCCTGCGCCCGACGCCCGTGCCCCCTCATGCGCGCACCCGGGCGGGCGGCAAGCGCAGCGACACCACCGTGCCGCCCTCGGCGCCCGGCCGCACCTCGCACTGCGCGCCCAGGCGCTGGGCGCGGCGGCGCAGGCTGTCCAGGCCGCGGCCAGCGCCCACCGCGTGCAGGTGCCCGGGATCGATGCCCACGCCGTCGTCGAAGACGCGCAGCTCGCACCCGCCCTGCGTGGCGGCCAGGCCAATGCCGATGGTGCGCGCCCCGGCGTGGCGCAGGGCGTTGTTCAGCGCCTCCTGCACGAAGCGCAGGACGTCCAGTGCATCGGCCGGCGACAGCGGATACGGCGCGAGCTCGTCGACATCCCAGGCCAGCCGCTGGCCCAGCGCCTGCAGCTGCGGCTGGACACGGTGTCGCCACTGGCCCAGCAGCGGCTGCAGCGCGTGGGCGTCCGGGTCGAGCGAGTCGATGATCAGGCGCAGGTCGTGCAGCGCTTCTTCCACGAGCTGCCCGACGACGGCGCGCGGCACGTCGTCGCGGCGCGCCAGCCGCACGGCGGTCACCAGGTGGGCGCCCATGCCGTCGTGCATGTCCAGCATCATGCGCTGGCGCTCGGCCATCACCGCCGCCAGGCGCTGGCGGGCGGCCTCCTCGCGCTGGCGCACGAGCCGCTGCGCGGCCATCGCCAGCAGCACCACGTACAGCGGCAAGGCGTTGCCGGGGGTCAGCATGAAGGGGTCGGGCTGCAGCAGATCCAGCCCGACCAGCATGCTCTGCAGCGGCCCGGCAAACCACAGCAGCTCGGCCCCGGTCAGCAGCGCGGCCGGCCACGACCGCTCACGCCAGGCCCATTGCACCAGCATCGCGGTGGTCAGCAGCCGCAGCACCGTCGTCGGCAGCATCAGCGCGGCCAGCAGGGCCTGGCTGGGCTCGAACCACAGCACCGCCAGCGCCGCCGCCAGCGGCAGCGCCGAACCCACGGCCAGAGCCCGCGGGAACCAGGCCCAGGGACTGCCGCTCAGCCGCCACAGCAGACTCAGCAGCGCCCAGTGGAAGGCCACCCACAGCGAGACGATGCCAGTCGCCAGCACCGTGCGCGGCAGCGGCCAGTCGGGGAACAGGTACAGGACGATCAAGGCCAGCCACAGCGTGGCCGTGGCGACCAGCTGCAACTGCAGCGGGTGGCGCGCCCGCCACCACACGCGCAGCACGAACGGCAGCGACGCCAGCATCAGCACGGCCAGGGCCTGGGGCACACGGCGCTGGGGGATGTCGCGCAGGAGGTACTCGCCGCGCAGCGCCGCGGCGGGGCCGATGCTGATGCCGGACACCCAGGCCGGCGTGACGGCATCACCCGCCAGCCGGATCAGCAGCTCGTTGCGCCCGGCGTGCAGCAGGCCCGTCGGCAGCACGAACCAGTGCGGCCAGTTGGACATCTGCGTGCCGGCCCGGCCACCGGCCTGCGCAAAGTGCACGTCGGCATTCAGCAGCGAACCGTTCAGGCGGAACTCGGCGGTCGTCACCACCCGCTGCACCAGCAGGACCAGCGGCTGCGCCGGGGGCGCGGCCAGATCGAAGGACAGGCGGTACCAGCCGATGCGCCCTGTCGCCTGCATCGGGTCGACGAAGATGTCGGGCAGCACCATCGGTGCCCACCCGGCAGCCGGCGGCGCCGGTCCGTCGCCGTGGGCGAACTCACCTTGCGTGAGCCGGATCACCGCCGCCGACGGGCTCTGCGCCGCTGCCGCTGCGCACAGCAGCCACGACAGGATCAACAGCCAGCGCATGGTGGCCGGCCAGGCGCCGCTGCCCTGCTGCATGGGCGACTCAGGCGCCTGAGGTACCGAGCGGGCTCGTTGGCGCTGCGCAGCCGCCGTTGGCATCCAGAAAGACAAGGACGGGCGGAATCAAGCGCATGGAAAGGTGACCGGAAGTCGCTCGCTGGATCATGCCATGCGAACTCTGCGCAGGCAGGCCTCGCCGAGGGCTCGAACGGGCGACCACGAGCGCGCGGCGGCCGCCCGCGCTCAGGCATCGCCCACGCTCAGCCCCAGCCGCCGCAGCACGGGCCCCGTGAGCAGCGCGCCCACCGCGGCGCTGGGCAGGCCGTAGAGGGTGACCACGATGTAGATCATGGAGGCGCCGCCGCCCTGGTAGGGGCGCACGCAGTCGGTGTAGTAGGCCACCACGAGCCAGGGTGCGAACAGCAGCGCGGCACCGATGGTGCGCAGCGGGTTGCGGGTGAACAGCGCGATCAGGCCGGGCAGGAAGCCCACCGCCACGAAGCCGAAGGCGACGATCTGGCTGCGCAGGCCGTGGTGGTAGCACGTCATGCCGTTGAACAGCTCCAGGGCGACGACGCCGGCCACGGCCAGCAGGCCCAGGCGCAGCGCCGACGTTCGCGGGATGGTCTTCACGCCGTGACGGTAACGCAGACGCGCGGCGCGCTGGTCGAGCCCGCGGGCCACAGGTCCCTGGCTGAGTACAGCCTGACCGGCGCCGTCGCTGTAATGCCCATCGACATCGCATGAACTCAGTAGTCAACCGGTGTCCACAGTCGGCATGACGGGGGGCTCTGCGAGTGAAAACCACCTCGCGTTGCTGCGACCCGCGTCACGCCGTCCGTCTCCACCGCCGACAAAAGGAGCAAAAACAGTGTCAGGAGAACCGACATCACCGGATCGAGTGAGGTCGGACGCACGCTGAGCGTCTGATCCGTCCCGCCAGACCAGGCTGACCCGCGCTTTTCAGCCGCCACACGCTCAGAGCCGGTCGTCCGCGGGCCTCGAACCAGTGGCGCAGATTTTGCGTAACCCGGAGTCCGGGCTGCTCCTTCATCGCGGCCCATTGCCAAAGGCCCACACCATGTTCTTTCGCCGCCCACCAGCCCAACCCCAGCGCGCAGGCACTGCGCCGCAACGGCCCGCAGCCGCGGAGGGCCAGCACGTCGTCGTCGATCCGCAAGGACAGCCGGTCACACTGTCCGCCCAGCGGCATGCGCTGTGGTTGCTGCTCGATGGTCAGCGCGACATCTGGGTCCTGGCGCAGGCGCTGGGCTGGCCCGAGGCGCAGGTGTGGAGCGAACTGGATGCGCTGGCCGACGAGGGCCTGCTGCTGCAGCGCGCTGCGCCTCCGGCCGGCGGCCCGCTGATCAGCCGCCGCCACCTGCTGCGCGGCGGTGTGCCGGCGCTGGCGCTGGCCATGCCGGCTGTCGCGATGGCGCAGGACGCCCAGGAACAGTTTGGCAAGATCACACAGGAAACATCCAACAAGCTTGCACAAGCGGAGCAGTCAAACAAGCAAATGGCCGAACAAGCCGGCAAGTTCGACTCCGGGGCGCAAGCCGAACTGGCTGCCAAACGCATCCAGGAGTCGGTGAACAAGTCTTCCTCGGCCGGCGAACAGGCTCAGAAAGAACAGTCCAACAAGAGCTTCATCGACGCGGTCGAACAAAGCAACAAGCAGCAGGAGGTGCAGGTGAAGATCGGCGCGGGCGGCCCGACCCATGCCGTGCCCGAGCCCGGCACCTTGGCCCTGGTGGGCCTGGCCGGCGCCGCGGTCTACCTGCAGCAGCACTGGCGCGAGCGCGCCGATCGTCAGGCCGAACCCGCCGACCCCGCCAAGCCTGACGAACCCGACGCGCGCTGACGGCGCCGCTTCAGCCAGGCCGCGCGTAGAAGAACGAGGCCAGCACGACCTTCGTGCCGGCCTCCACCGGCTTGGCCAGGTGGTCGGCACCGGTGTCCGCGCTGCCGTCTTCCCGGTAGTTGAACCACCACGCCAGCCGGCCGGGCTGCGGCACCACGACGCGCGGCTCGGGCAGCGCGTGCGGGAACACCGTCTCGCCGCCGGCGCCGGGGGCCTGCACGCACAGCAGCGCGGTGGCGACGAGCCGCTCGCCGTCGATCACGTACTGGTCGCCATGGGGTGGGTGGCCCTGGCCGATCTCGTAGCGGCGCAGGCGCATCGTCATGCCGGGCCGTGGCGCCACCCCCACGCGCGCGCCGATGCGGGCCAGCAGCGCGCCGAGCACGGCGTCGCCCATGGCCGGCAACTCGCACGAGATGCCGGTGGCATCCGTGCGCAGGGCCACGCCGCGTGCGGCCACGGCCGCAGGCTCGCACCAGGCTTGCAGCGCCTGCAACTCGGCCACCGCCAGAAAGCCGTCTTCCACGTGCAGTCGCGTGGCCGGCCGCTGCGCCGGCTGCGGCGGGCTCACGCCCGCCAGTCGGCAGGCCTTCGCGATCAGGTGATCGAGCATCGCGCCGGAGACGTCGATGCCCGCCACTTCCTCCGCATGGGCGTGGTACAGCGGGAAGTTGCTTTCCAGCAGGTACAGGCGGCCGCTGTCGTGCTCGAGGATGTCCACGCCGCCCAGTTCCAGACGCACGGCCTGCACCGCACGCACCGCCACGTCGGCAATGGCGGGGTCGGGCGTGGTCGTGAAGTCGGTGAGGTCCTGGCTGCCGTAGCTCCGGAAGTCGTTGGCGTCGTTCGGGTTGCGGTAGGCGGCCACCACGCGGTCACCGACCACCACCGCACGCCAGTGCACGGCATCGCCGATGTACGGCATCAGCATCGGCGTCTGGTTGATCGACTGTGCGTAGTCCACCAGCGACAGCAGCGCCGGCGCGGAGTCGGCCCGCATCACGCCGACGCCGCGCGAACCGCCGGGCACCTTCAGCACGACCGGGAAGCCGCCAAGCGCTTCCACGCAGTCCAGCAGCTGGTGCCGCTGGCTGGGCGTGCAGTAGAAGTACCGCGGCACCGGCAGCCCGGCGCGGGCATGGATCATCGGCGCATGGATGGCGACGAAGTTCACGCCCTCGGGGTCGGCATGAAAGGTCGCAGCCTGCGGGTGGGCCAGGAACTGTTCGACGCGCTGCGCAGCAGCCGAGACCGCGGGTCGGTACATCAGGTCGCCAGGTCCGGCGCGGTGGGTGTCGTTGTAGTCGAAGGTCGATGCGTGGATGTGCTCGAACGTGACGCCTCGGCGTTCGGCCGCATGGCGCAGCAGCCGGATCGTCGCGTCGGGGACTTGGTCGTCAATGCAGAGGAATCGCATGGAGGGCTGGTTGGGTTGCGAACGGGAGCGGGTCGGTCATCTCGACCTGGTTGCAAGGTTCGCGCCACAGCGCGCCACGAACCGGGGCGAGACCGGTCGCGGCGTGCCGTGCGCTAACCTTCCCGCCCATGGACGCCACCCGCATCAACTCGCTCGGCGCGCTGCGCGCGCTGTATCCCGCCGCCAAGGAGCGCGCGCTGCTCAAGCAGCTGGATGCGCTGGACGCGCACTGCACGCGCTTCATCGCACTGTCGCCGTTCGTGGTGGTCGCCACCGCCGGGGCCGACGGCCTGCAGGATGCGTCGCCGCGCGGCGGTGCCCCCGGCTTCGTGGTGGCGGCCGACGCACACACGCTGCTGATTCCCGATGCGCCGGGCAACAACCGGCTCGACACGCTGGAGAACATCGTGGCCACCGCCCAGGTGGGCCTGCTGTTCCTGATCCCCGGCGTCGACGAGACGCTGCGTGTCAACGGCACCGCCGTGCTGTCGCAAGCGCCCGACGACCTGGCGCGCTGCACGAACGAGCGCCGTGCGCCGGTGCTGGTGGTGCGGGTCTCGGTGCGCCAGGCCTACCTGCATTGCGCCAAGGCCTTGATGCGCTCCGCGCTGTGGTCGCCCACCTCGCAGGTGGCGCGCAGCGTGCTGCCCACGATGGGCCGCATGCTGGCCGACCAGACCGGCCTGGCCGCCGCGCCCGAGACCACCGAAGAGATGCTGCGCCGCTACGCGGCCGACCTGTAGCGCGCTGCGCGCCGCGCCCGCGCAGGACCGCGTGCCGCCTTCACCCTGCACCGCCCACTCGCCGATGACGCCCCTGATCAGCCCGCAAGACCTGAAGACCCTGGCCGAGGCCGCGCGCGGCCACGCCGGCTGCCCGGCCTGTGCCGTGCTGCGAAGCCCCGGGTGGGAGTCGCTGCCCGCCGGTTTCGACGAGCGCGGGCTGCGCCGCCTGGGCACGCTGCGCAGCCCGCCGGCCGACCCCGATCACGCCGACGAACCCACCTGGGAAGAGCACCACCCGCACGGCACGCGCACCGATTCGCCGCTGGCCCCCATCGCGCCCGCCTTCCACCCCTGCAACCGCAGCGAGCTGCATGCCTGCGTGGCCTGCGGCAAGCCCTTCCTGCGCTACACCGAGGCCGGCGGCTACTACGTCGACGCGCGGGTGCGCGAGCTGGACGCCGATCGCCTGGTGATCTGAGCGGGTGGCGTTCGTTCAGTCGACGGCCGGGTCTGCATCGGCCGCCAGGGCCACGCCGCCGCCGCCTTGCTTGGCGCGGTACATCGCCGCATCGGCGGCCGCAAAGAGGCCCTCGAAGTCGTCGGCGTGCGCCGGGAACAGCGCCACGCCCACGCTCACGCCCACCGTCAGCTGCAGCGCGCCCACGGGCACCGGCTCGTCGAAGAGCTTCACCAGCCGCCGCGCCAGATCCAGCACCTGCGCGGCGGACTCGAAGCCCTCGCAGGCCAGCAGGAACTCGTCGCCGCCCAGCCGCGCCACCACGTCGGCGCCGCGGCAGACCCGGCGCACGCGCTGCGCGAAGCTGCGCAGCACCGCGTCGCCGGCGGCGTGGCCATGGGTGTCGTTGATGGCCTTGAAGTGGTCGAAGTCCAGCAGCATCAGCGCCAGCGGGCGGCCGTCGCGCCGCGCGGCGTCGATGCGCTGCTGCACATGCGGCAGGATGAAGGCGCGGTTGGCCAGGCCGGTGAGCGTGTCGGTGCTGGCCATCGTGCGCAGCTCCTGCTCGAGCTGCTGGCGGCGCTGGATGTCGTGCTCCAGGTCGGCGTTGGCGCGCTCCAGCAGCACGGTGCGCTCGCGCACGGTGGCCTCCAGCCGCTCGTTGTGCATCTGCAGCTGCCACTGCGTGGCCTGCAGGCGCTCCACCAGGCGGCGCAGCGCGGCGTGCACGCGGCCGATGTCGTCGGCCTCGTCGGCCGCGGGCAGCCCGGCCAGCGTGGTGCCGTCGTGGCTGCGGATGCTGTCGGCCGCCCGCACCAGCGCGGCCAGCGGCCGGCCCACGCTGCGCCAGAACACGCGCTGCTGGATCAGCAGCCCGGCGGCAAACAGCAGCAGCGCCGTGGCCACCAGCCAGGCGATGCTGCGCATCGTCGACTGCAGCACCGCGCGCGTGTCCACCGTGACCACGGCCCAGCCGTCCAGTGCCACGCCGTTGGCGCGGATCGGGCTGAAGGCCCGGCCCTCGCCGCCATCGATGCGCGGGCCTGCGGCGGCCGTCTCCTCCACCCGCGCGTCCGCCGGCCACAGCGGCGGCCGCGGCTCGTGGCTGGCGTGCCAGCCGGTGCGCGCGGCGTCGAACACCGCCGCCTGCAGCAGCAGCGGGTCGTGCTCCACGGTGGCGCGGCACTGTTCGTCGAAGGCCAGCAGGTCGGGCATCGATAGCCCAAGCGCCAGCAGGCGGCCGGCGCGCCGTGCCAGTTCGTTGGCGGCCAGCTGCGCGCTCTTGCTCGCGTTGTCCTGCTGCTGCTGGTGCAGGAACACGCCGCCCAGCAAGGTCAGCACCGTGGCCACCAGGGCCGCGAAGACCAGCGACACCAGGCTCAGCCGCAACGGCAGCGGCCAGGTCATGGCCTGGGGCGCCAGCGGGCGCTGGGTGGTGTGCATCAGGGGTCCATCAGGCGTGGCTCGAGCGTCGATCCAGCGTCGATCAGGCCGACCACGCATAACGCGGCACGACGACCGCGTTCAGCAGCACCTCGGCGCGGATTTCCAGCCCGAGCGCACGCGCCCGTGCCAGCGAGATCATCGGCCGCCCGCGTGTGGACGGCTGCGGTGTCAGCCGCGCGGGCGCGATGCCGCCGACCAGGATGCGCCGCGCCAGCTGCCCGGCCATGCGGCCCTGCTCGACGCCGTCCACCGTCACCGCGCACAGCGTGCCGCGCTCCACACGCGTGTCCCAGAAGCTGAAGTCGGGCAGCCGGCTGTGCTCGGCGGTCCAGCGCAGCACCTGCTCGTAGTCGGCCAGGCCGCCGCCGGCCTGGCGGAAGCGGAAGACGCCCAGCAGTCCCACGGCGTCGACGCGGCCGTGCAGGTCGAGCAGGCGCGCCTTGTACTCGTCCAGCGTGCGGGGCTGCAGCCAGTGCAGCACCTGCACGTCGCTGCGCGTGGCGAGCTCCTCGCGGATGCGCGCCGCCACGCCCACCCAGGTGGGGTCGTCGTCGACCACGATGGCCAGGCGCAGCTGCTGCATCTGCTTGATCCCGCGCAGCAGGTTCAGCGTGCCGCGGAAGTGCTCGCGCTCCAGCACGCCGGTGACGTTGGCGGGGCGGTCGAAGCCGTAGGTGGCGAGCTCCTCGTTGACGCCCGAGAAGACGATCGGCGTGGCGCTGCCGAGGTGGCGCACGGCAAAGGCCGATTGCGCCACGTCGTCGTTGGTGTAGATGAGGTCGGGCTTCCAGCTTGCCACCAGCGCGTCGGCCTCGCGTGCGGCGGCGGCCAGCGCCGCGGCGTCGTTGCGCTTGGCGTCCAGCGCCACCACCTGCAGCTCCAGGCCGGGCAGGTTCAGCGCCTCGGTGAAGCCGCGCAGCTGGTCCTTGTTCCACTGCCAGTCGGCGCGGTAGCTCATGACGTGCAGCACCCGGGTGCTGCGGGCGCGCGCGGCCGGTGTGGCCGCGAGCAGCAGCGCGCCCAGCAGCCGCCGTCGGTCGGGGCGGGTGATCATCGCTTGTCTCTCTTTTTTGTATACAGCGAAGCGTATGCCGGAGTTTCGGCCCACGGGGCACGAACTTGAATCCGGGTTGCGTGGCCTGTCGCCGCGGTGCGACGGCGCGCCCCGGCGATGCGGCCCGACAGGCTGCCGTCAGCCTGGTGCGTGAGCGCGTCAGCGCGCCGGATCAGCCCGGCGCCGCACCCGCCGCGTCTTCCAGCATGAAGAGCCGGCCCGATAGCGGCGCCGCCTCCAGCGCCTCGCGGCTCACCGCGTCGCGCGCGGTGGTGATGAACAGCGTGCGACCGTCGGCGCCGCCGAAGGCCAGGCCGCTGGGACAGGGCACGGGCAGCGCCACCATGCGGTCGAGCGCGCCGTCGGCGTCCAGCCGCAGCACGCCCCAGCCGCCGCGCAGCGCGGCCCACACGCCGCCGGTGGTGTCCACCGCCAGCCCGGCCAGGCGGCCCGAGCCCTTGGGCACGGTGGTCAGCCGGCGCAGCGCCGGGCTGCCGCGGCGTGCGGTCCAGATCGTGCCGCTGGCGGCGGTGGCGATGTAGAGCAGCTCGCCGGCCGCGTCCCAGGCCAGCGCGGTGGCGGGCTCGGTGAGTGTCCAGCCTTCGGCGGCCGGGCTGGGGCTGGGGGCGGGGACGGTGGCTGCGTCGGTGGCCGCGGGTGCCGGCTCGACGCGGCTCACGCGCCAGCGCTCGTCGTCGGCACGGCAGGCCCAGTGCGCGCCCTGCGCGTCGGTGCAAGTGGCGGCGGTGTCGATGCGCTGCAGGCCCGGCGCTGCGTCCACGCTGCCGTCGGGCGCCACCACGTGCCAGCGGCCGCCCCAGCGCGCCAGCACGCCGCGGGGGTGCTGCAGCAGGGCTTCGATCGGCGCGTCGGCGTGCGCCACGATGGTGTCGCCCGCCGCGGTGGCGCGGTGCACCGCGGGCGCCAGCACGTCGGCCCAGTACAGGCCGCCGTCGGCCGGCTGCCAGCACGGGAACGCACCCTCGAAGGCCCAGGGCCCCGGCACCACGGCGGCCTCGCCCTCGGCGCGCGGCACCTGCGTCGCCGACAGCTGCGCGCCGATGCGGCGCGCCGCCTCGGCCACCTCGGGGCCGAGCAGCTCCACACGCTCGCTGGTCAGGCGGAAGGCCGGCCCGGCCACGCTGATGGAGCCGCGCACCACGCCCGCGGCGTCGACGATGGCCGCGCCGCAGCAGCGCACGCCGGGCACGATCTCCTCGTCGTCCACGCTCCAGCCGCGCGCCGCGGTCACGCGCAGCTCGGCCTGCAGGCGGCGGCGGTCGGTGATGCTGCGCGGCGTCACGGCGGTCAGCGGCAGCTCGCGCACCAGCGCGTCGCGTTCCTCGGCCGGCAGCGCGGCCAGGATGGCCTTGCCCTGGCTCGTGCAGTGCAGCGGCTTGCGCTGGCCCAGGGCCGACTGGCTGCGCTGGCTGTGCGCGCCGTCGCAGCGCTCCAGCGCCACCACGTCCAGGCCGTCGCGCGTGGCCAGGTAGACGGTCTCGCCTGTCATGTCGCGCAGCGCGCGCAGCTCGGTGCCGGCGGCGGCCACGAGGTCGGGCATGGCGTAGGCGGCGCGTGCGTATTCGAAGCAGCGCATGCCCAGGCCGTAGACGCGGCGCAGCGGGTCGCGCCGCAGCAGCCCGCGCGCCACCAGCGTGCCCAGCAGGCGGTACAGCGTGGTGCGCGGCAGCGCCAGCCGTGCGGCCAGCTCGGCCTGGCTCAGGCCCGCGGGCGCGCGGCCCACGGCGTCGAGCACGTCGAGTGCCTTGTCGAGCGAGGCGGTGCCTTCGGGGGCGGTGGGCTTGGTGGGCATGGTCCCAAGGGGTGGAACGGTGGGGCGGGCGCGCACTGTACGACGCTTGGTGCGCCGGCGGTGCAGGCCTAGCATCGGCCGCACCCTGCAGCGCCCTGTGGCGCCCGAGATCCGGCCCATGGACAGCAAGCTCACCGCCGCCTTCACCCCCACACCCCGGCCCACGCGCGAGGCGGTCTTCGTCAGCGACGGCGTGCTCGACCGCCTGGCCCGCGTCAGCAGCGGCTCGCTCACCACGCAGCTCTTCAAGAAGGGTTTCCGGCAGCCGGTGCTGACGGGGCTGCGGCCGCTGCAAGCCGCCGTGAAGCCGTTTGCCGGGCGCGCCTACACGATGCGCTTCATCCCGGCGCGCGAGGACATCGACACCCTCGACACGCTGACCACCACGCCGCACGCCGACAACCTGCAGTGGGTCGGCGTGGAGCAGGTGGCGCCCGGCGAGGTGCTGGTCATCGACAGTCGCCGCGACGCCGCGGCCGCCAGCATGGGTGGCATGCTCGTCACGCGCCTGATGAAGCGCGGCGCGCGCGCGGTCGTCACCGACGGCGCCTTCCGCGACGGCAGCGAACTCGCGCGCCTGGACCTGCCCGCCTGGTGCGCCGGCGTCACCGCCACCACGCGCCTGAGCTTCCACCACGTGGCCGACCTGCAGGTGCCGGTGAGCTGCGCCGGCGTGGCCGTGTACCCCGGCGACGTGATCCACGGCGACGCCGACAACGTGAGCGTGGTGCCCGCGCACCTGGCCGCCGAACTGGCCGACCTGTGCGAGGCGCAGGACGCGCTGGAGGCCTACCTGGCGCTGCGCGTGCAGCGCGGCGAGGCACTGTGGGGCCTGTACCCGCCGAGTGCCGCCACGCGCCAGCAGCACCTGGACTGGCTGGCCGCGGGCCGCCCCGCACTCTGACCCCACCTCCGGTGCCCACCCGATGAAAACACCCGAAGACCTGCGCAGCGCGCGCTGGTTTGCACCCGACGACTTCCGCTCCTTCGGCCACCGCAGCCGCGTGATGCAGATGGGCTACGGCCCGGCCGACTACGCCGGCAAGCCCATCATCGCCATCGTCAACACCTGGAGCGACGCCAACCAGTGCCACGCGCACTTCAAGCAGCGCGTGGACGACGTCAAGCGCGGCGTGCTGCAGGCGGGCGGCTTTCCGCTGGAGCTGCCGGCCATCAGTCTGAGCGAAAGCATGGTCAAGCCGACGACCATGCTCTACCGCAACTTCCTTGCGATGGAAACCGAGGAGCTGCTGCGCAGCCACCCGGTGGACGGCGCGGTGCTGATGGGCGGCTGCGACAAGACCACGCCGGGCCTGCTGATGGGCGCGCTCAGCATGGGCCTGCCGTGCATCTACCTGCCCGCCGGGCCGATGCTGCGCGGCCACTGGAAGGGGCAGGTGCTGGGCAGCGGCAGCGACGCCTTCAAGTACTGGGACGAACGTCGGGCGGGCCGCTTGTCCGATCAGGCCTGGGCCGAGATGGAAGCCGGCATCGCGCGCAGCCACGGCACCTGCATGACCATGGGCACCGCGGCCACGATGACCGGGATTGCCGAGGCCATCGGCTTCACGCTGCCGGGGGCCAGCAGCATTCCCGCGGCCGACGCCAACCACATCCGCATGGCCGCCGACTGCGGCCGGCGCATCGTGCAGATGGTCTGGGACGACCTGACGCCCGCGCGCATGCTGTCGCGCCACAGCTTCCTGAACGGCATCAACGTGGCGATGGCCATGGGCTGCAGCACCAACGCGATCATCCACCTGGTGGCCATCAGCCGCCGCGCCGGGCACGCGGTGACGCTGGACGACTTCGACGCCGCCAGCCGGCGTGTGGGCGTGATCGCCAACATCCGGCCCAGCGGCGACGCCTACCTGATGGAGGACTTCTACTACGCCGGCGGCCTGCCCGCGATGATGGCCACGATGCGCGAGCACCTGCACGGCGACGCGCTCACCGTCAACGGCCGCACGCTGGCGCAGAACATCGAGGGCGCCGAGGTCCACGACGCCGATGTGATCCGCCCGCTGGCGAACCCCATCTACGCCGAGGGCGCGCTGGCCGTGCTGCGCGGCAACCTCGCGCCGGACGGCGTGGTCATCAAGCCCAGCGCCTGCGCGCCGCACCTGCTGCAGCACACCGGCCGCGCGCTGGTGTTCGACGACTACCCGTCGCTGAAGAAGGCCGTGGACGACCCCGGGCTCGACGTCACTGCCGACGACATCCTGGTGCTGCGCAACGCCGGCCCCAAGGGCGCCGGCATGCCCGAGTGGGGCATGCTGCCCATCCCCACCAAGCTGCTGAAGCAGGGCGTGAAGGACATGCTGCGCCTGAGCGACGCGCGCATGAGCGGCACCAGCTACGGCGGCTGCCTGCTGCACTGCGCGCCCGAGGCCTACATCGGCGGCCCGCTGGCGCTGGTGCAGACCGGCGACACGATCACGGTGGACGTGCCCGCACGCACGATCCACCTGAACATCGACGACGCGGAGTTTGCGCGCCGCCGGGCCGCGTGGCAGCCGCTGCCGCGCCGCTACGAACGCGGCTACGGCTGGATGTTCGGCCAGCACATCCTGCAGGCCGACCAGGGCTGCGATTTCGACTTCCTCGAAACCAGCTTCGGCGCGCCGGTGCCCGAGCCGGTGATCTATTGAACGAAAGCGCCGCGATGAACCCCACCACCCGACAACAGCTGATGGGCGTGAGCACCGCCACGCTGTGCACCGCGCTCTTCAAGCGCGGCCTGCGAAACCAGTTCATCCAGGACGTGCGGCCGGTGCGCGGCCTGGAGGCGCAGCCGCTGCCCAACATGGTGGGCCCGGCCTTCACGCTGCGCTACATCCCGGCGCGCGAGGACCTGAACCCGATCAGCGTGTTCCAGGACCGCATGCACCCGCAGCGCCAGGCGGTGGAGCAGTGCCCGGAAGGCGCGGTGTTCGTGATCGACAGCCGCAAGGACGCCCGCGCCGCCTCGGCCGGCGGCATCCTGGTCACGCGGCTGATGAAGCGCGGCGTGGCCGGCGTGGTGACCGACGGCGGTTTCCGCGACAGCCCAGAGATCGCACGCCTGCCGTTCCCGGCCTACCACCAGCGCCCCAGCGCGCCCACCAACCTGACGCTGCACGAGGCGCTGGACATCAACGTGCCCATCGGCTGCGGCGACGCGGCCGTGTGGCCCGGTGACATCTGCGTGGGTGATGGTGAAGGCGTGGTCGTGATCCCGGCCGCGATCGCCGACGAGGTGGCGGCCGAGGCGGTGGAGATGACGGCGTTCGAGGACTTCGTCATCGAACAGGTGAACGCCGGCCGCAGCATCCTGGGCCTGTATCCGCCCACCGACGAGCAGAGCCGCATCGACTTTGCGGCCTGGCGCGCAGCGCACGGGCGTTGACCGGCGCCGCACGCGGTGCGGCGCAACGGCAAGCCGGGTGCCGACCCGGGTGCCGCAGCGTCAAGGCCGTGCACGGGCCCGGGCCTTGCCGTGAGGGCCCCAAGTCCACCCACGGAGCCCCAGCATGGACAACTTCGGCGGCACCATCGTGCCCTGGCTGTTTCTGACCACGTTTGTCATCGTCATCGCGATCGCCGTCGTGCAGTGGCGCAAGGCCAGGAAGGCGCAGCGCGAGCATCACCGCTCGGTGCAGGCCGAGGTGCAGGGCGAACCCCCCGGCGCCACCAGCGCCGCCTCTGGCACGGCGGGCGGCGCCGCGTCCGACAGACGTTCCTCCTGAGCCCCGGGCGCGGCACGGCGCGGGCTGCATCGGGCTTCCTCGGTTGAGCCCGGGGCCAAAGGCCCCGACACTGCGGGCATGCACCCGCCGTCCCCGTCTTCGTCCGCTCCCCCGCTCGTCACCGTGCGCGAGGCCACGCTGGCCTTCCTGCGCTCGGTGGGCCTGACCACCGTCTTCGGCAACCCCGGCTCGACCGAGCTGCCGCTGTTCCTGGACTTCCCGCCCGACTTCCGCTACGTGCTGGGCCTGCAGGAGGCCGTGGTGGTGGGCATGGCCGACGGCTACGCGCAGGCCACGCACAACGCCAGCTTCGTCAACCTGCATTCCGCGGCCGGCGTCGGCCACGCGATGGGCAACATCTTCACCGCGCACAAGAACCGCACGCCGATGGTCGTCACCGCCGGGCAGCAGGCGCGGTCGATCCTGCCCTTCGACCCCTTCCTGCACAGCGCGCAGGCCACCGAGCTGCCCAAGCCCTACGTGAAGTGGAGCGTGGAGCCGGCGCGGGCGCAGGACGTGCCGCTGGCCATCGCCCGTGCCTACTACATCGCGATGATGCCGCCGCGCGGGCCGGTGCTGGTGTCGATCCCGGCCGACGACTGGACACAGCTCACCGAGCCGCTGGCGCCGCGCCGCGTCAGCACGCAGCTGCGCCCCGAGCCCGAGCTGCTGGCCGCCCTGGGCGACACGCTGGACGCCGCCGAGCGCCCGGCCTTCGTGATCGGCGCCGCGGTCGACCGCGACGGCGCCTGGGACGCCCTCGTCGCGCTGGCCGAACGCCACCACGCGCGTGTGTTCGTGGCGCCGATGTCGGGCCGCTGCGGCTTCCCCGAAGACCACCGCCTCTTCGCTGGCTTCCTGCCCGCGATGCGCGAGCGCATCGTGCAGCTGCTGGCCGGCCACGATGTCGTGTTTGCCGTGGGTGCGCCGGCCTTCACGTACCACGTGGAAGGGGAGGGCCCGCACCTGCCGGCCGGCGCGCAGCTGGTGCAGCTGATCGACGACCCGCAGATCGCGGCCTGGGCGCCGCTGGGGCTGTCGGTGGTGGGCAGCATCCGCCTGGGGCTGCTCGACCTGCTGGCCCGACCGGCACCGCGCACACGGCCCGCGCCGCCGCTGCGCGAGCCGCGCCCACCCGCACCACCGCCGGCCGCCGGCGAGCGGCTGTCGGTGGCGCACGTGCTGCAGATGCTGGACGCGATGCGCGGCCGTGGCAGCGTGGTCGTCGAAGAGGCGCCCACCGCACGCGCGGTGATGCACCGCCACCTGCCCATCTACGAGAGCGAAACCTTCTACACGATGTGCAGCGGCGGCCTGGGCCACGGCCTGCCGGCCGCCGTGGGCGTGGCGCTGGCGCGGCCCGACCGCAAGGTCATCGCGCTGATCGGCGACGGCTCGGCGATGTATTCGATCCAGGCGCTGTGGAGCGCGGCGCAGCTGCAGCTGCCCATCACCTTCATCATCCTGAAGAACCGCCGCTACGCCGCCTTGCGCGAGTTCGCGGCGGTCTTCGGCTACGGCCCAGAAGACCCGGTGGCCGGCACCGACCTGCCCGACCTGGACTTCGTCGCGCTGGCCGCCGGGCACGCGGTGCGTGGGCTGCGCGCCAGCACCAGCGAAGGGCTGCGCGCCGCGCTGGAAGAGGCCTTGAACGCGCGCGTGCCGATGCTGGTGGAAGTGGACGTGGCCTGAAGCCCCGCGACCCCCATCACACCCCCCAAGAAGGAGAGACCATGAAACGTTCGCTGATCGCCGCCGCACTGCTGGCCGCCGCCACGCTGGCCGGTGCGCAGGCCTGGCCCACCAAGCCGGTCAAGGTGATCGTCAACTTCCCGCCCGGCGGCGCGGCCGACCAGATCGCGCGCGCCGTCAGCCAGCCGCTGCAGGAGGCGCTGGGCCAGCCGGTGGTGGTGGAAAACCGCGGCGGCTCCGGCGGCAACCTGGGCGGCGACGTGGTGGCCAAGTCGCCGGCGGACGGCCACACGCTCTTGATGAGCTCTGGCGGCATGGTCTCGGTCAACCCGCACATCTACGCGAAGATGCCCTTCGACCCCGCGAAGGACCTGGTGCCGGTGGCCGCCGCTGCGCGTGTGCTGGTGTTCCTGGTGGTGCGCAGCGACAGCCCGCTGCCCGACTTTGCCGCCTTCCGCGCCGACCTGAAGGCCAACCCCGGCAAGCGCAGCTTCGGCTCGCCGGGCAACGGCAGCTCGCCGCACCTGGCGGCCGAGATGATGAAGAGCATGACCGGCACCTTCGCCGTGCACGTGCCCTACCGCGGCGCCGCGCCGGCGCTGACCGACCTGCTCGGCGGCCAGCTCGACTTTGCCTTCGACCCCGGCATCGCGGTGCCGCACATCCGCTCGGGCAAGCTGCGCCTGCTGGCGGTGGGCAGCCCGGGCCGCTCGCCGCTGTTCCCGGCCACGCCGACGCTGGACGAGCTGGGCCTGAAGGGCTTCGACGCCGACACCGTGTTCGGCTTCTACGCCCCGGCCGGCACGCCGGCGGCGGTGGTGACCCGGCTCAACGGCGAGATCAACCGCATCCTGGCCACGCCGGCGATGAAGGACCGCATCCAGGCGCTGGGCGGCGTGCCCGCGCCGATGAGCGCGGCCGAGTTTGCGGCCAAGGCGGCCGAGGATTCCAGGCGCTTCGGGGCCATCATCCGCGAGCGCAAGATCGTCGGCGATTGAACCGGTCCCGACCCACACGAGATGAACCGACACCCCTCATGAGCGACATGCACCTGATCCCTCTGCCCCGCCTCACCGAGGCGATGCGCCGCGTCGTGCGCGGCTTCGGCAGCGCCCCCGACGAAGTCGACGCCGTGGTCGGCAACCTGGTCGACGCCAACCTCACCGGGCACGACTCGCACGGCATCGGCATGCTGCCGCGCTACGCCAAGAGCTACCTCGAAGGCGGCTTGAAGCCCAACACCGCGGTGCGCGTGGTGCACGACGCCGGTTCGCTGCTGCGGCTGGACGGCGACGCGGGTTTCGGCCAGGTCATCGGCGCGCAGGCCATGGCGCTGGGCATCGAGCGCGCGCACGCGCAGGGCAGCTGCATCGTGGCCCTGGGCAACGCGCACCACCTGGGCCGCATCGGCGCCTGGGCCGAGCAGGCGGCGGCGGCGGGGCTGGTGTCGATGCACTTCGTCAACGTCATCTCGCGGCCCATCGTGGCGCCGCACGGCGGCAGCGACGGCCGCTTCGGCACCAACCCCTTCTGCGCCGGCGTGCCGCTGCCGGGGCGCGCGCCGGTGATCCTGGACTTCGCCACCAGCGTCATCGCGCAGGGCAAGACGCGCGTGGCGCACAACAAGGGCGAGCCGGTGGCGCCGGGCCAGTTGATCGACGAGCAGGGCCGGCCCACCACCGACCCGCGCTACACCGTGGTGCCGCCCTTCGGCGCGCTGCTCACCTTCGGCGGCGAGCAGGGCAGCCACAAGGGCTACGGCCTGGCGCTGATGTGCGAACTGCTGGGCGGCGCGCTGGCCGCCGGCCTCACGCAGCACGTGCCGGCCGATGCGCGCATGCGCGTGCTCAACGGCATGTTCAGCGTGCTGGTGGACCCCGGCGCTTTGGGCCAGCGCGGCGTGTTCGAGCAGCAGGCGCTGGCCTTCCTGGACTGGGTGCAGGCCAGCCCCGCGCGCGACGGTTTCGGGCCGGTGCAGGTGGCGGGCGACGCCGAGCGCGCCCACCGCGCGCGCCGCACCGCCGAGGGCGTGCCGGTGGACGGCACCACCTGGCAGGAGATCCTGGATGCGACGCAGAGCCTGGGCGTGGCACCGGCGGCGGTGAACACGGCGGCCGGAGTGGCCTGAGGCGCGGCCACCGGTGGCCACAGTCAGCAAGCCGGTTGTCGGCTGCGCTGTCGATCGTCCGGGCGCGACGGCCTGCTCGGGATCAGGCCGCTGGGGTGCGCTGCTCCGCTCATGTCCCCCGTCGGCCTGCGGCCTCCTCCTCCTTTACTTCGCTGCGCAGCGCACCCCAACGGCCTGATCACCAACCTGGGTGGCGTGCCTGGTGGCTCACCTTGGCGGGTGGTGGCCTGGGGCGCTGGGTGGGCGGCGCAGCGAAGTAAAGGAGGAGAGGCGGGCGCAGCCCGACTCGGGGGACATGAGCGGAGCCGCCCACCCAGTGCCCCAGGCTCGCGAGGTGTCAGCGCACACGGACTCGCTGCGCCGTTCCAGACCATCCCCGAGCCAGCAAGACTCCGTCAAGGCCGCTTGCCGAACTCCACCGTCTGCGTCGTCCAGCGCAGCGCCTGCTCGCTGAGCGTGAAGCCCAGCCCCGGCCGGTCGGGCACGTGCATGCGGCCATCCGCGATGCGCAGCCGCTCGTTGAACATCGGCTCCAGCCACTCGAAGTGCTCCACCCAGGGCCCGTGCGGGTAGGCGGCGCTGAGGTGCAGGTGGATCTCCATCGCGAAGTGCGGCGCCATGCGGATGCGCGCGTGCTCGGCCAGCGCCATGATCTTCAGCATCGGCGTGATGCCGCCCACGCGCGGCGCGTCGGGCTGGATGAAGTCGACGCTGCGGTGGCGGATCAGCTCCCAGTGCTCGGCCGGGCTGGTGAGCATCTCGCCGGTGGCAATCGGCGTGTCGAGCATCGCGGCCAGCGTGGCGTGGCCCTCGGCGTCGTAGGCGTCCAGCGGCTCCTCGATCCAGGTCAGGTTCAGCGGCTCCACCAGCCGGCCGAAGCGCTGTGCGGTGCTGCGGTCCCACTGCTGGTTGGCGTCGATCATCATCGCCACGCGGCCGTCAATGCGCTCGTGCACCGCCTGCACCCGCGCCAGGTCGATCATCGGGTCGGGCTGGCCGACCTTGATCTTGATGCCGCCGATGCCGCGCGCGATGGCCGCTTCCACGTTGTCCAGCACCTCCTCGATGGGGCTGCTGAGGAAACCGCCGCTGGTGTTGTAGACCGGCACGCTGTCGCGGTGGGCGCCCAGCAGCTTGGCGAGCGGCAGCCCGGCGCGCTTGGCCTTCAGGTCCCACAGCGCGATGTCGAAGGCGGCGATGGCCTGCGTGGCCAGGCCGCTGCGGCCCACGCTGGCGCCGGCCCAGCACAGCTTGTCCCAGATCCGTGCGATGTCGTTCGGGTCCTCGCCGATCAGCGCCGGCGCGATCTCCTTGGCGTGTTCGTACAGCCCCGGCCCGCCGGCGCGCTTGCTGTAGCTGAAGCCGATGCCGTGCCGGCCCTGCTTCGTCATGACCTCGGCGAACAGGAACGCGATCTCGGTCATCGGCTTCTGGCGGCCGGTCAGCACCTTGGCGTCGCTGATGGGCGTGGCCAGCGGCAGGAAGGTCAGCCGCAGCTGCACCCATTCGATGCGGTCGGTGGTGGCCTCGCCCGGCGGCAGGCCGGCGGCCTGCGGGTTGGCGGCGATGAGTCGTTGCGTCATGACGGTGTCTGCTTCACTCGGGCTTGATGCCGGCGGTCTTGATGACCTGGGTCCAGAGATCGATCTCGTTCTTCACGAACTGCGTGTAGGGCGCGCTGCCGGGCGGCGGTACCACGAAGCCCACCGACTCCAGCCGCTGCTTGATCTCGGGCGAGCTCATGATCTTGCGCAGCGCCGCGTCGAGCTTGTCGACGATGGGCTGCGGCGTGCCCTTCAGCGCCGACAGGCCGCTCCAGCTCAGCGCCTGGAAGTTCGGGAAGCCGCTTTCCGCGACCGTGGGCGTGTCGGGGTACAGCGGGTTGCGCTGCAGGCTGGTGACGGCAAGCGCGCGCAGCCGGCCGCTCTTCACATGGGGCAGGGCCACGTCCTGGTTGATGAAGGTCAGCGGGATCTGGCCGCCCAGCAGGTCCTGCAGCATCGGGCCGCCGCCGCGGTAGGGAATGCCCACCATGAAGAAGCCGTTGCAGCTTTTCACGCCGGGCGGGCACACGCTGGCGCGCTGCTTGAGCAGCTCCATCGACATGTGGCCGCTGGCCGCGTGGGTGTAGCCGTAGTTCAGCTTGCCCGGGTTCTTGCGCACGTACTCCACCAGCTCGGTGAAGCTCTTGAAGGGCGTGGCCGCGTTGACCACCAGCACGTTGGGGCCGGAGTGGGTCTGCGCGAGGTGGATGAAGTCGCGCACCGAGTCATAGCCCAGCTTGGGGTCCAGGCCGTGCGCCACGGCGTTCTGGCCCACGCCGGTCTGGATCAGCGTGTAGCCGTCGGCCGGCATGCGCGTGGCGCGCAGCGTGCCCACGGTGCCGCCGGCGCCGCCGATGTTCTCGACGATGACCTGCTGGCCCAGCTCCTTGGCGAGCGCCTCGCCCACCAGGCGGGCGATCACGTCGCTGGTGCCGCCAGCCGGGAACGGACTGACGATCTTCACCGGCTTGCTCGGCCAGGCGTCCTGCGCGAAGGCCGCGCCGGTGGGCAGGGTGCAGGCAGCCGCCAGCGCGGCGGCGATCAGGTGGCGTCGGAACATGGGGCAGTCTCCTGAGTGAGTCAGGAGCATTCTTCGCCCCGTGGCCCCTGTGGACAACCGCGGTCATCCCGCAGCGCGGCCTGCACGTCCCACGATCTGGGACGTGCCTGGGCCGCCCGGGGTATCAGGCGGCGAGCATGTCGCGCCAGATGTTGTCGGCCCAGCTCAGCGCGTAGCGCCCTTCCAGCTGGTTGGCCGCGGCGCTCACGCCGCCGCTGCCGGGCACGGCCTTGAAGGTCTTGTCCTTCTCGTCGTACTGGTGCACGCTGGCCACGTGCACCACGTCCTTCGCGGTGACGAAGCTGTAGCAGGTGTTCATCACCACCGGCGTGGCGTTCACCGGCTTGCCCTGCAGCAGCTCGATGATGGCCGCCGCCGCCACCTTGGCGTGCTGGTTGGCCATGTGGCCGCTCTTGGGCATGGCCGGCGCGCTGAAGGTGGCGTCGCCCAGCACGTGGATGCCCGGCGCGGCGGTGCTTTCCATCGTCAGCCAGTTCACGCCAGCCCAGCGCGCGTTCATGTTCAGCAGCCCGGCGGTGCGCGCCAGGTCGCCGCCGCGCTGTGGCGGGATCACGTTGAGCACGTCGGCCTTGACGTCGTCGAATTCCAGCTTGGCCGTCGTGCCCACGACTTCCTTCAGCTCGTTGTTGGCGCGGTATTCCAGGATGCCGCTGTAGTGGTCCTTGAAGGCCTTCTCGAACAGCGCCTTCTTGCTCTGCACCTCGGGGTTGGCGTCCAGCACCAGCACTTTGCTCTTCGGCTTGAACTGCTTGAAGTAGCTGGCCACCATGCAGGCGCGCTCGTACGGCCCGGGCGGGCAGCGGTAGGGCACCTTGGGGATGCTCATCGCGAAGACACCGCCGTCGGGCATGGCCTCGAGCTGCTGGCGCAGCGCCACCGTCTGCGGGCCGGCCTTCCAGCTGTGCAGCACGCGGCCGCTGTCCAGCGCAGCGGCCAGGCCCGGCGTGCCGTCGAGCATGAAGTCCACGCCCGGGCTCAGGATCAGGCGGTCGTAGGCGAGCACGGTGCCGTTGGCCAGCCGCACGGTCTTGCCCGCGGCGTCGATGGCGGTGACGTCGCCCTGCACCATCTTCACGCCCAGGGCCTTGAGGCCGTCGTAGCTGCGCGTGATGTCGGCCATCTGCTTGTGGCCGCCGATGACGAGGTTGCTGATCGGGCAGCTGACGAAGGTGGCGTTGCGCTCGACCAGCGTGACGTCGACGTTGCCGCCCCACATCTTCAGGTAGTGCGCCGCGGTGGTGCCGCCGAAGCCGCCGCCGACAATGACCACGCGGCCGATCGACGGCCCGCTGGCCATGCCGGTGGCGCAGCCGGCCAGGGCCAGGCCGGACAGCGCCACGCCGGCGCCGAGCACGCGTCGGCGCGAGAGTTCGAAGGAGGTGTTCTGGGTCATGGTGTGGCTCCTCAGGGCTTGGGCTTCTGGGCCGCGAAGTAGGCGGCGATGAGCTTGATCTGCTCGTCGGTGTAGCCCTTGCTGATCTGGTGCATGATCGTCGCGGGCAGGTTGCCGGCCTTGTAGTCGGCCATCGCGGCGACGATCTTCTCGGCGGGCACGCCGGCCAGCGGCTTCATCTCGCCGCGTGCGTTGCCGTTGGTGCCGTGGCAGTTGGCGCAGGTGGCGGCCAGGTTGCGGGCCAGGTTGACGTCCTGTGCCAGCGCCGCGGGCGCGGCCAGCACCAGCGTGGCAAACAGGGCAGACGCGGCCTGGGCCAGGCGCGGGATTCGGGTCATCAGGGTTCTCCTTGGTTCAGCGCGCTGGATTCTGCGGCCTCCGCGCGCCCGCGGCCATGCGGGGTTTCGGCGCCCGTGGGTCGGCAGTAATATCACTGCATGCGAATGTTCGGCTGGTCTCTGGTGCGCGCCGCTGCTCTGGCCTGGATGGCCGCCGGCCTGCTGGCGGGCCTGGCGCGCGCACAGCCGGCGCCGTCGGTGCAGCCCGTGGCCGTGGCGCCCGGGGTGTGGATGGTGCAGGGCGCGTCGGCGCTGGGCACGCCCGCCAACCGCAACTTCATCAGCAACGCGGCCTTCGTCGTCACGCCCGATGGGGTGCTGGTGGTCGACGCGCTGGGCTCGCCCGCGCTGGCGCAGGAACTGGTGGCGGCCATCGCGCGCATCACGCCGCAGCCGATCCGGCACGTGGTCGTCACGCACTACCACGCCGACCACGTCTACGGCCTGCAGGTCTTCAAGGACCTGGGGGCCACCGTCACCGCGCACCAGGACGGCCGCGCCTACCTGCACAGCGACACCGCGGCGCTGCGCCTGCAGGCCAGCCGGCAGGAACTGGCGCCCTGGATCGACGAGCGCACGCGCCTGGTGCCCGCCGACCGCTGGATCGCCGCGCCGACCACGATCACGCTGGGCGGGGTGCAGATCCTGCTGCAGCCTGCCGGACCGGCCCACACCGCCGAAGACCTGGTGGTGCTGCTGCCGCAGCAGGGCGTGCTGATCGCCGGCGACCTGGTGTTCCGCGGCCGTGTGCCCTTTGTCGGCCAGGCCGACAGCGGGCGCTGGATCGAGGCGCTGAACCGCCTGCTGACGCACCAGGTCCACACCATCGTGCCGGGCCACGGGCCGGTGTCCACCAGTGCCGCGGCCGACCTCACGCTGACGCGCGACTACCTGCAGCACCTGCGCCAGACCATGGGCGACGCAGCGCGCAACCTGGAGCCGTTCGAGGAGGCCTACGCCCAGGCCGACTGGTCGCGCTTCGAGCACCTGCCGCTGTTCAAGGCGGCCAACCGCATCAACGCCTACAACACCTACCTGCTGATGGAGCAAGGCCGATGAAACGCCGCCAGGCCCTGACGCTCTCGCTGGCCGCGCCGTGGGCGCTGGCAGGCACCGCCACCGCGGCGCCGGCGCAGCCCGGCCAGCCGGTGGCCTGGCCCGCCACCACGGCGCTGCTCGACGGCACCGCGCTGGCCGGCGCCGACCTGCAGGGCCGCGCCGCGGTGGTGGTGTTCTGGTCCACGACCTGCCCGTTCTGCCGCCGCCACAACCAGCACCTGGAAAAGCTGCACCGCGCAGCGCAGGGCCTGCCGCTCACGGTGATGGGCGTGGCGCGCGAGCGCGACGCGGCCGTGGTGCGCCGCTACGCGCAGCAGCAGGGCTACAGCTTCCCCATCACGCTGGACCACGCGCCCTGGGCCGCGGCGCTGTCCGAGCGCAAGATCATCCCGCTGACCGCCGTGGTCGACCGCCAGGGCCGCCTGAAGCAGGTGCTGCCGGGCGAGATGTTCGAAGAAGACCTGCTGGAGCTGCTCCAGCTCGCGCGGGCCGGAGCCCGGTCATGAGGCGCGGCTGGCGCTGGCCGCCGTGCTGAAGAGCGACCCTGGCCGTCGGGCTGTCCAGCCTGCCCAGCCCTGAACCCGGAGCCTCCGATGAACCGCACCGACACCGCCGAGCCGTCCACCGTTTCCGAAGCCGCGGCAGACGAATCCGACCAGGTCTTCGACTCGGCTGCGGAGCTGTTCCGGCTGCTCGCCACGCCGATCCGGCTCAAGATCATCAGCGCGCTGTGCGGGCAGGAAAAGAACGTGTCGCAGCTGCTGGCCGAGATCGACACCACGCAGCCCAACATGAGCCAGCACCTGGCCACGCTGTACCGTGCCGGCGTGCTGGCGCGGCGGCGCGACGCGACGCAGATCTACTACCGCATCGGCAGCCAACGCGCGGCCACGCTGTGCCGCGCGGTGTGCATGCAGATCGCGGTGGACTTCGACGGTGAGGCGGCGGTGCCGCCCGCCAAGGGCTGAAGCGCGCAAGAGCCGAGGGGCTGAAGCGCCGCGCTACAGCACCCCGGCGCGCCCCAGCGAGAAGCCGCGCGCCACCAGGTTGGTGGGGAACTGCGCCACGGCCTCGTTGTACGCGGCCGCCGCCTCGTTGAAGGCCTGGCGCGCGTAGGGCAGGCGGGCCTGCGCGTCGTGCCAGGTGGCGGTGAGCGCGGACACCGGCTCCTCGCGGCCCAGCGCGGCGTGCTGCTCCAGCAGCGCCAGCACGCGGCTGGCCGCCGCGGCCAGCGCGGCCTCGGCCTGCACCCAGGCCAGCGCGCGGGCACTGTCCACCGGGCGCGCGGTCATCTCGCTGGCGCTGCGCGCGGCCTCGGTGTGCGTGGTGAGCAGCGCGTCCAGCGCGCCGTGTTCGCTGGCCATGGGCTCGCGCAGCGCGCTCACCAGCGCGGGCACGGCGGCCGCGCGCAGCTGCAGCGCGTCGTTCACCTTGGCCCAGGCCTGGCCGATGACGGTGCGCTGCGCCACCAGCCGGTTGTAGGCGCCCACCACCCAGAACAGCAGCACCGCGGCCGTGGCCAGCAGCAGGATCTGCGTGGGGCTCATGACCGCGTGGCAGTCCGCTGGCGAGCCGTGCTCACGTGCGCACCTCGCCCTGGCCCAGCACCACCCACTTCATCGAGGTCAGCCCCTCCAGCCCCACCGGCCCGCGGGCGTGGAACTTGTCGGTGCTGATGCCGATCTCGGCGCCCAGCCCGTACTCGAAGCCGTCGGCAAAACGTGTGCTGGCGTTGACCATCACGCTGGCCGAGTCCACCTCACGCAGGAAGCGCATCGCGCTCGGGTGGTGCGTGGTGAGGATGGCGTCGGTGTGGTGCGAGCCGAAGCGTGCGATGTGCGCCATGGCCTCGTCCAGCGAGTCCACCACCTTGATGCTGATGATGGGGGCCAGGTACTCGGTGGCCCAGTCGGCGTCGGTGGCCTGCACCACGCGGGGCAGGCGGGCCAGCGCGGCCGCGGCGCGCGGGCAGCAGCGCATCTCCACGCCCTTGGCGGCGAACACGGCGCCGATGCGCGGCAAGAAGGCCGCTGCCTGATCCGCATGCACCAGCAGCGATTCGGCGGCGTTGCAGGGGCTGTACTTCTGCGTCTTGGCGTTGTCGGTGACGGTCACCGCCAGGTCCAGGTCGACCTGCGCGTCGACGTAGACGTGGCAGTTGCCGTCGAGGTGCTTGATGACCGGCACGCGCGCCTCGGCGCTGATGCGCTCGATCAGGCCCTTGCCGCCGCGCGGGATGATCACGTCGACGAACTCGGGCATCGCGATCAGGCGGCCCACGGCGGCACGGTCGGTGGTCTCCACCAGCTGCACGCCGGCGGGCGGCAGGCCGGCCTCTAGCAGCGCGGCCTGCACCACGCGCCACAGCGCCAGGTTGCTGTGCAGCGCCTCGGAGCCGCCGCGCAGGATGCAGGCGTTGCCGCTCTTGATGGCCAGCGACGCGGCCTCGATGGTCACGTTGGGTCGGCTCTCGTAGATCATGCCGAAGACGCCCAGCGGCACCCGCATCTGCCCCACGCTGATGCCGCTGGGGCGGCGCTTGACGCCGGTGATCTCGCCCACCGGATCGGGCATCGCGGCGATCTGCTCGCAGCCCTCGGCCACGGTGGCGATCACCTGGGCGGAGAGCTTCAGCCTGTCGACCATCGGCTCGGCCAGGCCGGCGCTGCGTGCGGCCTGCAGGTCCAGCGCGTTGGCGGCCTGCAGCTCGGCGGTGGCGGCGCGCAGCCGGGTGGCCAGCGCGCGCAGCGCACGGTCCTTGGCGGCGGTGGGTGCAGCGGCCATCGCGGTGGCCGCGGTGCGGGCGGCGGCGCCCACGTGGGCCATGTAGGCAGGAATGTCGCTGGGAGTCATGGACTCGATTGTCCCAAATGTGCCGCGGCGCGCGGCTCGGGCCGTCGGGAGCTCAGCGCGGCAGCGCGCCCAGCACCGCCAGCCACAGCGCCGCGCTGGCCATGAAGGCCACCGTCGACACGACGATGGCCACCGTGGCCTCGGGCTGCAGCGTGCGGTAGCGCTGCGCGAAGATCAGCGCGTTGTTGCCCACTGGCAGCGCCGCCATCATCACCACCACGCCCAGCGCCGTGCCGCGCAGCCCGAAGCCGGCCCAGGCCACCGCCAGCACCAGCGCCGGCAGCACCAGCAGCTTCAGCACCGACACGCCCGCGGCCTGCCGCAGCCCGCTGCGCACGCCGTAGGTGGCCAGCGAGACGCCGATCAGCACCAGGCACAGCGGCACCACCGCGCTGCCCAGCAGCTGCAGCGTCTCGTCGGCCACCGGGTGCAGGCCCTGGCCGGTAAAGTTCCACAGCAGCCCCAGCAGCACCGGCAGCACCACCGGGTGCACGACGGTGTTGCGCACGGTGGTGCGCAGCGTGGCCCAGCGCGTGGCGCTGTGGTCGTGGCGCGCGAGGTCGGCTTCCACCAGCACCGTCAGCAGCGTCAGCAACACGAGGCCGTGCACGCTGACGAGTGCGATGTGCAGCGCCAGGCCCGCCTCGCCGAAAAGGGCCGCCGCCATCGGGATGCCCAGCTGCACCGCGTTGCCGTACACCGCTGCCACGCTGCGCGTGGCCGGTGCAGCGGCCGCAGGCCCGGCCTGCCGCCGCTGCCAGGCGTACACCGCCAGCGTGTACCCCACGGCCGGCACGAAGTACGCGCCCAGCGTGTGCCAGGGCAGCGCGCCCAGGTCCTGCCGCACCATGGTGCGGAACAGCAGCGCCGGCACGAACAGGTAGAAGGCCAGGTTGCCGAGCACCCCGGCGGGGTCGCTGCCGCCGTCCAGCCGGCCCAGCCAGCCGCGCCGCGCCGCCAGCCAGCCCAGCGCCACCGCGGCCATGATGGCCAGCAGCTTGTAGAGGATCTCGATCGTCACGCGGCGATTGTCATCGCCGCCGCGGCGTGCGGCGCCTTCAGAGGCCCAGCCAGGTGCCCAGGGCCATCAGCGCCGCGGCGTCGTAGGCCGCGTAGCCGGTCACCTTGATCGGCTCCAGCTTCTTGCGGCCGGCCTCGGTGCTGTCGAGCGTCAGAAAGTACTCGCGCACCTTCTCCAGGTCTTCGGCGCTCAGCGAAGGCGCAGCAATGAGGTGCTTGATGGGCACCGGGCGCGACTTCGCCAGCACCTTGCCGCCGCTGGTCTCCCAGGCCTTGACGACCGCGCCCGAGGCCGTGGCACCGGCCTGCGTGAAGGTGTGTTCCACCATGAAGGGCACGGCGTCCTGGTAGCGCGTGTAGGTGTAGGCCACGGCGTTGGCCTGGCCGAGGGCGTCGCGCAACGTGGCGCGCATCATCCAGCTGGTGATGCTGTCTTCGTCGGGCGCGCCCACCTTGCGGCCGCGCAGGTCAGCCAGGGTCTTGAGCGGCGAATCGGCGCGCACCAGGAAGCGCGCGCTGTAGTCCTGGAAGCCCTTGGTCACGGCCACCAGGCGGTAGCCGCTGTTCTTCATGGCGCCGATGGAGATGTGCGCCGGGTGCACCAGCGCGAGGTCGTAGGACCTGGCGGCCAGGCCCTTGCGCAAGACCGGGTAGTCGCCGATGGGCTCCACGCGCACCGGCTGGTTCAGCAGCTTGGCCAGGTCGGCCGAGATCGCGGCGTAACGCGCGCGGATCTCGTCGTTGCCCACGCGGTAGGTCACGCCTTCGTTGACCGCGAACACCAGCGCCTGGGCCCAGGGCGCCATGCAGCTCAGGGCCACGAGCAATGCGGTTCGCCAGGCGAGTGAGCTCATCGGGTGCCTGCGAGAGTGGAGGTGCGCATCATCATAGGCTGCACAGCTTGACGGGTATGCGCAACATGTCGCGTTCCGGCTGCGGCCTTGCAAGCGGATGCAAGTGCGGCTGGCACCTCGCGGCCTGCCGGCGGCCGCGGCCAGGGCCGCGGCCGCACGGCGCTCAGGCCGCGGCCTTCTTGGCGGCCACCTTCTTGGCGGTTGCGCGCTTGGCCGGGGCTGCGCTCTGGGGCGGGGCTTCGCTCTTGGCTGGCGCGGCGCCCTTGGCGCCGGCCTTGGGCGGGAACTTGGCCGCCCGCGGCTCGAACTCGAAGCTCACGCGCCCTTCCTTTGCGTCGTAGGCCAGGAAGGCCTTGAACTTGCGCCGCGTCTTGTTGGAGACGAAGTTCTCCAGCAGCCCGGTCTTGCCGGTGGCCAGCAGCTTGGCCACCTCGGCGCGCTCCACCGGCTGCTGCAGGATGATCTTGCCGCTCTTGAAGTCGCAGGTGACTGTCGAGCCCACGCTGTGCTCGCAGACGTAGTTGCTGCCGTGCTCGAACACGCGGCCCTTGCACTTGGGGCAGGGGCCCAGGCTGTCCTGCTCGCCAAAGTCCACCGGCTCGCCGTCGCCTTCGCCGTTCTTGGCGTCGTCGCCGAAGTCGAACTCGAGCTTCCAGTTGTTGATGTCGGCGTCGTGCGCCAGCTTGATCTCGGCCGTGAAGGGCCAGCCCGCCTTGGAGCGGAAGCCCTCCAGCGGGCCGATCTTCTTGTCGCGGATCAGGCCTTCGGCCTCGGCGGTCTCGAACGCCCGGCCGGCGGGGATCTTGGTGATGCTGAAGCCGCAGCCTTCCCCGGTGGGGTCGCTGCCGCCGGTCAGTTTCCCGCCATCGGCCCCGGTGCAGCTGAAGCGGCGGTAGTTCTCCTTCACCACGCCGCCGCAGTTGGGGCAGGGCACGGCCAGCGTGGCGTAGTCGCCGGGGATGGTGTCGCGGTCGTATTCCTTGGCCTTCTTGACGATGCGCTCGGCCATCTTGGCGATCTCGCCCATGAAGGCGTCGCGGCTCAGGCGGCCGTGCTCCATCTCCGACAGCTGGTGCTCCCAGTTGCCGGTGAGGTCGGCGCGCGTGAGGTCCTCGATCGCCAGGCCGCGCAGCAGCGTCATCAGCTGGAAGGCCTTGGCCGTGGGCACGAGCTCGCGGCCGTCGCGCAGCATGTACTTCTCGGCGATCAGGCCTTCGATGGTCTGCGCGCGCGTGGCCGGCGTGCCCAGGCCCTTTTCCTTCATCGCGTCGCGCAGTTCTTCGTCCTCGATCAGCTTGCCCGCGCCTTCCATCGCGCTCAGCAGCGTGGCCTCGGTGTAGCGCGCCGGGGGCTTGGTCTTCAGCGCATTGACGGCCACGTCCTCGGTGCGCACCTGCTCGCCGGCGGCCACGGCCACCAGGTTGGCGCTGTCGCTGGAGCTGTCCTGCGCTTCCTTGCCGTACACCGCCAGCCAGCCGGCATTGACCAGCACCTTGCCGTTGGTCTGGAAGTGGTGCTCCTGGCCCTGCGCCGCCACCTTGCTGATGCGCGTGGTGATCATGAACTCCGCGCTCGGGTAGAACACCGCGATGAAGCGCTTGACGACCATGTCGTAGAGCTTCAGCTCGATCTCGGTCAGGCTCTTGGGTGCCTGCAGCGTGGGGATGATCGCGAAGTGGTCCGACACCTTGGCGTTGTCGAACACACGCTTGGTCGGCTTCACATAGCCTTCCTTCAGGCTCTTGGCGGCGTGCGCGTTCAGCTCGCGCAGCGGGCCTGGCAGGTCTTCCGTCGCCAGCATCTTCAGCGTGTCTTTCACGGTGGCGATGTAGTCCTCGGGCAGGGTAGGTCAGCACCTTGTGTTTTTCGTACAGCGCCTGCGCCAGGCTCAGCGTGGTCTTGGCGCTGAAGCCGAAGCGGCTGTTGGCTTCGCGCTGCAGCGTGGTCAGGTCGTACAGCAGCGGGCTGGCTTGCGTGCTGGGCTTGGCTTCGTCGGTCACGCTCGCCGGCAGGCCGCGCACCGCGTCGGCGATGGCCTGCGCATCGGGTGCGTTCCACAGGCGGTCGGCGCGGGCTTCCGCATCGTCGGGGTTCTTCTTGTACTTGGGGTCGAACCACTTGCCGTCGTACTGGCCGGCCACGGCGTCGAAGGTGGCCTTGACCTCCCAGTAGGGGCGCGAGACGTGCTTGCGGATCTTCTCCTCGCGCTCCACCACGATGGACAGCGTGGGCGTCTGCACGCGGCCCACGGTGGTGAGGAAGAAACCGCCGTCGCGGCTGTTGAAGGCCGTCATCGCGCGGGTGCCGTTGATGCCCACCAGCCAGTCGGCCTCGGAGCGGCTGCGCGCGGCGTCGGCCAGGCCCAGCATCTGCTGGTCGGTGCGCAGCTTGTCGAAGCCGTCGCGGATGGCCTGCGGCGTCATGCTCTGCAGCCACAGCCGCGTGATCGGCTTGCCGTGCGCCTTGTCGCCGAAGGCGTACTGCAGGATCAGGCGGAAGA